>Ga0137403_10004942_pt1 | contig 15571 bp, 11 predicted proteins | sample CZOMad2_1_16fung_FD_122057 | JGI IMG/M metagenome (GOLD analysis project Ga0137403, IMG submission 122057) | Vadose zone soil fungal communities from Angelo Coast Range Reserve, California, USA - CZOMad2_1_16fungal (Hybrid Assembly) | ecosystem: Environmental > Terrestrial > Soil > Vadose zone... | reverse complement strand
ACGCGTTCCATTTCTATCATGCAGTTATCCGGATTGATCACCGCGTGAGAGCAGGCCGCTTGCGCAGAGATGTCGATAAACCTGTCAAAAATTCCGTCGCCGAGAGTGTGATGCATCGTTTTGCGCGACCGCTGGTTCTGATACGACGGCATACCTACGATGTGGTAAACGAGCGAGCGCTCGGCTTTCGCGCCCATCACTCCGTTGATCGCAGATAGCTCACCCACGGCATAAGTCGTCGAAAGCATTGCGGCGCCCCGAGCGCGCGCGTAGCCGTCGGCAGCATAGGCGGCATTCAATTCATTCGAGCAGCCGATCCACTTGATCTTTGGATTGCGATCGACTGCATCACCAACCGGAAACGCATAGTCACCCGGCACGCCAAAACAATGTTCGACGCCCTCATCAGCAATCCGCTGGACGATGTAATCAATTACCGTGGCCGTTTTCATAGTTGTCACTTCTTTCTCAAGCTTTCGAAGATCGACATTTCACAGAATGTGAAATTCTCTCGGCATGCCTTGGGCGCAGCTTGGGCGACCCGTGCGATGACGAGCTGCTATCAGCGAGCAACCCAAGCCCAGAGATACGCCGCGATCAGGAAAATCAGTGGGCTGAGCATCGTGAGTCCAACTGCGACGCTCGAAACTAACGGCCCGGTAAATTGTTTATCGGTTGAGACTGGCGCGGTCTCCAAAGGCAATTTCCGGCGTCCGGAATCAAACTGGGTCGCTCTCGGCTTAGTCCGGCAAATCAGAAGAAACCATTCCCAGTCCGTGCTGTCGGGAGTTCGACTTGTCATGCCAATTATCTCAAGCATTCGGAAACCGGCATTTCAGATACATTGAAAATTTTCCTGGTTGCGATCTTGCCAAGACTGATTCGCCGGCAAGATCATGCCACGCATGAAACTCTGGAGCTGGCAGAAAGAGAATCTCCCTTCGCTTAGACACTCCGTTCGCACGGCCCTCGCGGCCACCGCGTCAGTCATCGTCGCGCGCCTGGTGCAGATGCCTGAAGCTTATTGGGCGGCAATCGCCACCCTGGTCGTGATGCAATCCAGTCTCGGCGCAACGCTGACGCTCTCCATCAAACGCATCATCGCGACGGCCCTGGGCGCGTCGGTCGGAGCGCTCGAGGCGTATTACTTTGGAGCGAATCTGATCGCATTTCTTGTCGCGATCGTTCTCATCGGCTTGCTTTCCTATGTCTTTCGTCTGGAGAAGACTGCTTATCGCTATGCAGGCGTTACGCTGGCGATCATCGTCTTGATTCCGCGTTCGAATCCTGCGTGGATTATCGCCCTCCACCGATTCAGCGAGGTTTCGGTCGGAATCAGCGTCGCTCTTATTGTTATCGGATTATGGCCGGAACGATCTCCGATTGCCGCGAAGAGCGCAGCGGAATAATATCAACCACACAGAAAGGACGAAATTATGGCAAAAAAAGATCAGGACTCAATTTACAAGGTCGTGGAGGTTGTTGGCACAAGCACGAAATCCTGGGCCGACGCAGGAAGGAAGGCAGTTGAGACGGCCGCCGGGACGCTGCGCGATCTGCGGATAGCCGAGGTCGTGAAGCTGGACATGGCAATTGAAAATGGAAAGGTCCGCGCCTACCGCGCGCGCGTGGCGTTGTCTTTCAAATACGAAAGCTGAAAAGGATTTCGTTTATTTGTTAGGCCCAACCGGCTCTTTGCCAACGAGAAGCTGTTGAAATCGTGGATCGTTCCGGAGCGGATCGAACATCGGATCGAGCCGGAGCAGCGCAGGAGTGAGTGCGCCACCGGGGAAAGCGCCATAGTATGAGATCGAGAGTAGCTTTTGCAAAGCGGCGATGGCGCGGTCGGGTTCGCCCGTACCCGCCGTTACCCGGGCGAGGAACTCGAGCGACCGAGGACCAATCAACGCGTCTTTCTCGACAGGGCGCACCGCCATGCCCCGTTCGGCCAGAGCCAATGCGGTGGCTTTGTCACCGAGGCCCATATTGGTCAGCGCGAGATCGTCAATCAGGCTATCATTTTCCGGCTGTTCTTTGAGGAAAGCTTCCAGTTCGCTGCGCGCCTGGCGCCAACTTTCCTGGGCTGCGGCATGGTCGCCGGCGACTTCTTGCGCCCAGCCTAACCAAAAGCGCAGGTCGCCATTGCCGTAACCTAACGCCGGGTCAGGCTTGGCCAATATTTCCTTTAGCCGAGGAATGATCGATGCTGGGCGGCGCTCCAGGATCGCTTGGTAAACTTGTGGTTCCAACGCGTTCGGTTCGAGGGCGTTCGGGTGGAGCGGAGCGAGGAGCGCCGCGGCACGCGGCAGGTCGCCTTCAGCTTGTGCGATACTTGCCTTAAACGTCAGCGTATCAACGTCGTCCGGTGTGATATTAAGAACCTGATCAACCTTTCGAAGCGCTTCGGGGTAACGACGCCGCGCCCTATATGAAACCGCGCGCTGGCTGAGTAGGTTAACGTTGCGAGGGTCGAGCCGCTCGGCTTCGGTGAAATGCGACTCGCTCCGGTCCCACTCGCCTCGCCTCCGCGCAAGATAGGCCAGCAATTCAGGAATTTGGCTGCTATTGGGCAGAAGCGGACGTGCTTGCTCATAGTAACGCACTGCGGTGTCGTAATCCTTTAGGCAGGCGTAAAAATAATAACCTTTGGCCAACACGGCTTCGCCGAGATTGGGCTGAAGAGCGAGAGCGGTTTCAGCTGCCTGCCGTACTTCTTCACGGAGGGCGACCGTCGGTTGAAGACTGGTTGTGAGGTAGCCGCGCGCCTCAACGTATGATAGCAACGCCCAACCAAGGGCGAACTTCGGGTCCAACCGCACAGCTTCTCTGAGATATTTCTGCGCGGCAAGGGCGTTGGCGGGTGTGTTGGCAGTCTTCAGGCTATAAGCCAAGCCCCGCAGGTAGGCGTCGTAAGCCTGAGGGTTGTCTGTCGGTTTAGCAGCGATGACTTGCTCTTCCTGACCGGTGAGCTTCGCTCGCAACTGCTCGGCGGTGGCTTTGGCCACCTCACTCTCCACTGAAAAGATGTCGATCAATTTGCGATCGAAGGTATCGCCCCACAGATGGGAATCGTTAGCCGCTTTGATCAACTGCACGTTCACACGCACTCCGTCGCCGCTCCTCTGCACACTTCCTTCCAGGATGTAAGCAACCCCCAACTGCCTGCCGATCTCCGCCAGGTTTTCCGGCGCACTTTTGTAATGCTGCGTGGAAGTGCGCGAGATTACCTTCAAATCGGCGATCTTGGATAAGCGCGTCAAAATCTCATCCTGGATGCCCTCGGCAAAGTAGGCATTCGCTTGGTCTTCGCTCCGGTTTTCAAAAGGCAAAACCGCGATCGAGCGTTCAATTGCGGCCAAAGATTGGGCACGCTGATACATCCAGGTGCCGAATGTGATCGCACCGAAAACTAGAATCGCTCCGGAAGCGACCATGATAGATCGCTTCCGGCGTGCACGTGCTTCCGCGCTGAATTTTGTGGAGCAGCCGTGGATTGCCGACAGCAGTTCGCGAGCTGTTTGTGGGCGCTTCGCTGGATCGACAGCCAACATCGACTGCAACAAAGCGATCACACGCGCCGGGACGTGAGCAGTCTTCAGTTGCTCGAACGGGAGTTCCTCGGCCTGTTTCGCAGCAACTTCTCGGAGGGTGCGCCCAACAAACGGCACGCGACCGGAAAGCAAATACCAAAAGGTCGCGCCTAACGAATAAATATCGGCGCGCGTGTCGATCGGTGTGTGACCAACACTGACAAATTGTTCCGGACTGGCGAAAGCCGGAGTTCCAATGAAACCGGTTTGAGTTTGTTCGGCACTGAGTCCCGAGTCCGGCGCCAGAACCTTCGCCACGCCGTAATCAATGACTTTAACAATCGGCGCGCCGCCGCCTGGATCCGACTCGAGCATGATATTCGATGGCTTGATGTCCCGGTGCACGACACCGCACGCTTCGGCGGCAGCCAGAGCGCGCGCAACTTGCTCGATAATTTCCAACGCGAGCGCAAGCGGCAGTGGACCTTCCCGCCGGACTTTGGCCTCGAGTGTTTCGCCCTCGACCAACTCCATCACATAGAAGCATTCGCCGTCTTGTTCACCGTAATGACTGACCCGCGCGACGTTTGGATGATGAATGTGCGCAGCGGCGCGGGCTTCACGCAAAAAGCGCGACCGGACACCGGGAGTTTGCGCGACTTTCCGATCAATCACTTTCAGCGCGACCGTCGAATTCAGAACGGTATCGCACGCGCGATACGTTATTGCCATGGCACCGGCCCCGAGCTCAACCGCAAATCCGTCGGCACCGACTTCCACTTCAAAGTAATCGTATCGCAACCGGCCGGGTGTGAGTCGACTTCGGTGCTGCTCTGATCCTGATTCTGATTCTTCCGCGGCAAAGCCAAGACTAACGAGGCAACGCAGGCATTCGCCCTTCGGGCCGACCTGCGTTAACGGCCGTCCGCAGGTTGCGCAGATTCCAAGGATTTTGGATTCACCTTCAGGAATCTCAGGTCCCGCGCTCATGCAATAAATTGTGTGCTGTCGTAAACCGATTATTGCCGATGCCTCAAGGCCTCAGGATAAAAATCGTTGCTCCATCATGGAGCGAAACTATTTCGATGCGACCGGCGCGAGCCCCTTCATGATTGCCGTGAAGCGTGGATCATTTCGTAGCGGGTCCCACAATGGGTTCCAGCGAAAATCACCGTAGGTTGGCTGGGCGGGCAGATTGCTACCAGCGGGCCTGTTCGTTAATTGGTCGAGCGCGGAGATCGCAAGATCGAGTTGACCGTTCCAGGCGTAGACGACGGCCAAATTGCAACGCACGATCGGCGCGTCTAGTCCGAAATTCTCGAAGGGTTCCAAATCGCAAGCGCGTTCTGCTTCCTGAACAGCCTGTTCTCGCCGTCCAAGACCGGCGTCGATCATCGCGAGCAAACTCAGGGCGCGGCCATCAGACGCGTCGGCCAATATCGCTTTTTCAACTTCGAGACGAGCTGCGGCAAAGGCGGCCTGGGCGCCTTTTTTGTCGCCACGCATTCGCGCGGCCAGACCCTCGTACCAGCTTTTCGGATATCTTACGCCATTGAACACGAAGGCGGCGTCTGACGCGGGGGCAAGAATACCTAAGACGGCATCTGAATCATGTTCAAAGAGTGCAACAATAAGACTGTGTAGGTCTCTCAGCCGACCTTCCGGATCCTCATTAGGCTTAAGGCTGGCGACAGCTGACCGCATCGGCTCCAAATCCGCCCGGGCTTCAAGTGGAGCGAACGTCCGACCAATTCGGTAAGACCCCGTATCGTCTGCTGGCAGCTGATCAATAACCTCGGTCATCAGTCGTTCGAAATCCGCGTAATGCCGCATGAGCCGATGTGTATTTGCCAGCGTGAAGCGATAAACAGGTGCCTTTGGTTCCAGAGCGACAGCTTTTTCAAAAGAATGGATCGCGTCATCCCATCGACCCTGGGCGCGGGCGACACTTCCGGCCGTGGATTCGAGTTCAGCGCTGTTCGGCAACGTTGTGCGCGCGAGATCAAGTTCGATGCGAGCCTGCTCAAGATCGTTAACAGCTGAAAAAAAGTGGTCCGCCAGAGCGAGATGGACCGGGCCGGCGTCCGGTTGAATTCGGCGCGCCTTTTCCAATGCCGATTCCGCCAGCGCACGGTGATCGACCGGGCGCTCTTCGACAGAGGCAGACTGCCGCGTCCGATACAGCTTGCTGTGAGCTTTCGCCAGCTCACAATAAGCGAGAACAAAGTTTGGATCGCGCGCCACCGCGATAGCAAAAAGCTCGACACGTTTTTTGGCGTTGCGCCATTGTTCGGCGGGATCTTTCACCAGCTTCGGAATTGCGAGCGCCTGAAGATAAAAGTCGTAGGCGCGCAGATCGGCCGTTGGCGGCTCGTTAAGCGCAACAGTCTCGTTAGGCGAGAGGCGGGCTTTTAATCGCGCGGCGACAGCTTGCGTGATTTCGCTTTGGAGCGCGAACACCTCTTTCAGCGGACGCTGATAAGTTGCAGCCCAAAGAATCGCGCCGTCTGGAAGATCGACAAGGTGGAGCGCAACGCGCATTTGGTTGTTGTCTTTCGAAACAGTTCCCTCGAGCAGGTGCCGCACGCCGAGATCCCGACCGATTGCGCGAAGGTTGCGCTCCTTACGCGGCAGGTACGAGCGCGTGCTCTGACTCCCGATTACCTTTATTCCGGCAAGCTTCGCCAGATCGCTGGTGATCTCGTCCTGCATTCCCACGGTGAAATACGTGTCTTCGCCATTCGCACTGAGGTTTTCGAATGGCAAAACCGCGATCGAGCGTTCCATCGCGGCCGACGATTGTGCACGCTGATACATCCAGGTTCCCGCGCTAATCGCGGCGACAATTAACACCGCCCCTGCCACCGCCAACGTAGCTCGCCTCTTACGTGCGCGCGCTTCCGTGCTGAATTTTGTGTAACAGCGGTGGATTACCGATAGCAGTTCCCGCGCAGTTTGCGGGCGCTTCGCTGGATCGACAGCCAACATCGACCGCAACAGCGCGATCACACGCGCCGGGACGTGAGTATGCTTCAGTTGCTCGAGCGGGAGTTCCTCGGTCTGTTTTGCCGCAACATCTCGGAGCGTGCGCCCAACAAATGGCACCCGACCCGAAAGCAAATACCAAAAGGTCGCGCCTAACGAATAAATGTCCGATCGCGTATCGATTTTCATCTGTTCGGAAGGAGCGAACTGCTCGGGGCTCGCGAAGGCTGGGGTTCCAATGAATCCCGTTTTAGTTTGCTCGGCACCGCGTTCTGCTTCCGGGTTCAGGATTTTGGCGATGCCATAATCGATCACTTTAACAATCGGCGCGCAGCCGCCTGGATCCGACTCCAGCATGATATTCGATGGCTTTATGTCGCGGTGCACCACACCGCACGCTTCCGCTGCGGCCAATGCGCGCGCCGTTTGTTCGATTACTTCGAGCGCCTGCGCGAGAGGCATGGGGCCATCGCGGCGAATTCGCGCTTCGAGCGTCTCGCCTTCGACCAACTCCATGACATAGAAACACTCACCGTCCTGCTCACCGTAATGACTGACGTGCGCGACATTCGGATGACGGATTTGCGCGGCCGCGCGCGCTTCGCGCAGGAAACGCGATCGGACGCCGGGCATCTGCGCAACTTTTCGGTCTATAACTTTAAGAGCGACGACGGAATTCAAAACCGTGTCGCGTGCCCGATAAGTAATCGCGATTGCTCCTGAGCCAAGCTCGACCGGAAAGCCGTCCGCGCCGACTTCGACCTCAAAGTGATCGTACTTCAGCGGTCCGGGCGTTAATCGCCGGCCTGTGTCGGATTTTCCTGGTTCTTGGCTGCCGCTCAGAAAACCGAGATCAGCGAGACAACGAAGGCATTCGCCTTTTGGACCTACTTGCGTGAGCGGTCGTCCGCAGATCGCACACGTCCCAACGGTTGGTTCGGGTTCCATACCAGTAAACGCGAGCGCTCTATTCAAGCCCGAGCCGCGCGTCAGGTCGATGCCGTTTTCAATCACACCGGTCCCATTCGAGTGGTTTCCGGAAGGTGCTTGCACCCGCCCATTGTCGTTTAGAGCCGATCCAATCCCCACTGTGCTTTTGCTGGATTTTAAACTCGTCCGGAAGAGTGGGTCCGTTCTACCTCGTTCGAAGGAGAGCCTTGATCCGCGTCTGACCGCTGATTCGCGGTTAGGAATTTCAGGTTCGGCGCTCATGCCGTCAGAATCTGATAAAGATAATGAAGCTCTTGATCGACTTCGGCCGGATCGGAAACGGTGCTCGCCACTTCCGCTCGGAGTGCCTCGCGATAACGCTGGCGCAGACGCGAAAGCCACGTTCGCAGAGTCGCTATCGGAACTCCAAGTTTTGCGGCCGCCTCTTCCTGACTTAGTGGCGTCTTGCCGCCGCCCGCGACGAACGGCCGCAGCACCTCGAGCCATTCCGCTTTGCCTTCCGTTTCGAACGCATTTTCCAAATGTTCCCACGCGCGTTTGACGATGTTCGAAGCCCAAGCCAGATCATAAGAGCGCGGATCGCTGAGATGAGCGGTGTCCATCATTGCCGCTTCCGTTTCGGGCAGATGCTCGTCGATGGACAATATCTGCTTACCGCCGCCGCGTTTTAGAGCGTGGGCACGATCATATTCATTGAACAAAAAATTCTGCATCGAGCCTAACAAAAACGTCCGAAGACGACCCTTCTCCTGATCGGCGCGACTTAACGTGTTTTGTTCAAGGAGATGGGCAAAAAAACCTTGAACAAGATCCTGCGCTTCAGGTGACGCGTGTCCGCGATGGCGCAAAAACGCATAAAGCGGCGGCCAATAGGCTTCGCAGAAATTCGAAAGCGCCTTTTGAGCTGATATCTCGGACTGAGTTTGTCGAGCGTGCAGAACTACAGTCCAGTGCGTCGTCTGAAAGCCAGCTCCTCCTTCCTGCAATGTTCCAGGTATCGGTTTCATGGGTTGAGATTCCTTTCGTTGGCGACGGCATTCGCATATCGAATGCCAGCGGAGTTCCGAGCAACTGATTTACGAGTGAAGAAAACTTGTGGAGTTCGATTTGCGCCCGGCGCAAACGCCGAAAAAATTCGCGAATTCCTCACGAATTCACGAAGACTGAACCCACGAATCATCATTGTTTTTCTTTCAAGGTTCCGTCTCCGTTCTTAACCCGCAGGGCAATTTTTCCGTGAGTGTGACCGGATTGACTAAGCCCGTGCGCCCGGCGCGCTTCGCTCAGCGGAAGAATGCGATCGATTATCGGCGCGAGTTTGCCCGAGTCGATGATCTTCGCGATCTCTGCGAGCTGCGCGCCGTTCGGTTGCGCGCCAATGATCGCAGCCCGGACGCCGAGTTCTTTGGCTTTCTCCTCCGACGGCGGCTGGACCAACGAAACGAGATTTCCTCCCTTTTTCAAAACTGACCAGGAGCGTTCCTGCGTTTCGCCGCCTATGGTGTCGAGGACAATGTCGATGTTGCGCGCGATGTCTTCGAATCGTCGTTGCGTGTAGTCGATCGGCTCATCCACGCCGAGCTTGCGAAGCAAGTCCTGATTCTTGGTGGAAGCCGTCGCGAAAACGTACGCGCCTTTCCACTTTGCGAGTTGCACGGCGAAATGACCGACTCCGCCGCTGCCGGCATGAATCAACACGCGCTGACCTGGCTGCAATTGCGCGGTGTCGAACAACGATTGCCATGCAGTCAGCGCAGCTAAAGGCACCGCCGCGGCGCGGGGGTGATGAAGCGACTTCGGTTTAAGCGCGAGTTCTGACTCGCGAACGACGATGTAATCAGCGTAGGCGCCGTCGCGTGTCGGATCAGGAAGGCTGTAAACCTCGTCGCCGATTTTGAATCGTCCCGCGGCCGCGGGGCCCGGTCCGACTTCTTCCACGACGCCAGACAAGTCCCACCCGAGAATGAGCGGGAATTTATGAGGCCAGAGGTCTTTCATGTGGCCTTCACGAACTTTCCAATCGATCGGGTTCACTCCCGCTGCGTGAATGCGGACGAGAACTTCGCCCGCCTGTGGCTCGGGACGCGGTGCGTCTTCGTAGCGCAAGACTTCTGGTCCGCCGTAGTTGTGAATTCTAATCGCTTTCACAGTTCTTTTTTTCTGTGAACGACGATCGGCCGCGCACCACGGTCTTGGGAAAGACCATGTTTCTTGCCTCAGTATAACCAATAGGCATACTCTGAGTGAGCCGTGGAACTCAGGCACCTGCGCTACTTCGTGGCCGTGGCCGAGATGGAAAACGTCTCGCGCGCGGCCCTGAAGTTGAATGTCTCGCAGCCCGCGCTCAGCCGCCAAATTCGCGATCTCGAAGCCGAAATCGGATTTTCATTACTCGAACGCACGGCCAAGTCAGTTCGGTTGACCGATGCAGGCCGGGCGTTCCTCGACAATGCGCGCGCTTTGTTACAAAACGCGGACGAAGCCGTCACGAAAGCGCGCGCGGTTGCAAGCGCGGAGCCTACCGAACTCCACGTCGGCTACTCAGCGGAGAATACCGTCGAAATTCTGCCGAAAACTTTACGGGCATTTCAGCAGGCGATGCCAAACGTGCACGTCAGATTGCACGATTGGAACAACAAAGACATGGTCGATGGGATACGCGATGGCCGGCTTCAACTCGGGCTGATCGTTCCTCCCGCGAAGGCTAGCGCGCTGCACGACCTGCGATATGAGGAGTTGTTTCACGTCCGCGTTTGCGTGGTCGTCGCCCCGCAGCATCCGTTTGCCCGACGCCGCGCCATTCCGATTGTCGAGGTTGCGGCCGAACCGTTGATTGGCCTCACCCGCGAAGATTATCCGGGTTACTATGATTATGTCTCGATGATCTTTTCGAAGGTGAAACAGAAACCGCGGGTGGTGGAGGAGTACGACAGTTATTATGGAATTATTTCGGCCGTCGAAGCAGGAACCGGGGTCGCTTTGGGTGCAGACGTGTTGGGTCACAGTTTAGGAAACCGCGTCAAATTTTTGTACCTAACTCCTGAGCCGAAACCGGTCGCGGTCGGCATCGTCGGGACAAAAGGCCGGCTCAGCCCAGCCGCGGAAAAATTCTGGCAGTGCGCCAAAGAAGCGGCGTCAAAAAAATAGCAGTTTATCAGTGCTTTGGATTCTTGATTCGATCAGCGGCGCGTTGCCGTTTGGGCGACTTTGGTATGGCAGCGCCGAAGACGCGGTCGGGTATGCAAAGTTCTATAGTCGCTCACATGCGATGATCGTTCGCGTGTTTGATGAATCGGGTGCGCTGATCGAAACGCATGAATCAGAGGGTGCGTTTCGCGAGTTTTGAGCCGACTGTTAGATTGCCGTTATGCTGACGACGGTATTTGCGGCCGGTGCAGTTTGGACGCGAATCTGCGTCTCGGTACCATCTGTCGCGATGTAACCGCTGCGCACTAGCGCTTCAATCTTAGTCGCACGAACCGGTTCACCCTCTGCCGGAGCAACCTCAATTTCCGTTCCCAGTACCGGCCAAACCAACGAGGCGTAAGAAATGTAATCGTCTCCACCCGAGGCGAGGCCGAACGAAGAGCAGATTACACCGCAAACACTGCCTTCTTTATTCACCACTGGTCCGCCGCTCATGCCTGGCTCAAAGCGCGCATCCGTACGAAAGCAAGGAAATGAGAGCATAGAGGAGTCACGGCGTTCCGCATGAATCTCAATGATTCGGCCAGTTGTGAAGGAACCCTTGTGCTCGAACGTGACTATGCGCCTTCCGTTTTCGCCGACCTTTGTCGGCTCACTTAAGCCGTGATATCCAAAAGCTGTAATTTCATCGCCAACTTTTGGCAGACCTGGGCTGAGTCGCATCCTTCGAAAAAGCACCGGCTTTCCGTTGCGTTCTGCACGGCGCAACCAGCACCAGCCAATGTCTAGGCTGCGATCACACCAGGATTTCTGAATTGGCCACAGTCCTCCAACAAAGTGCTCATTGTTGGGTCCATGTCTTTCGTCGCTGACATAGAGGGCATAAAGGTCGCCGCCCTGCAAATGCTGAGGCTCGTCACAAACAGGGAGTCCGGCCGCGGCGGCGGCCTCCAGCACAACATGGGAGGCCGTCATCATCAAACCGTCGCCGCCAACGACGAAGCCGGTGCCGATGGGAACAAAGTTGCCGTCTCGCACCGTAAACAACGGCATCACAACCTGCTGATGCGGTGATCCGAATGCATCTGGCGACATTGGCTGAAACTTCGGGTCGCCACCGTCTGTCAGTTTCTGTGTGATAATCCGATCGGCCATTGAACACTTTGCCAGCGCATTTCCACCGTCGCAATCGAGTACCTTTCGCAAGTTTTGAACGGACGCGTCGGGTCGTTTAGATCTGGATTCGCGTTTGAAGGCGAGGTAGATCCAGCGGCAGTGGCACTGCGCGATTTCCCAAAATTTATTCGTGACCATTACGAGATTCATGAATGGCGTCATGCATCTGCGGTTCTGCGCACGGACTTTCGCGACGAATGGGCGGATATTATCGCGGTCCTCACCGAGTTCCGTGTGCGCAAAAGCCATATCACTGTTGGCAGCGGCGGCAGGAGCCAAGTGTCCGCTTCAATTGACCGCGCTTTTACTGAGCGTGGCTGGCGGGAACGAAAGTTCGCGACGCAGATTCGCGTGGATGAAAACGTTTACGACAGCCCAACACACAAAGTTGATTGCTTCAAGAATGGGATTGGGCTCGAACTGGAATGGAACAACAAAACCGAATTTTACGATCGTGACCTAAATAACATGGATCTCAGAACGCGTTGGCGATAAAACCATCGTATGCAAACGCTCATAATCGAAGTTAGCGGCGGTGTGGTTCAAGAAGTCTACTGCGATACGAAGAGCATTCGCGTGATCAAAGTCGATTGGGATGCTGGCGAATCGCCGGGTGACGCATTCGTAGCCGGCAAAATGTTTGTCCAGCCGATGTTGGTTCTTCCGGACGAAACCCGCGAAGCCGTTGCAACGGTCTAAAATGATTGTCATCTCGCCGACCGATCGCTGGCTGAAGAGTTCGCTCGAGAATTGTTCATCTTCGCTAGCGGTCTCCAGCCCTTATGTCGGAAAGTATCTCCACGATGCGGTTTCGCAGCTCGGCTCGAACGTCACCGTCACACTGCTGACGCGGACGCTGCTGGGTGACTTCGCGAGCAATGCGTCGGACCTTGACGCACTCCATGCATTAGCGGAGCGAGTTGGCGGCATCCTCAGTCTGAGCTCTCTTCATGCGAAAGTTTATGTGATCGACAAGAAATGCGCGCTAATCACGTCAGCCAATGCGACTTTTTCGGGGATGTATCGCAACCGCGAATGCGGCGTTGAAATCAAGAATCGCCGCGCAATCAACACACTGCGCGATTTTATCGAATCGGGATTCGGCAGCAGCCCAAGACCCCAGCTTTGGACTGCAGATGATCTAAACGAACTCCGCAAGCCTGTCGAAACTTTGCGCGCCGCGCTGTCGCGTGTGACCACCTTGCGCGAGGCAGCTATCGAAGCTCCGCCACGCGTCCGACTTCAACGCAGACAGCTGGCGCGATTGATAGAAAGCTTTTCAGGCTGGTTACAATTGACGATGGAAGGAATTTCACAAATCCCATCCGACAACTTCACAATGAACGAAGTTTTTAGCGCCTGTGCGCCTTTGGCCGCTTCTCGCTTCCCAGAAAATCGGCACGTCCGGGAAAAACTCCGCCAGCAAATGCAGCGATTGCGCGATCTCGGTTTGGTTTTGTTCCTAGGAGGCGGCAGATATGAACGACTCGCGCGCCAGGCTTGAACAAGCGCGAGCACTCCCGGAAGCCGGACGAGATTTACGACATTATCGAGGCGTGTTCGCCCGGGCCATATCTAGAATTATTTGCGCGATTCCGCCGAGCAGGCTGGATGCAATGGGGCAACGAAGACCTCGAACGAAATACAGTCGACAACGTCGCTCATCGCAGGGGCCACGTTGAGCCGCAACTCCGTCTTCTCGAATCGCCCAGAGGATATCGCGGCGCGCGAGCAAAACGGTAACAAAGAAGGCATTCAGGGCCCCAGCAACCCACATTAGTGGCTGTGAATGTGGCAAAGGGAAAAAAACGCGGCATCAGTGTCAGACGTCGGTCCTTTAAGGCAAAGGATTTCGCAAAGCTCTCGCAAAACGAGAGATTATTCTTCGTACGACTGGCACACGCCTATAACGACCTGCGCCACATCCAACAGCTTGTAGTCAAAGCAATAGGCGCGACAAAGAAGTATCAGGGAGTCGAACGCGAAATCGCTTCTCACCAGATGCTGTACGGACTTCGTCAGTGGTACGCCGCGTTGAATGAAGCTTGGAAGATTGTTCGGTCCGGTTGGGGAGCTGAAGGACTAGGCAGGAAATTGTATCCGAAGCTAACTATCGGAAAAGAACCTTACGATTTTCTTAATCGATACTTCAGTCAGAAGAACCTAGTTCGGAGTATTCGAGATCGCTTTGCCTACCACTACCAAAGCGACTATTTAGAGCGGCTGCTTGCTGAGCTTAATCCAAACGACGAATATCATTTCGTAACTACTGAATTCAGCGGCAACGTTTTCTACAGCCTTGCAGAAAACATCCAAAATCTCGCGCTGATTGCGGCCGCCGGTGAGGCGCTAGGTTTCACGGAAAGGACTTCGTGGACGGAGGAAATCGCGCGTCAAGCCATTCGTAGACTGTACGACGAAGTTTGCCGAGTCTCCGGTAAATTCAACGATTTGTGCAACGACGTGCTGCCTTTGCTAATAAAACAATGCGGGTTGCGGAGTAGCACATTCACCTCGTTTGCTGTTTCAGATTTGGAGACATGCGATTCGGTAATCTTCGTCGATGAAGAAGCGGTGATTCGTCGCCACAGATGTGAGCGAAATCATTGACATCTAATCTTGGCAAGGGCCTTCTTCGCTGCGGTTAAGGCTTTCTTAACGCGATCCGCCTCTTTCTCTAAGCAATCAATAGCGCGCAGCGCCGTTTCCACAGCTCCCGCAAATGCCAGTCCGGCTCCGATTTCCTAACGATATCGGGGTTATAGACTTTATCGGCCCATCTTCGATGGCTGAAATACCTCGCCATCGTCTATCCGAGCTTCGCGAATTCGTGATCGTTAGGCCCCTTTGTAGGCGTGTTTGTTGATCCTTAGTGTCCGAATTTTCGATTCCAAGGTAGATGCTGGTATGCCGAGTATCGCCGCGGCGCCTTGTCGGCCGGAAACTTTGCCCTTTGTTTGCGCAAGAGCGGCTTCAATCTGTTCCTGCTCGGTCGATATTCTACTGGCTGGTCCTACGCGCCGACTCGATTGGAACTCGTGTGAAAGCCAGTTCTTATCGACTGAAAATTCGTTCGTATCGACAATGATCAGTGAGCGTTCGATCACGTTTTGCAGTTCGCGAACGTTTCCAGGCCAGGAATATTCCTGTAAAGCTTCGATAGATTTCTTTCGAATCGTGTCAATCTTCTTCCCGGCTCTCTGCGCGTAACGATTGACGAAGTAGTTGACGAGAATCGGAATGTCCTCTTTGCGTTCGCGCAGCGGCGGCAATTCAATTGGAAAAACGTTGAGCCGGTAAAAAAGATCGCTGCGAAACGAACCAGCGGCGATCGCGGAGTGAAGATCGCGATTGGTCGCGGCAATCACACGCACGTCGCAGCGCAGCATCTCGGTTCCGCCAACACGTTCAAATTCGCGTTCCTGCAGAACGCGCAGCAGCGCGATTTGTGTTTCCAGGGGGAGATCGCCCACTTCATCGAGGAAAAGTGTCCCGCCTTCCGCCAGTTCAAACCGGCCAAGCCGCCGCTGAAGTGCTCCCGTAAACGCTCCTTTCTCGTGGCCAAATAATTCGGACATGATCAACGACGAGGGGATCGCCGCGCAATTCACTCCGACGAACGAACGCTCGCTGCGTTTCGATCTCTTGTGAATCGCCCGCGCGATCAACTCCTTTCCGGTCCCCGTCTCGCCCGCGACCAAAACCGTTGAATCTGTCGGCGCAACTTTCGCGGCCAGCGCCAGCACGTTCTGCAACGCCGAAGAAGTGCCTAACACCTCTTC
>Ga0137403_10004941_pt1 | contig 15577 bp, 11 predicted proteins | sample CZOMad2_1_16fung_FD_122057 | JGI IMG/M metagenome (GOLD analysis project Ga0137403, IMG submission 122057) | Vadose zone soil fungal communities from Angelo Coast Range Reserve, California, USA - CZOMad2_1_16fungal (Hybrid Assembly) | ecosystem: Environmental > Terrestrial > Soil > Vadose zone... | reverse complement strand
AGCAGCTCGTCGTGGATCTGCAACACGAGCTGCGCGGCCCGCCCCTCGTCGCGCAGGCGGCGGTGCAGGTGGATCATCGCGAGCTTGATGATGTCGGCCGCGGTCCCCTGGATCACGGAGTTGACGGCGAGGCGCTCGCCGAGCGAGCGCACCTGCCAGTTGGCGGCCCGCAGCTCGGGGATCGGACGGCGCCGTCCGAGCATCGTCACCGAGTAGCCGCGCTCGCGGGCGTCGGCGATCGCACGCTCGATGAACTCGGCAACGCGCGGCATCCGCCCGCGGTAGGTGTCGATGTAGGTCTGCGCCTCCTCGCGGGAGATGTCGAGCTGGTCGGCCAGGCCGAAGCTCGAGATGCCGTAGATGATCCCGAAGTTGACCGCCTTCGCGCGGTTGCGCTCGTCCTTGGTCAGCTCCGCCTGCGGGATGCCGAGCACCTCGGAGGCGGTCGCCGCGTGGATGTCCTCGCCGCGCGCGAACGCCTCGCGCAGCTTCGGCTCGCCGGACACGTGCGCGAGGATCCGGAGCTCGATCTGCGAATAGTCGGCGGAGAGCAGCCGCGAGCCCACCTCGGGAACGAAGGCGGAGCGGATCTCCTTGCCGAGCTCCGTGCGAATCGGGATCGCCTGCAGGTTCGGGTTCGTCGTCGAGAGCCGACCCGTCGACGCGACGGTCTGGTTGAACGTCGTATGCAGGCGGGCATCTGCCTCCGACAGCAAAGAGGGCAGCGGCCCGAGGTACGTATTGAGCAGCTTCGAGTATTCGCGCCACTCCTCGATCACCGGCACGATCTCGTGCTCTTCGCGGATCGAGCGAAGCACGCGCGTGTCCGTCGAATAGCCGGTCTTGCCCTTGCGGCCGGGCGTCAGCTGCAGCTTCTCGAAGAGGATGCGCGCGACCTGCTGCGTCGAGCCGAGCATGAACTCCTCGCCCGCGAGCTCGTACGCCTTCGCCTCGAGCTCCTCGACTCGGTCGGCAAGCCGGGCAGTGATCTCGCCCATGCGGTACGTGTCGATCTTGACACCCGCGTCTTCCATCGCAGCGAGCACCGCGGTCAACGGAAGCTCGATGTCGCGGTAAAGATCCTCCGCGCCTCGCTCGCGGACGCGCTCGAGCATCGTCGGCGCGAGTCGTCGAGGAATCTCTGCGTGGCGCACGAGCGCCGCCGTCTCGTCGTCGACCGTGGGCGAAGGAATGGGCTCGACGCCGTACTCCTGCGCGAGGTCGTCGAGCTCGTAGCCCGCGCGCCCGGGCTCGATCAGATACGCGAGCAGCATCGTGTCCTCGGCCGGCTCCATCGTCAGCCGCGGCAAAGCCTTGAAGTCGTGCGCGACGAGCGCGGCCTCGTCCAGACGACGCTCGAGGCCTGCCTCCCAATCGCCGACGATGACGCCGTCCTCCTGCGCGAGCGCGAAGCGGCCGTCGCGGATCGCGAGCGACGCACGGCCGCGCACCTCGGGCAGCTCGCCCTCGCGCCACTCGACTTGTGTGCCCTGCACGCGCATCGGCTGTGCAGGCACGGCTTCGTCGAGGATGTCGACGCGCCCGAGCAGGTTGCGGAACTCGAAGCGGCGGAACATCTCGCGCAGCTCCGATCGGTCCGGCGGCAACAGGACGAGCTCGGCTGGATCGCAGTTGAGATCGAGATCGCGCCGCATCGTCGCCAACTCCTTGGACTGCCGCGCCTGCTCGGCGAGCTCGGTGATGTTCTTGCGCCGCGCGGGTGAAAGCTCGTCGGCGTGCTCGATCACTTCTTCGAGCGAGCCGTACTGCGCGATCAGCTGGCCGGCGGTCTTGTCGCCGATGCCGGGAATCCCCGGAATGTTGTCCGACGTGTCGCCCTTCAACCCGATGAAGTCTGGAATCTGGTCGGGCCGGATGCCGTAGCGCGCCTCGACGCGATCGGGGGTGTAGACCTGGACGTCGGAGACCCCGCGCGGGGTCATCATCAGGCTGACGTTGTCGGAGACGAGCTGGAAGGCGTCCCGATCCGTGGACACGATCGCCGTCCTGATGCCGGCCTCGTCGGCGCGCGTCGCAAGCGTCGCGATGACGTCGTCGGCCTCCCAGCCCTCGAACTCGAGATTGCGGTAGCCGAAAGCCTCCACGATCGGGCGGAAGAACGGGAACTGCTCGGAGAGCAGGTCGGGCGTCGGCCGCCGGTCGGCCTTGTAGTCAGACGCCACCTCCAGCCGCTCGGCGGGCCGGGTGTCCCAGGCGACCGCGACGCCTTTCGGCTTGTAGTCCGAGAGCAGCTTGAACAGCATGTTCGTGAACCCGAGGAGCGCGTTCGTGGGGAAGCCCTCGGTCGTCGCCAGCTCTTCGGGCAGTGCGAAAAAGGCGCGGTAGGCGAGATTGTTGCCGTCCACGAGGAAGAGCTCGGCATCACGAACCGGGCTGTCGTCCAGCTGGAGCTCGGCGCCTGTCAGCGTCTTGGGCATCGGCCTCAACGCTATCGTCCGCCGCCGATGCGAGCGCTCCCGATTCGCCCATTTTCCGGGCCAGATCCGAGTCGATCTCCGCGGTGAGTCGGATCCCGCTACTTGCCGGGTCGCAGATCGTCGTCGTGACGGCTGACGATGATGCCGTCGTCTTGCGACCGCCTCCGCCGGCGGAGTCCGTCGCGGACGTGGCGGCGGCCGTGCGCGACGCGCTGCGCTTCCCGCTCGCCGGGGAGCCGCTCGAAGCGCTCGTCTCGCGCGGGTCGCGCGCCACGATCGTCGTCGAGCCACCACACCTACCGCTGCCGGGCTCGGAGCGCGACCCGCGTCAGGCTGCGATCGCCGCGGCCGTCGCAGAGCTCGAGCGTCTGGGCATTCCGACCGGTTACCAGACGCTCCTCGTCGCCGGCGGTCTCACCCGCCGTGCCGGGAACGAGCAGCTCGAGACGCTCGTCTCGCCGGAATTCGCGCGACGCTTTCACGGTCACGTCGAGGTGCACGACGTCGAGCGCGAAGATCTCGTCGAGCTCGGCGCCGTCGGCTCGATCCCGCTTCGCGTCCATCCTGCGCTGGTGCGCACCGACGTCGTCGTCGTCGTGACCGCGGCCGAGACGGTGCTGCACGGAGGACCCGCCGCGTTCGTCGGCGCCGCGGGCACCGAGGTGCTACGCGCAGCCGGGGCCTACTCTCTGCTCGAGACGTCGGCGTCGCAGGGATGGCGGCTCGGGCTCGAGCTCGAGCGTGCGCTCGCACGCCGCGTTCCGGTGATCGGCGCCTCACTCGTTCTCAACCATGCGCGCTTCGGCGGCACCCTCGGCGGCTACCCCTACGAGGAGCAGGCGCTGGAGCGCGTCGTGCGCTCGCCGTTCCGGCACATCTTTCGCGCACTGCCCGAAGCGCTGCGCGCGTACGTCTTGCGTTCGGTGCCACTGGAGCGCACGGTCGCCGCCGCCTTCGCAGGCCCGCCGTCCGTCGCCCATTCGGAGGCGCTGCTGCGCGGCGTCGAGCTGCGAGGCCTCACGCTCGACCGCCAACTCGACGCCATCTGCATCGGCGTGCCGCGGACGACTCCGTATCTCCCACGCGAACGGCCGAATCCGCTGCTCGGGGCGTACCTCGGCCTCGGACTGGCGCTACGGCTCTGGCGCGACTCGTTTCCGCTCGCAGAAGGCAGCACGGCGATCCTCTTCGACCGCTTCCAGCGCCACTTCTCACACCCCACGCAGCAGCCGTACCGTGCCTTGTTCGCGGCAACGCGGGCCGCAGGCCCCGACAACGCTGCGCTGGCCGAAGCCGAGGGCCTTGCCGCCGCCGATGCTCGCGCACTCGAGGCCTACCGCGGTGGACGCTCCGTCCATCCACTGCTGCCCTTCGCGGACTGGGACGGCTGCCGACCCGCGCTCGGCCACCTCGGCCACGTGATCATCGCGGGCTGTCGCGATCACGCCGCCGCCCGTCAGCTCGGCTTCGTGCCGACCCACGGCGTCGGGCCGGCGCTGACGATGGCGCGCGGGTGGACCGAGCGCCCACCACGCGTCGGCTTCCTGCTTTCGCCGCCCTACTTCCCCCTACGCGTGAGCACCGGCGGCAGCTAGAGGATCTTCGACAGGAAGCGCTTGGTGCGCTCTTCTCGCGGGGAGTCGAAGAAGTGCAGAGGGGGCCCCTCCTCGATGATCCTGCCGTCGTCCATCATGACCATCCGATCGGCGGCTTCTCGTGCGAAGCCCATCTCGTGCGTGACGACGATCATGGTCGTGCCCATGTCGAGGGCGAGTGCCTTCATCACGTCCAACACTTCGCCGATCACCTCGGGATCGAGTGCGCTCGTCGGCTCGTCGAAGAGCATCAGTGCGGGATTCATCGCGAGCGCGCGGGCAATCGCCACGCGCTGCTGCTGTCCACCGGAGAGCTTGCCTGGATAGGTATCGAACTTGTCGGCAAGCCCGACGCGCTCGAGCAATGCACGGCCTTGCCTGACGGCCTCATCCTTCGCGATGCCCCGCACGTGTGTCGGCGCCTCGATGACGTTCTCGAGCGCCGTCTTGTGGGGGAAGAGGTTGAAGCGTTGAAAGACCATGCCGATCTCGGCACGCTGTCTGGCGATGTTCCGCTCGGTGTCCTCGACGAGCTTTCCGCTCCGCTCGCGGTAACCGATCAGATGGCCGTTAACCTCGATGCGACCGGCGTCGATCTTTTCGAGATGGTTGATGCAGCGAATGAACGTCGTCTTGCCCGATCCAGAAGGGCCGATGACACAGACGACCTCGCGAGGGTTCACTTCGAGAGAGACGCCCTTGAGGACCTCGAGCCGACCGAAGCGTTTCTCGACGCCTTCGGCGCGCAGCACCGGTCCGTTGGAGCTCACGGTGTGCCTCGGATCCGCATTGCCGCCGGCAACCACGCGGCGGCCACACGTTCGCGGAACGTCAGCTCGTCACCGCGCTCACTGACGGCGAGCTTCCGCTCGATCTGCGCCTGGATGAGACTCCACACAGTCGTCAGCACGAGGTACCAGAACGCAACGGCGAGAAAGTACTCGACCGGTTTGAACGTCGTCGAGTATCGGATCTCGGCGTCGCCGAACAGCTCTGTGACTCCGATGAAGAACACCAGCGAGGACGTCTTCATCATGTTGTTGAACTCGTTGCCGAGCGGAGGGATGATGAACCGTGTCGCCTGCGGCAGGACGATCCGTCGCATCGCCAGCCGGTACGGCATCCCGACGGACTTGGCCGCCTCCATCTGCCCTCTGTCGACGGCGTCGATCCCTGCGCGGATGATCTCGCGCATATATGCACCTTCGTTGATCCCGAGGGCGAGAATTCCGGCGAATGCCGCGCCGTCCATCTGAAACACGCCGAAGTCGACCGTCCGCGGGATGAGCGTGAAGCCGAAGAGCAGGTTTGCCCCGAAGTAGACGAAAAAGATCTGGACGATCAGCGGGGTACCGCGAAAGATGAGCACATATGCGCCCGAGAGGAGCCGCAGTGGGAAAAAGCGCGACATTCGCATCAGCGCAGCGATCAGCCCGAGAACGACTCCAAGCGTCTGAGCGAGCACCGAGATGTAGATCGTCCGCCACAGGGCGAGGACGAAGACGTGATCAGGGTGGAAGATCCTCTGCCAGAGGATGTGCCAGTCGACAGCAGCGAGCATTCGGGCTCACTCTCGGCTCACGGGGTGAGCGTGCCCACTGCCTTGGTCAGAAGCCACCTGACGAGGATCTTGTTCATCGTCCCGTCTGCATACATCCCGTCGAGCGCCTTCCTCACCGCGCTCTGGAGCTCGGTATCGGACTTGCGGATCGCGATTCCGATCGGGATCGGATTGACCGGGCTCCCGCCGATCGTGAACGACTTGGGATCTTTTTCGACGTAGTACGCAACGACGGGCGAGTCGCCGAAATATGCGTCGACCTTGTCGGTCTTGAGCGCGTTCGCAGCATCGGTGTCCTTCGGGAAGGTGACGACCTTGATCGGCTTCTTGCCTTGGCTCTGAAGCTGCTTGCTCTGGGCGTCGAGGTAATCCTTGTTCGTCGTTCCCGTTTCGACCGAGGCGGACTTCCCGGAGAGGCTCGCGACTGAAGAGATGTTCGCCGGATTGCCAGCCCGGACCATGAACGACTGCCCGATCTTGAGGTAGTCGACGAAGGCGACCTGCTTACGTCGCTCGGGCGTGTCGTTCATCCCCGAGATGACCGCGTCGCACTTCTTGGCAAGTAGCGCCGCGATGATCCCGTCGAAGCCGGTGTTGTCGAAGCGTGCCTTCACGCCCATGCGGTGGGCGATGTCGGTACCGATGTCGATGTCCGAGCCCTCGGGGGTCGTCGTCCCGGCCTTGTACGACTCCTCGGGTGGATAGGTGATGTCGCTGCAGAAGGCGAGCGTGCCCGCGCTCTTGATCGAGGCCGGCGCCTGGATCGACGATCCGCCCCCGGAGGTCGTGGTTGCGGCTGTCGTTGCGGCGCTCTTCTTACCGCCGCCGCACCCCGCAGCGAGGAAGGCAAGGACCAGGAGGATGAGGGCGCCTGCCGGCGCAATCAGCTTCGAGCGAGCCACAACGAACTCCTTTCGTCTAATCGGTTTCCCCAAGATACGTCTTTCGGACCTGCTCGTTGCGAAGTAACGCCTTCGCGTCGTCGGCTAGAGCCACCGTCCCGGTCTCGAGCACGTAACCCCGGCTCGCCACCTCGAGCGCCATCATTGCGTTCTGCTCCACGAGCAGGATCGTCGTGCCCTGCTGGTTGATCTCCAGGATTGTTTCGAACACGCGCTCGACGAAGATCGGCGCGAGCCCCATCGAGGGCTCGTCGAGGAGGAGGAGCACGGGATGGGCCATCAGCGCGCGGCCGATCGCGACCATCTGCTGCTCCCCGCCGGAGAGCGTCCCGGCGCGCTGCCGCTTCCGCTCGGAGAGTCTCGGAAAGAGTGAATAAACGCGCTCGAGGTCGCTCTTCAACTCCGAGCGGTCGCGTCGCTGGAAGGCACCCATCTCGAGGTTCTCGAGCACCGACATGCGCGGGAAGAGCTTGCGTCCCTCCGGCGACTGCGAGATGCCCATCCGCACGATGTCGTGCGGCGGCTCTTGCGTGATGTTCTTTCCGGCGAAATGAATCGAGCCGTCTCGCGGATGGTTGAGCCCGTTGATCGAGCGCAGCGTCGTCGTCTTCCCGGCGCCGTTCGAGCCGATCAGCGTGACGATTTCGCGCTCGCGCACCTCCAGCGAGATCCCCTTCAGCGCCTCGATTGTGCCGTAGTAGGTGTGGATCTCTTCGACGTGGAGAACGGTTTCGCTAGCCACTCGCGACCGCTCTCGTCCCGAGGTACGCCTCGACCACGCGCGGGTCCCTCTGGACCTCACTCGGCGGGCCCTCGGCGATCCTCGCGCCGTAGTCGAGCACCGTCACCCGGTCCGAGACACCCATGACCACGCGCATGTCGTGTTCGATCAGTAGCACCGTCAGGCCCCGGTCCTCGCGCAGACGGTGGACGAACCCGATGAAGTCGAGCGTCTCCTGGGGGTTCATGCCGGCGGTCGGCTCGTCGAGGAGCAAGAGCTTGGGCTGCGTGGCCAGCGCTCGGGCCACCTCGAGCCGCCGTTGATCTCCGTAAGGCAAGTTACGCGCGTAGACCTCGCCGCGTCCAGCGAGCCCACAATATGCCAGCAACTCTCGCGCCGTGACGCGCGCCTGCTCCTCCTCGCGCCTGATCCGCGGTGTGCGGACGACGCTGGCGAAAATGCCGCCCCTGAGCCGCGCATGCATGCCCACGAGCACGTTCTCGAGAGCCGACATCTGCTGGAAGAGGCGGATGTTTTGAAACGTGCGCCCGATGCCGCGCTCGGTGATCGCATGTGGAGGCCGACCGGTGATGTCCTCGCCGTCGAACTCGACTTGCCCGCTCGTCGGCTTGTACACGCCGGTGAGCATGTTGAAGAACGTCGTCTTGCCGGCGCCGTTCGGACCGATCAGGCTGACCGTCGAATCCCGGGGGATCGTGAAGTCGACGTGGTCGACGGCGAGTAGCCCCCCGAACTCCTTGTGCAGCGAGCGCGTGGTGAGTATGTCGGCCGTCACGCGGTCTCGTCCTGGATCGGCGTGTCGTGGACGCCAGTCTCGAACTCGAGCTTCCGCCTTTGCTCGGGGAAGAGACCTTGCGGCCTGAGCAACATCACCAGCACGATGATCACTCCGTAAATTCCGAATGTCACCAGAGGCGCGTTGAGGCACCCGCCGCTGATGACCGACGACGGGTCCTGTTTGCTCGGGTCGCACACGAAAACGTGATCGTTCATCCAGCCGTTGAAGTTGGCGATCCCCTCCAGGTTGAGGTACTCGAGGAAGGCTGCGCCGGCCACCACCCCCCAGACGTTGCCCATCCCGCCGAGGATGACCATGCAGAGAATCAGCACTGAGATATTGAAGAAGAAGTCATCCGGGAAGACGCCCGTCTTGATGCTCGCGAACCAGGCTCCGGCGATCCCGCCGAAGAAGGCGCCCGAGGCATAGGCCCAGGTCTTCGTGCGCATCAGCGGAATCCCCATCGCCGCCGCGGCGGTCTCATCTTCGCGAATTGCGATCCAGGCCCGGCCCAGCCGCGAGTCGCGCAGACGGACGCTGCAGAAGACCGTAATCAGCAGGAGCCCCAGCGCGGTCCAGAACATGAGGGTGAGGAAGTTCACGTAGACGCCCTGTTCGCTGAGGTAGCTGGCCGGCAGCCCGGCGTGGCTCGACAGCCAGTTGCCAAAGCCCGGCGGGTCGATCGGATTGATCCCGGGGGGACCGTTCGTCAGGTTGAAGCCGAGCCCGTCCTTGTCCCCGTTGCGCGCGACCTGGGGCAGAATCTCGCCGAAGCCGAGCGTGACGATCGCCAGGTAGTCCCCGCGAAGGCGCAACGTGGGAAGGCCAATGATCACGCCGACTAATGCGGTCAGCAGGCCGGCCGTGATCAGGACGAGCCAGATCGAAAGGTGGATGCCGCCCACACGCAGGATGGCCGGCTCGGCAACCGACCCGAAGTCGAAGCTGATTCCGTAGGCGGCGAAGTGAGGGGACGCAAGCCACGCTGCTGTATATGCGCCGATCGCGTAGAAGGCCACGTAGCCGAGGTCGAGCAGGCCTGCATATCCGACGACCATGTTCAGCCCGATCGCCATCATCGCGAAGATGATCATCGAGACCATCGTGTCCATGCTCGGAAACGTGTTGAAGACGGGAAGGTTGAACAGGAATCTCTGGTAGTTCGTCTGCTGGATGAAGAAGGGGTACGCGACGACAAGAGCAAGCACCGTCGCGGGCACGGCGAAGCCGCGCCACCGCGAAGGCAGCAAGTAGAGCACGTACGTGATCAGGAGCAGGACGATCAGAGAGAGGTCCGGCGCAAGTCCGGCTGCCCAGGCAACAAGGATCACGACGCCCGAAATGACCACCGGCGGCACCGCCCGCTGCAGGAAAGGCGACCGCGCTTGCCAGCGGCCGCGCGCGTTTCTCACCCCCACGCGCTCGAGGCCGAACCACAACCCCGTGTACGCATACTTCGCCAGGAACAGGACGAGTACTGCGGCGACCAGCGTGTATACCTCCGTACTCCGCTGGAACTTGCCCGACCAGGCCAGACCGAGCAGGACGCCCGCGATCAGCAGCGCCAGTGCCGCACGGCGCACGATCGGGTGCACACGTCCCCAGGGCAGCCGCGAAGTACTTCGGGCCACCTCAAGCCCCCTCGGGCGTCCGCTCGCCGAGCAGTCCCTGCGGCCGGAAGACGAGGATCAGGATCAGGATGGCGAAGACGAGCGACTCGGTCCACTTCGAGCCGGGGGCGTACCAGCCTAGACCCTCGTTGAAGTTCTGGATCAGACCGATCAGGAGCGCACCCAACACCGCGCCGGGCAGATTGCCGATACCTCCGAGGACCGCGGCGGTGAACGCAAACAGACCCAGGGTGAAGCCCGTGCCAAAACTGATCTCCGTCGAGTAGAACGCGAAGATAACGCCCCCTGCACCCGCGAGCGCGCCGGCGACGAGAAACGTGACGGAGATCGTCCGGTCGACGTCGATGCCCATCATCGCAGCGGCATCCTTGTCCTGAGCGGTCGCCCGCATGGCCTTGCCCTGGCGCGTGAACTTGACGAGCCAGACCAGCCCGATCAGGACCGGAACGGTGATCAGGATGACGAACAGCCTGTCCGACGTGTAGACGACCTGCCCGACGCTGAAGATCTTGCTGCCGTTCCCGGCGGAAAAGTCGCTGATGGGGACGCTCACCGGCCGCGTTCCCTTCCACAGGATCGCCACGTTCTGGAGGATGAACGAGACGCCGATTGCCGTGATCAGCGGTGCGAGGCGCGGTGCGCTCCGGAGGGGCTTGTACGCGATCCTCTCAATGGTGGCGTTGAGCAGTGCACAGCCGACGGTCGCCGCCGCCAGCGAAACGAGTAGCGCCGCGATCAGGCTCCCGAAGGCGGGATTCTCTCCTAGCGCGAAGACCTGGGCGACGAAACTCGCCGTAATCATCCCACCGAGCATGAAGACATCGCCGTGAGCGAAGTTGATCAGCTCGAGAATGCCGTAGACGAGCGTGTAGCCGAGCGCAACGAGGGCGTAGAGAGCGCCCTGGGAAACGCCGATCAGGAGGACCCGGCCGAAATTATCCGGGGCCTTGACCAGGTTCACTCCGAGCCAGGCGAGGACGACCAGGACCAACAGGAGCCCGATGGCCTGGCTGGCTCTCGCGCCGAGATCCCGCCTGGCTTTGACAGGGCGAACGTGAGCCTCGGTGACCAGATCCGCCTCCTTCAATACGGCTGGGGAAGGACCGGAAGCCCTCCCCCAGCCGGATGCCTTTCCTGCGGGCTAGCCCAGGATCACGCCTTGACCTTGAGGATGACTGCAAACACGGGGACGCCCTTGTCGCCGCGCAGCTGGTCGAAGCTGATCGCTTTGGTGGGCACGATGTCGCCGTTCTTGTCGAAGTGGAACGTGCCCATGATCCCGTTGACGACGCGTGTCTTGAACAGCTGGCTCGTGACCGATGCGCGCGTACCGTTCGAGCGCTTGATGGCCTCGAGCATGATCTGCGCGCCCTGCGCCTGGTAGACGGCGTACGGAGGCGGAAGCTCACCCTTCTTCAAGCGGAGGTATTTGCTGAAGGCTTTGATGAACTTCTTCCCAGACGGGCCGAGTTTCTCGAGCGGCAGCCCTGCGTAGCTGACGTACATGTTCTGTGCTGCCGAGCCAGCCGCCAGGGTCGCGGAATAGGGCGTCCAGCCGTCGGGGCCCACAAACACCGGGCCTGACCCGAGAACTGCGCGGAGGTCCTTGAGCAGCTTGGCGCCGTTGTTGCACACGATCCCGCCGAGGTAGACGGAATCGGCGTTTGTGGCCTTGATGCGGTTGCCGATCGCCTCGTAGCTCGTGGCCTTCGAATCCCAGGGCTCGAACCCGAGCACCTTGATGCCTTCCTGCTCCGCCCTGAGCTTGAACGCTTCGGCGACACCCTTCCCGAAGGTCTGGTTGTCGTGGAGAATGTAGACGTCCTTGATGGGCGCGAACTTCTTGCCCTGGGCCAGCTTGAAGGCCTTGCTCAGGAGCAGATCCACGGCCGCCGGCCCCTGGTAGTCGTCACTCGCCGCCACGCGGACGTAGTTGCGCTGCCCAGTCGGGTAGTAGACACCCGGCTCGCCGGGGGCGGTCCACGGGGCCGTGTGGGTCAGCCCGACACCGGTGTTCGCGACGCTGAGCATTCCGAGCGGCCCGCCGGGCGCCCGGTTGGCGAGTGGGATGATCAGCTTGGCGCAGCCTGAGTTGAACGTCCCGAGTACGCCGAGCAACGAAGTATTCGCGGCATATGCCCTACCGTTCGACGTGCATTTGGCTGCATCCCACGCGGCTGCTTGCGCGGTCGAGTCGTCGCAGGCCTGGTAGCCGATCCTGTACTTGCCCACCTTGAAGTGGTACTGCTTGTCGAGAACGTACTGAATCGCTTTCCCCTGGGCGATTTGCTGCGCGCGGCCCGCCCCCTGCAGCGGCAGGTCCGAAGCGATCAGGTACTGCGGTTTGCCTGAGCCCTTGTAGAACACGGCGCCGCAGGCCGACGAAGGCAGCGGCGTCGCCGATCGCGCGGATGGTTTGAACACGCCGCCTGTGCTTGCGGCCACGATCGAGAGCACGGCCACGGCGGCGATGAGCAACGTAACTCCTGACAGCCGTTTCCTCACGCCTCCTCCTTCACGATTAGTCTCGAAGCGGCAAGTATCAACCCACTCAGGGTGTGCTGCAAGTAACAACCACGAAGCCCCTCACGATCACGTTCGGCTACCCGCGCCAAGCCGGCATCGCCAGCGCGGCGACTGTCCCGGATTGAATGGCCTCATCTGCGGGGTCGGAGGCCCATGATCGGTCGCGGCCACCGCCGGTTGGTCACAGCTCAGCGAGCGGGAACGAGCGGTGCCGACGCGGGGGAACGAGGAAGTTCTGCCGGTGGGATGTGCTCAGGACGGCGTTGAAGCCCTGGTTGCGATCGCGGGCCCCGAACGGCAGGCGCGTGCCATCCGGCAGCACGCCATCCATCGCGAGGCGATTGCGGCGGAAGTCGTCGCTTGTCGGGTTGAAGACGACGAAGTGGAGACCGGCAGCAGGCGGATCTTGCATCCGGTCCCGCTCCGGGCTCGTGCTCCACGCGAATGGGTTATCAAGTGTGTTGAAGTCGGCGCGTTGGGGCACCGCAGTCCCCCGCTTGTACACGGTTCCGTCGTCGGCGACGACGTCACGTTCGAGCCGAGAGGTCGATTGGATCGAGGTGCTGTGACCGATCCGGCCGTCGCGATTGAAGCCACGACGTACGGCAGCCGCCGATGCAGCCTCAGCAGGTCCCTCCGAGACCGTCACGACACCGGGCTTCACCTCGAGGCCCGGCTTGAACGCGGTATCGACGCGTTCCTGGAAGTCGAAGGTCTGATACCAGGAGGCGAGGTCCTCGAAGACGTGCGAGAGATGCATGTGCGTCCCGTTGAGGAAATAGCCACGCGGACCGAGATCCACGTAGCCGAGTGTCTCGAAGTTCGCGATCCTGCGCGGACCGAGCGCAGCCTGCTGGGTCGACGTGAAACCGAGAAATAACTGAGCATCGTCCGGAATCAGCTCCGCGCCGTCGACGCCGGCCGCCTGCGCCATCCGCTTCGCCAGGCTCGGTCCGGAGCGAAAGTCGCTGCCGACGAAGCCACGTCGAATGCTCGTCACATGCAAGATGCTCGAGCCGCGGAAGAGCCTGCGCTCACCGTCTTCGATGTGCGCCCGGACGTCGCTGCGCAGGAGTACGGCGACGTCGTTGGCCTCGAGGATCGTGTCCACGGGATCGCTCGGGAAGCGCATCGCATCCGCCAGCGCGGAGGTGGTGCGGCTCTCCGTCCGAGAGGCGCGCAGATCGACCGGAAGGTGGAGGTGTGCCTGTTTCGGCACGTGGCGGCGAAAGTAGGGAAGGCCCCAGGCGACGGTCACGCCCAATCCCGCGGGCGTCGGCGCATAGCGGCGTTCGAGGTCGACGAGTGTTTCCTCTAGCTCCAGCCGCGCTCCCCTGAGATTGCCCGTGACCACCTGCGCCGTGATGACGGCGTGATGGAGCGGAGGCACGACGACGGCGACCCCGTTGTCACGCATCACGGCGAGGCCGTCGAGCAGGTGCTGCTCGGGGAGCAGCCGACCCTGACTCCGCGTGGCCGGCGACGAGGTGAGCCGGTCGACCAGTTCGTACAGGCCGACCGCGCCCAGGCCGCTCGTCGCCGCTCCGACGAGTGCCTGCCTGCGGGTGAGGCGCACTACGAGTTCGCGGGGACGAGGACGAGGTTGGTGAGCATCCGATTCAGGTTGCGAACCACACGCGCATACGTGTAGGGAGGACTGACGTGCTCACTGATGGCGTAAAGCGACCCACTGCGACGCCACGCGTACAGCACGTGCCATTGATCGGCGCCCTGGTTGGCCGTATAGACGCGCGCGACGATGTCACCCCCACGTAGGCTGCCCTTCGGATCCGAGAAGCACGGAACCGGCTTGTCGGTGTCGAGGTCGCTGCAGGTCGGAATCCGAGTCCGGCCCGGATATCCCCGCAGGTTCACGTGCACCTCGCCGCTGCCCGGCTCACGCCAGATGAAACTGACCAGGTAGCTCCGGTCGCGGCTGACGGACTCGCCGTTGGCGTACTTCCCGCCGATCCGCGCGTCCAACGGATCCGGCATCCACGTCGGGCAATAGACGGGCGCTTGAATGCGGTTCGCGAGCGCCTGCCAACCGCCTCGCCACGCGGCGGGGCATGAGCGTGCCGCCGCCTCCGCAGCGGCGTTTCCGGCATTCGTCGAACCGCATCCGGTGACGAGCACGAACAGAAGCAGAAGGACGACCGGCGTCACGGCGCCGCTTAGAGCTCTGTGCCTCTCAACCATCAGTGCCGAAGGTGGGACTCGAACCCACACGAGGTTTCCCTCACCGGATTTTGAGTCCGGCGCGTCTGCCAGTTCCGCCACTTCGGCGCGGCGACATCGTAGCCCTCGAGCCGGGTTTCTTTACGATCGGCGCATGAAGGTCGGAATCCTCACCGGCGGCGGAGACTGCCCTGGGCTGAACGCGGTCATCCGCGCCGCCGGACGGCGGGTGCTGACCCGGGAGGGCGAAGTCGTCGGCGTCCTCGAGGGCTGGAAGGGACTGGTCGAAGGCCTGTTCAGTCCGGTCGGGCCGTCCGAAATCTCCGGCCTGCTTCCGCGCGGCGGGACCATCCTTCGCACCACGCGGACGAATCCGTTCAAGGTCGACGGCGGAGTCGAGAAAGTGCTCGCGAACTTCGAGCGCGAGGGCTTCGACGCCCTGGTGGCGATCGGCGGCGAAGACACGCTCGGCGTGGCCGCCCGACTTTACGAAGAGCACCGCTTCCCGGTGGTGGGCGTCCCGAAGACGATCGACAACGACCTCTCGGCGACCGACTACACGTTCGGGTTCGACACGGCAGTCTCGGTCGCGACCGAGGCGATCGACCGGCTCCACACGACAGCGGAGTCGCACAACCGCGGGATGGTCGTCGAGGTGATGGGCCGTCACACCGGCTGGATCGCCGTAGTGGCCGGAATCGCCGGCGGCGCGGACATGATCCTGATTCCGGAGCAACCGGTGTCGATCGAGGACGCCTGCAAGGAGATCCGCCGCAGGCACGAGCGCGGCAAGGACTTTTCCATCGTCGTCGTCTCGGAGGGCTACGAGCTGGAAGGGATGAGCGAGGCGCAGGATGTCGATCAGTTCGGCCACGTCCGCCTGTCGGAGCGAGGCGTCGGTGCAGCCCTCGCACACGAGATCGAGGCGCGGACCGGTTACGAGACGCGGGTGACGGTGCTCGGGCACGTGCAGCGCGGCGGCTCCCCCACCCCGCGCGACCGCGTGCTTGCAACCCGCTACGGCCTCAAAGCCGCCGACCTCGTCGAGGAGAGGAAGTTCGGCCGGATGGCCGCTCTGCACGGCGATGACATCGTCGACGTCCCGCTCGCGGAGGCGACCGCCGAGCTCAAGACCGTTCCTCTCGAGTGGTGGGCGGTCGCGCAGGCGTTCTTCGGCTAGAGAGTCGATGGGAAATTCGGCCGACGTCGGGGGCGCTCCAGACCAA
>Ga0137403_10004940_pt1 | contig 15577 bp, 13 predicted proteins | sample CZOMad2_1_16fung_FD_122057 | JGI IMG/M metagenome (GOLD analysis project Ga0137403, IMG submission 122057) | Vadose zone soil fungal communities from Angelo Coast Range Reserve, California, USA - CZOMad2_1_16fungal (Hybrid Assembly) | ecosystem: Environmental > Terrestrial > Soil > Vadose zone... | reverse complement strand
ATCTGGCGGCGGGTTTTCTTTTGTCCGGTCATTGGGTCGTCCCGTATTATACGGGTGCGAGAGTAAGCCTCCAAACTTAGGCTGAAGCGGGGATGCGAATGAAGCGGAACAAGAAGGATGGCGATCAGCAGGAAAGTAATTTGGCGGGGAAGCCGGTGAGCGCGTCGCGTTCGGAGATGACGGAAATCGTTCTGCCGGCGCAGACGAATCAACTGGGAAAACTTCTTGGCGGACAGGTGATGCATCTGGTGGATATGGCGGCGGCATTGGCGGCGCATCGACATTCGAATAGTTACGTGGTTACCGCATCGGTGGACTATATTGATTTCAGGAATCCGGTGAGTCTCGGGGAGATCGTCACGCTTAGCTCGCAGGTCAATCGTGTGTTTCATACTTCGATGGAAGTGGGTGTCGAGGTCTATTCTGAGAACGTGCTTACTGGAGAGCGGAAACACACGACCACAGCGTACGTGACGTTTGTGGCGATTGACGAGCACACGCGCAAACCGAAGACCGTGGCGCCGCTGATTGTGAAGACTGCGGAAGAGAACCGGCGATTTGAGGAAGCGGGGGAACGGCGCAGAACGAGGCTAGAGCTTCGGTACGGCACAGATTCGACCAAATCGAAATCCAGCTGATGAGGTTGCGCACTTCACTTTTCGAGCGCCTCACGCACTTCATCCGCGACTGCCAAGGCTTGTTCGACGCAAGAGCCGATGGCGGGCCCTCGCAAGTAATTGCCCGCGAGCCAAATCCCTGGGTGGTTCCGCAGCAGTTTGGCGACGGCGGCCAGGCGGTCGCTGTGGCCGAGATTGTACTGCGGGAGGGCGCGGGGCCAAACGGTGACACTGGCAAAGACGGTTTCGCCGGTGATGGTGAGGATGGGTGAGATTTCACGGTGGACGAGGCTCACGAGCTCTTCGGTAGGAAGCATTGCGGCCGATGGATCGGTGGCGCCGCCGACAAAACTTGTTAGAAGGGCTTGGCCCTCGGGAGCGCGGTCAGGGAAGAGCGAAGAATTCCACACGGTGCCGAGAACGCGGAGGCCGGAAGAGCGCGGCACAAGGAAACCGAAACCATCGAGAAAATGACCGATATCACTCCAAAGGTATCCGAGAGAGACGACGGCGACCGGAGCGTACTCGATGGGGGCGAGGAGCAACTCGAATGATGAATCGAGCAGAGAGAGCAGTTGTCCCGTCACGTTGGAGGGAGTAGCGAGAATCAAAGACTTGGCGGAAATTGACTTCGAAGCACCACTTGCTTCGAATTGGGCGCTAAACGAACCATCCTTCTGCGCGGAGATTCCGGTGAAGCTTGCCCCTAGATGCAGCGAGGGGCCGAGCCCGTTCGAAAGGGCGCGCACGAGGGTCTCATTGCCTTCGCGAAACGTCGTGAGTGTGGGACGTTCGCGAGGAGCTCTTTTCGACTTTGCGGCGCGCAACATGCCCCGGATGATGCTGCCCGTGGACATTTCAGCTTCATGGAGGGATGGAAAAGCGCTTCGGACGCTGAGACGTTCCGGGTCGCCCGCGTACACGCCGGAAACGAAAGGACCCATCAGGCGATCGAGAAGCTGCGAGGAAAATTTTCTGCGGACAAAGGCAGCGACAGATTCGTCAGTCTGAGGTGGAACGCTTTTCCCGAACAGATCGCGAAGCACACGCCATTTGGTGGAAGCACCGATCAGCGAGCTGGTGAAAAAGGCGGGCGGACTCAGGGGAACGGGCCGAAGCGCTCCATCTACGAGAACATAGCGAGGAGCGTGGATGGGTGCTTGGATGACCTGATCGGAAATGCCGAGATCCTGGAAGAGCTCGCGGAGTGGGGCGGTTGCGCTGAAGCTTTGCGGGCCTAGTTCCAGGAGGAAGCCGTCGCGCGCGATGGACTGAATAACTCCGCCAGTACGACCTGAAGCTTCGAAGAGGTGCGCGTCTACGCCTGCTTTGCGGAGTCCGTAGGCGCAGACGAGGCCGGAAATTCCGCCGCCGACCACCAGGGTTTGGACGTGACGGGTCACGGCGTTCTTGTGGTCATCGCGAGCTCAGAGAGTTTTGGAGAAAAGCGACTTGGCGATGAGCTGCTGTTTTTCGAGATAGGGATCGAAAATCATCGCCAGATTCCGGATAAAGATCCGGCCGAGCCAAGTGGCGCGAATCTGGCCTTGAACAAGGACCACGAGTCCATCCTCGCGAAAAGTGTCGAGACGCTGCAACTCGTCTTCGAAATACTTGTCGAAGTCGACGCCGAACTCGCGAGAAATCTCATCCTTTACTACAACGGTGTGGCAGAGCAGCCGGTTGATAACCGCGCGGCGGAGACGATCCTCGTTCGAAAGATGATAGCCGCGCATGGTGGCGATGCCTCGTTCATTGACGGCTTTTTCCCAGGAAGGAATGTCGCGATGATTCTGGGCGTAGGCGTTTTGAAAGCCGCTGATGGCGGTGATGCCCATGCCATAGAGGTCCGCGCCAGCCTTCGTTGTGTAGCCCTGGAAATTGCGATGGAGCGTGCGATTCTGCTGCGATAGGGCGAGTTCGTCGCCGGGCTTCGCGAAATGATCCATGCCGATGTAGAGGTAGCCGGCTTCAAGAAACTTGAGCAGGCCCGTGCGGAAGATCTCGAATTTTTCCATGCCTTCGGGAAGGTGCGCGGCGAAAGAGCCTTGCTGTTTTTTCAGCCAAGGAACGTGGGCGTAGCTGAAGAGGGCGACGCGATCGGGAGCGAGCTCAACGATTTGATCCACCGTGTGTGCGAAGCGGTCGGGCGTTTGATAGGGCAAGCCGTAGATCAAGTCGACGTTGATGCTGTCGAAGCCGAGATCGCGAGCGGCGAAGAGCAAGTCGCGCGTCATTTCGAACGGTTGAATGCGGTGGATGGCTTTCTGCACTTCGGCGTGAAAATCCTGAATGCCCATGCTGAGGCGGTTGAAGCCGAGCTTGCGCAGGGTTTCGAGATGCTCGCGCGAGGTGACCCGCGGGTCGATTTCGATGCCGATTTCGGCATCCGGCGCAAAATGGAAATGTTCGCGAGTGAAACCGAAGAGATCCTCGATTTGCGCGGGCGTCAGGTAGGTGGGCGTGCCGCCGCCCCAATGGAATTGCACGACGGGACGGTCTTTCGAAACACTGCGGCTGACGCGCTCCGTCTCGCGCTTGAGGATGCCAAGATAGGGCGGCGAAACCGCTTTGTTTTTCTCGATGACGACGTTGCAGGCGCAAAAGAGGCAGAGGCTTTCGCAGAACGGGATGTGCATGTAGAGAGAGACCGGCGTTTTCGCGCGTTCCGCCGCATCGTGGACTTTTATGAGATCGTCCGGGCCGAAGGCATCATTCCAAACGGGCGCTGTGGGGTAGCTGGTGTAGCGGGGGCCGGGGCGATTATATTTCGCAAGAAACTCTTCACCGACGCGAAGTTCCTCGCGCATTTGCTGCAGGCTGGGATGTGCGAGTGTCATCGGGACGATTCCTTACCGTGCATGCGCTGCAGGTCGCGCATCTTGAAACAGGGCCTGCTGGCCGGTTTCAACGAAGAGCTTGGCATTCTCGACGGGTGTGTTCTGCAGAATGCCGTGGCCGAGATTGAGAATGTGGCCTTGTCCTCCGAGTGAGCTGAGGGTGTCCTGCGTGATGGCACGAATTTTTTCTGCCGGGCCAAGCAATACCGCCGGGTCCACGTTGCCCTGCAAAGCGATTCTCGGACCCAGCGTCTTGCGGATTTCTGTAAGGTCCACGCGCCAATCCACGCTCAGAACGTTTGCGCCCGAGTGTGCAACAGCGTGGAGCAAATGGTGGGATGCCTTCGTGTAGTAAATGACAGGCACAACGTTGCCAAGACCGGAAATGAGTTCTTGAACGGGGGGAAGTGCGAAGCGGTTGTAGTCGTCTAAATCGAGTTCGCCGCACCAGGTATCAAACAATTGGACGGCGGCCGCGCCGGCAGCGATCTGGGCTTTGAGATAAGGAATCGTTGCTTGTCCAATGCGATGAAGCAAATCGCGGAAGGTCTTTGGCTCGTGGTAGAAGAAGCTTTTCGCCGTCGCGAAGCCTTCTTTGGATTTGCCCTCGACCATGTAACACGCGAGAGTCCACGGCGCGGCGGCAAAACCTAAGACCGGAACTTCCGGCCCCACCGTTTTGACAATGCGATGAATGGCCCCAGGAAGGAAGCCGGTTTCGGTCTCGGGATCGAAATGCCTCAGCTTCTCAACATCGCCCCTGGTGCGGACTGGATTTGGCAAATGCGGCCCGGCGTCCCCAAGTTCGAGCGTTAACCCCATGGCCTCGGCGGGAATGAGAATGTCTGAAAACACGATAACGGCGTCGACGCCCAGCCTGCGAAAGGGCTGGAGAGAGACTTCGGCGGCGAGATCCGGCGTCTTGCAAACTTCAAGAAATGTGTGCTTTGCGCGGATTTCGCGATATTCGGGGAGATAGCGCCCGGCCTGGCGCATTATCCAGACGGGGAGGCGTGGAGTTGTTTCGCCGCGGCAAGCGCGAAGAAACAAGTCCTTCTGGTTGATATGTGCCGTTGTTCCAGTCATGTTCCGCCGGATGAAGTAAGGATAGCAAATCGCAGCTCATCTTGCTGAAGCGGGCTCGTTCAGAGCTCTCCGACGATGCTTGTACCTTCCCGTGTGGGCTATACTCGAAGAGGGACCACCACTATTTTTTCGTGTTGTTCGGAAGGACGGGGGTCTTTTCGCGGAACCAAGCATGAACCATATCGCGCTAATCCTGACGGTTGCAGCCTACATGCTGAGTCTCTGCTTCTATGTTCGCTTCTTGAACGCCGGCCGCGCGGTCATCGGGCAGTTAGGTAGTCTGTTCCTCGCGTTGGGGCTGGTGGCTCACTATTTCGCGCTTCTGGAGCGGTCGCGGGGATTGCACACCGTCCCGTATCACGATTTGTACGGCTCGATGTCGCTTTTCGGCTGGCTGCTGGCGCTGACGTACCTGGGACTGGAGCTGTATCACCGGCAGCGCTCCGTCGGGGCTTTTGTGCTGCCGTTCATCCTGGTTTTCTTTCTCGCAGCGCACCTCGCGCCGGCGGACCGGTTGCCGCAACCTGATTTGAAGGGAACCGTTTTCGCGTTCCATGTGACCTTGAGCATCCTGGCGTACGCGGCGTTCGCGCTATCGTTTGTACTCAGCCTGATTTTCCTCGGAGAGGAGAGACTGCTGCGCAAGCACGACCTCGGGAACATGGTCTGGCGATTGCCGCCGCTGGAGCTGCTGGAGCGCATGAGCCGGTCCAGCGTGCTGGTGGGACTTGTTTCGATCACGATTGGGACGGCGCTGGGATTTGTCTCGGTGGACCGCCTCATGGGCCAATATTGGTTTTACGATCCGAAGTATGTGGTTACGCTGTTCGTGCTTTTATTGTACGTGCTCTATTTCCGGCTTGCGAAGGCCGCTGCATGGCGGGGTGCCCGGGCCTCGAAGCTGTGCATATTTAATTTTGTGATCGTGGTGCTGAGTTTTACGGTGGTGAATCTGTATTTGTCGCACAGCCACCGTTATTTCTAGGAGTGATTGAAGCACGGCATGGAAATCGTTCTCGTCGGATTGAATCACCGGACGGCGTCAGTAGAGATGCGCGAGAAGGTGTCCTTCAATGCGGAACAGGCACGCCGCGCGGCGGATGAGCTGCGCTCCCGCGGAATCCTGGAAGAGACGCTGGTGCTCTCGACCTGCAATCGCAGTGAAGTGTATGGCGTGCCGCCGGAGTCTTCGCATGAGTGCGCGCCGGGGCTGTCTTCCTTTTTGAGCGAGTTCCACGCGGTGCAGCCGGATGTGCTCCGCGTTTCGCTCTACCACCACTACGATCAGGAGGCGGTACGGCATCTCTTCCGGGTTTCCGCGGGACTCGACTCGATGCTGCTTGGCGAGGCGGAAATCCTGGGACAAGTGCGGGAAGCGTACCGCTTTGCGCACGAACAGGGAGCTACCGGCCCGGTGTTGAACCGGATGTTTCAGGGTGCGCTGGAAGTAGGGAAGCGCGTGCGGACGGAAACGGATTTGGGGACGAGGCCGATGTCCGTGGCATCGGCGGGAGTGAAGCTGGCCGAGCGCATTTTCGGCAAACTGGAGGAACGCAGCGCACTGGTGCTGGGGGCGGGCGCCATCAGCGAGCAGGTCATAGGGCAACTCCGTGGCCGGGGCATCGCGAATCTTTTCCTGATGAACCGTTCGCGCGACGGCGCGGAAGTACTTGCGAGGCAGTACGGAGGGAAGGTGGTCGGCTGGGGAGAGTGGGAGACGGCATTGCGAACTCCGGACGTGGTGGTGTCATCGGTATCCGCGGAAGAGCCCATTCTTGGGCTGGAAGTGATAGAACGAGCGATGGAAGCGCGGAAGAATCGCGCGCTCTTTCTGATGGATCTGGGGATGCCGAGAAATATCGATGCCGGGGTAACAAAATTATACAACGTGTATGTGTACAACATGGATGATCTCAGCGACATCGTGCAGCAAAATCGCCAGGCCCGCGAAAACGAAATTCCGCGCGCCGAGAATATCGTCGAAGCGCACGTTGGGAAGTTTCTCTCGTGGCAGGCGAGCGTCGAGCTGGTAAGTCTTGTGGATGAGCTGCGTGCCAGGGTGCAAGAGGAGCGCAACGCATTCATCAAAGAGCGCATGGAGTCGATGGCGCACCTGACCGAAACGGACCGATTGCGAATGGAAAGCCTGATGGATGAGTTGCTGGAGAAGCTGCTGCTGGAGCCGGCGCAAAAGTTGCGCGGCGAGAAGGAGCTTCGCCGGAAAATCCAGAACGTGGAAGTTCTGCGCGACTTGTTTCTTTCCAGGCGGGAAAAGTCGTGAGAATACTGCGAATCGGCACGCGCGGCAGTCTGCTGGCCAAATGGCAGGCGGAATCCATTCGAAAGAAGCTCTTTGCAGCGACGGGGGTGGAAGGGGAGATTGTCATTATCAAGACCGCGGGCGACAAAATGCAGCAAGCGCCGCTTACGCAGATCGGTGGAAAGGGGATTTTCATCAAAGAGCTGGAGGAAGCGCTGCTGGAGGAATCCATCGACCTCGCGGTGCACAGCGTAAAGGATATTCCGACAGATACGCCTTCGCGGCTGATGTTTCCGGCGGTCTGCCGGCGGGACGACGTGAGGGATTGCCTGGTCGGTTCGACGCTGGCAAATCTCCGCCAGGGAGCGCGTGTAGGGACGAGCAGCCTGCGGCGCCACGCACAAGTTTTGCATATTCGGCCGGATCTCGATATCCGTGACCTTCGGGGAAATGTGGACACACGATTGCGAAAAGTGGAGAGCGGAGAATACGAGGCGATCCTGCTGGCGAAGGCAGGCTTGGATCGTCTCGGCGTGAGCCAGCGGATTTCGGAAATTCTTTCGCCCGAGGTTTGCATGCCGGCTGTAGGGCAGGGCGCGATTGCTGTGGAATGCCGATTGAAAGATACGGAAACCGCGGACATTTTGTCGCCGCTGGACGACGCGGAAACGCGAACGGCGATCATTGCCGAGCGCGCGCTGTTGGCGGCGTTGCAAGGCGGGTGCCAGGTGCCGCTAGGTGCGTGGGCACGCATCGAACGCGGCGAGCTGGTGCTCGAAGCATGTGTCTGTTCCGTGGATGGCGTGCAGTATGTGAAACAGCGTGCCACGGCGCCGCCGGATCAGGCGGCAGCGCTCGGGGAACACATGGCGAAGCTGCTGATTGAAGCGGGTGCGCAATCCATCCTGGAAGAAGTGAGCCGGCAGCGTGGCTGAAATCGTACGATCATCTCTGGCGGGCAAGCGGATTGTTATTACTCGAGCCGCGCCGCAGGGCGAAGCGCTTTCCAAAATACTCGGGGGACTGGGTGCGATAGCGGTAGTGCTTCCACTGGTGGAATTCGGTGAACCAGAGGATTTTGGTCCGCTTGATGCTGCGATCGCGGAGTTGGACCGGTTTGACTGGATGATTTTCACGAGTGGCCAGGCAGTCCGGGCCTTCGTGGCGCGCAGCAAGGATCTTGGGGCTTCGCTGAATCCTGCAGGCAGCAAATTGCTGATTGCGGCAGTGGGCCCGGTGAGCGCGGAAGCAGTCCGGCAGACGGGGCTACCCGTGGAATACATCGCCAGGATGCACAGTGGCGTCGGGTTGGCCAACGAATTGGGAGAACGGTTGCGAGGCGGCAGCGTGCTCCTGCCACGGAGCGACCGCGCCAATCCAGATTTGCCGGCGGCGCTGAAGACCCACGGAGCGCAGGTCACGGAAGTAGTTGCGTATCGAACGCTCCAGCCGGGCGAAGTCGACCGGCAGAAATTGAGCAGGGTCTCCGCAGGCGAAGCAGATGCGGTTCTATTTTTCAGTCCTTCGGCGGTTCAGAATTTTGCGGAGTTGGTTGGTGTTGAACCTTTTCTCGGACTGCAGAATTGCATGGCGATCACCGCTGTCGGGCCTGTGACGGCCGAAGCCTTGCGCCATTTCAAGGTGGAACGCATCGTTGTGGCGGCAGACACGACGAGCGCAGCGGTCGTTCAAGCATTGGAGAACCATTTTGCGAATGCGGTAAAGCCGTACCCTGCAGGAGCGAAGCGAGGATGAGTTATCCCACACACCGGCCGCGGCGTCTGCGCCGCAACGAGGCGTTGAGGAGCTTGGTCCGTGAAACGCGCTTGACCCCCGCAAATCTGATTTACCCGATGTTCGTGTGCCCTGGGACCAAAGTGCGGCAGGAAGTCAGTTCCATGCCGGGCGTTTATCAGCAGTCGGTCGATCAGATTGTGGAAGAGGCCCGTGAGGTGGAATCCCTGGGGCTTCCCGGAATTATTCTATTCGGATTGCCGGAGAACAAAGATCCGCGAGGATTGAGTTCTCTCCACGCGCAAGGCGTGGTCCAGCGGGCCATCGAGGCCATTCGCAAAGCAAAGTTGAAGCTGCTGGTCCTCACGGATGTCTGCCTCTGCGAATACACGGACCATGGGCATTGCGGCATCGTCGAGAACGGAGAAGTCGCGAACGAGCCGACGCTGGAGATTCTTGCCCAGCAAGCGCTTTCGCACGCGAGAGCGGGCGCGGATATCGTTGCGCCGTCGGACATGATGGATGGGCGTGTGGCGGCAATCCGCAAGATGCTCGATGAAAACAAATTCGAAAACATCGCGATTCTCTCCTACGCGGCGAAATATTGCTCCGGATTTTACGGGCCCTTTCGGGAAGCGGCGCAATCCGCTCCGCAGTTTGGCGATCGCCGCAGCTACCAGATGGATCCTGCCAATGCGCGCGAGGCCTTGAAGGAAGTGGCGCTGGACCTGGAAGAAGGCGCGGACATGGTGATGGTGAAGCCGGCGCTGGCGTACCTGGACATCATCCGCCGGGTGCGCGACGCATTTGATGTTCCGGTCGCTGCGTACAATGTGAGCGGGGAATACGCGATGGTGAAGGCAGCGGCGCAAAACGGCTGGCTGGATGAAAAGCGCGTCGTGCTGGAAATACTTACCGGAATTCAGCGCGCGGGAGCGGATATCCTGCTGACCTACCACGCCAAGGACGTCGCGCGCTGGCTGAAGCCCTGATATTCGGACTGAGAAAAGTATGAGCGCAACGCAACCCAGGTTGAAGCGTGAACGCAAGCGTTCGCGTGAGATTTTTGAGCGCGCCGAAAGAGTGCTGGTCGGCGGAGTGAACAGTCCCGTCAGGGCTTTCCGCGCGGTCGGCGGAGAGCCGCTCATCATTGAGCGGGGCAGCGGGGCGAATCTTTACGACGCGGACGGGAACGAGCTGCTGGATTACGTGTGTTCCTGGGGCGCGATGATCCTCGGACACGCAAACCCTGCCATTAGCGAAGCCATTGCGGAGCAGGCGAGGCGCGGCACGAGTTTCGGGGTGACCACGGAATTAGAATTGGAACTCGCCGAACTGATTATTAAGGCAATTCCTTTCATCGAGAAAACACGATTCGTCTCGAGCGGGACGGAAGCGACGATGAGCGCCGTGCGCCTCGCGCGCGGTGTCACGAAGCGCGACTTCATTTTGAAGTTCGAAGGCTGCTACCACGGCCATGCCGATAGTTTCCTTTCGCAGGCTGGCTCCGGCCTCGCCACTCTTGGAATTGCCGAGTGCCCAGGCGTGCCGCAGGCACTCGCGGCCCTGACGTTGAATGTGCCCTACAACGATTTAACTGCAGTCGAAAACGCTTTTGCCCAGCATAAAGACAAAATCGCCGCCGTCATCGTCGAGCCCATCGCTGCAAATATGGGCGTCGTTCCTCCCGCGACGGACTTTTTGAGGGGATTGCGGGAAATCTCGCACCGCAATGGCGCGCTGCTGATCGTCGATGAAGTGATTACGGGCTTCCGGTTGCACAATGGCTCCGTCCAGGATCTGCTGGGGATTGAAGCGGACCTTACGACGCTGGGAAAAATTATCGGCGGAGGAGTGCCGGTCGCCGCCTATGGCGGACGCGCCGAGTTGATGAACCACGTGGCTCCCCTCGGACCCGTGTATCAAGCTGGAACTCTCGCGGGGAATCCGCTGGCGATGCGAGCAGGTATTGCCGCGCTCAAACAACTGAGCAAACCTGACCTATATGACGAAATGACTCAGTTGGCGCGGCGGCTGGTGTTTGGACTTCGCTCGGAACTGGCGGACGCCGGGATTGCTGCGCATATCAATGCTATCGGGTCGCTTGCGACGATTTTTTTCGCGCCAGGACCAGTCCGGAATTACAGCGATGCCAAGCACTCGGATACTAGGCGCTACGCCCGATTTTTCCGCGAGATGCTCGATCGCGGGATCTTCCTGGCGCCCTCGCAGTTCGAAGCCACCTTTATTTCCGCGGCGCACACTTCTGCTGACATTGACAGTACGCTGGCTGCGGCACACGAATCGTTGCAAGCCATTTCAGCTGATTTAGCGGTTTAATCTGGCGGAAGGAGAGTACCGGAATGAGCGAGGGTATCGAACTTCCGGAGGTTCACGGAGGCGAGGAAGGACCGTTGGTCCTACCCGTGTCAATCACGATCTCCATCATGGCGGTTCTTGTGGCGTCAGTGGCCTTGTTAGGCCATCGCACGCACACGGAAGAGTTGCTCCGTCAGAGCCAGGCTTCTGACCGGTGGGCGCAATACCAGGCCAAGAGCGTGCGGCTGCACGAGACGCAGGGATTCTCCGACGTGATCAAACTCGTTGCTTCATTGGACAAAGAAAAAGGCGAGCAGCTCCGGGAGAAGTACGACAAGGAAGTCGAGCACTACCAGAGCGACAAGGAAGATATCAGCAAAGAAGCGAAAGAGCTGGAAGCCGAGCGCGATCTGGATGGGCGCAAGGCGGACCGTTTTGACGGCGGCGAAGCCTTCCTGGAGATCGGCCTGGTGATCTGCTCCATCACGCTCCTAACGAAACGCAAGATATTCTGGTTTGGCGGCATGCTCGTCGGCGCCCTGGGTGTGGCCCTTGCGCTGACGAGTTTCTTCCTGCATTGAGCTAAGCACGAGCCGGAGGCTGGGATCCTCGGAGCGCCGAAATCTCCTTCGCCAGATGATCCAGCCGATTCACCAGCTCCTGGTGGCGCACGTCCTCGGTGGCCGGCTTCTTCCCGACAAACGTGAGCGTACCGCCCGGCTCGAGAACGCACTTGTCGACTTCTGAAAGCGATTCAAATCCCTGCTTCCTTGCCGCGGCTTCGAGCTGTGGCATAGTAATGAAATCGCCCTTCAACCGGTGTGCGAGCACTTTGCCGTTCTCGATCAAAATCTCGGCCTTGCCTTCTACAAGCTGATCGAGTTTCCGATGGCCATAAAGGAAACGAACAACGAAGTAGTTCGTGACAAGCAGGGAAATTGCCCCGACGATCCCCCCGAGGACACTGTTGTCTTCCCCGATGATGGCATTCTGTACGGTATTCGAAAGCGTCAGCAGGACAACCAGGTCAAAGGGGTTGAGCTGAACCAGCTCGCGCTTCCCGAAAAGCCTCAAGCTCACCACCAAAAACGCATAGACGAGGATCGGCCGAAGAATTTTTTCCAACAGGGGAAGCCCCATGACAAACATGTCTCTCCATGTATCGTGCATCGCAGAAACACCTCCTGAGCTGTTCGCGTGTGCCGCGGAAATTCCAGAACGGGGGCAGCGTAACACGCGGGGAATAAGCCTAAAAGATACCCGATACGAAGGGCATGCCTGTCCCTACGTACAGTCATTGTTTCGCGACACCGCAACAAGCCGCCGCTTCCAATCGGGCGAGTGTTTCGTATCATCGAAGTATTGGCTTTCCCTCGGATCCAAGGCCCGACGTAGAACGATCAAGTTCGGCGGAGGACGCAGGTCTCACCCTGCCCGCGGTGCTCGATGCGCAGGCCGGTTATGCGAGCGGCGATTATATGGCACATCGAGTATCTTCGTTGTCAGGCATGGCCGTCGGTCCCGAGCAACTTCCCGCGCTGCTAGATTCCGTCCGTGAACTCATCACAATTCTAAGTCCGGACGGGTTGATCCAATTCGCAACCCAGGCATTTAGCGAGGTGCTGGGGCGCCGCACCGAAGACCTCGCCGGAACAGCGTTCACGAGCCTGGTTCACCCCAACGACGCCGCTAGTGCTCGCCAGTGCCTCCGCGAAATCGCGGCCAGCTCAGGTGGCACGGCCGGTTTTCGTTGCCGGCTGCAGAGCAAAGATGGCAGCTGGCGCTGGTTCGATACTTCCGCGAGAGATCACACAAGCAATCCTGTCATTGAGGGAATCATTCTGAACTGCCGGGACGTGACCGATCTGCAGCGCATGGAAGCCGAGCGGCAGGTCATATCCGAAGTGGTGCATGCTCTCAACGAAACGGCGAACCTGGATGAGTTGCTTGCGGGCATCCACACAGCGCTGAAAAAAGTTCTAGATGCAGAGAATTGCTTCGTCGCGCTCCACAATCCCGAAACGGATACGTTTTCATTTCCGTTTTTTGCGGATCAAGTGGATGTTGCTCCTCCGCCTCAGAAAGTAGGCCGTAGCTGCACCGCTTTTGTTTTCCGCACGGGTTCAGCGATGTTGATTCCGCAAGGCGAATTTGACCGGCTTGCGGCGCAAGGAGAAGTGGAGCTCGTCGGATCGCCTTCCCCCGCATGGCTTGGCGTCCCACTCAAAACGCCGAAGGCCACCATCGGCGTGCTCGTGGTTCAGCATTACGAAAACGAAAACGCATACGACCTTCGTGATTTGGAATTCCTCAGTTCGGTTGGCGGCCATATCGCTCTTGCTATCGAACGCCGGCGCGCCGAAGACGCCCTACGCAAGAACGAAGAAATGTTTCGCCTGCTGTTCAGCAATAATCCGCTCCCCACCTGGGTGCTCGACCGGGAGACGCTGCGCTTCCTGGAAGTGAACGACGCTGCCGTAGAGCAGTACGGGTATTCACGCGACGAATTCAGGAACATGAGTCTCCTCGACGTGGACCACGCGGAAGAAAAAGAAAAGCGTGTCGAACATTTCAGGCAATGGAGCGGCGACGGGCGTTATCACGGCAATTGGAAGCATCGAAAAAAGGACGGCAAAATCCTCGAAGTCGAGAGCGTATCGCACGAGCTGAACTACGCGGGGAGGCGCGTCCGGCTAGTAGTCGCGCAGGACATCAGCGCGCGCCATCTTCTCGAGCAGCAATTTCGCCAGGCACAAAAAATGGAAGCGGTCGGCCGTTTGGCTGGTGGAGTGGCGCACGATTTCAATAATCTCCTGATGGTGATCAAGGGGCACACCGAGCTGCTGCGCAATGCGATGTCGCCCACGGATCAATTTTCGAAGAAGGTCGAGCAGATCGAACGCGCCGCGGACCGGGCGACGTCTTTGACTCGCCAGCTACTTGCCTTCAGCCGTATGCAGGTCTTGCAGCCGCACGTGATGAATCTCAACGAAGTTGTAGAGGACATGGGGCGTTTGCTGCCTCGCTTGATCGGTGAAGATATCGAACTCGAGATACGTACTGCCAAGAACCTGGGTGCGATCAAAGCCGACGCCAGCCAGATGGAACAAGTCATTATGAATCTCGTGGTGAATGCCCGCGATGCGATGCCAGATGGCGGCCGGCTGCTGATTGAAACGTCGAACGAAGAATTGGATAGCGCCTATAACGCAGTGCATCCCGTTGTCCGGCAAGGAAGTTACATTCTTCTCGCTGTCTCCGACAACGGTGCGGGCATGGATGCGGAGACACAAGCGCACATTTTTGAACCTTTCTTCACGACGAAACCGCAGGGGAAAGGCACCGGCCTCGGTTTGGCCACGGTTTACGGTGTCGTCAAACAGAGCGGCGGATTCGTCTGGGTCTACAGCGAACTGGGCAAAGGAACCTCTTTCAAGATTTACCTGCCACGGGTGGACCAGCCCGTGGTAAAGAGCGGATCAACGCAATTTGCTGCGGAGGTCCCGCGAGGGACGGAAACCATTCTGCTTGCCGAGGACGAACAGGATGTACGCGAAGTGGCAAAGGAATTTCTGGAGTCGGGTGGCTACACAGTCATCGAAGCGCACGATGGCGCGGAAGCGCTGAAGCTTGCAGAGACGCATGAGGGCGGGATCGGTCTGCTCATCACGGATATGGTCATGCCCGGTATGAACGGCCAGGAATTGGCAGGGCGCCTGCAGCAGAAACGCACAGGACTGCGGGCGTTATATATGTCCGGCTATAGCGAACGCGCGGCCGCAGAATCGGCTCAGGGAGATTCTTCCATCCGTCTGCTCACCAAGCCCTTCAGCCGCTCGGCGCTGCTGCGCGCGGTGCACGAAATTCTGAATCCGGCCTGAGCGAATCGTCTGGCTCACTGCAGTTTCTACAAATTCCTAATGAATTTTCGGATGTCTCTTGTGCCAGTCGGTATGCTGCTGGAACGATCGCGCTGCTTGAATGACCGCGAAATCGTCTCCCGCTCTCGCGACAAACTGCAACCCCGCGGGAAGACCCTTGTCTGTAAATCCACATGGAACGGACAACGCAGGAAGGCCGCAGAGATTGCCGATGCCGCCGAGCGGGTCCGGGAAGACCAGATCGGTTTCCAGATTCAAGTGCAGCGGCGTCGCTGCAACAGGTTGCGCAGCCGTCACGAGCACATCGAAAGAGTCAAATAGTGTTTCCATTTTGTTTTGCAAGATTTCTCTCACCTTCAAGGCCTGCAGGTAGTCGGCCGCAAAATACTGTTCATTCACATAGCCGGCAATTTGTCCAAGCGGGTCCGTTAATTCGCCGACTCTTCCCGAGCGAATTAGCGAGCGGAAAGATGCCGCGCCTTCTACGGCAATGACAATATTTCCAGCTTCTTCCCACGGGCCGGCAGGCAGAGACGCATCCTTCACACTCGAAAAAGTTTTCCGGATGACTCTGGCGGCAGCTTCCACCGGCTTCGCGATGCCGGGGTCGAGCGACTTCCAGGCATTCTTGAGCCAGCCGATTCGCAATGGACGGGAACGCAATTCCAAGGAGGCCGAATACGTGAATGCTGCGCGATCGATCGGCAGCGTGGCGCGGTCCCTCGCATCATGACCTGCAATGACGGCGAAGATGCGCGCACAATCATCGGCTGACCTCGCCAGTGGTCCGATCTTATCCATCGAAGGCGAAAGCGCCATGGCTCCATAACGGCTGACGCG
>Ga0137403_10004939_pt1 | contig 15581 bp, 11 predicted proteins | sample CZOMad2_1_16fung_FD_122057 | JGI IMG/M metagenome (GOLD analysis project Ga0137403, IMG submission 122057) | Vadose zone soil fungal communities from Angelo Coast Range Reserve, California, USA - CZOMad2_1_16fungal (Hybrid Assembly) | ecosystem: Environmental > Terrestrial > Soil > Vadose zone... | reverse complement strand
TGCTCCAGCCTAAGATACCTCGCACTCCTAGCCCTGGCCGGCACGATTGGCGCTGCGTCTTATACTTCAGCACAGAAAACGCCGGCGCAGCCGTCTTCTTCGCCGGGAGTTCGTGTCCGGTATACCGATATCCGCAAGGCTGCTGGAATTTCCTTTGTCGAGGATGCCACACAGACAGAGGAAAAGTATTATCTCGAGACCATGGGGACCGGCGTGGGCTGGATTGATTACGACCAGGACGGGTTCATGGATCTCTACTTCGTTCAGTCGGCTGCGACCGATATTTACAAGCCTCCTCGGCCCCTCCGCTCTGCGCTCTACCACAACAATGGTGACGGAACCTTTACCGACGTCACGGAAAAAGCCGGGGTCGGCGGCGAGGGGCATTACGGCCAGGGCGTGGCCGTCGGCGACTACGACAACGACGGCTATCCGGACCTCTACGTCACGGGGTACGGCAGCGCCATTCTCTATCACAATAACGGCAACGGAACTTTCACGGACGTTACAGCCAAGGCAGGAGTGGCAGACGAGGGCGGATGGTCCACCAGCGCCGGCTGGTTCGACTACGACAGGGACGGTTACTTGGACCTCCTGGTCCTCAACTACGTCGATTGGTCGCCCAAGAATAATATCTGGTGTGGAGAGCGCCGTCCAGGTTATCGCTCCTACTGCCATCCGGATAATTACAAAGGACAGAAAACCAAGCTTTACCACAACAACCACGACGGAACGTTTACGGACGTAAGCGACAAGTCAGGAGTCGGCGTGCCCGAGTCCAAAGGTATGGGTGTAGTGCTCGCCGACTTCAACGGAGACGGCTGGCCGGACATTGCGATCGCCAACGATAGCTGGCCGAATTTTCTCTTTCTGAACAAACACGATGGAACGTTCGAGGACGTGTCATTTGTCTCAGGCGTGGCGGCCAGCGAAGACGGACGCTACGAGGCCGGGATGGGTATTGACGCCGCCGATGTTGACGGCGACGGATGGCTCGACATCTACATCACTCATCTCGACCATGAACTCAATCGCCTGTACCACAACAATCGCGACGGCACGTTTGAGGACTATACATACCGCTCCGGCATCGGGAACAAGGCTACTCTCCTGAGTGGCGTAGCAATGCAGTTCCTCGATTATGACAATGACGGCTGGACGGACATTCTGCAGTTGAACGGTGCGATGCTGGACAATATCCACCTCATCCACAGCGAGGTCACTTATAAGGAGCCTCTGCTGATGTTCCGCAACCTGGGACGCGGGCAGTTCGAAAAGGTCTCAGACACCCTGGGGGCCGATTTCATCAATCCGATTGCCGGACGGGGACTTGCCGTGGCAGATTTCGACAATGACGGCGACCTCGACATCGCCATCAACAACCGCGGCGATTATCCCGAATTGCTGCGCAACGATGGCGGGAACGCCAACCACTGGCTAGAAGTCCGATTGATAGGAACGCGCTCCAACCGGGACGGAATCGGCGCAAGCTTGAAGTTAGTTTCCGAAGGCTTCACGCAAATCAAACAGTCGAAGGGAGGGATGAGCTACATGTCGGCTCCCGATCCGCGGATTCACTTCGGTCTGGGGCGACGGACAAAGGTCGATTCGTTGAAAATCACCTGGCCCAGTGGACAGACAGACCTGCTGACAGATGTCAGAGTGGACCGAATCATTGAGGTGAGGGAAGGTGAAGGCATCGTGACGCACCCTGTCCCTGAGGTGCCGGTTCACCGCAAGCCGACTTGAGTACCCCCAACCACGTATCATCGACTTCGCAAGGCTCGCGTCCCAGGTTGTCCATAGCCCGCCATAATTTGTGGGCCCGCGTTGCTTGTAAATGTGAAAACGCTGCTACCAATGGAAACAACCGGATAGATAGAATCAGCTTAGCCAGGGGCCTCCCAATTTTTTCCCCGAGATCAGACCGTCTACGATGAAACCCACCCTAGGACGGTACAGGGAGCACTGTCGATCTCCGCGACAAACCACGGCGCCACCCAAACCCGTTCGAGCGACGCTAGGTCGTGCTCGAGATTCATATCCTCGATTACCAGAAAGCGTCGACCCCTCCCTCCCAACAGTATGTTGTGCGCGGCCATTGTCTCTTCGAGATGCTCGATACAGGACAGCGAGGGCACATCCATGCCCAAAGCTCGGAGGCCAGGAAGATTCTGCAGAATGAATTCCGCAGCTGCGGTCCCGAACCCAGGACACTTGCAACTGTATCGAACTGGTTCCGTCTTCCGAACATGGCCGTACCCGAAACGAATAAGCAGGAGATCCGCCTCGCCAGCCGCGGAAACTGCAGACTGAAGGTGGCGTGGTTCAACAACCACACCGTCACCGAGGGGCAAGTCGACAACCAACGGATGATCGAAGAGAAGCTCCTCGGCCTTGAAGTCAGTGATTTTTAGTCCATCCTCGATGACGTGCGCGGGGGCATCCACATGAGTCCCCGTGTGGTTCGCCAGCCTCAGGATCGAAACGTTCGCCGCGTCCCCGCTCGTCAAACGGTATAGGGGAGAGATCACCATTGGCGGAATCGCCGGCGGGTTGGGCGAATCCACCGAAAGAGGGTAGCCGAGAATGACGCATTTCTTCCCAGTTGTTTCCTTGCTCGAAATCTTTGTGCTCACCGTGAACTCCTTATCGAAACCAGCTTCAGTCCGCTGAGGTTAGTTCGTCATTCCTAGAAGGCGTAAATTGATTCAGCCACTCCTTGTCCCAGAGACTGGGGAACGGATTCTGTATATAAGGATGTTGAGCGATAGATTCCTCGTTGATGTCGATACCCAAACCGGGCGCTTCCGCTAGTCGGAAAGCTCCGTTGTGTAGGAGATTTTGGTCCTTGACCAAGTCCTTCCTCCATGGAACGTCGAACTCACTGAAGGCTTCCTGAATCATGAGGTTAGGACAACTCATCCCGAGATGTAGGCTGGCTGCAAGGGCAACCGGACCGACCGAGCAGTGTGGTGCAATCTGCAAATCCTGTGCCTCGGCCATGGCTGCGATCTTTTTGCTGATAAGAATCCCGCCGCAATGGCCCACGTCCATCTGCACGATATCCGCCGCCCGCAAACTGGTAAGGCGATTGAAATCCGCGAGCGTGTAAAGGCGTTCCCCAGCCGCGATGCGCGTATTCACCCTAGTTTTCAGCTCACGTAACAGGTCCAGGTTATCGGGCGTAACTGGTTCCTCGCACCATGCAGGCCGGAGGGGTTCAAAACAGCGAATCATTTCTACAGCGGCAGATACCGAAAGACGGCCGTGGAATTCGACCATCAGCTGGATTTTGGGCCCAACCGCCTCGCGGACGGCGCTGACGATCGCGAAAGCCGTTTCGAACTGCTGACCGCTTAGTTCCTTCCATGACGTACCAAAGGGGTCGAACTTGAGAGCTTTGTACCCCATCGCGATGACTTCCCGGGCCCGCTTGGCGTATTCCTGAGGCGACTGCGCCGAGCCGTACCAGCCATTTGCATACGCCGGGATCTCGTCGTGGCACCGCCCTCCCAGCAAGCGATACACGGGCTGCCGAGCCGCCTTGCCGATGATGTCCCACATTGCGACCTCGACCCCGCTGATCGCTGTCATTACTGTCGAGCCGCCCTGATACTGGTCACGGATCATGCCACCAACCACAGACTCAATATCAAAGGGATCTCGTCCAAAAACCCGCCGCTCAACCCATTCGTGGAGAATCGTCTCAACGGTTTTTTCCTGCCATTCGAGCGACGCCTCGCCCACGCCGGTTAAGCCTGTGTCGGTTCGGAGCCGGATGAAAAGGTAATTCCGCGGACCAGCATTAGTTAGCCACGATTCCAACTTGGTTATCTTAATGGCTTAACCTCCTCCCGATGGCCAACCACTCTTTTGGAGCCAGCCCCGCACTTCTCGGTCGGCCACTTCCGGATCGAGGGGCAAGCGGACAGCTTCGCCTCCTCGCGCAAGGGAAACCTGACTAGCCAACAGAAGTTCATAGGCTCGATAGCCTTCCCAACCAGTTGTGATGGGCGCTTCCAGACCTCGGATAGCCTGCAGAAAATTCTCGATCATACCCATGAAGCCGCCGAATTCCTCATCAAAGACCAACGAGTTAGGAAAAACCGGGGCCCAGGTTTTCGCCGGCCCCTCTTCACTATCGTAGAGGGTCAGCTGGTACTGGTCGTGGACGTCCAACCAGGCATGATTTCCATACACCTCCACCCGCTCCCAGGGTTTTAGGCTCAACGCCGAAGCGCTGGTATACAAGGCGCCCACGGCCCCCGAAACGAACTCGAAGGTGCATACAGCATTATCAATTGGGTATCCACGCTTATTCGCCTGGTATTTGTTGACTCCTACGGCTCTCGCGGATTCGACGTCTCCTACTAGATATCGTGTCATGTCAAAGAGATGGATCGTGCCAGATTCAAATAGATCTATATAGTCATATCCCAGATTAAACTTGCCCACAAAAAGTGAAGGATTACTTACCGGCCCTTCCACAATGAACCTCTTAGCGCGCCGATACGGCGGCGAGTAGCGCTTGTTCGCCACGGTCATCAAGACCAAACCCTTTTGGTCCGCCACACGGCACATCAGAAGCGCGTCCGCCAACGAGCGCGCTATCGGCTTTTCGACCATCACATGGCGTCCCGCCTCTAAGCAAGCGATCGAGTGTTCGGCGTGCAGGTGATCTGGACTCGCAACGATGACGCCATCCAATTCCTCTTCAGCGAGCATTTTGCGGCAGTCGGCATACCAGCGCCCGCCGAAAACTGCCCTGACCTTATCAGCCTGGGTTTCGTCGGGCGTTGTGAACGCAACGACCTCAACCGGCTCCCAAAGGACACGGAGCCGGGAAATCGCTGGCCAATGTTTTGATTGGACAACCCCACCTGCGCCAACAAAACCAAGCCTAATTCTTCGGCGGGATGCGCGCTCCTCGTCGCGCGCTATCCCATAGACATCCTTCTGCTCAAAAGCCTTCTTAACAGGTGTATGTCCGTAAGTATCTTCCAGCACTCGAAGCGTACCTCCGCACATGTGCTCATCGAAACGTTTCGCGCACGTCTACAAGCTGCGCAGTCACAATTTCACTAGCTAAACTTCGGGTGCCAGCAATCTCCTCGCGATGTCCAGAATCGCTCGGCTTGGACCCCGAAAGGCCCATACTTGCGAGATGTCTTCGCACTCGGATTGAACGGCGCCTCGTTTCAAAGCCGGTACGTGGTATTCAAGCTCCCCGAATCTCCCCAGAGAACTGTCAACGCCTACGGCTTGGAAAGCAAATCCTATCTCTTGCGTATCGTCTTTAGGGCAGTCGACGTACTCTCCCGAAGGGTTGACAAAAAAATTGCGGATCACAAGCTCCCAAAGGTTGGTCGACCTAGTGAGGTAACCTGCACGCCCCGTCGTTGCCAAGGCCCGAATCGCTATCTTGTTCTCGCCTGGGGAGCATAGCTTGAATCTGGTCAGATGGTCGGTCACCACTAGATCTCGGGATGGGACAATTCCGAAAAGGACTCGAACCGATGCCGGGGAAAACGTCGGAACCAGGATCTCCCCACCGAAGGGGAGCTGAATGAGATTCCACAGTCCCAATTGCGTTTCGTCATCGGCTTGGGTCAGTTTCAACGATGTGCGCTGCGTGAACCCCGCATACTGCACCGCCTGGTTCTCATCACCCACATGGCTCTCATGGCGCAGTGGATTGGCGGCCGGGTTTACGGACTTGGCGACAACTAATTCAACATCGCGTCGTGAACGGGCCAAGTGCAGATTGATCTTTCTCTCCATCCTTACACTCAGGTGCGACCGTTGCACCCTGTATTCGCTTGCGTCGAGTTCGACAGGCGGCCGATGGGTGCTGGTATTGGGGAAGTCCGGGAAGAATATGTCGACCTCCGGGGCGAGCCATGTTCTCTCCCCGCCGGAGTTGTGCCACCCCGTGCCGTTAAATAAAGTTCGGGCAGAGTCAACTTCGTCCAGGCCTGGATGGGTCCAGAAGAAATTGTCGTCGTTTCCGGCGGCATATAAGCCCAAAATGCGCGCACCGTAGGGCAGTAATAAGATACGGGTCCCGTCCGGAGTCTCATAAGACTCCGTATGTTTCCCAACCTTGGCCAATACTTCTCTCAAACGGACGGACATGGGCATTGCCAATCTGTGCGGGACAAATGAACGCGACGACACGATTATTTTGCGAGCATATTTCCCCGAGCCATAATAACCACACCAACTAAGAGGATCCCGATGGCAAAGAACATCTGCTTTCGCGGCGCTCCGTGTACTTCATGCCACTCTCCGCTTAAAAAGCCCACGCCCTGATTCCCCAATATCTGGGTTGCCTGTTGAATCCCGAAGCCGACAGAGGCTCCCAGGGCTCCAAGAAGGAGCATACCTTTACCCAGAAGCAATATTGCAAAACTGAACTGAACACCAATCAGGGCTGCGAAAATGGTCTCACGCCAACTTTCCCTTAAGACCTTCCAGGAACCCGCTTTCGTCATTAGGTAAGCAGGGTAGAGAATATTTACTAGGGCTCCCGCAAGCAGGCCCACGGCCCAGACCGCGAAGTTCGCAGGGATGTCACCGGCTCCCCGGAGTTTCATGGCGCTGACAATGGGTCCTTGACTGTAAACGAAAGCAAGGCTGAACCCGCAAGACAGGACGCCACCGACAATGGACATGATCAATCCGCCAAGAAATCCTCCTCCAGAACTCCTATTCCTGAGCGTCCGCTCCCTGCCGAAACCCGCGACTGAGACCAAGGTCGCCCCGATCAGCATAACCGCAACACCGAGAAGGACCGCGCGACCGGCAGATGACCACAAATCCGGGGCTTCACTGAACAACCCAGTGCCCTTAAAGATCATCGGAATTGTCACGCCCATTACTATTCCAAATGCAGTTAGAATGGCTCCGGTCAGCGCAGCACCAATTCGAACGACGGAAAGAGCGTAGAGTACATTTGCGATGCCCCAGCCGAAGGCGAAGAGATTGGATTTGACTAACAACATGGGCTCTACGGATCGGTACGCCGAGATGACATTGGGTACGCCAATCAGGGCAACACTCCACGGAATGACCACGAGCCCTGCGACCATGCCCACAAACCACCACTGCTCAAACTGAAAACGACGCATGAGCTTGATCGGCCAAGCGATGGTTCCCGTTCCCAATCCGGCAATCACAACAAGAAGGAAGCCTAATAAGGTCATGCCACGGTCACCGATGTCATGGAAGATTGACGACTCAAAAACACCTGCTCAAAGCAAAATCTGCGAGACCTCTTGCTTACTGCCCGCAACAAAACAGCACAAACCGACAGCCTCCCGCGGGTCAGGACAAAACACGCTTGGAAATGACCTCCTTGGCCTTTTGAACGATGTGGCGCGGTGTGAGACCGTACTTTTCGTTCAAGTAAGGGACAGACCCACACTCCACGAAGCGATCTTCGATTCCAATTTTTGCAATGGAGACTGATAATCCTGCCATGCTTATAGCCTCCGCCACCGACGTACCCAGACCACCGACGATAGAGTGATTTTCCAGAGTCACGAGCGACCTGATCTCCCTAGCCAAGGAAGTAATGGCGGGTTCATCTAAAGGCTTTAAAGTTGGCACGTGCAGGACAGCGGCCTCGATTCCCTCCCGCTGTAACGCCCTCGCGGCTTCCAGGGCGCGTTCGGTCATCAGGCCCGTACTGATGAGGGCAACCTCCTTACCGGTACGGAGCAACTTTGCCTTCCCGATCTCGAAGGTATGTACCTCGGGATCAAAGACTCTCTTGACCCGTCCCCGCAGAATACGCATGTAAACGGGCCCACGATATTTTGCGATAGCATGGACAGCCTGACGGATTTCCGTTGCGTCACAAGGGTCAATGACTACCAGATTGGGAACCGCACGCATCAAAGCCAGGTCATCGATACCCTGGTGAGTCGCACCGTATCCAGTAGTCAGTCCCGGAAGGCCGGCGATGACTTTGACATTGGCGCACCCTAACGCCAGATCGATGGCGATAAAATCGTAGGCACGACGCGTGGCAAAAACGCAGTAGGTGGTGACAAAGGGAGTGAATCCGGACCGGGCCAATCCTGCCGCCACTCCAATTAGGTTTTGTTCAGCCATTCCGAGCTGAAAGTATCGGCCGGGAAACTCCCGACCGAATATGTCGATGTCGGTGTATTTGCCCAAGTCAGCAGTCAAACCCACGATCTCAGGATACTGTCGGCCCACTTCAATAAGCGCATTCCCAAAAGGCTTCTCTACATTGTGGGTCTCTTCAGGGGGCGCAGACCAGTTCATCGCCTGGGTAAAGCCCCGTGAAGACTCATTCTTACTCACCGTGCAGACCTCTCAAGTTCGCTCAAAGCAATATCCCACTCGTGCGGCTCAACTCGAACAAAGTGGGAATGGGGCCGGGTCTCAAGGAAGGGCACTCCCTTGCCCATCAGCGTATAGCAAATGATAACCTTGGGTTTCTTGCTTATAGACCGGACGCACTCGAAGGCCTGCAGGATTTCAGACATGGAGTTGCCATCAATGGCTTCCGCATGCCAACCGAAACTTCTCCACTTCTCAGCCACCGGCTCCACGGTCATGCCCTCGGAAACTTTCCCGTCAGCCTGCATATTGTTGACATCTACGACCGCCATTAGGTTATCGAGCTTGTAGTGGGCTGCCGCCATCGCCGCTTCCCAAGTGGCGCCTTCCTGCAATTCGCCATCGGAGAGAAAGTTAAACGTTCGAAAGTTTCTGCCGCTCAAGCGTGAGCCAAGCGCCATGCCGACCCCCTGAGATAAGCCGTGGCCGAGAGATCCACCTGTGATCTCTACGCCCGGAGTCGTTTCACATGCGGACATCTCCAGCCGGCTCTCGTCCGCACCGTAGAAGGACAAGTCTGCTTCTCGGATAACCCCCAGTTCTGCCAACACGGCGAACAACACGATTGAATAATGCCCAGTGGACAAAAGAAAGCGGTCGCGGTCTGGCCAATCGAGGCGGGCCGAGTCATGTCGCATCTCGTGGAAGTACAAAGCCGTTAGAATATCGGCTGCACCTAAACCCTGGCCGACATATCCATCTCCCTTATTCTTCGCCATCAGCAGCACATTACGGCGAACGTTTTTCGCCTTGAGCCGGAGGCGGTCGACGACTTCCGAGCCGGTTCGGCTCTTCCTTCCGACACCGTCCAGTGGACCGGGCCTTTCCATCAGGAGAGCTCCAATCCGCCCGAGACACTCAGTCGATGACTTGTGACGTAGTCAGCTTGTGGACTTGCCAACCAAAGTATGACCTGCGCAACCTCCTCCGGAGATGTCCGCCGCCCAAGAGGGATGTCTTGGGTCCTGCTTTTGACAAAGGACTCCAAACTCATCCCGGCATGCGCAGCAAACTTTTCTTCGGTGCGCCGTTGCATCTCGGTATCCATCCGCCCAGGTGCCACCGAATTTACCGTTATGTTGTATTTTGCCAATGCCAAAGCGGTCGAGCGAGTGATACTGTCGACAGCAGCTTTGCTCGCGGCGTAAGCGGCGTACAAGGGCAGCCCCATCCGCGACGCGGGCGACGAGACATTGATAATCTTTCCCCCACCTCGGCTCTTCATGACACTCGCTGCAGCCTGAAGGCAAAACAGCAGACCTTTGACGTTTACGTTAAAGACTCGGTCCCATTCGTTTTCCGAAATCTCAAGAAAGGGCTCGACGGATGCGACTCCCGCGTTGTTGACTAAAATATCCAAAGTTCCAAGTTCGTCCACCGTGCAGCGAACAATTCGATCCGCTGTGAGCTGATCACACACATCGGCTTCAATCACGCAGGTAGCGTGGCCGAACTCGGCTACGGCGCAGGCGGTTTCCCGTGCTTTCTGAGCGTCCATGTCGGCAATAGCAACACTCGCTCCCTGCCTGGCAAAAGACAGAGCGACGCTACGGCCCAGCCCGCTCGCGCCACCCGTGACTAAGATAACTTTTCCCGCAAAACAACAATCCGGCTTATTGGTAGTCACAACATTTCTTTCTCAAAACGCAAGTCGCACGCGCGCTGATTGCTGACGGCTCCAGTCAAAAGCATTATTGCCGTTCGAAAAGGAGCAATTCCGAATGCAGGGGCTGAGCGAGCTGTATCACCAGCCCTTCATTCACCAAGTCCACGCCTCGCGCCACTACACTCTTTCCGGAGTTATCGAAGGTGACTTTATATGTGGCACTGATATCCAACCCGCGTGGCCGGAAACGGTAGGCTTCCTCCTTCGCTCCGGCAAGGCGGAAAATGCCAGCGTAACCGCGACGCTGGTCGGGCATTACGTGTTCCATGACACACCAGTCTCCGGCCTCAGTATTCGGGAGATAAGGTGTGTGATGGTAAACCTTCACCGTGGATTGAATCGGCCGGATGAAGGACTTGTAGATCTGAATGTTGTGGCGGACACGATCTCGGTACTGCGCGGGAAATTCCTCCAGGCTAGGAACGATCCCCCCCAACGTAAGGTGCCCGAACATTTGACCCCGGAATCGAAAATCGGTATCCCCATAACGATAGTTCTCGTCGTCCATAAACCCGACATAACTGAGGCCGTATTCAGGAGGGTATGGAATGGTGAAACCATTCAGAATCTTCAAGGTACGCACGCCTCCCCATTCATCGGAAATCTGCGTCCAGTGAAAGTTCTGCAGCATGCCCAGATCGTTACGACCGCCGCCTCCTGCACAGTTCTCCAACATTAGATTGGGGAAGCGGCGGCGGAGTCTACGGTACATTCCATAGACGGTCTCGTAGTATCTCCAGTAATTGTTCTCAACGAAGCCGTCGCGAGACGTTTGGCCCCCGGCTGAACCCAAACCGGTGTTGTAATCAAGTCGGAAAACATCCAGTTTGTATCGTTCAATCAGTCCCGCTAGCGTTTCCTCGGCGAATTTCAGTGCCTCTGGATTGGTAAGGTCCAGGGCTGATATGTTTTCGCTGGTTCCGTGTCGAGTTACCACCCAGTCCGGATGTGCTTTTCGTAAGTCGCTGGCTAGGCCGATGCGTTCAATATCCACCCACAAGCCGCAAAGCAGGCCCTTACTACGTGCATAGTCAAAGACGGGTCCGAGGCTATTGGGCAACCTCGTGCCCGTGGTCCAATCCCCAGCTTTCTGCCACCAATCACTTTTCACGTCGCCATACCACCCCGCGTCAACGGTGAACAATTCGACTCCAACATCGGCAGCTGTATCGATCATTCGCTTGAGACTGTCTTCGGAAACCTCATTGGCGACGAAACCCCACGAGTTGATCTCTACCGGGCGGATACGGCCTGGCGGAAGTGGAGGCAAGACAGAGTCGCGAAGATACCTGTGCGACTCTTGCACCAAAGTGTCGAGATCTGCAGACAACTGTCCTATATAAACAGAGGGCGTAGTTGCCGTTTCCCCGGGTCGGAGTACTCTTAAGGGCCCGGGCCCCTCTAACCCTACTCGAAAATAGAGCCAAGCATCGTCAGGTTCATAGCCCTCAATCCCGCGACCGGGATGATGTTGGTTGAAGAACTCGAAGGCGTACTGGCCCGACCAGGCAAAAGAGAGCACAAAGGACTCGCCGGTAATCGCGTTCTTGACGATGGTAAAAGGCGCCCCATATTTGGACGCGCCGTAACTGTAGGTTCCGTCCGGCAAGGGAACCCATCGGAAGTCGTCCTCCCTGTACGCTGTGTAGGATGCAGGCTTCAAGACCGAAAAGACGCTGCTTGCATCGGGAGGCAAATTCTCCAGAGTACGGTGCCCCGCAAACAAGTATCCGGACATCGGATAAACCTTCCCGATTGCCGCTGGGGCCTTGCCGTCGTTGATAATTTCAAGCCAGCGCCTCATGAACGGGTGTCCGTCCACTTGAGTGTGAACTTTCACTTGGATCGGCCGGATCTCGCTCGCAAGCTCCACCACCATATGGCGGCACGATTCGCGGTCCCTGGCAGGCGAAGCTTGGTCGATATCACATGGCGCTTCGGACGCGGACTTCCATATCCAATGGTCCCACAAGTCTTGACCATCAACAGACAGACCGAACGCGCCCGCGATTGGATCGTCGAGTTTTGGCGCCTCGTCCCCGGTAAAATCCGTGGAAACTCCCTGGTCCATGAAAACATCGGGTTTGATCAAGCCGTTCGACGACCAATAACGGGTTCGCAGCCCGCCCTTGGACATATGCTCTTCATAAACGAGATTCCCGGAGATTACCCGTATTCCTTGACTAGGCTTGCTCCGAACCGAGATCTGGGTTCGAATGCCAGGAGGATTTTCACCGGGCGGACGAGACTCCTCTGCAGCGGGTCCGCTCTTCGCACTGCCGACGGACACCCTTGCGGCATCAGTCACTTTTCCTCGACCAGCGCTGTCGGCATCTTTACTCCACAGATTCGCAGCGCAGGCAAGTGAGAGCAGTAAGAGAGTTGCCATGATCTTAGGTCGGCAAGCTGATCCGACCTCGTTTTCTCTACCAACCACATTTCGAGTTCCAGGGGTCATAGTAAATTGTTCCGTCAAAATTGATATTTTCTCCATTGAGGAGGGCTGCGTTGACGGCCCGAGCTTATCTCCACGCACACGTTTGTCAAGATATTTTTCAACATACAGAACCATTCCACTATCTGAGATATAGGCTAAAACTGTTTGCGTTGGCTGTTCAAACCACTCTCGTACACTGTAAGTCGCCTATTATCTCTATTCTATGGTAATTAATGTAGAATGTTACGGGGGATTGACAAGCGGATTGCCATTATAATATCGTTCTGGACTTGAAACCGGTTCCGATATTTGGAGTGATTTCATAATGGGAAATGAAGAGAGTAACGTAGGCGTACTTAAGAAAACGTTTCATATTCTATCTTGCTTCCGCTTTCGATCTGATGGATTGACCCTGGCGGACATTTCGAACGTTACGGCAATAAACAAAAGCACGGCGCATCGTCTATTGTTTCACTTGGAGACCGAAGGCTACCTGCAACGCGAAAATGGACGGTATCAGATAGGCCAGAGCCTCTTTCAGTTGGGGATCCTCGCTCCACAACCGCAGACCCTGCTAAAGGCCGCGCAACCATATATGACGGACCTTGCCCGTGAGATCGGGGAGACCATCAATCTGGCGATTCTGGACGGAGTGGAGATTCTCATTCTTCATTCTCTCGAGAGTCCTCACGAATTTCGAATGGCTGCCAAAGTAGGGAGCCGCAGACCATTCTATGTAACAGCACTTGGAAAGGCCATCGCCGCATTTCTCGCACCAGACAAACAGCAATCCCTTCTTCAGAACCTCCCGACGCCATTTGAACTCCCCACTCCAAACTCGATCCAGGACTTTGTGAGACTGAGAGAAGAGTTGAGTGCTGTCAGGGATCGGGGCTATGCCGTCGATAATGAAGAGGCTGTTCGCGGAGTTCGAGCCTTGGGAGCTCCCGTATTTGAGGGTTCTGGAAAAGTGGTTGCCGCGATAAGCGTGAGTGGGCCCGCCAGCCGTATCTCCTTTGAACGTGTTCTGGCGATTGCCAGCCAGGTGGTTCGGGCCTCGGACTCGGTTACCACAACTCTCGGAGGTCATCCGGAACTGTCTCGCCAAGTCGTCCGAGGAGACCCGTAGGACTCTGCATCAGAGCTTCGTGTTGTAACCCTGTAATCGAATATCAAGATCAGCTATGGAGGTGTGGGCATGTCCGATCATGTTAGCCGTCGTTCTTTCTTGCAAGGGACGGCAGCGACTGTACTCGGTGCGTCAATTCTGCGGGGCGATCTCTCTCTGGTTCCCGGAGGATTACCTGGCTCAGGCAAGGAGTGGAGATACTACGGCGGCGAGCCGGGAATGACACGTTACTCCCCTCTCGACCAGATCAATCGTTCTAATGTTCAGAAACTTCGTATCGCCTGGACATTCAGCGGCGGAGAGAAGCTTGACCGCTCGCGCACAACCATCGAATGCACACCGATTGTCGCGGAGGGGGTGGTCTATCTCACGACCCCACATTTCAAGGTCGCTGCCCTCGATGCAGCGACAGGAGAATTGATCTGGAAGTTCGACCCATTTGAAGGCTCCGACGAAGACAAACCCCATGGCGTCAACCGCGGCCTCACTTATTGGGAAAGGGGGCAGGAAAAAAGAATCTTATTTGGGGCGGGTTCGAAGCTGCTGGCGTTGAACGCCAAAACGGGCAAACTCATCTCAGACTTTGGTGAGGGGGGCACTGTCGATCTGACCCAGGGATTGGGCCGGGATATCAGCGGAATGTCTTACGCGATGACAACGCCTGGAGTCATTTTCGGAGACCTGATTATTTTGGGGACGTCGTGCGACGAGGGTCCCGAGCCCTCTGCACCAGGGTATGTGCGCGCCTTCGATGTTCGGACAGGAAAGGTGGCATGGATTTTTCACACCATTCCGTACCCCGGGGAATTCGGCCATGAATCCTGGGAAGGCGATTCGTGGAAGACCGTGGGCGGAGCAAATGATTGGGGTGGAATGAGCCTGGATGCGAAGCGGGGATGGGTTTTTCTCGCCCTTGGGTCCGCCACGTTTGACTATTATGGAGGTCAGCGCATTGGTCAAAATCTGTTCGCCAACTGTGTGGTTGCGCTCGAAGCATCCACCGGAAAGCGAATTTGGCACTACCAAGTTGTTCATCACGACTTGTGGGATCGAGACCTGCCGTGCGCGCCGAGTCTGGTGACGGTAAACCAAAGCGGGCGAATCATTGATGCCGTAGCTCAGACGACCAAATTCGGTCGCGTTTTCCTCTTGGATCGCGAAACCGGCAGGCCGCTTTTCCCGGTGGAGGAGCGTCCAGTACCGCCGAGCGACATGCCTGGCGATCGAGCTTGGCCGACCCAGCCCGTTCCTTTAAAACCGCCCCCCTACTCCCGTCAAGTTTTTGGCGAGGACGACATAACCAACGTTTCTCCCGAAGCCCATGCCTACGTATTGGAAATCTTTAAAAAGGTCCGGAGCGGGCCATGGCTTCCCGTCAATGAACAACCCACGATCGTCTTTCCCGGCCTGGACGGCGGAACGAATTGGGGGGGTGGCTCGGTCGATCCAGCCACAGGCTGGCTCTACGTCAACTCGGAGAATGAGCCATGGATTCTGAGTATCAAGGCAGCCAAACCCGGTGCAGGGTATCCGTTTACTTTTGGCCAGTTCAAACGTTTTGAGGATCACGAGGGGTACCCAGCTATCAAGCCACCCTGGGGACAATTGACGGCGATCGATTTGAATAAAGGAGAAATCGCTTGGCAGGTACCGCTGGGCGAGCACAAAGCATTGACCGCGCGCGGCGTTCCGCAGACCGGTACGCTGAACATCGGCGGTTCCGTCGTCACGGCAGGCGGATTGGTGTTCATTGGTGCCACTCAAGATGAAATGTTTCGCGCCTTCGACAAAACCACTGGCAAGGTTCTTTGGGAAGCACAACTTCCGGCGGGCGGGTACGCGAGCCCCTGCACCTACCAGGTGAAGGGTAGACAGTACGTCGTGATCGCGGCGGGGGGCGGAGGGAAGCCGCGCACCCGGTCGGGAGATACCTATGTGGCGTTCGCGCTTCCTTGAGTTTGTGCCTTTATTCG
>Ga0137403_10004938_pt1 | contig 15586 bp, 18 predicted proteins | sample CZOMad2_1_16fung_FD_122057 | JGI IMG/M metagenome (GOLD analysis project Ga0137403, IMG submission 122057) | Vadose zone soil fungal communities from Angelo Coast Range Reserve, California, USA - CZOMad2_1_16fungal (Hybrid Assembly) | ecosystem: Environmental > Terrestrial > Soil > Vadose zone... | reverse complement strand
GTTCTTGAAAAGAGTTCATAAAAATTGAGCCGCCTATCATATTGCTTAAAGGCCACAATAAAAACCCGGCATACTGCTATTTCAGTATGCCGGGTTGTAGCACTAACCTCAAATTGAAATTTATAATGCTTAACGATTATTACCCCCACCGCCTGGTGGTCGTTGTGGGCGAAGAGTTGGCTCAATCTCATCTTTCCACTTTTTAAATTGCTCTTCTGTAAAGATTGTTTTCAGCTTCTCATCTCTTGCATCGGAAATTTTTTTCATTTCGGCCATCCTGGTTTCCCTATCGGAACCACCAGCCGATAACTCTTGCCTTTTCGCATCCTGGGCTTTGTAATATGCTGTAAATTCAGCATCAACCTTGGAAAGTGTTGCAGCATCAAACTTAAAGGTGCTGTCAAGTTTAGCATGAGCGATAGCCACTCTTTCCTCAACGGTTCGCTGTTGAAAACCGCCCTGGGCATTTACCGCAAATGTGCCAGCTAAAAAAACTGCCAGCAATAAAGAGATCTTTGTTTTCATTTGTAGACAATTTAGTAATTAATAAAAAGGGTTGTACTCAATATAGGTGGAGTCCGTTTGCAGGTAATTCCCCGAAGTTTTTCTTTTAAAATATTGTTTTTGCTCTTTGTTTCGGTTTTAGTTTGACGCAACTACATCAAAAAACCTGTCCTGATTATGTCTTTTGATTGTTAAATTCTATACAGTTCGGGTTGAAAGCGAATTTCGCCTTAATTTGCACTCCCTTTAAAGAACAACTGTAATATGGAATATAGCAAACTTGTTGCCGTAAGCGGCCTGCCCGGATTGTATGAACTGATCAATAGTAAAACCGACGGCGCTATTGTACGTTCGCTGGAGGAGAAGACTACCCGGTTCGTTTCCAGCCGCATTCATAATTTTTCCCAGCTGGAAAGTATTGAGGTGTACACTATACGGGACAATGTAAATCTTGCTGCTATTTTGCTGGCAATGGAAAAAAGCACGGAAAAATTGCCTGACGAAAAAGATGCCGCTGCGGTAAAAAAATATTATCAAAAAGTATATCCTGACCTGGATTTTGAAAGAGTTTATAACAGCGACCTGAAAAAAATGATAAAATGGTTCTCCGTATTAAAGAAAAATAGTATTGAAATTATATTGCCGGAAATTACTGAGGAATCTACGGCTGAAGAGGTAGAAGAAGCAAAAACAGAAGTGGCAGCACCTGCTGTGGAAGAAAAACCAAAGAAGACCACAAGAAAGAAAAAAACAAAAGAATATAAATAAGACAGTGGCCACAAAACCAACGAAACCACAAATCGCCATTCATTTAAAACTACCAGGCCACCTAAAAAAAAACCCCCAAAACAAAAACGATATAAACCAAAGGAATCAAATGCCCAAAAAAAATCAAAAACTCCCGCAAAACAAGCAAAAAACTAGAACTATCCAACAGGCTACTTCCGTGCATTATAGAAACAAATAAATAAACACCATAAACCCCAGCTAACAAAAAAACCAAAAAGAACAAAAACAAGAAAATAAACCAAGAATGAGAAACCCCCCCCAAAATCAAAACCTCCGAAAAGAAAGGAAAAAAAGGAGGAACCCCTATATTCAAAACACAATACAAAAACCAAAAATAACCAAGCAATGAAAAAAGCCACAAAGAACCCTTCAACACCAAAATACTCCGAGTATGAAAACGCTTATACACAACATACAAAATATAAAATATACAAGAAGAACAGTAGCCATGACCGATCAATATGTAAATCCCACCTTTCAAACCAAAATCCAACCCACTAAAAAAACCGCCCAATCCTAAACCCATATGACACACAGAAGAATAAGCCACAAACGACTTCATATCAACCTGACGTAAACACAAGAGACACCTAAAAACCCCCCCCAACAAACCAAAAGAAACAAAATAACCCCTACAGCCAGCAACATAGTAAGGCAGAAAAAAAGAAAAACGAACAAAACCATAACCACCCAACTTCAACAAAAGCCCTGCTAATAATATAGAACCAGAAACCGGAGCTTCCACATGAGCTTTGGGCAACCAAAGATGTACCCCATAAACAGGAAGCTTCACCATAAAAACCAAAAACAAAAAAACCCACCAATAACTGGAAAAACTCGACACAAAAAAAAAACAACCAGAAAAGAAGCCTAACCTACCAAAAAACAAAAAAATCAAGAAAGGAAAGGAAACTAACAAAGTATAAAAAACCATATAAAAAGACGCCTGCACACGTTCAGGCCTATACCCCCAACCAACCAAAAAATAAAACATCAACAAAAAAACAAACTCAAAACAAACATAAAAAGAAAAAAATCTAAAACAAGAAAACCTAATCAACAAAAAAAAAAATATCAAACCCAAAAAAAAAATAAAATCACGATAAAAGTTTCCTCCCCACTTGTCCAACAAACTAGAAAGAAAACAATACAAAAACAACCAAATAGTCAAAAAAAGCAAAAAAAAAGTCAAAGAATCACAAAAAAATAAACCAGCAAACCTAAAATCAAAAAAACCTAACAAAAAAACAAAAACAACCCCACCCAAAAAAACAAAAAGATACAGTATATCAAAAAAACCTACCAAAAAACAAAGACCAAACAAAACAAAACAACTCATGAAAAACTAAACCACAATGCTAAAAAACCAAAAATCCCGACCAGAAAAACGAGATAAAAAAACTAAAATAGAAACCCTAAAACCCCCCATACAAACCATAATCAACAAAAAAACAAACATCCCAAACAACCCATAAACCAAAAAATAATAAAACCTAATCAACAAGAAAACCCCCAACAAAAGAACCTCAATAAAAAGCAAAAGTATCACATAATGAACGTTATATAAAAAAACAACAAAACAACTAAAAAAAAACAAAAAAAACCCCAAAAAAATTCCTAAAAGTTCACCACAAGAACACTGATCTTGTAAATCAAAAGAAACAAGGAAAATAACAACAATAATCATCATAATAATAATATCAATCATCAAAAACTTCAATCCAATCACCACAACCTTCTGACTACTAGCCATCTCAATTATAACAGCCCACATCCTTTACAAAACCACGTCCTCAAGATGGCTCCCATTCATCATAATTATAACCTTCTCCTCAGGAATAATGACACTATTTATATATACGGCCTCCCTATCCCCTAATGAAACCAACAACCAGAAAAAAACACCAACACTAATTATATATATACTACCAATAACAATAGCAACAGCACCATATAATACAACAAAAAGGACGACTTCCATAATAATATTTACAAAACAAATAACCATTATTATAATAACCGCCCTATTAATCATCACGATAATCACAATCACCTCACACGCCCACCAACCATCCCAAACAATGTCAACTTCATTCTAATGAAAAAACAAGAAATCAAAAAAAACCAAATTCCAAGAACAATAAAAAAGTCCCTCACAGACCTCCCAACCCCAACATCAATCTCATTCCTATGAAACCTCGGGTTTCTCCTCGGAATAACGTTAACACTACAAATCATTACAGGACTTCTAACATCAATAATATACCTCCCAAGAACAGAGCTAGCTTTCCAAGCCATGATCAACATTATGCGAGATAACAAAATAGGATGGTTGACTCGGATCATCCACGCAAACGGAGCCTCCTTATTCTTCATCTTAATATACCTACACACAATACGAGGAATCTACTTTTCATCACCAAACAACATACCAAAAGTATGAGCAACAGGAATCACCCTAATACTACTAACAATAGCAACAGCATTCCTAGGATACGTTCTACCATGAGGACAAATATCATTCTGAGGAGCAACCGTAATTACCGGAGTTCTATCCGCCATCCCACTAGTGGGATCAGAACTAGTTATTTGAATCTGAGGAGGACCATCAGTATCACAACCCACACTAAACCGATTCTTCTCCCTACACTTCCTTCTACCAATGCTAATTACCATAATAGTGTTATTCCACCTAATCTCCCTCCACGAAAGAGGTTCTTCGAACCCAACCACAAGAAAAACAAGAACCGATAAGATCAAATTTAATCCATTACTCATAACAAAAGACATCCTCCCCATAATCATAATCTCTATAACAATGATAACAATAACAAGAAACTACCCAAACATATTAGGAGACGTAGAAAACTTTACCACAGCAAACCCACTAGTAGCACCGACCCACATCCAACCAGAATGATACTTTCTATACGCCTACGTAATCCTACGATCAATTCCATCAAAACTAGGAGGAGTAGTAGCCCTAGCCCTCTCAGTCCTAATCCTCTCGATCCTAATAATAAGAAAAAAAAAAAGAACAAAAATAATCCCAACCCAAAAAATAAAATTCTGGATGCTAGCATCAACAACAGTAATCCTAACATGAATCGGAGCTAAACCAGTAGAAAGGCCCTATGAAGGAATTGGACAAATCTACACAATCTTATATTTCTCTGTAATCACCTGAATGTAGTTTTCTTAACAAGGCCTTGAAAGCCCACCACAGAAACTTTTCTAGAAAACTAAAAAAACAAAACAGAAGAAAAAACCAAAAAAAACAACGAAAATGGAAGAACCACCTTTCAAGCCCCCTCCATCAAAAAATCATACCGATACCGAGGAAAACAGCAACGAACCCACACAAAAAAAAACACAAAAGAACAAACTTAAACAAAAAAAAAACGCCCCCAAAAAAAATCAAAACAGTAAGCATTCTAAGAAAAATAATCATCCCATATTCACAAATGAAAATTAAAGAAAAAATCCCTCCCCCATACTCAACATTGAAACCCGACACCAACTCAGACTCCCCCTCAGAAAAATCAAAAGGACTACGATTACTTTCAGATAAACAAACAAAAAATCAACCAATAAAAAAAACCACCCTAACAAAGAAAAACAAATAACCCAACTGGAAGACAAAAAACAACAAAACATCATAACCCCCCAAAAAATAAACAAAAACCAAAACAAAAAAAATCAAAGAAATTTCATAAGAAACAGTCTGAGATACAGAACGATAACCCCCCAAAAAAGAATACTTACTTCTAGAACCCCACCCACAAAAAAGAAAAAAATAGACTCCCAGACTCAAAAAACAAAAAACATAAAGCACACCAAAAAAACCCCCACAAACCCCAAAAAACCCAGAATAAACGCCCCACAAAATAAACATCAAAAACAAGCCAAAAAACGGTCCCACCAAAAAATGATAATAAACAAACTTATACCCCTTAAGAACCTCCTTAGAAAAAAGCTTTGCTGCATCAGAAAGAGGCTGAAGCAAACCAAAAAAGAAGACCTTAGTAGGACCTTTACGAAAATGAATATAACCCAGAACCTTACGCTCCACCAAAGTAAAAAAAGCAACACCCACCAAAACACCCAGAACCAACAGAAAATAATCCAAAAAAAACACTTCCCAACCCTTTACTTATTAAAAAAAGGGTTGGGAAAAATAGTATATAAAGCTAATATAAAGCTTAGGTATTCATAATTCCTAGAAAAACGATGCTATAAATCTTAAGTTACAAAACTATACGTCTTCAAAACGTAAATCGCACCAGCAGATTTCTGAAAAACCAAATTTGCAATTTAGAAAAAAAGAAATAAGAAACAAAATAATTATAAAAAACACGATCTTCATCAGCTCTCTATTATGCCTGATAAGAAACAATTGAATTCTAATTTGAGTTTTCCTAGAAATAAACACTCTAAGCTTCTGCTCTGTAATAAAAAGAAACACCAAAACCTCTAAAAAAGAAAACGACTCTTCAATAAAATATTTCATCATTCAATCAATTGCTTCCGGTATTTTACTATTCTTTGTGGTAACCAAAGAACGGTATACATTACATTTTCTCTCTATGTTTGCTACAACAGCACTAATTGTAAAACTGGCCGCAGCCCCCTTCCACGAATGATTCATTAAAATAACGAAGAGAATGACGTGAAAAAATGCAACAATACTCATAACATGACAGAAACTTGCTCCCACCTATTTAATCACCTTCCAAGAAAAAACAATCAGCTTCATTTTCATTTTATTATCTAGTCTAATAGGAGCCATCTTTCAAATAAACAAAAAAAACGTAATGGAAATTATAGCGCTATCCTCAGTATTTAACCTAAGGTGAATACTACTGGCAATTCTTATAAACATTAAAACATTTGTATACTTCATCACAATCTACTGAATCTCAGTAACATTAATAATAAAAGTTTTACAATATTCTTTTAACATAAACATAACATACTTCTTCTCCAGAAGAATCAGAAAATGGTTGGTTTTATTCATTACAGCAAACCTAGCAGGAATCCCCCCATTTTCCGGTTTCCTAGCAAAATGAGTGGTTTTTGTCTTATATTTAAAAATTCACATAACACCACTAATCTCTGTAATTCTAGTAATAAGAACCATCAACTTTTACATCTACCTACGACTAATAAAAAAAACGATCCTAAAACCAAAAAGACAAAACCAAATAACAAGAAAATCAATATTAAAAAACCTTACAATCAGAACCCTTATTTTTTCTTTCTCTCCTCTCCTTCTTCTAGTTTTAAGGAACGCCTGAAAAAGGACTATACTGATAAGATAGCACACCTAACCTTAGCTTAATTTGATTAAATTTAAATTAACTTACGATTAAACCAATGTAACCAAAAAACATCATGCCGAACACCCAATCGTATGGATTAAAAAAAACAAAGTTTACAACTTCGACAAACATTCACCTGAAAGGGAAAAAACTTCAATCCCCAAAACTGAAATCTCTTTGACTGCCCTAAAACAAAAAAATATAAATATTAAAACAAAAGGGTCCTTTCGTACTACTCCAACAAAAACAAATTCCTAGATAAAAACCAGTCTGGCTCACGCCGACTTGAACTCAGATCATGTAAAAGTTTAAAGGACGAACAGTCCCACGCCACCAGCTACTGCACCAAAACGCACATCTTTAATCCAACATCGAGGTCGTAATCTCCCATTTAAATATGTACTTATAAAAAAAATCACGCTGTTACCCCTAAAGTATTTTTAAAATTTATCAACAAAAAAGTTCACCTTAACATAAAAATTATAACACCACAAACAAAAATATTACCCCAACCACAATGACAAACTATATGATATGTTTTCATCAAAATTTTAGGGTCTTCTCGTCTAAAAAAACAAATTGTTATTTTCAACAAAAATATAAATTCTATAAAAATAAAACATTCCCACAAAAAACTTCCATTCATACCAGTTTCCAATTAAAAAACTAATGATTTCGCTACCTTAGCGCAGTTAAAATACCACGGCCATTAAAATCATTGGGCAGAAAAGATTCTTTCAAAGAACTAAAATTTTGATAAATAAATCCCACAAGAACAAATTAACAAAAATTACCTTTCAAAAACAAAACAATAAATCAATCAGCAACCTAAACAAAATAAATAATACTAATAAAGTAATAAACAAACATAAAAAACCCCGCTCACGCCCCATAGTAATAAAAACAAAGGTTACTACACCAACAACAACTATTAAAAATCCAAAAAAAGAACTTAAATAAATAGGGTATTCAATCTAGCTAACCCAGAAAATAAAATAAAGAAACAGATACAAAAAAACGTCTAGCATTTCACCCCTTCCTAAGAATTTAAAATTTTAAAAAACCTACCATTCAAAAAAAGCACTAATTAACCTCTATAAAAAAAAAGAATTACAATTCTACCCTAACTTATACAAAAGTTAAAAATAAGTAAACAACGAAGTTAACCCCACAAAACATAAAAAAAAAATTACTTAATAAAAAAAAACGGTTTTCCCAACAAAATAAACCACAAAAGTCAAAACATCCTTACCGTAATTAAGAAACAAGAAAACTTCTTAACAAGAAACCCCTTCCAGCCCTTCTACTTTGTTACGACTTGTCTATAAAAAGAATGACGGGCGATATGTACATTTTCAATTGATTAATCAAAGTAAAATTCAATTTAAATTTTACCAACAAATCCAATTTAAAAACCAAAAAAGCAGTATAAAACTGAAAGTAGCTCACTAAAATCCATCTATCACTGCACCAAGACCAGAACAACAATCAAAACAGAACAAAAAGAAAACAAATTCTCCAAAAACAGCGATATACAAAAACAAGAAAGACACAATTAAACGCGGGTTGTCCATTTAATCAACAAGCTCCTCTGATAATTTTGAAAACCGCCAAATATCTTAGGTTTAACCAAAAATAAGTACCTACCTAAAATAGTAAACTATAAATAACAGGGTATCTAAGCCATGGTTTTAAAAACAAATTACACCTTATAAACCAGTAAAACAAAACAAAAGTAATTTCACCAACTTATCACTTTAACACCAAAAAACCTTCAAGACGACTAAAACTTTAAATAAAACGAAAGTATGACCGCGAAAGCTGGCACAATCTACATCGCTAACAATTGAAACAATAATTTCAACAAACCCAACCATTAAAAAAAAATAATTCTTATAAAGAAAATTATAAAAGTAAGTGGATAACTAAAATTAAATCGATAAAAAGTATAAACCTTCTCCTTAACAAAGAGCAGTTCTTTGAACTTACTTTTAGTTATTATAAATGCCAGTTTCGACCTGGCCGTTTTACAACTAACGTGAACTTAAGTTAAACAAACTAAATATTTTTTAAGTATTTTATGCAGTACAAGCAGATCACTTATATCTTTATTTTCCCAACTTTTTTTTCCAATCCCAAAAAGTTGGGAAACTTTTCGATTGAATGGCCTTTTTTTTTAACTGACGTCCCTTACTGTGATTTATATCATATACCATTTTTAAAGGGTTGAGCGTTCTAAGAGATTTCAAGGTTATTTCGGAAAAAACAAGTTTTCCGGAATTTTCCAAAGAACGTTTTTCATTAGTAAATTATAGATAAAAATATTTTCCGTACCTGATTAATAATATAAGCAACCTCTTGAAACCTGCCGGGCCAGGAAGTTCAAGAGGTTGCTTCATTGTAGCAGATTTTCTTTCTAGAATTATATTTTACCCGTAAATGTTTTTATATCAAAAACGATTAAAGTATACGACTACGATTGGGAATATATTATTATTTATGTTTAAACAACAGTTTATGTTTTACCTTTGATATAAAAGCTTTTTTTTTTTTCTAACTTAACTACAGTCATGTAAAAGAATTGACGTATTTATCTCTATTATGGCCCTGTATGTGTATTTTTTCTATTTGGCCATAATAGAGATAAATACTAAAGTGGTAACATAAATTCTTTAGATTACATCAAAGAAAAATAATAATTAGCAAGTAAAAAATTTAATCTTGTGATACACATACATTTGGTAGCGGGCCCGGCGCTACCAAATGTATGTGGTATCACGCGATGATTCTACTCAACAAACCACAAAGACATTGGAACTCTGTATTTCATCTTCGGAGCTTGAGCTGGTCTTTTAGGATCGGCCCTAAGAGCCCTAATCCGACTAGAATTAGGACAACCAGGCTCTCTACTAGAAGATGATCAAATCTACAATACTATTGTGACAGCTCACGCTTTCGTAATAATTTTCTTCATAGTGATACCAATCATAATCGGAGGATTTGGTAATTGACTAGTACCGATAATAATCGGAGCACAAGACATAGCCTTCCCCCGAATAAACAACATAAGATTCTGATTGCTACCACCGTCATTAACATTCCTAACCGCTTCTGCCTTCTCTGGAGTAGGAGCTGGCACTGGATGAACCGTCTACCCTCCGTTAGCTAGAAATGCCTTCCATTCTGGAATTTCAGTAGATTTAGCCATTTTTAGCCTGCATCTAGCAGGAGCCTCTTCCATCTTAGGAGCAATTAATTTCATTACTACCATCTTAAACATACGTTCATCTTCCCTAACATTAGATTCAATCCCTCTATTCGTTTGATCAGTACTAATTACGGCAGTGCTCCTGCTACTGTCCTTACCCGTTCTAGCAGGTGCTATCACAATATTATTAACAGACCGAAACTTTAATACATCATTCTTTGACCCATCCGGGGGTGGTGATCCAATTCTATACCAACACTTATTCTGATTCTTCGGACATCCCGAAGTATACATTCTAATTCTACCGGGATTTGGTATAATCTCCCATATTATTAGTTTTTACTCAGGTAAAAAAGAACCTTTCGGCACTCTTGGAATAATCTACGCCATAGTATCAATCGGGTTCCTGGGATTCATCGTATGGGCCCATCACATATTTACCGTAGGAATAGATATCGACACACGTGCATACTTTACATCAGCTACAATAATCATTGCCATCCCAACAGGAGTAAAAGTATTTAGATGACTTGCCACAATAAACGGATCATACCTCAGAATAGACGCTCCTATATATTGGGCTATCGGATTTGTATTTCTTTTCACGATCGGAGGCTTAACTGGGGTTATTCTTGCCAATTCTTCAATCGATATTGTCCTACATGATACCTACTACGTCGTTGCTCATTTTCACTATGTTCTATCCATAGGAGCAGTATTCGCAGTGATAGCAGGAGCTACTCACTGATTACCATTATTATTCAACATAAATATAAACCCAAAAACACTAAAAATCCAATTCATATCCATATTTATTGGTGTAAATATAACATTCTTTCCGCAACATTTCTTGGGACTGAATGGAATACCTCGACGGTATTCAGATTACCCCGATGCATTCACAACATGAAACGTAGTTTCCTCCCTAGGATCATTAATCTCATTCGTCTCTATCATCTTATTTATGTGAATCGTATGGGACTCCCTAACAAATACCCGTACTTCGGTAAGAACAAATAGAATTATCACCTCAACGGAATGGATAAACCCTTCCCCTATCCCAGAACACACATTTAACCAAAGAATCCTGCTAAACCTCAAAAACTAAATGCCAAACTGAATAGAATTATCTTTTCAAGACAACACCTCATCCATTATAGAACACGTTCTATTCTTTCATGACCATGCCATAATCATTCTAACATTGATTACAATTATAACTCTCCACCTCCTAGGATCACTAATTAACATAAAAGTATTCAACAAATATATTATAGAAGGACAAGAAATCGAGACCATTTGAACTATTCTTCCAGCCCTGATGTTAATTTTTATCGCTATGCCGTCCCTAAAAACATTATACCTGATAGAAGACACAAAAAATCCAAGAATCACCATCAAAATCACCGGCCATCAATGATACTGATCATACGAATACACAAGATTAAATATGATAGAAACAGAAAACTTCATAACCCCCTCTAAAACTTTACGCTTATTAAAAACAAGAGAAAATGTCCTCATACCAGTTAACACCTCAACCCGAGCCCTAGTAACATCCATGGATGTTATTCACTCATGAACCATCCCTGCCATAGGGGTAAAAGTTGATGCTCTTCCAGGACGATTAAACCAAATCTTCCTTTCCTCCAAACGAATAGGGCTATTCACCGGACAATGCTCCGAAATCTGCGGCAGAAACCATTCATTCATGCCAATCCTAGCACAAATCGAAACACCAATAAAATTCATCAAAAAAATTGAATCTCTAACATAAAAATCTTAGTTTAAAAAATATGACCATGTCAAAGTCAAGAATAATGATTTTTCATCCCACAAATGAGACCCCTTCCATGAATCCTTTTACTAACTTTGCTTCTCCTCTCCTATTTACTAGTATTAACGAAACACACACCTTTATTGAAAGACAAAACTGAAAAAAAGACCATAAACAAAAAAAATAAACAAACATCATGATAACCAACCTTTTTTCAGTGTTCGATCCAAGAACTTCCATTTTATCTATATCCTGAGTTATATTCATCCTAACAACACTCATACTAACAACAAAACACTGAACAATAAACCCTCCCCACACAAAGATAATAAACCACATCCTAGCAAACATAAAAAAAGAAATCAAATTCAACCTAATAAAACCTGAAAAAAGAGTAGAAATTGTAATTCTATCCACATTCGTACTTATCTTAATAACAAACTTTCTAGCCTTATACCCACACGTATTCTCCTTAACCTCACATTTAACCGTAACACTTCCACTATCCATTTCTTCCTGATTAATTATAACCACCTTTGGATGACTAAAAAACACCAACCACATAATGGCACACCTACTACCACAAGGCACCCCCCCCATCCTCACCATGTTTATAGTAATAATTGAATTAATCAGAAGGCTGATCCGGCCCATTACACTATGTGTCCGACTAACAGCTAATCTAATCGCAGGGCACCTACTTATGACCCTCCTAGGGGAGGTTCTAACAAAAATCACACTACCCATACTAATCCCAAGAATAACTATCCCCCTAGCATTATCAGTACTAGAAACCGCAGTATCATTCATTCAAGCATATGTATTTATAACACTAATTACTCTATACACAACAGAAACTAAATAATGACAAAAAAATTCAATCCATTCCACTTAGTTGAGCAAAGACCTTGGCCTATTATGACTTCTTGATATGCTATATCACTAATTATATCAACATTACTACTAATCAATAAAAAAAACTCAACATTAATTCTAATATCACTAGCCATAGTAATAATAATAGCCTTCACATGATGACGAGATATCCACCGAGAAAGAAACACACAAGGATCCCACTCACCCATAGTAATAAACGGTCTAAAAACAGGAATGATCCTATTCATCGCCTCCGAAGTACTATTCTTTATCTCTTTTTTCTGAGCATTCTTCCACAGAAGAATTTCACCCACCTTAGAATTAGGACAAACCTGACCACCAAATTCAATCACCTCCTTCAACCCAATAAGAATTCCCTTAATAAATACAATCCTTCTATTATCATCAGGATTCTCCGTCACTTGAGCCCACCATGAAATACTAAAAAAAAGATATAAAAAATCAAAAAGATCATTATCCCTAACAATCACACTGGGGGCCGTCTTCACCTCCCTTCAAGGATTTGAGTATATAGAAGCACCATTCTGCATAGCAGACTCAACATTCGGCACCACATTCTTTATAGCAACAGGATTCCACGGACTACATGTAATAATCGGATCTGTCTTCCTACTAGTATCCCTCAAACGATTCAAAATACTAGCCAACTCAAACAGCCATCTAATCGGATTCGAATGCGCAGCATGATATTGACATTTCGTAGACGTAGTCTGACTATTCCTATACTCAATACTATACTGATGAGGAGCTTTTTCTTATAGTATAAATAGTACCTCTGATTTCCAATTAGAAAGAACAAAGAAAAATAAAAATGCAACTAATCTGAACAACAGCCGCACTACTACTACTAATCATAACATCACTTATACAAGCAACACAAAAAAAAATGATAATAAACAAAAACAAATGATCTCACTTCGAATGTGGATTCATAAATCTATCCCCAACCCACAACACCTTTTCATTCCAATTCTTTCTAATTGCCATCCTGTTCCTAATCTTTGACATCGAAATTGCCCTACTCTTACCCTACCCACTAGAAAACACCACCCATAAAAGTATGATGATACTTTTTCTATTCCTATTCACACTTTCATTTGCATTAATTTACGAATGACAAAAAAACAAGATCAACTGATCAAAATGGAAAAAGAACAATTCTTTGCAAGAAATAAAAGCCTAGCTGCCTTTTCCAACTTTAGCATAGCATAATTAAAAAATGCAGTAAACTTAAGATTTAAAGAAAAACGTTATTAAAAATAGCATATTAAAATGCACTAAACTTAGAATTTAGAGAATGAATTTAAGAGTGAACAAAAGGCCGCTAACCTTTAAAAAGTAATAACTACACTCTCATAGTTTAAAAAAAACATAACCTTTTCAAAGTTAAAATAGAAAGAGTGCCCAAAAATCTTCAGCTCCTTCAAAGCCAATGTTTATTCAAACCCAAAAAGCAAAAAAAAACAGCAATCCTAAATAAACCCCAAAAAACGACAATACCAAAAGATACCCGCCTAACAAACAATCTCTCCAAAGAAAAAAAATTCAAAAGCCCCCAAAAACCCTGACCACCGCCCAATTCCAACCACCTACCCTCACCCAAAAACCAAGAATTCTTACCAAAAAAAAAAGATGTTCCTCTGGAACCTACCCACCGCATAAAAGAAATATTAACAAAAAAAACAAAAAGAACATAAATACGCCCCAATACATAAAAAGTTAATCCCCCTAAAAATATAATAAAAACCCCAACCATCAAATCAAAAAATATAAAGAAACCAACACTCTCAACAACAAACAACCAATAAAAAACCCCACCAGTCAGCCAACCAACAAAAAACAACAAACAAACAAAAAAAAAGAAAATTAAACTTTCTCCCTTAGTTAAATAAGAAAAAGATTTATAAAAACCCACAAACCCCTCCTTAACAAGACGAAACCTGTAACCCACCGTAAATAAACATCCTACCAAAAAAACAAAATAAAAAAACTCCCCCCCATAAAACGATCTGCTAACGATAATAGCATCCTTAGAATAAAAACCTACCAAAAAAGGAAAACCAGACAAACAAAAACAACTAACAACAAAGTACAAAAAAGAGCCATAACTAAAAACGTCCCCACCGTAAAAACGGATATCCTGCTTACCAGCAAACTGCCCCATCAAAGAACCAGTCCTAAGAAAAAGCATACTCTTAAAAAAAGCATGAATAATCAAATGTATAAAAGAAAAAAACCAAACCCCAATCCTTAACACATACAATATAAACCCAAGCTGAGACAATGTAGACATCGCAACAACCTTCTTAAAATCAACCTCCACCCAAGCCACATAACCCGCCAAAACCATCGTAAAAACAGAAAGTATCCTAAAAATAGAAACATCCAACAAAACAAATAAATAATTAAAACGAATTAAAACATAAACCCCAGCAGTCACCAAAGTAGAAGAATGCACTAAAGAGGAAACAGGGGTAGGAGCAGCTATAGCCGCCGGTAATCAAGCAGAAAAAGGAACCTGCGCACTTTTAGTGATAGAACCCAAAAAAACAAAAACAAGAAACCAACCAAAGTAATTCATCCAAGACATATCCACACCCAATCAACCACCACAAAAAAAAAACATGAAAGAAATCAAAAAAAACGAATCACCCACCCGATTACTAAAAACAGTAATTAACCCAGACTCAAGACTAGAACTATTATTATAAAAAACAACCAAACAAAAAGAGACTAAACCCAAACCATCCCAACCAACCATCAACAAAAAAAAATTCCCAGAAAAGACCAACAAACCCATAGAAACAACGAAAAGAAAAACCAACCAAAAAAACCGTCGGCTATCCAAACCACCCTCCATATAAAAAACACTATAAAAAAAAACCACTCCACTAATAAAAGAAACACAAGCAAAAAAACCAAACGACAAATAATCAAAAAGAAAACTAAAACCCATCTCAAAACCACCCCACAAAAAAAAAAAATAAAAAAAAACCCCACCAACAACAAAAAAAAAAAAAAAAAAAAAAAAAAAAAAAAAAAAAAAAAAAAAAAAAAAAAAAAAATAAAAAAAAAAAAAAAGCCAAAAAA
>Ga0137403_10004937_pt1 | contig 15589 bp, 10 predicted proteins | sample CZOMad2_1_16fung_FD_122057 | JGI IMG/M metagenome (GOLD analysis project Ga0137403, IMG submission 122057) | Vadose zone soil fungal communities from Angelo Coast Range Reserve, California, USA - CZOMad2_1_16fungal (Hybrid Assembly) | ecosystem: Environmental > Terrestrial > Soil > Vadose zone... | reverse complement strand
GGCTCGATCGCGGTCGCGGTCAAACACGAGATCGTGCTGGCCGTGATCGGCGGGCTGTTCGTGCTGGAAGCGGTTTCGGTGATCGTGCAGGTGACCTCGTTCAAGCTCACCGGAAGGCGCATCTTCAAGATGGCGCCGATCCATCATCACTTCGAGCAACTGGGCTGGACCGAACCGCAGATCGTGATCCGGTTCTGGATCATTTCGGTGATGCTGGCGCTGGCCGGCCTCTCCACGCTGAAGCTGCGGTGATGATGATTCACTCCCTCCATCGTCATTCCGGAGGCCGCCAACGGGTCCGCGCGAAGCGCGGCCCGATGACAGGCTCCGCGGCAATCCGGAATCTCGAGATTCCGGATAACCGCTGCGCGGTTTCCGGAATGACGGGCTGAGTCATGATCCCCGTCACCTCCTTCGCTGGCAAGACGGTCGCGGTGTTCGGCCTTGGCGGATCCGGCTTGGCGAGCTGTCATGCCTTGAAGGCGGGCGGCGCCGAGGTGATCGCCGGCGACGATGGCGCCGATAGGCTCGCCGAAGCAGCGGGAGCGGGTTTTGTCACCGCGGATTTGCGAAAGGTGTCGTGGGCGCGTTTTTCGGCTTTGGTGCTGACACCCGGTGCGCCGCTCACCCATCCCGCTCCGCACTGGAGCGTGCTCGCCGCGCGAGAGGCCGGCGTCGAGGTGATCGGAGATATCGAGCTGTTTTGCCGGGAACGACGCCGTCACGCTCCCGATGCGCCGTTCGTCGCCATCACCGGCACCAACGGCAAATCGACCACCACCGCGCTGATCGCGCATTTGATGAAGGTTGCCGGTTACGACACGCAGATGGGTGGCAATATCGGTACCGCGATCCTGTCGCTGGAGCCGCCGCGCAAGGGGCGGGTCCACGTCATCGAAATGTCGTCGTATCAGATCGATCTGACCCCAAGCCTCGACCCGACCGTCGGCATCCTGCTCAATATCAGTGAAGACCACATCGATCGCCACGGCACGCTCGATCATTATGCGGCCGTGAAGGAACGTCTGGTCGCGGGCGTCCAGCCGCAGGGCACCGCGATCGTCGGTGTCGATGATGGCTGGAGCCGCAATACCGCCGACCGGATTGAGCAGGCCGGCCGCCGCGTGGTCCGCGTCTCCGTGAAAAATCCGCTGCCCGACGGGGTTTATGTCGATCACGAAACGATCTGGCGCGCGTCCGGTGGCGCGCGCAGCGCGGTCACGCGGATCGGCGGCATCGGCTCGCTGCGCGGTTTGCACAACGCGCAGAATGCGGCGTGCGCATCGGCCTGCGCGCTCGCGCTCGGTGTCTCGACCGAAATCTTGCAGGGCGGTCTGCGCAGTTTTCCGGGTCTTGCGCACCGCATGGAGCAGGTCGGCCGCCGCGGCAACGTGCTGTTCGTCAACGACTCCAAGGGCACCAATGCGGATGCGGCCGCGCATGCGCTGTCGTCCTTTGCCGACATATTCTGGATCGCCGGCGGAAAACCGAAGCTTGGCGGCATCACTGGTCTTGCCGAATATTTCCCGCGTATCCGCAAAGCCTATCTGATCGGCGAGGCCGCGCAGGAATTCGCAACCACGCTCGGAACCAGCGTGCCGCACGAGATTTCGCAGACGCTCGATGTCGCGGTGGCGAACGCCGCGCGCGACGCCGAAGCCTCGGGTCTCGCCGATGCCGTGGTGCTGCTGTCGCCGGCCTGCGCCTCGTTCGACCAGTACCGCAATTTCGAGATCCGCGGCGCGCGCTTCCGCGACCTCGTCACCGCGCTGCCCGGCGTCAAGCCGGTGGTGTGAGGCTGAGCCCCAACCCCCGTGTCCCGGACGCGGTGCAGCGTTCTTCACGCTGCTCCGCAGAGCCGGGATCCACATTTTACATTGCCTGGCCATGGGCCCCGGACCAGCAGCGCACCGCGTAGTGCGTGGAAGACGCGCGTGAACGCGCTTTTGAGCGCTGCGCTGCATCCGGGGCACGAGAGAGGCTGACCCGCCGCTTCGTTCGAAACATCTCCATTCCGTTAACCCCCTGGAAACCATCCTGGGCGACCAATGGGCCGACCCCTGGCCTTTGGAATGCCCATGCTCTCCCGCGAACAGCGAAATCCCCTGAGCGATTGGTGGTGGACGGTCGACCGCCTGCAGCTTGCGGCGATCTTCGCGCTGATCCTGGGTGGCCTCATCCTGTCCTTGGCGGCGAGCCCGCCGGTGGCAACAAGAATCGGGCTCGACGCGTTTCACTTCTTCAACCGCCACGTCCTGTTTCTGTTGCCAGCCCTCATCGTGCTGATCGGCGTGTCGTTCCTGTCGCCGCGGCAGATCAGGCGCACCGCGCTCATCGTGTTCGCGATCAGTATGCTTCTGATCGTGGCGACGCTGCTGTTCGGCCCCGAGGTCAAGGGCTCGCGGCGCTGGATCACCCTGATCGGCTTGAACATCCAGGCGTCCGAATCCGCCAAGCCCGCCTTCGTGGTGATCGCCGCATGGCTGTTTGCCGAATCGACGCGGCGGCCGGAAATGCCGGCGACCTCGATGGCGCTGGTCCTGCTGATGATGCTGGTCTCGCTGCTGGTGATGGAACCGGATTTCGGCCAGACCATGCTGGTCCTGATGGTGTGGGGCGCCTTGTTCTTCATTGCCGGCATGCGGATGATCTGGGTGCTGGGACTTGCGGGCGCCGCCGGCGCCGGGCTGTTCGGCGCCTATCTTTTGGTGCCGCACGTCGCCGGCCGCATCAAGCGCTTCATGAATCCAGCCTCCGGCGACACCTTTCAGGTCGATACCGCCATGGAGGCTTTCTCCAACGGTGGCTGGTTTGGGTTAGGGCCCGGCGAAGGCATCGCCAAGCGCAGCCTGCCGGACAGCCATACCGATTTCGTGTTCGCGGTCGCAGCCGAGGAATTTGGCATCATCCTTTGCCTGGCACTTCTCGCGCTTTTCGCCTTTATCGTGATCCGCGCGCTGTCACGCGCCTACGCGACCGAGGATATTTTCGCGCGGTTTGCCGCATCAGGATTGGCGATCTTGTTCGGCGTACAGGCCGCGATCAACATGTCGGTCAATCTGCAACTGATTCCGGCCAAGGGCATGACATTGCCGTTCATCTCCTATGGCGGCTCGTCGATGGTCTCGCTGGCTTACGGCGTCGGCATGATGCTGGCGCTGACGCGGCAACGGCCGCGCACTGAGCTTGAATCGATGAACGCCAGCGCTGCGCGCGGCTACGCGTAAGGACCGACCCGCTTGGGGCAGGTTGTAGCAAAGAAGCAGAAAATCTTAAGTAAAACCCCATAAAACTTCGATCCGGTTCCTAAACGATTTTGCTGCAAGCTGAAATTGAGTGGACCAATGCGGGAAACGGTTGAGAACATGGACACATATATGGGCACGCCTGACGTCGCCGGTAAGCATGCACATGACGCCAATCGCAGGCTGGTCCGGCTTTTCGGCGTCTACCTGAGCGTTCTCGTGTTCTTCTATTCCGTTTTGGCGCTTTGCCTGTTCCTGGAACGCGGCACGTTCGGCACCTTCGATTTCCTGCTGATGTCGGCCCGCCTCTTGCTGGGCGCGGCGGCCCTCCTGTTCATCCTCTACCCACCATGGCTTGCGGGTCCGCTGGAGCGCCAGATCGACCTGATGGGCCGCCTGTTTGAAGACGGAATTGCAACTTCGAGCACCCGGGAAAAGATCGTGCTGATCGTGCTGGTGACGATGATCAGCCTGCTCCTGGAACTGGTCATGATCCGCTGGCTGGCATCGGTCTTTCCGGTGTTTTCATTCTTCAAGAATTTTACTCTGCTGGCCTGCTTCCTCGGCCTCGGGGCGGGGTATGCGGTCGCCGAAAAGCAGCCTTGTGCGCCGGCGCTGGTGTTGCCGATGCTCGCGCTGTTCGTCGCCGTCATTACGCTGCTTCGCTACGATGTAAGCGTGGACAACGGTCTTTTTGCAGCCCTGCCGATGCACGAGCAAACGTCCGTCGGCACACTGACGGACGGTCCGAACTGGCTGCTCCTACTGCAGCAGGGCGGGCCGGTTTATATGTTGCTGGCCATGAGCTTCGTGCTCTGCGCCTGCATCTGTTACCCGATCGGTCAACTGTGCGGCAAATTGCTTCGTAGCGCGGATGCGCTGAAGGCCTATGGCCTCAATTTGGTGGGCAGCATTGTCGGCGTCGTGGCACTGTGCGTCATGAGCCTGTTCTGGCTGCCGCCGGTCGTCTGGTTCATCTTGGTAGGCGGCGTCCTGCTGTTTTTCGTGTTGTCGCGGGATAAGCGCCTGCCGCTCGGCGTCGCCAGTCTCTGTTTGTTGATCACGGTTCTGTCGTGGCCGGTTCAGCCGGAAATCCAGCGGATTTATTCCCCATATCAATTGCTGGAGCGCATGACCAAACCTGACGGGCTGATGAACCTGTTGTCGGGCGGCGCCTATTATCAGAAGGTCTTCAACCTCGCGGAAAGCAATCGCGGGCATGAGCCCGACGAGGATCGCTACGTCCGCGCCTACTACGAATTTCCGTTCAATTTCAAGAAAAAGCCCGAGCGCGTCGCCATTGTCGGCGCGGGCAGCGGCAACGACGTGGCAGCGGCGTTGCGCATGGGCGCGTCGCATGTTGATGCGATCGAAATCGATCCCGCCATCGCCTATCTCGGCAAGCACAACCATCCCGAACACCCCTACGACGATCCGCGTGTCACGCTGCGCATCAATGACGCGCGTAACTTCTTCCGCACGGCGACCCAGCAATACGATCTGATCATCTATGGCGTGCTGGATTCGCATACAGCGCTCAGCCACGCCTCCAATTTGCGGGTGGATTCCTACGTCTATACCCGCGAGGGCATTACCGAGGCATTCAAGCTGCTCAAGCCAGATGGCGTCATGTCCGTTGCGTTCGCGCTGCCGAACGAATCGCTGGGATTCAAGCTGTCGCATATTCTCCAGGATATGCCGGGCGCCGGAAAGCCGTTGGCGGTTCGCGTGCGTTATGATGCGAGCACGACCACGGCCTTCGTCACGCAGAAGGGCCGCAATATCGCCATGCCGGATACCAATGCATTCGCCGCGATCGGATTCACCAACGTCTCGGATCATTTCGCGCAGCCATATCCGGCCGCCAGCATCCCGACCGACGATTGGCCGTTCTTCTACATGATCGAGCGCACCTATCCGGTCAGCTATATGATCGCGCTCGGTATGGTGCTGCTGCTGAGCTACATGTTCGTGCGCAAGACCATCGGCCTGACCGGGCCAGCCGAACGCGGGTACCTGCCATTCTTCTTTCTCGGCGCGGGCTTCATGTTGGTCGAGACCAAGGCCATCACCGAACTGGGCCTGCACCTGGGCGGCACCTGGTTCGTCATCGCGGCGACCATCATTCTGGTTCTGGTCATGGCGTTCCTGGCCAATCTGATCGTGCGGGGAAAGGTCTTCCAGCAGACCGGTCTCGCCTATCTCGGGTTGCTGGTCAGTCTGCTGGTCGGATATTTCTACGCCCGAAACCATGAACTAGTGGCCATAGGTTCGCCGCTGGCGAGCCTGGCGGTGAGCTGCGTCCTGCTCACGCTACCGCTTTTCTTTTCGGGTATTGTGTTCTCGACCCTGATCGGCAGGTCCGAGGTCAACATCTCCACCGCGCTCGCCTATAATCTGATGGGCGCGCTGTTTGGCGGCTTGATGGAATACAACTCGATGTATTTCGGATTTGCCTTCCTGTATCTGCTCGCGATGGGGTTCTATTTCCTCGCCTGGATGTTCTCCTGGGATCCGGCCGCGGTATGGACACGGCGGCGGCTGGGCCTTCTCAGTGAGGGGTCGGCGCCTTAAAAGGGCACGGACGCCACAATCGAATTGTCGTCATGGCGCCCCGGTCGAAAGGCCGGGGCGCTGTCGTTCGGAAACGCTCTGATGACGAACGTCGCGGCGTCGGTTATCTGAAACCATGGACAACGCACCTTTGATTCTGCTGGCCGCGGGCGGCACCGGCGGCCATCTATTTCCCGCCGAAGCGTTGGCCGTCGAGCTGATGAAGCGCGGCTTGCGCGTGCGTCTTGCAACCGACTCCCGTGCGCTGCGCTATAGCGGGCTGTTCTCCAAAGAGATGATCGATGTGGTGCCGAGCGAGACCGTGCGCGCCCGCACGCCATGGTCGCTCGCCTATACCGGCATCATGCTTGCGGTCGGCACCGGTGTGGCGCTCAATTTGATGCGCAGGTTGCGACCCGCAGCGGTCGTTGGCTTCGGCGGCTATCCGACGCTGCCGCCGCTCTTGGCCGCCAGACTGGCCGGCATTCCCGGTATCATTCATGAGGCCAATGCGGTGCTTGGCCGCGCCAACCGGTTCTTGTCGAGCCGGGTCAATGCGATCGCGACCTCGCTTCCGGGCGTGCTCGATCGCGATCCGGCGCTGGCATCGAAGACGACGACGGTCGGCACGCCGATGCGTCCGGCGATCCTCGCGGCGGCGGCGGTGAGCTATGTCGGGCCCGCACCGGCGGAGCCGTTTCGCTTGCTGGTGGTCGGCGGCAGCCAGGGCGCGCGCATCATGGCGGACATCGTGCCCGGCGCGATCGAGCGGCTCGAGCCTTCGCGGTGGAGCCGGCTGATCCTCACCCAACAGGTACGGGAAGAAGATATGGCGCGCGTGCGCGCGGTCTATGACCGGCTCAAGGTCAAGGCGGAGCTGGCGCCGTTCTTCACTGATTTGCCGGCGAAGCTGGCGTCACATCATTTGGTGGTATCGCGCTCCGGCGCCGGCACCGTGGCCGAACTCGGCGCGGTCGGCCGCCCGTCGATCCTGGTGCCGTTGCCGGGCTCGATCGATCAGGACCAGTTCGCCAATGCTGGCGTGCTGGCGCAAGCGGGTGGGGGCTTGCGGATCCCGCAAGCCGAATTCACCTCCGACCGTTTGGCGGCCGAAATCTCCGCGCTGGCCGCTGAGCCTTCCAAGCTGATCGCGATGGCGACTGCCGCGCGCACCGTCGGCCGGCTGGATGCCGCCCAACGGATGGCGGATTTGGTGATGAAAGTGGCGGGAATCTGACCCTCGGGTCATTCTGGACAGGCCGCCAACGGGTCCGCGCGAAGCGCGGCCCGATGACAGGCTCCGCGGACTGATCCGGAATCTCGAGATTCCGGGTTCGCTCGCTAATGCGAGCGCCCCGGAATGACTGAAAAAGCGCTTGTCAGCGCCTTCCAAAGCGGGGCATCCAGTACTCCCGCGCGGCTGATTTGAACTGCCGGCTTCGCGGAATACTGGATCGTCCGCCTTCGCGGACGATGACGCCCAGGGAAACACCCATGAGACTGCCGCGAGAGATCGGGCCCATTCATTTCGTCGGGATCGGCGGCATCGGGATGAGCGGCATTGCCGAGGTCTTGTGCAATCTCGGCTATACCGTGCAGGGATCGGATGCTTCCGAGAGCGCCAATGTCCATCGTCTGCGCGACAAGGGCATCACCATCACCGTCGGCCACGAGGCCGAGAACGTCGCGGGTGCCGATGTGGTTGTGGTTTCCACCGCGATCAAGCGCGACAATCCCGAATTGTTGGCGGCGCGCGCCCAGCGCATTCCGGTGGTGCGCCGCGCCGAAATGCTCGCCGAACTGATGCGGCTGAAAAGTTGCGTCGCCATCGCCGGCACCCATGGCAAGACCACCACGACCTCGATGGTCGCAGCCTTGCTCGATGCCGGCGATCTCGATCCGACCGTGATCAACGGCGGCATCATCAATGCCTATGGCACCAACGCTCGCCTCGGAGCGGGTGAATGGATGGTGGTGGAAGCCGACGAAAGCGACGGCACTTTCCTGAAGCTGCCGGCGGACGTTGCCATCGTCACCAATGTCGACCCCGAGCATCTCGATCATTTCAAGACGTTCGAGGCGGTGCAGGATGCATTTCGCAATTTCGTCGAGAATGTGCCGTTCTACGGTTTTGCCGTGATGTGCATCGACCATCCGGTGGTGCAGACCCTGGTCGGCAAGATCGAGGACCGCCGCATCATCACCTATGGCGAAAATCCGCAGGCTGATGTGCGGCTGGTCGATCTTGCGCCGACCGGTGGCGGCTCAAACTTCAAGGTCGCGTTCCGCAATCGCAAGACCGACGCCGTGCATGAGATCAAGGCGATCCATCTGCCGATGCCGGGCCGGCACAACGCGCTCAACGCTACGGCGGCGATCGCGGTTGCGCATGAACTTGGACTAGCGGACGATGCGATCCGCAAGGCGATCGCGGGCTTCGGCGGCGTCAAGCGGCGCTTCACCAAGACCGGCGAGTGGAACGGCGTCACCGTCATCGACGATTACGGCCATCACCCCGTCGAGATCGCGGCGGTGTTGAGGGCAGCGCGCGAGTCCACCAATGGAAAGATCATCGCGGTGGTGCAGCCGCATCGCTTCACCCGCCTGCAATCGCTGTTCGAGGAATTCTGCACCTGCTTCAACGATGCCGACACTGTCGTCGTCGCCGAGGTCTATCCGGCGGGCGAAGCGCCAATCGAGGGCATCGACCGCGACCATTTCGTGCTTGGCCTGCGCGCGCACGGCCATCGCGAGGTGATTCCGCTGCAAAAATCCGCCGAACTCGCCAAGGTGATTCACGGCATCGCCGGCCGCGGCGACCTCGTCGTCTGTCTCGGCGCCGGCAACATCACGCAATGGGCCTACGCCCTGCCGGGCGAACTGAAGGCGCTGGGGTGATGAGTTCGTCGCCGCCCACGCCTTCGTCATGGCCGGGACAAGCCCGGCCATGACGAATTGAGAGAATTTCAATGACCTTCCCCGATATCACGCCCGACCTCAAAGCCGCGATGCCGCAACTGCGTGGGCGGCTGTTGGCAAACCAGTCGCTCGCGGAATTGACCTGGTTTCGAGTCGGCGGCCCCGCGCAGGTGTTGTTCACGCCTTCGGATGCAGATGACCTCGCATATTTTCTCGCGCGTCTTCCCGCTGAGCTACCGGTCTATGTCGTCGGCGTCGGCTCCAATTTGATCGTGCGCGACGGCGGGATGACGGGCGTGGTGATCCGCCTGTCGCCGCGCGGCTTCGGCGAGACCAGCGCGCAGCGCGATACCGTGAGCGCCGGCGCGGCCGCACTCGACAAGCGCGTGGCCGAGACGGCGGCGGCGGCCAATATCAGCGGGCTCGAATTTTTCTTCGGCATTCCCGGCACCATCGGCGGCGCGCTGCGCATGAATGCTGGCGCCAATGGCGCGGAGACGAAGGATGTGTTGATCGAAGCCACGGGCGTCGGCCGCGACGGCAGCAAACACACGTTCAAAAATGCCGACATGAAATTCGTCTACCGCAACACTGGCGTCGATCCTTCCGTCATTTTCACCTCGGCGCGCTTTCGCGGGACAATCGCAGCACCCGAGGCGATCCGGGCGCGGATGAACGAGGTGCAAAACCATCGCGAAACCGCCCAGCCGATCCGCGAAAAGACGGGCGGATCGACCTTCAAGAACCCGCCTGGCCAAAGCGCCTGGAAGTTGATCGACGCCGCGGGATGCCGGGGCTTGCGCGTCGGCGGCGCGCAGGTGTCGGAAATGCATTGCAATTTCCTGATCAATACCGGCGAGGCCACCGGCCATGATATCGAGATCCTCGGCGAAACCGTTCGCTCGCGCGTAAAGGAAAATTGCGGAATTGAGCTACACTGGGAAATCAAGCGGATCGGGATTCCAACTTAATCGTCATTCCGGGGCGCGCATCGGCGCGAACTCCGATGTGCACTTGCACATCGGAGAATCTCGAAATGAGGTAGAAGAGAATCCGGGTCTGCACCTGCGGTGCATCCCGGAATGACGAGACAGCGGAAGCAAAACTGATGCGGATCACCCTTCTTTTCGGCGGCACGAATAAAGAGCGCCTGGTGTCGGTGGCGACCGGCCAGGCGCTGCATTCGGCGCTGCCCGAGGCCGATCTGTGGTTCTGGGATGTCGACGACACCGTCCACGAAACCGCGTCCGAGACCCTTCTGCAGCATTCACGCCCCTTTGAGGTCCCATTCAAGGCCGGCACGCCCAGCCTCGGAAGCATCGAAGCGGCGCTTGACAGGGCCAAGGCCGAGAATCGCCTTTTGGTGCTCGGCCTGCACGGCGGCACCGCGGAGGACGGCGAACTGCAGGCGATGTGCGAAATGCGCGGCCTTCCCTTCACCGGCTCCGGCTCGGCGTCGTCGCACCTTGCCTTCGACAAGGTCGCGGCGAAGCGCTTTGCGGCGATTGCGGGCGTGCCGTCGCCCGCCGGCGTGACGCTGGAAGATATCGAGGCGGCATTTGCCCAATACGGCAAGCTGATCGCAAAACCCGCGCGCGACGGCTCGAGCTACGGCCTGATCTACGTCAATGCGAAGCAGGACCTCACAGCCGTCCGCAATGCCGCGAGATTGGAGGAATATCTGATCGAGCCGTGCATCGCAGGCGTGGAAGCCACCTGTGGCGTGCTGGAGCAGCCGGACGGCGCGGTGTTTTCGTTGCCGCCGATCGAGATCGTCCCGGCCGAAGGCGCCTTCGACTACACCGCCAAATATCTGCTTAAGTCGACGCAAGAAATCTGCCCAGGACGCTTTTCGCCCGAGATCAGCGGGCAGATCATGGACCGGGCGCTGCGGGCCCACCGCGCGCTCTCCTGCTCCGGCTATTCCCGAACCGATTTCATCGTCTCAGACAAGGGACCGATCTATCTGGAAACCAACACCTTGCCGGGCCTGACCAAGGCCTCGCTCTACCCGAAGGCGCTCAAAGCGCAGGGGATCGATTTTGCCGACTTCCTGCGCGATCAGATTGTGCTGGCTGAACGACGCGCGCAAAGGTAACGGCGGCTAATGCCTTACGTCTGCGGGCGCGCAAATCAATTCGTTACCAAATTACTAACGTTACCCGCCAAAGCCTTCATCGGGCACGTCAAAACGCGCTCTGCTCAGACCTCATTTACCCTTTGTTTACCAGGAAGTCCGAAGGTCACGCTGGCGGCGCATGTGGCGCTTGGCTGCCGGGGCGTGAGTGGTTTGCGGATTTCCGCTTTCCGCGACCGCATCGAGGGGACAGGTGGCCTCTTCCGCCGTGAGGTCCTTATCACCCAGCCCGGCACGACCGAGACGTCATTTGGACCGGGCTCGCAATATTTGCGCGCACAACGTTGATGAGCTTGTGCAATGAATGGTGGAGGACGTCTCGCCCGGTCGCAGAGATCGCCGAGGCCCCAAGCTGACCTGAAAGCGGCCGCCTTAGGCGTCATTGTGCTGCTGCGCGAGTGGTGGGGCGCGAGGCGTTCGCCCGCGACAAGCCGTCTTGGCCGTGACGAGCCGCCTCGCCTGATCGCGCTGCTGCAGCGTTATTTGCCGCGCCGCACCGGCATTACCGCCACCGCGCTGTTGCTCCTTTGCAGCGCCGGTCTCGGCATTGTCAAGGGTGGCCATCTCGAGCAATTCATCGCAGGCCTGAGCGATGCCCGCAATGCGCTGGCCAATTCGGCCGGATTTCGGATCACCACGGTCGCGATCAACGGCCGCCGAGAACTCTCGCAGGACGAGGTGCTCGCGACCGGCGGCGTCAATGGCCGCTCCTCGCTGCTGTTTCTCGATGCAGCCTCAGTGCGCGACAAGTTGAGAGCCAATCCCTGGATCAGCGAAGCGACGGTGCAAAAGCTTTATCCCGGCCAGCTCCGGATCGATATCGTCGAACGCACGGCCTTCGCGCTGTGGCAGCGGGACGGCCGCCTGTCGGTGATTTCAGATGACGGCGCGGTGCTCGAGCCTTACGTGCCCCGCCGCTTCCTGTCGCTGCCGCTGGTGGTGGGCAAGGGTGCGGAAACCCATGCAAAAGATTTCCTGATGCTGCTCGCGCGCTATCCGCGGGTCAATTCGGCGACCAAAGCCGCCGTCTTCGTCGGCGAGCGGCGCTGGAATCTCAGGCTCAAGGACGGTCTCGATATCCGCCTGCCGGAAAATGAGGTCGGCAACGCGCTGGCGACCTTGAGCACGCTCGACAAGGAGGAGCGGCTGTTCTCCCGCGATATCGTCGCCGTCGACATGCGGCTGCCGGACCGATTGACCGTGCAATTGTCCGAAGAAGCGGCCAAGGCCCGCGAAGAATTGTTCAAGGAGAAGAAGCCGAAGAAGAAAGTCGGCGACGCATGAGCGGCTTGTCTCGCAACCAGACGCCGAAGACGCGCCCGATGCCGCAGAATCGCACTGCGCTCGTGGCCTCCCTCGATATTGGCACCAGCAAGATCGCCTGCATGATCGCGCGGCTTAAGCCGTGCCCGCCCAGCGACGCCCTGCGCGGACGCAGCCATGCGGTCGAGCTGATCGGGTACAGCCAGATCCAGTCGCGCGGCGTCAAGGCCGGCGCGGTCGTCGATCTCGTCGAATGTGAACAGGCGGTGCGCCAGGCGGTCGCGCTTGCCGAGCGCATGGCCAAGGTCCGCGTCGAATCGGTCTTGCTGTCAGTCTCGGCCGGACGGCTACAGGGTCAAATGATCGAGGCGGCGGCCGACATTCGGGGCGGCGCCGTCACGTCGGCCGACGTCGGGCGGGTCACCTCCGCCGGCATGTACCACGCCACCGGGGAGGGCCGTACCGTGCTGCACGCGCTGCCGGTCGGCTACACGATCGACGGCGTCAAGGGCGTTCGCGACCCCAAAGGGATGCTGGCGCGGCAATTCGGCGTCGACATGAATGTCGTCACGGTGGACGCCACCGTCGCCAAGAACCTGATGCTGGTGGTCGAGCGCTGTCACCTCAATGTCGAGGCCATGACGGCCAGTCCCTATGTGGCGGGCCTTTCGGTCCTGACCGACGACGAGGCCGATCTCGGCGCTGCGGTGGTGGAAATGGGGGCGGGAACCACCACGATCGCGACCTATTCCGGGGGCCGCTTCGTGCATGCCAGCGGGTTTGCGGTCGGCGGCCACCACATCACCATGGACCTTGCCCGTGGCTTGAGCGCGTGCATTGCAGATGCCGAGCGAATCAAGACGTTATATGGCACGGTGCTGACCGGCGGGTCCGACGCGCGTGAGTTGATGTCCGTGCCGTCCGCCGGCGACGACGATCAGGATGTGCCGCAGATCGTGTCCCGCGCCACGCTGGCGAATATCGTTCGGCACCGCGCCGAGGAGATTTTTGAAATGGTCAGGGATCGGCTCGCGGATTCGCCCTTTGCGGCAGAGCCGAAGGCGCGAGTTGTGTTGAGCGGTGGGGCTTCGCAGCTCACCGGCACCCTGGAACTTGCAGCCCGGATCCTTGGCCGGCCGGTGCGCATCGGCCGTCCGCTCGGCTTCGGCCGGCTTCCCAATGAGGCGAAGAGCGCGTCGTTCGCGGTTCCCTCGGGTCTCCTGGTCTACCCCCAATACGCTCATCTTGAACACGTCGAACCGCGGCATACGCGGCAGCTCAGGACAGGGACTGACGGCTATTTCGGAAAGGTCGGACGATGGCTTCGAGAGGGCTTCTGATGAATCTTTTCCTTAACCCTTCGACTTTCACCAACCCCGCGGCCGTCGGCCGGGGCGAACCAACGCGCGCGTAATCGAGAGGCAAACATGGCACTCAATCTAACACCCCCTGATATCAGTGAGCTGAAGCCCCGGATTACCGTATTTGGCGTCGGCGGCGCCGGTGGCAACGCCGTCAACAACATGGTCACCGCCGGATTGCAGGGGGTCGATTTCGTCGTCGCCAATACCGACGCACAGGCGCTGACCATGTCGAAGGCGCCGCGCATCATCCAGATGGGAACGCAAGTCACCCAAGGCTTGGGAGCCGGCTCGCAGCCCGATGTCGGCGCCGCGGCGGCCCAGGAAGTCATCGATGAAATCCGCGATCATCTTTCCGGCGCCAATATGGTGTTCGTCACCGCCGGCATGGGTGGCGGCACCGGCACCGGCGCGGCGCCCGTGATCGCCAAGACCGCGCGCGAGATGGGGATCCTCACCGTCGGCGTGGTGACAAAACCGTTCCACTTCGAAGGCCAGCGCCGCATGCGTACCGCCGAATCCGGCATCGCCGAGCTCCACAAGGTGGTCGACACGCTTCTGATCATCCCGAACCAGAACCTGTTTCGGGTCGCCAACGAAAAGACCACCTTCGCCGACGCCTTCGCGATGGCCGACCAGGTGCTCTATTCGGGCGTTGCCTGCATCACCGACCTGATGGTCAAGGAAGGCCTGATCAACCTCGACTTCGCCGACGTCCGCGCCGTGATGCGCGAGATGGGCAAGGCGATGATGGGCACCGGCGAGGCTTCCGGCGAGAAGCGCGCGTTGACCGCGGCCGAGGCCGCGATCGCCAACCCGCTGATCGACGATTCCTCGATGAAGGGCGCCCGTGGCCTCTTGATCTCGATCACCGGCGGCAGGGACCTGACGCTGTTCGAGGTCGACGAAGCCGCGACCAGGATTCGCGAGGAGGTCGACCAGGACGCCAACATCATCGTCGGCGCCACCTTCGATGAGACGCTGGACGGCATCATCCGGGTCTCGGTCGTCGCCACCGGTATCGAACAGGCCCTGATTTCGCGCAACGCCAGTGCGGCGGCCAGCGTGACCAGCACCGTGGCCTCACATTCGGCTCCGGATTCCCGCCTTGCCGAGCTGACCGCGCGGCTTCGCGCCGATAACGCGCGGCTTGCCGAACGCGCCCAGAAAATCGAGACATCGAGCGCGGCGCAGCCGGTACCCGCCGCGCCGCAGCGCGCCTCCAACAACGTCGAACGCGCAGCGCTTGCGGCCATCGCCGCCGCGGTCGCGCCGGAGGCGCCGGCTCCGCTGCAGCCTGCATCCTATGGCGATGTCACGGTTCGCCCGATTGCGCAGAAGCCGACCTTGTTTCCGGATCATCATGATGTCGCCCCCGCGCCGGCTCCCGAGCCGGCGACACCCGACACCTTCATCCCGCAGGCGGCCGAACGCCCGCCGGTTCGCGCACCACGGATGCCCAAGTTGGAAGACCTGCCGATGCCCGCGCAGAATGAAATCCGGCAGGCTCGCGGGGAAGTCGACGAAGAGCACCCGCAAAAGACCCGGATGTCGCTGTTGCAGCGCCTGGCCAATGTCGGTCTGGGCCGGCGTGACGAGGAGACCGAGCCGCCGATTGCGGCCCGCGCCTCGGGTCCGGCCATGGCACCCTTGCCGCCGCTGCCAGAGCGAAAACCTCAACGCTCGGTCGCGCAGCAAATCGCAACCCAAGAGCCGGTATCAGAATACGCCAGACGCCCGGCGCCCCAGGGTTTGGACATCCACGGCCGCCCGGCGCCTGTTGCCTCAACGCCACAGGGCGACGACCATCTTGATATCCCGGCCTTCCTGCGCCGGCAGGTCAATTGAAGTTCGTTATCATTCGAACGAGACAAAAGGCCCCGGCTTTGCCAGCCGGGGCCTTGCTTGTTGGAAGGGCCGAGATAGCCTCAAACGACTGATATTAAATCATTAATTATGCATTTCATGTTGAGGTCAGAGAGCAGGAACTGGCCGTTTCGGCGGCGGAATTTGGTTAAGCCTTGGCGCGAATGCGGCAGAGATGGGGTAACAATCGGTAAAAAAGCGTGAGTTGGCGCGCTTTGGGGCAGTGACTATGGTCTGCCGTGACT
>Ga0137403_10004936_pt1 | contig 15593 bp, 12 predicted proteins | sample CZOMad2_1_16fung_FD_122057 | JGI IMG/M metagenome (GOLD analysis project Ga0137403, IMG submission 122057) | Vadose zone soil fungal communities from Angelo Coast Range Reserve, California, USA - CZOMad2_1_16fungal (Hybrid Assembly) | ecosystem: Environmental > Terrestrial > Soil > Vadose zone... | reverse complement strand
GTCGGAAAGAGCTGGCCCATTGTTGGACTTGTTTCAAACGATCTTCGGCCGCCTTATATCTTTCTTCAAATATCTTGATTACAGGCTGAGACGCGTTTAGACTTCTTATGCTGTCAAACTCCATACGCGAGCGAGCCGCTCGTTTTTTGTGCACGCCTAGGAGCCCTGTGAGAATTTCCTCAAAAGAACGGACCGGTGCCCACCCTGGGTCGTCCTGCAAGGAACCTTCTTCGACATTTTGGTCGGACCCCTTAGAGATGAGCAAGCCAAGGGCAGCCGGAAGGCCGACTAGCCACGCCCAGCCACCGCCGGCCGTTTCTATACCAGGAGTATGCGCCCCAAAATACGCCGCCGCGTAGGCCGCCAGACCGAACCAGGCGCCGTGGCCAAACGAGACGAGGCCGGTGTAGCCGACCAGGATGTTCAAGGCCATGCAGGCCACGGCGAAGATCACGACTTCCGTGGCCGAAGTCATGGTGAGGCCGAGCGCGAGCAGCACCGGCGGCAACACCAGGAGCCCGAGCGCGGCAATCAGCAATGGAATTGGCGGGCGCTTTGACATCTCCGGCGCCTCACTCGAACCGCATGATGCGTTCGCCGAACAGTCCGCGCGGACGGAACAGCAGCACCAGCAGCATCAAAAGATAGATCGCCGCGGTCGAGGCCGCCGAATAGCCGATGCCGACCATGACGCCCTTGACCAGGCCGACCAACAGCGCCGCGGCCACGACGCCCCAGAACGATCCGAGACCGCCGATCACCACGACGACGAAAGCGGGCGTGATGATCTCCTGGCCCATCGCCGGATGGACCGAATAGATTGGCGCCAGCAGCACGCCGGCCAGCCCCGCAAGCCCGATGCCGAGCGCGGCCACCGCGGACATATAGGGCTGCAGCGAGATGCCGAGCGCGCCGACCATGTCGGGGTTCTGCACGCCGGCGCGCACCACGCGGCCGAAGGATGTCTTTTGCAAGAGCAGCCACAGCCCGGCAATGCAGGCCACGGCGATGCCGAGCAGGACGACGCGATAGAACGAATAGATGAAGCTGCCGATCGCGACCTGTCCGCGCAGCCAGGGCGGAATCGAATAGGACAATGGCGCCGCGCCGAAGATCATCCGCAACACCTGCTCCGCCACCATCGCGAGGCCGAATGTCAGCAGCAGCGAGAGGATCGGATCGGAGCGATAGAAGCGGCGGAACAGGGTGCGTTCGATCACGATGCCAAGCAGCGCCACCGCGACCGGCGCGGCCACGAACGATCCGCCGAAGCCGAGATAGGGCGAAAGCACCAGCGTCAGATAGGCGCCGATCGCATAAAACGCGCCATGCGCCAGATTGACGATACCGCCGAGCGAGAAGATCAGCGACAGGCCCAGCGCGATCAACAGGTAATAGACGCCGTCGAGCAGCCCGTTGAGGATTTGCTGCGCTAACAATATGGCGGACATGGCTTGGCCCCCGACCAAAAAGCTAAACGTTCTGAAATTCTCACTGCGAGCCAACGAACCGGTGCGAATATGCCGATGCCGTCATTCCGGGGCGATGCGAAGCATCGAATCTCGAGATTCCCCGATGTGCAATTGCACATCTGAGGTCTGGTGCTCGCGCACCATCCCGGAATGACGGTGCCTTGTCGCTTTGCTCCTCGCAATGACGACCAACGGCGCGATTTTTGGCTGCAATTCGCCTCAGCCGGTCAGCTCGGGAACGTGCAGCTGTTCTCTTCCTTGGTGGCGGCGATCGCTTCCAGATCTTCCTCGGGGCCCGGCACCGGCGGGCTCGAGGTGAAGATGTCCCACTGGTTCTTGATCTTGTCGGCGGGCAGCGCCGTGACGGCATACATTTCGTGCATCAATTGATGATCCGAGGCGCGGAAGTAGCCTTGCCGCGTCTTCAGAATATCGAATTTCGCGCCTTTCTCGAAGTGCTCGATGATTTTTGGCGATTCCGCCGATTTGAGCTCGTTGATGGTTTGCGCCACGATCTTGATGGCGATGTAATCGCCCCAGGCCTGGTTTTCCGGCGGCTTGGAATATTTCTTGGAAAACGCCGCAACGAAGGTTTTCGAGCCGGGCGTGTCGATCAGGTGATGCCAGACCACCGGCCAGGTGCCGACGAAATTGCCTTTGCCGGCGGCCCAGGCCAGCGCGGTGTCGAAGCCGAAGCCGCCGACCGGGAAAGTCAGGCCGAACTCGGCATATTGCTTGAGGAAGTTGGTGGTCTGGTTGCCCGCCAGATTGATCACGACCAGATCGGGCTTGGCCTCGCGGATTTTCAGCAGGTAAGCGGAGAAATCGGCGGCATCGGTCGGCACCAGGTCGTCGCCGGCGAAATTGCCGCCATTGCCTTCCATGAAGCGCTTGGCGACTCTCAAGAGGTCATGGCCGAACGCATAGTCCGCCGTCAGCGAATACCACCTCTTGCCCTTGACCAGTCCGTCGCGCAGGAACGAGCGGCCGACGGTTTTCACATACATCGAGTTCTGCGATTCAACGTGGAACATATAGCGCTGGCAATCCTTGCCGCGCAGCGCATCGGAGTTGCCACCGCTGTTGATGTACAAGGTCTTGGTGCGCGAGGCGACCTGCGCGATGGTGAGGCACGAAGCGGAAGAGATCTCGCCGATGATGCAGGCGACCTTGTCGCGCTCGATCATGCGCTCGGCCTTGGTCGAGGCGGTCTGCGGATTGACCGAGTCTTCCTTGAGCAGTTCGACCTTGCGTCCCATCATGCCGCCCGCGGCATTGATCTCTTCCACCGCGAGATCGACCGCCATCACGGCGTATTCGCCGAGCGGCCCGAGGAAACCGGTGCGCGGCGTCAGATGGCCGATCTTGATGACGTCGGCGGTCTGCGCGCGCAAAATCGCCGGCGCGGAAATTCCCGACACCAATGCAATGCCGCCGGCGGTCTTCAGCAGGCCACGGCGCGTGAATTGATTATGGTCTGACATCAGTCTTCGTCTCCCTGATACGGCCGCGCGACGCGGCTGTCTGTTCTCCGGCAAGCCGCGCAGTCCGTTGGGAGCGCATTGTCTCGCTTGCCGTGATCTGTGATCACAGTTAGAGTTGCAAAAGACTGGGGCGTTGTCGAGTCCCCTCTCGAAATTCGCCCTCCATGGGAGAAACGCGTTGAATCTGCCCGCCGCGCTCAACCTGGTGGAGCCGCTCGACCGTCAGACGCTGGGCGAGCGCGCTTACGCGAAACTGGCCGATCTCCTGATTTCCGGCCGGTTGGCGCCGGGCGAAAAACTGTCGCTGCGGGCGGCAGCGGATGTACTCGGCGTCTCCATCATGCCGGTGCGTGAGGCGGTGTCACGGCTGGTCGCCGACAAGGCGCTGGAGGTGACGCCGAACCGCGCGGTGCGCGTGCCGCTGATGTCGGCGGCGCAATTTCGCGATCTCACCAAAGTGCGCATCGCGATCGAGGGACATGCGGCGGCGCAAGCAGCGCTGCATCGTAGCAACAACGATCTGGTGTCGATCGCGAGCGCGGAAGAGGCGATGAAGGCGGAGAGTTTGTCACCGGCGCCCGACCTGCCGCGCGCGGTCGAGCTCAACAAGACGTTTCACTTCGCGGTTTATGAAGCGGCGCACTCGCCGATCCTGGTGGAAATCATCCGCGCGCTCTGGCTCAAGGCGGGGCCGGTGATCAATCTCGATCTGCGCGCCAATCCCGAACGGCTGGCGAAGGGCGACGCGATCAGGTTCCATGCCGATGTGCGCCAGGCCATCGCCGTTGGCGACAGCGGTGCGGCGCTTGACGGCATAGCCGCCGACATCAGCGGCGCGGCGGATTTTATTCTTTCTCGCGGCGGTTTGGCCGGCTGACGCTTTCTCAAAAACATCTCGGAGCGATCATGGATCTCGAACTCAAGGGTTTACGCGTCCTGGTAACCGCGGGCGCAGGCGGCATCGGGCTTGCGGTCGTGCGCGCCTTCGCAAACGAAGGCGCCAAGGTTCACACCTGCGACGTCGATGAAATGGCGCTGTCCGCGCTCGCCTCCAGCGATCCGGCGATCACGCAGACATCATGCGATGTCTCCGACCGATCGGCGGTGAAAAACCTGTTCGCGGACGCTGTCGCAAAACTCGGCAGTCTCGACGTGCTCGTCAACAATGCCGGCATTGCCGGACCGACATCCAGGGTCGAGGACATGAATCCGGAAGACTGGGACCGTTGTCTGGAGATTTGCCTGACCGGGCAGTTCAACTGCGCGCGGCTGGCGGTGCCGCATTTGCGCCAGAGCAAGAATGCGTCGATCGTCAATATCTCGTCGGCCGCGGGCCGGCTCGGCTTCGCGATGCGCACCCCCTACGCCGCGGCGAAATGGGGCGTGATCGGCTTCACCAAATCGCTGTCGATCGAACTCGGGCCGGACAACATCCGCGTCAATGCGATTTTGCCGGGCCTCGTCGCCGGCGACCGCCAGCGCCGGGTCCTCGAAGCCAAGGCGCAGCAGCGCGGGATCTCCTACGCCGAGATGGAGCGCACGGCGTTTTCCTACACCTCGATCAAGGACTACGTGACGCCGGAGCAACTCGCCGATCAGATCCTGTTCATGTGTAGCCCGCGCGGCAGGACGATTTCCGGTCAGGCAATCTCGATCTGCGGCGACACGCAGATGTTGGGATAGAGGAGGGCGGGATCGCTCACGCCGACAAGGAAACCAGCTTGCGTTGACCTGGCACCGCCGCGAGAAGCTCACGGGTGTAGGGATGCTCTGGGCCTGCGAACAATGTCGCTGTGGCCTTGAGTTCAACGATCACGCCGCGCTGCATCACCGCGATGCGGTCGCAGATCTGCGCCGCGACGCGCAGATCGTGGGTAATGAACAGCATCGAAAGCCCAAGCCGGGTCTTCAGGTCTTCCAGCAACGCCAGCACCTGCGCCTGCACCGAGACGTCGAGCGCGGAGACGGCTTCGTCGGCCACCAGGATTTCCGGATCGAGCGCCAGCGCGCGCGCGATGCCAATGCGTTGCCGCTGTCCTCCAGAGAACTCGTGCGGGTAGCGGTCCATCGCTCCGGCGTCGAGACCAACCATGTCGAGCAGATCGCGGGCGCGCTGTCGCGCCAGCTTGGGGTCGGAGCCATGCGCAATCGGCCCGTCGCTGATGATTTGCTCGACCTTGCGGCGTGGATTGAGCGAGGCAAACGGATCCTGAAAAATCATCTGGATGCGGCGACGCTGGTCGCGCAGCGCCTTGCCCTCGAGTTGCGTCAGATCGACGTCGCCGATCCGGATGGTGCCGCGATCGGCTTCGATCAGCCGCAACACCAGACGCGCGACCGACGACTTGCCGGAACCGGACTCGCCGACCAGACCGAGCGTCTCGCCTTTCAGAATCGAGAAGTTGACTTCGTTTGCGGCCTGAACCGTGCGGTCCGGCCGGAACCAGCCGCCCGACGTGACATAGGTCTTGTCGAGGCCGATCACGTCGACCGCCTTGTTGCGATCGACCAGCGGCGTTCGCTGCGGCGGGGTCATCGACGGCACTGCGGCGAGCAGCGCTTTGGTGTAGGCGTGCTGCGGGCGGTGAAGGACCTCCTGCGCGCTGCCTTGCTCGACCACCTGTCCATGCCGCAGCACGACCACGCGATCGGCGATATCGGCAACCACGCCGAAATCGTGGGTAATGAACATGACAGCCATATTGCGGCTGCGCTGCGGGTCGCGGATCAGCTTGAGAATTTGCGCTTGCGTAGTGACATCGAGCGCGGTGGTCGGCTCGTCCGCCACCAGCACCGTGGGCTCCAGCGCCAGCGCCATCGCGATCATCGCCCGCTGACGCTGGCCGCCGGACAGCTGATGCGGATAGGCGCGCACGATTCTCGCAGGGTCAGGAAGCCCGACTTCGCGCGCGAGGCCCAGCGCCTTTTGTCGGCGTTCGCGCGGCGACAGTAAGCCGTGCGCCTCGAACATTTCCATCATCTGGTCGCCAATCCGCATCAAGGGATTGAGCGCCGTCATCGGTTCCTGAAACACCATGGCGATGCGGCGCCCGCGCAGATCGCGCCAACCGTCTTCATCGAGCGCCAGCAGATTATGGCCTTCGAACGCGATCTCGCCGGCCTCGGTGGTGACACTGTCCGGCAGCAGTCCCATCAGCGCGTGCGCGCACATCGACTTGCCCGATCCGGATTCACCGACCACGCAGACGATTTCGCCGGGCTTAAGATCGAACGAGATGCCATCGACAGCGTAGGCGCGCTCGCCGCCGGGCGGCAGCGCAATTCTCAGGTTTGTGACGGTGACAGCGGGATCTGCAGGCATGCTCAACGCCCATCCCGCGCAAGCCGCGGATTGAGCGCGTCGTTGAGGCCTTCGCCAACCAGATTGAGACCGAGCACGGACACCAGGATGGCCAGGCCTGGAAATACCGTGATCCACCACGCTTGCCGGATCACGGTGCGGCCGGCGCCGACCATATAGCCCCATGAAATCAGATTGGGATCGCCAAGGCCGAGGAACGATAGCGACGATTCCAGCAGGATCGCGGTCGCGACCATCAACGACGCCAGCACGATCACAGGCGATAGTGCGTTGGGCAGGATTTCGTGCCAGATGATCCAGCTGCTGGTCTGGCCGGTGACGATGGCGGCCTGGACATATTCGCGGGTGCGCAACGACAGTACCTCGCCGCGCACCAGCCGCGCGACCGGAGGCCAACTGACGATGGCGATGGAGGCGACGATCGAGTAGATCGATGGCTGCAGGATCGCCACCAGCACGATGGCAAGAGCAAAGCTCGGAATGGTCTGGAAGAACTCCGTGAAGCGCATCAGCGCGTCGTCGATCCGGCCGCCGAAATAGCCGGCGATGGCGCCAAGCGGAACGCCGATCGCAAGCGCGGCCAGTGTCGAGACGAGGCCGACCAGCAGCGAGACGCGGGCGCCGTAAATAATGCCGGCAAAGACATCGCGTCCCAGCGCGTCGGTGCCGAGCGGAACAGCCGATAGCGTGAAGGGCGGGAGGAACGGCCGCTGTATCATTCGCCACGGCGAATTCGGGAACACCATTGGTCCGAGCACGGCGAGGAAAATCGCGATCACCAGGATGATCAGGCCCATCAGCCCGCTGGGGTTGCGCAGCATCTGCTTCCAGAACTGCCTCATGCGGCGAAATCAATGCGCGGATCGACCATGCGGTAGACCAGATCGGTGACAAGATTGAAGATCAGCACCATCGCCGAACACACCACGAAAACACCCAGCAGCAGATTGTAGTCGCGCTGCAGCAGCGCCTCGTACATCAGCCGGCCAATCCCGGGCCAGGCGAACACCGTTTCGGTCAGCACCGCGCCGCCGATCAGGGTGCCCGAATGCACGCCGGCCAGCGTCACCACTGGCAGCAGGGCATTGCGCAGCACGTGGCGGCGCTGAATCACGTTGTCGCTGAGCCCCTTGGCGCGGGCGGTCTTGACGAAATCGAGCCGCTTCACCTCCAGCATCGAGGCGCGCGTCATCCGCGCATAGGTCGCCATGAAGAACAGGCCGATCGTCATCGCCGGCATGATCAGATGCGCGCCGACGTCCAGCGCATGGGCAAGGCCGGTGTAATTCGCGCCGACTGTTTCGTAGCCGAAACTCGGCAGCCAATCCAGCGCCACCGAGAACAGCAGGATCGCCATCAGCGCGATCCAGAACAGCGGCGTGGCGTAGAAAACCAGCGCTCCCACCGTGATCGCGGTATCCGCCCAGGTCCCGGCCCAGCGCGCTGCAAATACGCCAGAGAGAATGCCGAAGACAAGCGAGATCACAAACGCCGTGATCGTCAGCAACAACGTCGCCGGCAGCCGATCGATAATCAATTTTGAGACCGGCGCCTGCTGGCGAAACGAAAAGCCGAGGTCGAAGCTGAGGATGCCCTTGACGTACAGAAACAACTGCTCCGGCAGCGGCCGGTCGAGCCCGAATTTCTCGCGCAATTGGGTGACGAAAATCTTGTCGCCGGCGCCGGCCTCACCGGCCATCACCATGGCCGGATCGCCGGGAGCAAGCCGGATCAGGAAGAAGTTCAAGACGATGATCGCGAGCAGAACGATCGCGCCCTTGACGACCCGCTGGGCAACGAATGACAGCATCAAAGGCTCATTTTACGCACACTACAATTCGCCGGCATCAATGCCCGACAGGTGCCGGGTATCGACGCGGGCATGCCGCCGATGCACTCACTTGTCAATCCAGGCGTCGCGGAAGCCGTCGTTGACGCCGATGGCCGTGGTAATAAGGTCCTTGATCTTGCAGCGGGTAATGGTCGGAAATTGCAGTTCGAGCATCCACGCCACCGGCACGTCTTCGACCAGGATTTTCTGCGCCTTCTCGTAGATTTCCTTGCGCTTGGAATCCGGGGTCGCGACCGCGCCTTCGGCGAACAACTTGTCGATCTCGGGGTTGGAATAACCCTCGACGTTGTTGAACTGCTGACCTTTGACGATCTGGCTGGTGATGTAGTTGCGGCCGACGCCGAGCGCCGGATCGCCATACTGATAGAGATAGGTGAATGCGATGTCGTAGTCCCAGTCGCCGATCTTCTGGTTCGAACCGGGTACGTCGGTGGCGACGGTCTCGATGTTCAAGCCGACATCCTGCAGGTTTTGCTTCACGGCTTCACCCCAGCGCTGCCAGGTCTCGCCGTAAGGAAGTGGCATCAGCCGGATCTTCTCGCCGTTGTAGCCGGCTTCCTTCAGCAGCGCCTTGGCCTTTGCCGGGTCGTAGGCGTATTTCGGCACGTCGTCGGTATAGAACTTGATGCTGGACGCCGACGGGCCGGTGGCGACTTTGCCAAGCCCATTCCAGATCACGTCTTTGGCGAAGTTGCGGTCCACAGCGTACATAATGGCCTGACGAACCTTCTTGTCCGCGGTCGGACCGGCGCGATTGTTGAGCCACATCCAGGCCAATGGGCTGAAGAACTCCCAGCCGGCGCCGGTCACGCAGGTATCCTTGAGCTTGCTGATGCGCGGAACGTCGAAATTTTCCACCGAGCCGCCGGGCAGAACATCGACCTTGCCGGTCTCGTAGGCGACCGAGCGGGCTGCGGCATCCGGGATGATCTGCCAGTAGATCTCGTCAATGTAGGGTTTGCCCTTGACGTGGTAGTTCGGATTTTTCACGAGTCGGACGAACGAACCCTTCTGCCATTCCTTGAACATGAACGGGCCGGTACCGATCGGCGCGTTGTTGTAGGGATTGGTCTTGAAGTCGGTGCCCTCGTAGAGATGCTTCGAAACGATCGGCATCGAACCGACCTCGAAGATGCCGAGGAACGGGCCGAACGGCTGCTTCAACGTGAAGACGACCGTCAAATCATCCGGCGCCTCGATCTTTTCGACCTGCACCGTATTGTTGCGCGCGCGCGGATGGGTCTGCTTGAGCATGTCGATCGAGAACAGCACGTCGGCTGACGTGAACGGCTTGCCGTCATGCCAGGTCACGCCCGGCTTGAGCTTGAAGGTGTAGACCTTGGCGTCCTCGCTGACCGTCCAGCTTTCGGCGAGGCCGGGCAGCGGCTCCAGCTTCGGGCTGTAACGCAGCAGGCCTTCAAAGATGTTGCCGGACACCATCTGGGTCGGGCCGTTCTGGACTAGGGCCATCATCAGGCCGGGCGGCTCGGGCTGGATCACGGCGTTGATCACGCCCCCCATTTTCGGCCCCTCCGCGAGTGCGGCACTTGCGCCGCAGGTCAAAACGAGGCCGAGCACGATTTTCTTCAACATGACTTAACCTTTTTGCCCTTTTGCGGACTGGATGCTCCGGGCGGAAAGCCCTGTTAAAGCGTGAGAATGCAAGCTTTGGGCCGCTTGAAACCATGGCGAGGGAGGCTCACATGACGCAAATTCACGCCGCAAGATGAAACTGTCGACAAACGGCGACTAAAATTTGGACAGGTGCGGCGCGCAGTCCGACGGTTACCCCCGCCACTGCAGCAAAAGGGGCACGCGCGACGCAGCCGTTGCCTGTGCTAGACCTCGCTCGATTCAGTCAAAACAGCGTAGAAGCATCGCATGATTCCGTGGTTACAGGTCGATACCGCCCGCGTGCCTGGCGCAGACGTCCAGCTTCGTCTGATGCAAAGAGGTGCCGAGTTCTCCATGATGCTGGGCCAGAACGAACTGATGAGCAGCCGCCTCAGTGGGTCGGAGGAAGCGCTCGCCACACTCGCCTGCAGAAGAATCGAAGCGGTCAACAATCCGCATTTGCTGATCGGCGGGCTGGGCATGGGATTTACCCTCCGCGCAGCACTTGCCGTGCTGGGAAGCGACGCGCGGATCATGGTAGCCGAACTCGTGCCGGCCGTGATCGCGTGGGCGCGAGGTCCGATGGCAGACATCTTTGGCGATAGCCTTGACGATCCTCGCGCCAGCATTCGGGAGGCAGACGTCGTCGATGTCATTGCATCTCATGGCCCGGCGTTCGATGCGATTCTGCTCGATGTCGATAACGGCCCGGAAGGTCTGATCCGCAAAGCGAATGATGCGCTCTACGATCTGAAGGGGCTGAAAGCGATCCGCAGGGCGCTGCGACCGGGCGGCGTCCTCGCCGTATGGTCGTCGGGGCCGAATCCGCAGTTTTCCAAGCGGCTTCGCGCCGTCGGCTTCGATGTGAACGAGGTCGCGGTGCGGGCCACGACAAAGCGCAGCGGCGCGCGCCATGTCATCTGGTTTGCAACGAAACCTTAAAGGCGCGCGTTCGTCGATCAGCGCGGGTCACGACTGCCATCGCAGACCATCATTCCCTCACCAACTGGCAAGGTCACTGCCGCAGTATCGGATAGTCATTCAGCACATCTTCTCTGATTGATACGGCCTGAATCGCGCGAAACAATATCCGCGCCGTCTTCAAATCGTTGGCCTTCAAACACAGGTCCACGATCTGACGCACCGCGGAGTCGCGCAACAGGTCATCGGAAATCTTGATCGCGATTGTCATCGCGGTCTTGGCGGCGCGTTCGTACCGGTCGGCCTCGTGCTTATGGGTCCTATTATTCAGGCCGTCAGCAAGGCCGCCGATTTTTTCAGCGCTATCATTAGCGGACCGGCAGATGTGGCGTATCTTATGCGCCGCTTCAATATCGCCAATCGGCCACTGAATATCTTCGTCCCAGACTTCTTTGGGCTTGTCCTTGTCGAACCACCACATCGTCATGCCTTTGGAAATCCGCGAGCATAGATCGCCGTGGTACAATTTCAATAATCAATCCACCGAAGCCCCGGTTGCGCGTCGTCGTCCGTTCGAAGGAGAATGCGCCGCGGGCCGGCCGGGTCGCCTGCCGTTTCAACCCGGCGACCGCGCCCGATGGCGACTTCATCTGCCGCTTCTTTGCTGCGTTGAGCCTGGCACCTCGCCGTTCCACGGCAATGACCAGGTCGATCACTCTCGGTGAGGCGACCGGCGTCGATCGCATCCTCAGGGGTGGCAGACCCAGCGACCTTTCGGCCATTTTCTGGGCCAAGAGCTAACGGCCGATCCCAAGAGCGCCCAGGGGCGCGCCTCGCCGCCGAACCAAAGCTCCAAATCCGCGGATCGCACATCCCGTAGTTGTACGATGCGCCTTGTTTGACCGCCGCATGATGTATTTCGCTAACCATAAACTGAAACGAAATTTTCAAGATAGTCTGTGAATCTGCCAGATGGGTTTCAAGATGATCGATGGGGACCGGTAAATGTATCCGCGAAACTTTGCTCGCGTTCGCCCGACGGGCAAGAGTTCCAAGGCCAAAATAATCGTTGGCCCGAAGGCTCCCGTTGTTGATTGCAACGTTATTGACTATTCGCCCGGTGGGGCATGCCTCGAGGTAGATCCGCAGACCAAAGTGCCCAATCGATTTGAATTGCTGTTTGGCGTCACGAAGAAGCGCTGTCGGGTGGTTTGGACCCACGGGCGACGTCTAGGGGTCGTGTTCTAACAACCTCGCCGCTGGATCTGAACGCTTCCGCTTGTGGCGCAAATCGAACGCGCCCCCCAGGGAAATTGGGCAGGCCGCTATTCCGCTGCCTGCGACGACGGCAGGCGCATGGTGTCAACGCCATCCGCCTCGGTCGCGGAGATTGTTGTGCGGACCATCAGGCGCGGCTCGTGCGCCGGCCACGGGCGTCCGCGATGCATGGTCGCGCGGTTGTCCCACATCACGACATCCCCTCCTTGCCATTGGTGCAGGTAGCTCGTGCCTGGCGCGGTCGCGGCCGCCATCAGTTCGTCGATCAGCTGCTTTCCCGCCGCCGCCTCCATGCCTTCGACCGCATAGGCATGCGAGGCGAGATAAATCGCGCTGCGGCCGTGCGTGGGATTCTTCCACACCATGCGCCAGCATTGCGGCGGCAGCGCCGCGCGCTCCTCGGGGCTCGCGAGGTCGGCTGTGATCTGCTTACGCGAATGCGCGTAGTCGTGCCAGGCAAAGGAATTCTCGAGCTTGTCGCGCAAGTCCGCGTCGAGCCGTTCGAAGGCAAGTCGGGTCGAGACGAATTCGGTTTCGCCGCCGCGTGCCGGGATGATGCGCGCCGAAAGGATCGATGTGAGCGCCGGCACGCGTTTGAACGATGAGTCGGTATGCCAAAGCTGGTTGGCCTTGCTGCGCAAGGCTTGCCGGTGATCGGACGGCACCACCTTTCCGTCAGGGCCGATGGTGCTCAGGATCACGAAATGAGTACCCGTCCCCTGTGAACCGACCTTGGTCACTTCCGGAGGGCCGAAGCGGCGCGAAAACGCCAGTTGAACCTCGTCGGTCACCTCCTGGCCGCGCAACACCAGAACGGAATGTTCCTCAAAAGCCGTGCGCGCCGCTGCATAAGCGGCATCGTCCGAGGCGACATCCGCAAGCGTCACACCGCGTAGTTCGGCGGCGAATCCTGGACCCAACGGCACGACATCCATCGGCAAATCCCTCCCTGTTTTTATTGAATAACTTTACGGCAAAATTTCCAGGCCGGCAACGAACTGAAGTGTTCCGGCCTGATGGTCAGCGTCCGAACCGTGCTGTTCGGCGATGTTCATGGCGGGCATCCTGACGATCGGTTCGGCCGTTTATTTATTTGTCGGTGTTCTGACCTTCGCCCGTTGTGCAGTGCATGCCAGCGTCCTACCTCATCCGCTTCCAGGCTTGGCACGTAACCAGCGTGTCGGTGATGTCTGCTTCTAACGGGTTGATACAGTTCACGAGGGAGCGTCTCATGAACCGAGGAATGTTGCGCCACATTGCCATCGTTCTTGGCTGCGCGGCGTTTGTCGCGGGCCCGACACTGGCTCAAGAGCCGGTTCGACTATCCGGCTACAACGCCAACATCAGCGAAAGCTCGATATCCGGCATCTCATCCGGGGCGTTCATGGCCGTCCAGTTCGGCACCGCTTGGTCTTCGGTGATCAAGGGCGTGGGCGTTGTCGCCGGCGGACCGTTCTGGTGCGCGAAAGCTGATTCCGACGACTTTATGAACGGCTTCACGCTCCCGATCCTGACCGCGACGGGTCCCTGCATGTCCGGGCCGCCGCCCCAGATGAGCATTTTTTTCGCGAAGGCCGACGCCAAGTCGGCTTCCGGCGATATCGATCCCCTGCAGAATGTGAGTCGGCAAAAGATATACGCCTTCCACGGCTATAACGACGCGGTGGTGGCGAGGTCGGTCACCGATGCGGCTGTCGAGTTTTATCGCCACTATCTCGGCGAGGCCAACCGCGGCAACCTTTACTACCAGACCACGATCGGGGCCGGGCATTCGCTGGTGATCGCACAGGAGCCGCGCAGGCCTGCCCTGAACGACTGCAAGGACAATGCCGCCCCGTTCATCGACGAGTGCGGCTATGACCAGGCGGGAATCATCCTCCAGCACATCTACGGTGCGTTGAATGCTCCAAACCGCGGGCCGTTGACCGGGACGATGAAGCGCTTTGACCAGTCCATTTATACCAAGCCCGATCGCCCGATTCCGCTAAGCCTCAGCGATGCAGGCTTCGTGTTCGTTCCCCGGGAATGCGAGGATGGTGGGGCGTGCCGCGTCCACATCGCTTTGCATGGATGCAAACAAGATGTTGGCAGTATCGATCGACGTTTTGTTGATGAGGCCGGATACAACGCATGGGCGGATACCAATCGCTTGATCGTGCTTTATCCGCAAACCACGGTGAGTTCCTTCCTGCCGTTCAATCCGCAGGCGTGCTGGGACTGGTGGAGTTACGTCAACCACAGCGATAGCTACGTCACAAAGTCCGGGTCGCAGATCAGGGCGATCAAAGCCATGCTCGACGCGCTGACCGCGCGCGCGGCGCCCGCGGCGGCACCCGTGCCGACCAACGCCGGGCCGCCCGATGGGCTTGTGGTCATCGACACCTCGGACACGTCAGCGGCTCTTGCGTGGACGCCGCAACCGGGAACGACAAGCTATCGCATCTCGCGGTCCGGCGCCGACAGCCAGTTTACGGCCGTGGGCGATGCGACCGGTCCGAGCTTTGCAGATTTCGGCCTCGCTCCCAAAACTGCGTATCGCTGGCGCATCTCGGCCATTGTGAACGGCGCCGAGGGTCCGGCATCAGGTGAAGCCACCGCCACCACGCGCGCCGTTCCTGCGTCATGCACAAATCCGGGTTCTTGCGCAATCGGCAAATGACTCAGCGTCACAAGATCCGTGACGTCTTGTCGCCCCAGTAGCGGTCACGCAGCAGCCGCTTATAGAGTTTTCCGGTTGGAAGCCGCGGCAACTCCGCCTCGAAGTCGATCGAGCGCGGCACTTTTTGGCGCGACAGGGATGCGCTGCAGAAGGAAATCAGTTCGTCCGCCAGTTCCGGTCCCGGCAGAATCCCCGGCATCGGCTGCACCACCGCTTTGACCTCCTCGCCAAGATCGGCATTGGGAACGCCGAACACGGCGGCGTCCGCGATCTTGGGATGGGTGATCAGCAGATTCTCGCACTCCTGCGGATAGATGTTGACGCCGCCTGAGATGATCATGAAGGTCGCGCGATCGGTCAGATAGAGAAAACCGTCGCTGTCGACATAGCCGACGTCGCCGACCGTGCTCATGCTGCCGTCCGGTGAGCGGGCCTCTTTCGTTTTGGTTGGATCCTTGAAATATTCAAAGGGCGCCGCGGTCTTGAACCAGACCGTGCCCGGCGTGCCGACCGGGCAGGGCTGCATATTTTCATCGAGAATGTGAAGGTCGCCGAGCAGGACCTTGCCGACGGTTCCCCAGTGCGCCAGCCATTCGGCGCTGTTGCAGGCGGTAAATCCAAGGCCTTCGGTGGCGCCGTAATATTCGTGGATGATCGGTCCCCACCACTCGATCATGTCTGCCTTCACCAACCCGGGACAGGGCGCCGCGGCGTGGATCGCGATCTCCAGGGATGACAGGTCGTGGCGTTTCCGCGCGGCCTCCGGCAGCTTCAGCATGCGCGAGAACATCGTCGGCACCAGCTGGCTGTGGGTGACGCCCCATTTCTCGATCAGCTCGAGATAGCGCTCCGGATCGAAGCTTTCCATGATGATGGCGGTGCCGCCGCTGCGGATCGTAAGATTGACGGCGGCCTGCGGTGCCGCATGATAGAGCGGCGCCGGCGACAGATAGATCATGCCCTCGCGGTACTGCCAGAGTTTTTGCAGGAA
>Ga0137403_10004935_pt1 | contig 15594 bp, 11 predicted proteins | sample CZOMad2_1_16fung_FD_122057 | JGI IMG/M metagenome (GOLD analysis project Ga0137403, IMG submission 122057) | Vadose zone soil fungal communities from Angelo Coast Range Reserve, California, USA - CZOMad2_1_16fungal (Hybrid Assembly) | ecosystem: Environmental > Terrestrial > Soil > Vadose zone... | reverse complement strand
TGAGCGGGAAGCGTCATATCAGGCGGAGCTGCGCAAGTTACAGGCGGAACACGAGCCGGGCACCGCCGAGCTGACGAAGCGATTGCGCGAACAGCTGTGGAAGACAAGAGAGCTTTCGCATCTGCTCGACAACGCCGAGCTGACGAAGCAATTGCGCGAACAGCTATGGAACACAAGAAAGCTTTCACATCTGCTCGATAATGTGGAGAACGCTGCCGCGCGCCTGCGATCTTCACGGCGGTGGAAGCTGGCAAACCCGGTAACGGCGATCAAAGCCAAATTATTCCCTAATAAGGTGTCGCTCGGATACGGCCATCTCGAAAAAATTGTCGCCTCGTATTTGCAATGGCGAACTTCTCATCCCGAAATCGCGAGGGTCGATGATCAGATCAAGATGCTTGCATTTCCGACCACGCCGAAATCCCCGGAGATCGATCCGGCAGATCTAGCCAACGTGACAGATTAAGCGTTCTGAGAAATAAAAGTGGCTCGTCCAGCCAGGCGATTTTGGTATCCCTATCCAACATTAAAGAATATCGACGTCTTGGAGCGTTGTTGACCAGGATGTCGATCTTAACATCGCATCTCTACTTTTCACTGGGATGCGATGGACAAGCTCAGCGGCGTCACCGCTTTCCACCGCAGCTTCAAATTGCTGCCGAGTAACGCCGCGGCGCAGACCAACATAAATTTCGGTGTCCGGAATTGCATCGACAATGTACCAAAACTCGTTCTTTCCTTCGCTGCCGAGTTTTTCTGCCACTGTCGCTGGAGGATGCACCTGTAGTGACAGTTTTTCCTGCGCATCAATTAAGTTCGCAAGCGAAAGCGTTTGACAACCGCTGTGTTTGTTGACCACCATCGCGCCATGAAATCTCCTCTCGACCTGGAAAAAGTTTCCAAGCCGTGCGCGACGATGTCTGTAATCTTTCCGGTATTCAATGAAGAAGGCAACATCAGACGCACAGTAGAAGCAGCAGTAAAGATTCTCCCCAAGGTCGCCATGAGCTGGGAGATCATCGTTGTGAACGACGGCAGCAGCGATGCCACCACTGCGATCTGCGACGACTTAAAAGCTCGATACCCAGAAGTTGAGGTGATTAGTCACAGGCAGAACAGAGGATACGGCGCAGCGCTTAAAAGCGGAATAATAGCAGCCAAATACGAGCTTATCTTCTTCTCGGATTCTGATGGGCAGTTCGATTTGCGCGAGCTTCAGCAACTAATTTGTTGGGCAGAGGATTATGACATTGTCGCGGGTTACCGCGCAAAGCGACAGGATCCGCTCTACCGTCGTATCAACGCACTGGGATGGAATGTGCTTGTGCGAAACGTGCTGGGCATCAAAATTCGAGATATCGATTGTGCTTTCAAACTATTCCGACGCGCAGTTTTCGATCAAGTCCAAATCAGGTGCGTGGGTGCGATGGTCAATACGGAAATCCTTGCCCAAGCGACACGGCTTGGCATGCGCATACACCAGGTCAAAGTAAGCCATTTCCCGCGGCGCCACGGGAAACAGTCCGGCGCAAACGTCCGCGTTATCGTCAAGGCATTTCGTGAACTTTGTCGGCTTTGGCGGCAGCTTCGCCATGTCGCGCCCGACCAGGGACTCTATTCCGCCACCACTGAGGAAGCTTCTGGCTGCCACGATATTAGCAGATCCTGAAAGCAAACGTCCGTCATATTGACCACGGGAGTTTCACGTCAACGGTCCACGCACCATAAGCGCTCGAATTCTCAACTTGCCCTTGGAAAGCATGTTTCCCCGTAGGATTTGTTCTGGGTTTGGTCGAATGCCGTTATTTGCCTGAAGCTGCGGGGGTGTTATTTGGATGCTAAACAGATGGCGAAGCCTCTCGCCATGGTTTGCGGGGGTGGCTGCTACGAACTCAACCTTTTTTCCGCAGAACAACCCGCCGAGCATGCCCACGCGGTCTTCGTTCAACGACAAGGCAACAACGTGCGTTCATCGCCCAATAGCATAAATGATTTGAAAAATTTGTTTTCTCCTGAATCCGCGCGCGACGCAGCCTTGCGTGCCGCTCCCGGAGAAGCACGGCCACGAGTCATGCTAATAGGACTCGACTGCGCGGCACCTGAGTTGGTGTTTGATCGCTGGCTTAATGATTTGCCAAACTTAAAGTGCCTCTGCCGAAACGGTGTGCACGGACCGCTCCGCTCGTGCGATCCGCCCATCACAGTCCCGGCATGGTCCGTGATGATGTCGTCCAAGAGTCCCGGCAGGCTTGGAGTTTACGGGTTTCGGAACCGAGCAGATCACTCGTACGACCGATATTTGATCGCAAACTCTCTCGCGATCAAAGAGGATCGGTTGTGGGATATTCTTTCGCGAAGTGGGAAGCGTTCGATTGTCATCGGCGTACCGGGAACGTACCCACCTCGACCACTTAACGGATTGTTGATCGGCGACTTTCTGACTCCAGATACAAGCTGCCAGTACACGCATCCGCCGGAGCTCAAGCAGGAGATTGAGCAGGTGGTTGGTGAATATATTTTGGATGTGCGGGATTTTCGATCCGGCAACAAGGAGAAGATCCTGGCCGACATTTATGAGATGACCCGAAAGCGCTTCCAACTCGCCCGGCATCTTCTGGCCAAGGAAGATTGGGATTTTTTCATGATGGTGGAGATGGGCGCGGATCGTATTCATCATGCATTTTGGGACGATATGGACCCAGCGCATCGCTTCTACGAGCCCGGCAACAGATTCGAGAACGCGATTCACGACTACTACAAGGAAGTGGATCGTGAAATTGGCGAGTTGCTTGCGTTCGCCGATGATGCGACGGCCGTGCTGGTGGTCTCCGATCACGGCGCGAAGCGGATGGACGGTGGTATTTGCGTTAACGAATGGCTGATTGCAAATGGCTACCTCGCTCTCGCTGAAAAACCCAGCAGCGCGATGCCTCTCTCAAAAGCTAACGTCGATTGGTCCCGGACGAAGGCATGGGGCGACGGCGGTTACTACGCTCGCGTTTTTCTCAACGTCGTGGGCCGCGAGCCACAGGGAATCATCGCACAAGGAGATTATGAAAAAGTGCGTGGGGAACTTATCGCCGCGTTGAAAACGATTCCTGATGAAAACGGACGCGACATTGGCACGCGAGTTTTCCGGCCACAGGAACTGTACAAAGAAGTTCGCGGAGTGGCGCCGGATTTGATCGTTTATTTTGGCTGTCTACACTGGCGCTCGGTTGGCACCGTCGGCGGCGGAAAAATACACACTTTCGAAAACGACACTGGACCGGACGGGGCAAACCACGCCGAGAACGGAATTTTCCTTTTTCAACCAGCGGGAGGTGGGATTTCAGGTGGACGGCGAATCGAAGGGCTGCGGATCACCGACATTGCGCCAACGATCTTGCAATTATTCGGCTTACCGGTTCCGCAAGATATGGAAGGCACGGCGCTGACCTCGTCCTTTGCGATACCCCCCAAGCGCTAAAATTTATCAGCGACCGATGGTGATTTGCTTGCTCCTTTTGCAGAATTTTGATAGAAACCATGAAGATTAGCAATTTTGATGACTGTGGACACGACTTTGAATCCGCATCATCATTGCGAAGTGAAGAAACGCCCCAGGGCAGTAATCATAGGTTTGGACGCAGCGACATGGACACTCATCCATCCCTGGATCGCCGAAGGTGGCATGCCGAACTTGGCAAAGTTGATGAAGGCGGGTGTGTCCGGAACCCTTCAGTCGGTCCTTCCGCCAATTACCCCACCGGCATGGACTTCGTTCATGACCGGTAAAAATCCTGGCAAGCACGGCATCTTTCATTTCGTCGAAACCGAACCAGGCGGCTACGCGATGAATTATACCAATGCGACCTCGCGCCGCTCGCCCACAGTCTGGAGCTTGCTCAATGCCGCCGGGTTCTCGGTCGGCACGATGAACATCCCGTTCACCTACCCGCCCGAGCCTTTGGATGGCTTCCAGATTTCCGGGATGGATACACCGTCGGAAAATAGTCCGTTCATCCATCCCCTGTCGCTGCGGAAGGATCTCGAAGATCATGTTGGAAAAATCAGCCTAGACCTCCGCTTCCTCGGGTTCATGTCCACGGACGAACGGCGGGCTCAAGTGCTCGCTGAAATGGAAAAAATCGAGCGGCAGTGGGCCGCAGCAGCTCTTTACCTTCTGGAACACCATCCGCAAGACGTGATGATGTTCGTCTTCATGTCGATAGACACTGTGCAGCACTATTTCTGGCAGTACATGGACCGAAGTCATTTCCTTTACGAGCCGAAGGCCGAACCTGGTTTTGGAAATGCAGTGCGTCAGGTGTATGAACGGCTCGATGCCGTGACCGGCCGGATAATTGACAAGCTTCCTGACGATACGACCGTCTTTGTTGTCTCCGACCACGGTGGTGGCCCGGTGGTCGACCGCACCGTATTTCTAAATCGTTATCTGTGCCAACTCGGCCTCCTCCACTACGGTAAAGACGGAAGTGGCGGCCGACCAGGAAGATTCGGCCTGCGCAAGATCGGCTTAAAAATCCTGCGGCGTGCATATTCGTTTCTGCGTAACTCGCTCTCATCGCGCCAGAAGAGCCGTCTTGCGGAAATATTTCCTACCCTGAGAAAGAAAGCGGAACTCGCCTACACATCATTTGTAAATATCGACTGGGGTCGCACCAAAGCATATTGTAGCGAAGTGCTCGCCTCGCCACCGAGCATCTGGATCAACCTAAAAGGCGTAAAACCCGCCGGAATCGTGGAACCAGCGGAGTATAAAGCACTGACTGACTTTATCATTGCGAAATTGGGTGAGCTCAAAGATCCGCGCACTGGCAAGCCGGTAATCGCCCGCGTGTATCGGCGCGACGAGATCTTCCATGGCCCATTTTCCTGCGAAGGTGCCGACCTCGTACTCGACTGGTGGAGCGAAGACAGCCTCTTCTCGACGGAACCAAGTTTCGCCAAGGACAGGGACAAACCGGCCGTCATTATTCGCGCGCATCGTCCGTCTGAAAATTCCGAATGGGGCGGTACGCACCGGCTTAACGGAATCCTAATCGGCCGTGGACCGGTGTTGAAAACTGCCGCGGAAATCGAGGATGCACAGCTCATCGACCTCGCTCCAACGCTTCTCCACTTGCTCGGTGTGCCGGTGCCGGAGGACATGGACGGCAAAGTTCTGATAAGCGCCTTCCGATCAGACTTCCTCACCGCGCATCCAGTCCGAGCCGGCACTGCTTCCGGCATCTCCGGGACAGATCGCCCAAGCGGCTACACCACGGAGGAGTCAGCCAAAGTTGAGGAGCGCCTTCAGGCCCTCGGCTATCTCGAATAGCCCCTGTGCTAAGGAATATGTTTGAAACGATTCGTGCCGATCTTAACCGCAAAATCGGCGGATACGGCGTTCGGCCGGAAGATCAGACTTTTTTCCGGAAGCGTATCACGCCACTGCTCGAATTCGGAACGTTTGCGGTGATCGTGCATCGCTTCGGCCGCTGGGTTTACAGTGTTAAGGTTCCTGTATTCCGTCAGTTGATGATCTTCATTTACCTGATCGTCAATACGGTTTGTCTGGCCATTACCGGCATTCATGTACACCGCGAAAGCGACATCGGACCGGGGTTGGTGATCCACAATTCGAATTGCATCTTTATTCTCGCCAAACGGATCGGCCACAGTTGTACACTTAACCAGGGCGTCACGGTCGGCAGTATCCGGGGCACCGGTAGGCCAACCCTTGGCAACAATGTTTACCTCGGCGCTGGTTGTAAAGTGATGGGCGGAGTGACCCTCGGCGACAACGTGGTGGTGAGTGCGAATTCCCTGGTGGTTGCAAACGTACCCAGCAACTGCACGGTGATGGGCGTGCCGGCTCGTATCATCTCGCGGCAAACCGTTAGCCCATATCTTAAATCTCCTGTTGTGACAGCATGAGCGAGCCGGTGACTTATACAAAAAACACGAGAAACGGAGCGGAACGCTACTCGGTCGCCATGGTAGCCGCATGCCCGTTCCCTGCCAACCGTGGCTCGGCGGCCAGCATTCGAGAAATGTCCGATACTCTTTCGCAGATGGGACACGCCGTGCACATCGTGACCTACCCGACGGGCCAGGAAGATATCGTGGTTCGCCACGCGAAGGTCCACCGGACGGCACCGTTTCGACCCGAAACCAACCCCAAGGTCGGGCCCTCGCCGGAGAAATTTCTGCAAGATTTAGCCGTTTTGCGATTGCTCCGCCGCGTGATCCAGCGCGAACGCATCGATATTATTCACGCGCACAATTATGAAGGCGCGCTGATCGGCGTGATGGCAAAATGGATCACCGGCCGCCCACTGCTTTACAATGCCGTCAACCTGATGTCCGACGAGTTGGCCGGTTACGGCTTCATTCGTCCGGTCTGGCTCGCGCAGTGGATCGCGAGAGCGCTAGATTGGTTAATACCGATCTTCCCTGATCATATTATCGCCGTCTCTCCCGAGTTGAAGCAGTGGTTTGTGGATCGCGGAATTCGCGAACAAAAAGTGGACATGGTCCCGGCGGGAATTCAGCCTGAGATGTTCGAGAGCGCGGCACCGGAAAAGTTTCGCGCCCGCCATCAAATTAGCGACTGTCCAATCGTCATGTATACCGGAGTGCTGAACGCGTTCCAGAGGATCGATTACCTGCTTCGCGCCTTTGCAGTGGTCTTAACAGAACAGCCGAATGCTCTGTTGCTGATGTTAAGCCCCCTCGTCTCCGAGCCTCATGAAAAAGAATGCAAGAGGCTGGCTGATGAGCTTGGCATTTCTGACGCCATTATCTGGATCGCACCGCATTCGTTTGACGATTTGCCGAGCTATCTGGCGCTTGCCAGTGTGACAGTGATTTCGCGCCCGGACTGCCCGGGCCATCCTGTTAAGCTCTTAAATTACATGTTAGCGGGTAAGCCGATTGTTTGCTTTTCGGGTGCCGCCAAGGGTATACGCCATTTGCACGATGCCTTCGTTGTGCCCGATCACGATTGCGAGGCGCTCGGCAAGGGGATCATCACACTCCTGAAGGATCGCGCGCTGGCGGCGAAACTAGGAGCTAACGCACGCACGACCGTCCTGGCTAACTTCGACTGGCGGCAGATATGCCTAAAGATAGAGTGTATCTACAAGAAACTTTTGAGCGCGCCACCAGAAATCGCATATGCGCAAGCTGAAGGCGCTGCGTCGGCGACGCCTGAATCCTGACTCACTCGTCCCGTGGCTTCCCCAGTAGCACACAGTTTCGCTGGGTTTTGGACTTTCATGCTTCTAACAGCGCGTTTGAAAAGGCGCCTTGCCACAGCCTGCGGCCAATATCTGCCGCAACTGGTCTTGCTGGTATTGCTTGCGAACCTGGCTGACGTCGATTTTCTCATCGGCCTGGGCACGGAAACAAACGCGAATGCCTTGCACCGTGGCTTCACGCACAGCCTCGCAGCAGCCGTTTTTGTTGCGCTCGCTGTCAGCTGCGTGTGGCGGATAGCTGGAAGTTTTTGGCGCAGCGCCATTCTCTATTTTTCGGCATACAGCTCACATCTTCTCATTGACCTGTGCACCGGGACCAAGCTCGGATGGAACGCCAGCGCCTCTGGCATTCCTCTGTTCTGGCCGTGGGCGAAAGAATTCCGCTCGCCCTTGGTGCTGGTTGTGGGGGTTAGTCACAAAGACCTTCCTGCGCTATTCAGCATGAAAAATGCTTGGTCGAGCTTGTATGAACTGTTGACCTTCGGCGCAATCACGGTAGCTCTCCTGGCATTACGGGTACGACACGAACAAAGTCGCACCATCTCTCGGAACCGATGAAACGTTCCCACTGGTTGGTCTTCCTGGTCGTCTGTTGCTTGCTTGGTCTGCTCGTCTTCGAGACAATCCTCCACGTGATCAACACGACTACCAGCAAGGCTCGGGCCGTGCATGCACCGTCGCCAGTGGAGACCATGCCGGTCCGTCGGCAGACACTTGAAGAAGTCATCGGGGGCAGTGGCGCAGTCGAGCAAGCTGAGACTGTCAACCTCATTACTCAGCTCACCGCGCAGGTCCTTGAGGTTCCGGTGAAGATTGGTGATCTGATAAAAAAAGGCGACTTGCTCGTTCGCTGGGACGACCGGCTCATCAAGGTGACCGTCGAGGCTAACCGCGAATACGTAGAGGCCGATAAGATTAAGATCCGGAACGAAACACGGCAGGTCGAGCGCTACTCCGCGCTACAGAACAAGAATATGGGAACGGCGGCGGACTTGGAGAAGTATGAGATGGCCCTGGCCGACGCAAAGATAGACCTCGCCAAATCTACAGTTTCACTCCAGCAAGCTGAGATTGATCTTGAACACGTGAAGCAGATGTCTCCTATCGATGGAATCGTCCTCGAGCGACTAGTCAATCCGAACGAGTTCACTAAACCCGGTCAGGTGATCATGAAGCTTGGTGTTCTCAATACCGTGTTGATGGCAGCCAAGATCACCGAAGAAAAAATGCATTCTGTGCAGTTAGGACTCCCTGCCGAAACGAGTTTTCCAGCATTCCCCAGCGAGGTTTTTAAGGGCACAGTTGCGAAGATTGATCCGAACATCGACCCGATCACCCGGACCTTCACAACCTACGTGAAAATAGAAAATCCAGATTTTCGGCTAAAGCCCGGTCTATCGGGCTTCGCACGCATCCGGCGGACTGCCAAGAATGTCCTGGCCGTGCCCAGCATCGCGATCATGAATCCTTCAGGCGAACAAAACTCAGTTTTTGTCGTCGATCGCACAAACCATGCAAATCTGCGTAAGGTGCATCCCGGCATCGTGGTCGACGCCATGACGGAGATTACTAATGGGCTCAAAGAGGGAGAGAAAGTCGTAACTGTTGGGCAGTTTTATCTAAAAGAAAATGACAAAGTCCATTCTACATTTAGATCGATCTTCAAATAACGTCGCTGCCTATCTGGCAGCGCTGTTGTTCATCCTGCCATGCATGTCGGAGGCGCGAGAGGCCTTGGAGGCTCCTCCGCATCACCCGCTGACGCTTCACGACTGCATTGCCATCGCATTAGGCGAAAGTCCGGCTTTGGAAGCGAGCCGGTTCGATGTGTTGTCTGCGGCGCAGGAAGTCCGCGCCGCGCAGGGAATGGTGTTGCCGCAAGTGACCGGGTCGGCACATTACGAGCTTTTCTCGGGCAGTCCGACTACTAAATTCTCTGTGATTAACCTGGGAACTATAACTCCCAGTGGAACCGTAGTGAGCGCGAACTCGGTGGGTTGGACTGGAGTCGAGCTATACTCAGCTCATTTGAAGTATCCACTCTTTAACGATGGAAGTATTCTAGGTTTGAACAATGCGCCTGCGATCGCGGCAAAGAAGGCAAAAAAGCAGGCTCTTGCATGGACTGTCAATCTGACACGTGAGGAAGTAATCTACCGCATCACCGATGAGTTTGTCGCGACGGTCTCGGCGCGAAACCGAATGGGGTTAGCCGAACGCAGGGTAAAGCTGCTCGACCAGTCAGTCAGTATCACCCAGGAACAGCAAAAGCAGGGGTTGAAGTTACCGATCGACGTCAAGGTTGCAAAGGAGCAGTTCAGCGCAGCGCAGACTCTTCTGAAGCTTCTTCGCGAGCAAGCCGTGGCAGGGTCGCTGGGGCTGTCAAAAACTCTTGGCTTGTCGTCTTCGTCCAGCCTTTCCTTATCGAACACGCTCCCTGATCCGCCTGATCCGCCTCCGACCACCGAGCAGTTGATTGGCGCATGCCTCAACCACCATCCATCGCTTGAGAAGCAGCGGGCCGTTATCGATCAGGCAAAGCAGGATTACCGGCTGGAACGATTCCGGTTGTATCCGTCAGTTTACCTGGATGGCTCAGCTAACTATATCGACGATTTTAGTGGTGTCTCTAACAGTGACAGTGTCTTTGTCGGCGCGATCGCCGTCAGCGTGCCCATTTTTGACTTCGGGGCCCAGCTTGCTACTACCCGATCAAAGTTGATGACATACAAGGCTGAACAAGCCAGGCTTTTTTCAACAGCCGACGACGTGAACTACGAGGTTCTCAAGACCTACCAAACGATCTACACCCTAACTCACAACATCCTGGGCCTTCAAGGAGACGTATCTAAAGCCGAGAGGGATGTGCAGGTAATCCAGGCTCAGCAGCAGCAGGGTATTGCTGAGCCGCTAATCGCGATTGAAAAGGAGCTGCATCTCATCGCCAAGCAAGATGAGCTCGAGGGGATCGAAGCGCGACGCCTCAGCTACTACGCGCGCCTGCAGAAAGCAGCCGGTGGCGCGTGGAAGTGGATTCCATGAAGCAGTCGCAGCGGATCGTAAAAAACGCCGTTTTCGGAATCGGAGCCAGCCTCGTTGGAGGCTTGGTTTATTTGGTTACCATCCTGACTATCGCTCGCATGGTCAGCGTTGTCGAATTCGGTAAATATTCTTTCGTCCTCGCGTTTGCCATGTTCTTCCAGCTCCTGGCCGATGCTGGTTTACCGCGCATGCTGATCCGGGAAATCGCCAAAGATCCCGAAGCACTCGTGCCGCTGGTTGGTGCCGCGACGTCGCTTATTTGGGTTGTATCGGTCGCGGTGTGTCTTCTGGTCGCGCTAATCGTTCCACTCCTGCATTTTGGCACGGATGTAAAGATAGCCGCTGTGGTCATGAGCATGGCAACTATGGCGACCTTCCACGCCGCCGGCTATAGCGCTGTTCTGCGCGCTTTCGAGGATAACGAGCTAAACTACCTGGGGTTTGTTGTACAGAAGCTTCTTCTCCTCGGCTTTATTGTCGTGACGATAAAGTTGAAGATGGGGTTGGTCGGCTTCGTCATTGCCCATCTTGTGTCGAACGTGCTTCTGTGGAATTTTTATCATATCGTAGTCTCACGCCTTTACGCACGCATTCCGCTGCGCATCGATGTGCCCCTTTGGAAATCCCTCCTGATCGCCGCGCTGCCGATGGGTGGCGGTGTCATGCTTCGCCAACTCGCGCTCCAGCTTGACATCCTTATCCTTACCTGGATGACAAACCTGACGACGGTCGGCTTATTTAGTGGCCCTTATAGAATCAGCATGGCCCTGCGAGTGATTCCGCAGACTCTCGCGCTCCCGCTATATCCGCTTTACTCACGCACCGCGCACTTGTCGCCGGCACGCTTCAAGGAAGCTTACCAGTGGAGCGTGAAGTTTTTTGCGCTTAGCAGTATTCCCCTTGCTGCTTTTTTTATCGCGTGGTCGAAACCGATCCTTCGGTTGGCCCTGGGCGCTAAGTTTTTGCCCGCACTTCCCGCGATGCAGCTTCTCGGCCTTGGGCTGATCCCGTTCTTCCTCTCGACCTTGTTTCAGTACCTTTTCGCAGCGCTCAATGAGCAGAGGCGATTTCTCGCCAGCACTTGTGTGGGCTCAGTTTTGCGCATTCTCCTCCTGATTATCCTCATACCGAGATTTGGGTTTGCTGGACCCGCCATCGCGTTCGTCTGCGCTGAAACGGTGATCGTTGGAATTTGGATGTTTCAACTGGCGCGACTCGGTTTTCCGGCGAACCTGGGCAACGTCATCTGGCGGCCGCTGGCGGGGGGATTCGCGATGGCACTTGTGCTTTTCGCGGCGGCAGAGGCACCGCTCCTCTGGCAGATTGGTGCCGCGGCTCTTTCGGTAATTGTCTACGGGGTGGTTTTATTCGCTCTCAAAACGTTTTCGATGGAAGAGATCCGTCACGCACGAGAAGGCATTGCGTTTGTCTCTCCCTTTATTGAGTCCTGGGCGAAAAAACTTAAACGCAACACATGAAGAGAACCAAACGCCTGGCGTCATTGGCAGAGACAGGCGTGAAGATAACCAAACGCCTGGCGTCATGGGCAGAGACAGGCGCTAAGCTCTGGGCGGCTTATTGGCTGCTCATCCTTGCCAGCTTTCTGATTCTTGGTTCCGCTTTTCTTAAGTGGGTTCAATATCCTATGACCTCGAACCTTTCCGGTCTGGAGCTGCCTTTATTCCATGACACGGGAGTCATCCCGCATGTTTCTCTGCTCTCTTTCGGCGCTCTTGGGATTGTTGTATTGATTGCCGGCGTTGTTTTGCTTCGATTTTTCGTTTCGGCGCTCAGCCTTGCCGCGGCCATCCTCATCACACTCTGCGTGCTGACGCCGGCCCACATTGCCTTTCAACAGCCGATGATGCTCCGCCATCTGACTGATGAACACCAGGCGATGCCATGGCACAAGATTTTTACGAAAGATTACCTTCCCGCGAATTACGGTTCCCCTGAAGTGGTCCCAAATCGGCTCATCCTTTACACCGCGAGTGGGCGCCTTCTCACTGCCTTTTCCTTCCTCCGGCTCGGCTGGACCTGCTTTGCGCTCGGCTCGCTGTTGGTTGCTGTATATGCAATGCGCCGTCTGCCGGATGGAAAAATGGCGACTGGACTGGCGCTGGTCTGGCTTCCCGTCGGCGCGCTCGCCCTCGTAATCACGCCGCCAATAATCGGGCAGCATTACTTGAACGGTGGCTCGATAGCCAAGGCGCGAGGCCACAATCAAGAGGCAATCGCTGACTACCGAAAGGCGATGAAGTGGGATGCATGGCATGCGCAGGATATTGCTCTCTACGCAACGATTGGCGACCTCCAGAAGCAGAGTGGTATCGAAAATAATTCGCCGGAGCGACATATTAGCCGAGCGCTGGAGTTACAAAAGGCAAATGAGTACGAGCCAGCGATCTTTGAGTTTAGCCGCGCGGCCGAAGCGGGCGGCGCCCTCGCAGCGGCCGTGCGGCGCGAGTCCGCCAAGACTCGTATAGCGCTCGGTCTGGCCCTGTATCAAGGCGGCGGCATTGGCGGCGCCGTGACCAGCTGGCAGCTTGCGCTCGCTGATGATCCGACGCAGGAGGTCTATGTCCTCCCATACCTCGCCCGTGGCTATTTTGATCTCGCCCGTTATGAAGCTGCGCTCCAGACGGTCAATCGCCTCGTTAAAATTATAGCGGATCATAGCTCCGTGGTGGCCGATGTCTACTCACTTGGCGGCGATTGTTATGCGAAGCTTGGCCGCGACGCCGATGCCCGCCACTATTACAACCTTTCTTACGCCAAGGATTGGGTCGTAAATTACTGGGCGATAAGCCGGCTGGCCGGCGAATAACTCATGCAAATTTTATCAACTCCACCCAGAGATTTACCGTCGCGTGCCCAGCGATGGTCGTGGGCCCTGGTCCTGGCCTGCGGCCTCATGCTCGGCTACTATGTACAGCAGACCTACTTCAGCCCAAAGCAGCGCCAGTATCAACTCGATTTCGGCGATGCCCAATGGATCGAACCTCCGGAGGTTGCTCCGGTAGCTTATTTCAGAAAGGAGGTGTTTCTCAGCGTGCCACCTGAGCAGGCTTGGCTGAAAGTTGCGGCACCTGATAACTACGACGTGATCGTTAACGGCCGATCCGTCGGAAAAGAATCCGCTGTGAAGACACGGGTAGCTGGAATCTATGACATCAAAAAGCGTTTGAAGGCTGGAACAAACGTCATCGCGGTTTCGATCTCGCGCACGTCTTACCCGGGCTCGGCGCAGCTTCTCGTTCGCGGCCTCATCAAAGAACCGGGTGGCAGAGTAACCTCATTCCTATCGGACGAGCATTGGAGGGTCACTGCACACAAGGGCATTGTAGAAGGCTCGAAGGAGTGGACCTCTCCCTTGGTCGACGAACAGCTTTGGCCAAACGCGCGGCGGTCCGTGATTAACGGAAAGCCGATTCCGATCGCCTGGGTCGATACCAATCCGCTTCTGCTGCAACTGCCCACTTCCGGTTCATGGATTATGGCCGCGAACGCGGGAACCGAGGCCGTCTTCTCGACTTCGATCAACGCGGACCAGGCCCGGCAGGAGACTTGGATTCAGGTGGCAAGTTCGGGAGATATCGATCTCCTTGTCAACGGACACCTCATCACCCCCGCAATCCCTTCCTCAGCTAGCGGGAAACAGCTTCCCCATCTGGCCGCGCCGACCGCTTCGCCGAGTCAAAGCCCTGAGGAAACGCAACCAGGCGTCAGCGCCAACGCGATTGAGGCTCCAGCCAAAACAACCCCGACCGCTTCGCCAAGTCAAAACCCTGAAGAAACGCAACCAGGGGTCGGCGGCAAAGGGAGTCAGGCTCCAGCCAAAACGACCACTGCTCTTTTTGAACCGGCTGTTCTGTCCGCCTATGACATTAGCTATTGGATAAAAAAAGGCCCAAACGCCATTGTTGCAGCGGTTCGCGCTGATCATACTCCGGCCAGTCTTCTTGCCAACGGTTTCCTCGTGCGCAAGGATAGCACCACAGCGCGATTTGAAACCAACTCGGGCTGGCAGATAGGAGATCAACCGGCCGGTAATCAACCCGCGCAAAGTCATCGCGCTGTCGAATTCGGGAAGGATGGATCGGCGCCGTGGGGGTATCTTAAGCAAGACTTAGCCAGGCAAATTGATCGTTCTGGTTTCGCGACTTTAGCCAAGTTTTGCATGGTAATTACGGCAACGACCATCGCCGTCGTCGCTGTTTGGCTCTTGGTATCCGCAGTTGCAGCTGGTCGAAGGCGGGAACCACTTGCCTACGCCATGTCTCGCGACGCCCTCTTTCATGGTCCAATCGCGGCCGGTTTGCTTTTATTGATCCTTCCAAATTACGACCTGCGATTCCCAACGGGCTGGTCATTTCAGCCGAAATTTGTAATTGGCGCGATCCTGGCGCTATTAGTTATTCGCTTGCTTCACTTCTGGGCGAACGGCCGGACAGCCTTTGGCTTGAAGAGCCGGATGGCACAACTCCGGCAGACCGATTTCCGAGCGGCTTTACCCTATCTGCTCCTCGTAGCGATTATGCTGCTCGGGTTCGGTCTGCGCTATCACAATCTCGGTTACATGTCCTTCGATCACGATGAGATGAGCCTGGTGAGGCCATCGAAGGGTATCTTTACACTTGGTTTTCCGTACACGCTCTTTGCGGGAGACATCCGCTGGCTCGCTACCTATGAGGCAGTGCCTTACCCGCTAGCTCTGTCCGGCTGGATCTTTGGCTATTCGGAGTGGTCAGAGCGGTTGCCCGCGTGCGTCTTCGGGACGCTCTCCATCGGGATCATCGCCCTGATGGGCCGTCGTTTGTTCAACTGGCGCGTCGGACTGTTCGCCGCTTTCGTTTATGCTTGCATGCCGCTCGATATCCGCTGGGCGCAAAACGCCTTTTACTCGTCGCAATGTCAGTTCATGACCATGCTGACTATTTGGTTGTTTTACGAGGCAATAAGAGTTCGTCCGCTGTGCCGCGGGTATCTGACCGCCGCTTCAGTCGCGTTTTGTTTCACTTATCTTTCCTGGGAGGGAACCGGATTTCTTCTGCCCGCTCTTTTCATTGCGTTGCTGGTTGTTCGCCCCGGCGAATGGTGGTGGTTAAAAGAGTTTCATCTCTATCGCTGCCTCTTCTTCATGGCTGTTGTAGTCATCGCTCAGTACTGCTCACGGACGATCGCCGGCATGCCGTACCTTATGGTCGGCTCGGGACTTTCGGCCGTTGCCGGCCCGTCGCTCTTTTTTCTGACGGCCGGCTATACTCCAGAATTTTATATTGACAAGTTATGGCTGGCCGAAAAC
>Ga0137403_10004934_pt1 | contig 15594 bp, 14 predicted proteins | sample CZOMad2_1_16fung_FD_122057 | JGI IMG/M metagenome (GOLD analysis project Ga0137403, IMG submission 122057) | Vadose zone soil fungal communities from Angelo Coast Range Reserve, California, USA - CZOMad2_1_16fungal (Hybrid Assembly) | ecosystem: Environmental > Terrestrial > Soil > Vadose zone... | reverse complement strand
CTGGTCGCCGCCAACTGGGTGGAGAAGTTCAAAACCTGGCGAATTACCTTCACCTATCCCGTGCTCAACAACGCCGCCGCCGTGCTTTTCATGGCTACCGGTGCGGGAAAGCAGGAGGCACTTCTCCAAGTGCTGCAAGGCAAGCCCGATGAGGAGACTTATCCCGCCCAGGGGATCAAGCCCACCAATGGAAGCTTGATTTGGCTGGTGGATCAGGAGGCCGCCGGACCGATGAGGTAGTCGACTACATCAAACCAAGTATGCTCACGCCCATCGAAGCGCGAAACGCAGTCGTAGCTGTTGTTGACCTCATTGCCGAGTCACCGAGTATCAGCGAGCTCGATTTGGTGGCCGCTCTAGAAACCAAGGGATTTTCACATGTCCACGCTGAGAAGCTTTGCGCATTTGTGCCCTCGGCTTTCACCTGGGCGCTTCTAAAGCGGATGGATGTTCGATCGTTTCCGAACTATTACCTTGCCCTGGATGGCTCCGACAAGGGAGTCCATCTCCCGATCAGCAAGGAGCCCTATTTCAATGCCGCTCTCCAGCTTGCTTGCGATTCGCTGGAGTACGGTTGGAGCCGGGCTCTCTCGAAAGCGAACTTTCAAAGTGTATTCACTCGCAGCGCAGAATACAGCGCGCTCGACCAAGCGTTGCGAGCGGGCAAACCTATGGTGGGGTCGACGTGGGTCCGTTCTGTCTCGTTCGAATCTCAGCTGCGGAAGCTGCCGAAAGTGAACAGCCCTGACTTATTTCACGCGGTCTACTTCGTCTTCATCACATACACCCCATCCCAATCCGCCGCCGGCGCGCTTTCCTGAAATTCCAAAACGCGTTGCAACAAAACCTGCGAGGGTCCATCCTCGGGATAGTGCGTAAGCAACTCTGCGAACTTCTCCGCCGCCTGCGCCCAGTCCTGCCGGCGGTACGCCTGCATGGCGTCGTCGAAGCGCGCCAACCGGTCGGCATATTGCGGGCGCGCTGAAGCGTCATCGAGAAGCTCGTAGATCGTCACTGGCTGCAGCTTCCCCTTGACGCGAATCTTATCCACCTCGCGGCAGACGAACTGGTCTTTCACCTGAGCATGGGTACCCTCGCTCAGGATCGTCCGAATGTGATATTCCTTCGTAAGCCCTTCGAGGCGAGAGGCCAGGTTCACGTCGTCTCCCATCACAGTCCACGCCCGTCGCTTTTCGGTTCCCATAAACCCTACATTGACCGGCCCAGTGTTAATACCCACCCCCATCGCAACTTCTTTCTTTCCTTGTGCGCGCCATTTCCCATTCATCTCATCAAGTCGCCTGTTCATCGCTAGCCCACATCTGCACGCGGCCGCCGCGTGGTCATCCTGTGGAAAAGGTGATCCCCAGAACGCCATAATCGCATCGCCAATGTACTTGTCGAGCGTGCCCTGGTGGCGAAAAAGGACATCCTCCATGGCGCTGAGATATTCGTTCAGCCAGTTCACCAACTCATTCGGCGTCATACCCTCGGAGAGCGTGGTGAAGCCGCGAATGTCCGTGAACATGACACTCAGCTCTTTCTCCTCGCCGCCCTGTCGCAGGTATCGGTCGGGATCTTTGTCGATCAAGGCAATCACTCCTGGCGAGAGAAATTGCGCAAACGTCTTGCGAATCTTCCGCTTCTCCCGCTCCTCAAACATCGTCCGAAAGCTGATGATGGCGGCGTAAGTCGCAACCAGCGTGCCTGCGGGAATGACGATGCTATACCAGCGCCCCCATGCGGTGAAGGCGTAGTAGACGAAAGAGGTGAAGACGGTGAGGGTGACCAGGGTCAGCAGGGTTGCATAGAGCGGGCGCAGTCGATGGCAGAAATAGCCTAGACCTAATCCAAAGAGGAGGATGAGGGCCAGGTCCGTTCCTTCTTCGCGCAATCCGCGTGTGAGAAACGTCCGCGCTGGCTCGCCATAGTGCAGCAGGTTGTCGATGATGTTGGCGTGGACTTCCACTCCCATATACGCGCTTTGGAACGGCGTATTGCGCAGGTCGCCAATGCCTAGCGCCGTCGCTCCCACGAGAACAATCTTGTCGCGGAATGCCTCGGCCGGTGCGCTGCCGTCGAGCACGCTCGCCATGGAAACATGCTTGTACGTGCCATAAGGCCCGGCGTAGTTGATCAACACCCGGCCATCGTGACCGGGACGCAATTCGCGCTTGCCGAACTGGATACGCTCGAGGCCGTTTTCGGCGATGTAGACGATGATGTCCTGATCGGCAATCTGCTCATACTGGCGCACCGCCTCAGTCGCCAGCGGCGGAAAGAAGTCCTGATCGCGATAGCGCTGAACGAGGGTGGCGTGGCGCAGCGTCCCATCGGCATCGGGGAGAATGTTGAGGAAACCGTAGGAAGCCGCGGCTTCGGCTAGCTTCGGAATATTGGCCTCGATGCCCTGCCCGACTAGACCGTTGTCCTGCCAGGCTTTGTTCAGGTCAAAGGCCTTCCCATTTTTTTTCACCGGCTGGATTTGCGGGTAGGCCTTACCCCAAACGATGTTGTAGTAGTCGTCTTGTAGCTTGGGATCGGCCAACTGGGCGCGCTGGGCGTCGAGAAAAATGTGGCCTAGTACTACGTTTCCGGCTTGCTTCAGAACGGCGGCAAACTGGGCATCCTGGTCTACGTCAGATCGCAGGCGGGCGACTTTTTGCACAAGTGCAGAATTGTTTTCGTGCTTGGCCTCGCGCTCCAACGCATCCAGCGCAGTCAGCGCGGAACTATTGGCCACTGTCGGAAACGTGGCGTCGAAGGCAACCACGCGCGCACCGTCTTCATGCAGGCGCTGAACTAGTTGGGCGTAGGCTAGCCGTGGGATGGGAAACGAACCGAGCTTTTGCAGCGTCGTGTCGTCAATATCGACGATGACGATGCGGTCATCGTGAACCCGCTCCCCGCGAAAGGCGAAGCGGAAATCCAGCGAGCGCAGCTCAATATTCTGTAAAAAAGCGAATCCGGCCCGGGTATTTCCCCCGATGCCGGAATAGGCAAAAAGCACAACCGCTGACGCCGTAATCGCCAGCGCTAACGCGAAATCCAGAAATCGAACCGGTATTCGAGGAAAGCGAAATCTCCGGGGCGGACGGCTTTGCGCGGCGGTGTTCATGCGAAAGCGGCCCGTCCCGTCAACCTAAAATCGGCCCCCTCAGCACTGGTTGCCGCAACCCTTGACCGGTGGGGGCGGTGGCGTCGAATGACCCGAATCCCTGGTCCCCACTACAACCCCCGCTGATGCGCCAGCCACTGCCAACCCTATAAGGATCGCATGCCATCCGATCCCTCCACCCATGCCGGCAGCTACCCCTGGAATCGTATCCGAAACGGTGGTACCGGCCATGCTTGCCTGCTGCAAATCGAGCGGAGTCGGCTCCGGCAGCAATCCTGCTGGCGGAATCACCGAACTGACCAGCACCGTCTGTCCGGCCACGATGTGCACCGTTCCCGCCGCTTGTCCGGCGGCCTGAGCTCCACTCATCGGGCTAACCCAGACTTCGCCGGTGTAGCAGATCACTCTCGTGTTGCCGCCAGAAAATTCTACGTAAAAGTCCGTACCCACCACGCCAATCACCGCGTTCGGCGTCTTTACCTGAAACTTCCCTCCGGGCTGGGTGATCTTGACGACCTTGCTGCGCAACTGGCCCGCGCCGATCTCGAGCGAAGTCTGCTGCGAGGCAGCGTCGTGCTGCACAACTTTCAGTTCGCTATTGGGTCCGAGACTCAGAATCGACCCATCGCTCAGGCTGGCGCGAACGCGGCCGGAAGCTGTGGTCTTGAGCACGTCATTCCAAGCCAAGTCGTCCTTCGCCTTGGCAGGCTTGTCGTTGCGCGTAGCAGCAGGCATCAGGGCGCTGATCTGCCCCGCGCGCTGCGCGTCGGCTGCAAAAACAGGGAGATTCGATACCAATAAACAGAGGAGGACAGCCAGTGCGCGTTTCAGGATTGTCACGGAAAAACCTCGTTTTTCAAGATCAGGATGAATAGTGTGCGGGGGCTATGTCGATTGTGCCAGAGGGAAAACGGAAGTCAATCACCGCTGGTCACCACGTGATCTTTCTGGTTACCCGGAAGGCTTACTACCAGAGTGTCACACGAAGCGTTCTATAGTGAAGATACCGAGTAACCCATGGCGGCACGGGCGTTCTCGCCCGTGCGCAAAAGGTCGGAATCGTGTTCCCATGAACCGTGTCTCAGCTAAGTTCGCAAACGCAAGGACCCGGCGCCCGCTCCGACGGCTCTCCGCACTGTTTCCCGCGGTCCTCGCCTCGATCGCTCTCTCTTGCAATGGAGGCATGGCCACGCCTCCACCCCCTGTCATCACCATCGTCCCTCTCACCGCGGCGGATGTACAAAACATCGTGCAACAGGCGACTGGGTCGGTGGATGCGCCCATGGTGGTCGCGGTGTCAGATCGGGCGGGCAATATTTTGGCGGTGTTCCGGAATCCGACAGCGCCGGTTACGGCCGTGGGCAACTACGGCGCAACCGTAGACGCGAATGAGCTAGCGGTTGGTTTAGCTCATACAGCAGCTCTTTTCAGCAACAATCAAGCGCCCCTCTCCTCGCGGACAGTCCGGTTCATTAGCGGCATTCACTTCCCTCCTGGCGTCAACGGCACGGGCCCGGCGGATCTCTATGGGATCGAGAATACGAATCGCGGCTGTCCGCTGAACACCACCTTTCTGCCCGGACAGGCGATCAATCCAGCTCGGTCGATCGACGGCACAACAACGGGCCTCGGAGTCATCACCGGTAAGGCGGATAGCAATGACAGCGATCCTAACGCCGTAAACCCGGGCGGCGTACCACTGTTCAAAGGTGGAGGTGTAGTTGGCGGCGTCGGAGTTGTCAGCAGCACACCAGAAAACGCTGAATTTGCCGCTTTCACGGGAGCAAACAATGCTGGATTTCTCCCGTCGGCAGCGCAGTTGCCTCCTCCGGGAGTCGTCATTGTCGGAGGAGTCGCCCTGCCATTCGTGAACCAGACGACACCGCCGACCGGCGTAAGCGCGGGAACCTTGGCCGGGAGCTACGTGGTCGGTCCGATAGCCGGAAGTTTGCCGCCCGAAGGCGACCTTGTTGGCCCGAATGCTGGGACCGGCGGCTTGACCCAGACGGACGTCGCCACGATCATTCAGCAGGCAATCGACAGCGCCAACAAAACTCGTGCCGTGATTCGGCTACCCTCCGGATCGCGCACCCGCATGAGCATCGCTGTAACCGACCTCGACGGAACCATCCTCGGATTGCACCGCATGCCCGACGGAACTGTATTCAGCCTCGACGTGGCAGTAGCCAAAGCGCGGAACGTCGTCTGGTTCAGCGGCGCGGGAATTGGCGACTTGCCCGGGATGCCTTCCGGTACCGCGATCACCAATCGAACGGTGAGCTTCGGCGCACAGCCGTTGTTCCCACCCGGCATCGACGGCTCCAGCCCGGGACCGTTTTTCAATCTGTTCCTTAACGACATTGCCAACCCATGCTCGCAGGGATCGCAACCGCCGAATGCGAATCAGAGCGGCATTGTGTTTTTCCCGGGAAGCCTGCCGCTCTACAAGAACGGAGTCTTAGTCGGCGGTTTGGGGGTGAGCGGAGATGGTGTGGATCAGGACGACTACGTAACGTTCAACGGAGCGCAGGGGTTTCTCCCACCCGCCAACATTCAGGCCGACAACTACAGCATTCAGGGTGTGCGCATGCCATTTCTGAAGTTTCCACGGAATCCAGAACAGTAACGCCACGATCAAGCAGGCTAGATCGACGTTTTTAGAACAATGCCACCATCTTGTGCTTGCGCTGATACAGCCTCCGATCGGCCTCGCGCAGCACATCGGAAATAATCGCTCCAGCCACGTGGGCTGTGATCCCCCAGTTCACTTGTAACTCAAAGCCGCGCTTGCTGTTCACGTTCCAACTTTCCACTCCGCGCAGCAAGCGCCGCACAGCGATCTCCGCTTGCTCTTCGCTCGTTTCCGGCATGACGACGAGGAATTCATCGCCGCCGTAACGGAAAAGCAGATCCGCGCCGCGGAAATTGTTTTTCAGCATCTGAGCCAAGTCTACTAACACTTCGTCGCCAGTCTGATGACCGAAGTTGGAGTTCACGGCTCGGAACCCGTCGATGTCGAGCATCAAGAATGTAAGCTGCGTTCCCTGCCGATTCACTCGCGTCACTTCCCGGCTGACGAATTCATCCATCGCCCGGCGGTTGAACAAGTTGGTCAGCGGATCATAGAGCGAAAGGTTTTCAAGGCGTTGGTTGTACACCAGCTCGCGTATGAGCGACCCGCGAGTTGAGTTCAGCGATTTGCGTTGCGAGACCAGATAGATGTTGACCAGCACTACCAACGTGATCAAGCCAAACATCAATTGCGGAACAAAACGATGATCGAGAATCAAGTTGCGCTGCGACCACGCCAGATTCGGTAGCACCAGGGCGAGAAAGCCCGAGGCGAACACGAGCATCAACAATATGCCGATCGACCAAAGCTGCCAGTCGCGGCTCGAAAGCTGATCGATTTCCTGCTGGATCTCCTCCGTGCGATGCGTGCCGGAGCGGTCCATACTGCGCAAGCTGCTAACCAAATCCATCGGATCTCTCCTCTGGCTCGATCGCCAAGAACCAGATTCCGTGCCAGAATCCCTACCAGAGTGCGGAAGACAGACGAATACTGCGTAACATCTTTGTATCCGAAATCGGACAATTCCGCGAACTACTTAAGGTTCAGCGACGGTTACCAGGGTAATGAGGAAGTCCCGAAACGGTATGCGATAACAATTGTTAAATTCCGGGCGCGACACCCAGCAGAGCCTTGGCTAGGACAGCCATTTTGTCGATGGAAAGGGCCTCAGCACGAACTGTCGCTTTGATCTTGGTCTCCTCCAGAGCAGCTTTCAGCTCGGCGTCGCTGTAGCGGGCCTTCAGGTTGTTCCAAAGCGTCTTGCGCTTCTGCGCGAAGGCGAGCTTAAAAAACGCGATCATTTCAGGCGCAGAGACTCCCAGCTCCTGCGTCTTGGGTTCCATGGTTAGACGAATGACGGCCGAGTGGACCTTCGGCGGCGGGTTGAACGCCGTGGGCGGAAGCTCGAACAGCTTCTCGACCCGCGCATAGAGTTGCGCGGTCGCTGACAACAAACCGTATTCACTCCCTCCGGGCTTCGCGACCAGCCGGTCTGCCACTTCCCTCTGCACCATGATCACGACGCGATCAAAGTACTGCTCGAACGCAAACAGATGCAACAGAATGTCCGAGGTGATGTAGTAAGGCAAGTTGCCGACTACTCGTGCTTTTTCTTGGGTACGCTGGATGCCAGGACGGACGGTGCCGGGGCGGGGCGCGAAGAGGGTGTCGAAGTCGATAGCCAGGATATCGGCTTGAATGACTTCGACATTGGACGCTAGGGCATACGCCATGCTGAGTTGCGCGGCCAGCACTCGATCCACCTCGACGGCGATCAATCGCCCTGCACGTTTCGCGAGCTGCCCAGTTAGCGTGCCAGGGCCGGGGCCGATTTCGAGAACCGTGCTTTGGGAGATATCCCCGAGGGCGTCCACAATTTTCGTCACGGCTGCCTGGTCACGCAGGAAATGCTGCCCCAGCTTGGGTTTGCCCTTTGGTGCGCTGCCGTTACCTCTTGTCACATTGACCCCTTTTCTTGCCGACGCATACACTTGTGTGGGCTTGGCCCGGTTCCAGGCTAGCCCACGAGCCATCATAGCGTTTCACAGGGCTCGGCTGCGTATAGTCTCAGGAGGTTCTTGGTTCATGCACATAGCGTTTGCCGCCTCGGAAGGTGTGCCCTACTCGAAGACGGGAGGCCTGGCCGACGTGGTGGGGGCTTTGCCTCGAGCTTTGGCCGCTCTGGGTCACCAGGTGAGCGTGTACTTGCCGCGCTACCGGCAAACACAGTTGACCGATCCGCAAATGGTGGTGCGCAGCGTAACCGTTCCGTTTGACGACAAGTATCGATTCTGTTCGATCTTGAGCGGCGGGTATAAGGCTGGAGTGCGGCATTACTTTGTGGAGTATCCGCCCTATTTTGACCGCGAAACGCTGTACTCAACTGCCGCGGGCGACTTCCCGGACAACGCCGAGCGCTACACCATGTTTTGCCGCGCCGTGCTCGAGGCATCCAAGATTTTGGGAGTACCGCACATCTTCCATTGCCACGACTGGCAATCGGCGCTGGTGCCGGTGCTGTTGAAGTCGCTGTACCGAGATGATCCGGCTTTCAAAGAAGTGAACACCGTTCTCACGATTCATAACATCGGCTACCAGGGATTGTTTTCCTCGGAGATTTTGCCGCTGCTGGCGTTGCCTTGGGATCTGTTCAGTATGGACAAGCTCGAGTACTACGGGCAGGTAAACTTCCTCAAGGGCGGACTGAAAGACGCGGACTACATCACGACCGTGAGCAAGAAGTATTCGCAGGAGATACAGACCGCAGAATACGGCTTTGGACTGGATGGCGTACTGCGCGAGCGGTCGGCCAATGTTACTGGAATTCTGAACGGCGTGGATTACGCCGAATGGAGCCCTGCAACCGATGGCTATATTGCGAGCCGATACAAGCCGGACGAGCTGTTCGGGAAAGCCAAGTGTAAAGAAGACTTGCTGGAGGAATTTGGCCTGGCTGATGCGAATCCGAAGCTGCCCGTGATTGGCATCGTCTCGCGCTTTGCTGGACAAAAAGGTTTCGACCTGGTTTCTCAGGTGATGGACCGGTTGGCGCGCGAGGAAATGATTCTGGTCGTTCTCGGGTCGGGCGAAAAACTGTATGAGGAAATGTTTGCGCGCATGGCCAAGGCGTTTCCCGGCAAGATTGCGTTGAAGATTACCTACGACAACAAGATCGCGCACAAAATTGAGGCAGGGGCGGATATGTTCCTGATGCCCTCGCGCTACGAGCCTTGCGGGTTGAATCAGATTTACAGCTTGAAGTACGGCACCGTGCCCATCGTCCGAGCCACCGGAGGTCTGGATGACACGATTGAGCCTTGGGACGCGCGCGCGGCGACTGGCACGGGGTTCAAGTTCACCGACTACACTGGCGAGGCGCTGTTGGCCGCCATTAAGGCCGCGCTGCAAGCTTTCCGCGACCAGACGTCTTGGCAGAAGTTGATGAAGAATGGCATGGCCAAGGATTTTTCCTGGAGCGCGTCGGCGAAAGAATATGTGAAGGTGTATGAGAGGGTGCGGAAGATGAAAACAGCAGTCAGTACGCCCGTGCCCGTTCTTTCGAAGACTACGGGGTAGGAATTTACTCGCCGGCTCTGGACTGTCCGCGATCACATCGGTGCTCATCCGTCATCAGTGCTCATCCAGCGGGGCGGCCGTACCGTCCGACCATTTGGGGACCGGAATCAAGAACAAGGTGTGTCGCTCTTCCTTATCAGCAACACCCAGAACTACCGGGGAACCCGGCAAGGCCGCGCCCCAGCTCGCAGGCTCCATCAGTGGAACGAAAAACATCAGGTGGGGATGCCAGTGCGGGTTGCTGTCGCTTAAGTAGGCTTGCTTGGACAGCATGTAGCACATGGCGCCCGATTCCGGCGTCGGCAACTCCTTCTTGTCGAACGCGACGTTGAGAACCTCGAAGATCTGAACTTTGGATCGTCCCGCCAATACCAACCCGGTTTTCTTGATCGTGAGTGGGATGTTGAATCGCGCGGCGGCCGGGTTGAAGCAGATCGGAGCCCGCAGCTTGGGATTCCAAAACTCGGGATCGTCGTTTCCCGCGGCCCAGGACCGCCACACCATGCACACGAAGCCGTTCTTGCCTTGGATCGCCGTTTCGTAACCCTGCCGTCCGAGGACCATGACGTCGGCATCGTGTGAAATGGACTCCGGCGCAGCGCTTCGAGCCAGCGCAATCTCCGCATTCCGATCCGCTATCAGGTATTGGTCGAGCGGGGCCATGCTCGGATACGGTGCTTTGGCGTCCTGTGCTTGCGCTTGCCACGCCCAGCCGAGCACGACAACCAGCGTGAAGCTACTGAGTGCAATCGTCCGAAGCGCCTTCCGCTTCATAGATTTCTCCTGAATAGGCGGTTCTACTTGCAATACAAATCGGACGGCCCGTCATGTTTCATTCGCGGGCCGGTTGGCAATGTTGCAATATCAACAATATCCATGAAGGGTACCCCCCTCCCCCCTCCCCTCGATCTTTTGGAATCAATGAGATACGCAGTGAAGGAGGCCAAATCTTTGAGTTGAAAGGACTTACGGGGAAAATCCGGAAAACAAAGGAGATAGATCTAAAAGATCATTTCCTGTGCAGCTCCCTTTAGATATGGTGTGGCCGGTGGGGCGTTAAGTCAAGAAATTTCGGGAGATGGGTTCCGAAATGCGAAGAGAAAGTTGGGATGAATGGAGAAGGGCTTGCCGGAATTCGGGGAACAACTGTGGTCGACCCTAACGTGTGGGCTCAGATTGGGTCCACGATGTGGAACTGGCCCACACAAGCCAAAAGAATGTTCAGTCCCATGACATCCTTTACAGGGTGTCATGGGACTGAACACAAGGAGGGCTTGTGTGGGCCACGCGCCGTCGCCTAGCATTATTCTTTCGATTGAACCGAACCTTAACTCTCTTTGACTCCTCTTTCAAGCATGCACGCCCCATCACATCCAAAGGAGCCTCCCCCCTCCGACCAAACGCTCCTCGTCCTCCTCGCCCAGACCGGCGACCGGGCTGCCCTGGAACAACTCCTCCGAAACAGCCACGCGCCGTTGCGCCGCTACATTACCCGCTTGGCTGGCGCCGATCTCGCCGACGACATTCTCCAGGAGACATCAATCCAAATTTTCCGCAAGCTCCCGTTCTTGCGCGAGCCCACTGTCTTCCACGCCTGGACCCTTCGTATCGCCTCGCGCATCGCGATCACCCACCTTAAACGCACCCACCGCTGGCAGCCCCTCGACGACTCTCTACTCCGAACCTTCACTTCCGATCCCAACCTTGGCGGGCCACCTGACGCCGCTTTCCTGTCTCTTCTCGACCAGGTCTCGCCCGCCAGCCGAGCTGTCCTCCTTCTGCACTACCAGCACGATCTTTCACTCGAAGAAACCGCAGCTGTTCTCGACATTCCTGTTGGCACCGCCAAGTCACGTCTCCACTATGGAGTCGCAACCCTTCGTAAACACCTCACTTTCGAAAGGAAACCAGCATGAGCCCCGAATCCCAGCAGCCCAACTCCGAAAATACGAACGCCGAAACCGCCTTCGTCCAACAGGCCCTTGCAGCCGCAGACAGGTCAGAACGCTTCTCCCGAATCATCGTCGTCGCGCTTGGCATTCTCGCCGTCGTCACCTTCATATGGATGCACCTCCACATGTTCCCGCCGGAAACCCTTGGCGGACTGTTGCATTCACTCCTTCGCGTCGATCTCTTCTTTCTTGTCGTTATTTTCGCCCTCACGATGTACCTTCGTCAGGCCATAAATCAAAATACCCGCATTCTCCTTCGGGCGCTTGCCAACACCCGCAACCGCTAACTTCAGCTTTACGAAAAGCGGACCGCGGTGATTAGCAGTTTCACATTTCTGGGGGATGTTGAGGACCACTCTTTAGGTTGGGTCGAGTGACCGGCAAATCGGAAAGTCATTCCGGTCACAACGGTGGAGGAGCTGTTTGACCCGTCGCTGAAAGGCATGCCCGTGATCGTTGGTGGATAGAGGATGAGCGGGGCGTGGCCCAGCCCCAGGTTTAACCTCCGTCGCATAGCACGGCCCCACACAAGCCAATAGAAGGCTTGTTTGGGCCACCCGCCAGCTATTGCGTAATTGGGAATAGGTTCAAAAGCAAAGGGTGGGCCAGCCCCCGGAACGAACACACGTCGTGTCGGCAGTGTCGCTACCCGCCCTTGCAAAAAACGCAAGGACGGGGCACCCGGCCATTATTGTCGGCTGCCTCGTCGCTATTTTTGTGAGAAAGAAGACCGGAAGAGTCGTCGCCCTTGTGCTCAGCCCGTATTTCTTGTGGGATTTTTCCATGTCAGCATTTGCCACAATTCGCAGTCCAGCTGAAACCGTGGTTGAAATAGCGAAGGTGCTGGGCACAAATACGGTCTACATCGCGGTTGCTGCCGTGCTTGCAATTGCGGTTGCAAGGCTTCTGACGAAGCCAGCCTCCCTTGAACACGCCTCCGTCTAAATCCTCGCGCCATCTCGTTAACACATTGACTGTCGGCATGATTGACGTTAGCAGGCCATTTCACTCAGAACCCAGATTATTGGTGAGATGGGGATTTATCGACCCCTTATTTGCTGCAATCGATGTGCGCAGCGGGAGCGAGGGAGGCAGGAGTACCGAATTTCAAGTAGATTAATTGGTTTTCTCCATTTTTCTCAGCAGCCAACTGGATCGCGAGTTGCTGCGGTTCGACGCGCCATAACCACAACTTGTCGCTGTCGGTTGCCATTCTCGATTTCCCGTAGACCGAATCAATTGCCGCTCGGATTTCCTGTGTCGATACGGATTTCTCATAAACGGCAGTGAGTCCAGTTATCTCGTCGTTTACCGTGTCCAGCCGAATCTGGGCGGGTAAGACCCAGCCTTCGTCGCTAGACTGTTCTTTCCATAACTTCGAGCACTGCGCTGAACGGCAATGAATCAACTGTGGATTAGGCAACACAATTTTTCTTGCCTTGCCCGCGTGTGCAAACGAACACAATGAAGCCAATAAACCAACTGCAACAATGACCCTGAATGCGCTCCGCATAACCAGTCTCCTAGCGTCAGATCTTTTCATGTGGAATGATTATGTGCTGGCACATGGCGAGCCGTAAGATTACTGACGTGACCAGGTGGTTACACTCAGAACGCTAGCGAGCGCGCCCCGGTCTTTCTCGGTTCAGGTCCCTTCCTGTGGGGTGTAGCAAAATCCCCTCGTGCCGTATAACCCTCTCAATCCATTGCCACGCCTCAAGCGTGAGCATATACTTTCGCCTATCATTCGCCATAGATTCATACGACATGAACGAGGCTTACAACATTTCCACCCGCACCATCTTCCACGTCGACATGGACGCGTTCTTCGTCTCGGTGGAGGAGTTGTTTGACCCGTCGCTGAAGGGCAAGCCTGTGGTTGTGGGCGGGCAGAGGGATGAGCGTGGAGTCGTGGCGGCGGCTTCGTATGCGGCGAGAAAGTTTGGGGTGCATTCGGCGATGCCGTTGCGGACGGCGGCAAAGTTGTGTCCGCAGGCGTTGTTTGTAAATGGGCATCCGGAGCGCTACCGGGAGTATTCGAAGAAGGCGTATGAGGTGCTCTGCCGCTTCTCTCCCAAGGTGGAGATGGCTTCGATTGACGAGGCGTATCTGGATTTGACGGGGACGGAGCGGCTGCACGGGCCTCCGCTGCGGGCGGCGCATGCGCTGCACACGATGATGAAGGAGCAGACGCAGCTCAACTGCTCGGTGGGGATTGGAACATCGCGGCTGGTGGCGAAGGTGGCGTCGGCGCAGGCGAAGCCGAATGGGGTGCTGTGGGTTGTTCCTGGACTGGAAGCGCAGTTGCTTGCGCCCTTAAAGGTGGGGGCGATTCCGGGCGTGGGCAAGGTGATGGAGAAGAATCTGCACGCTCTGGGCGTGGTTTGCGTCAGGGATCTCGCAAAGTTGGAGGAGAGCTTCCTCGAAGAGCGCTTCGGCAAGTGGGGATTGGCGCTGGCTGGGAAGGCTCGGGGGGCGGATGCGGGCGGATGGTTCGATACCGAAGTGGGCGAGGATGTTGGGCCGAAGTCGATCAGCCACGAGCATACGTTCGACGAAGACACGGCGGACCAGGCGCGGCTGGAATCGACCTTGATGCGGCTTTCGGAAATGGTGGCGCGGAGGCTGAGGGAGCATGGGCTGCACGCGCGGACTTTGCAACTGAAGCTGCGGGATTCCGCTTTTCACACAATTACGCGGGCGCATACTTTGGCGGAGCCTACGCAGATTGATAAGGATATCTTTAAGCAAATTCGGGCGCTGTTCCGGGCGAATTGGAAGGCTGGGACGAAGATCCGGCTATTGGGTGTGCAGACTTCGTCGTTTGAGAGTGGCGAGGGACAGTTGAGTCTGCTGGACAGTGAACAACATAACAAATGGAAGCAGGCGCTCTCGACGGCTGATAAGCTGCGCGACCGGTATGGCGAGGGGGCGGTGGGGCTGGCGTCGGGGATGAAGAGCGGCTTCCGCGAGAGAACGCACGAGAATCCGACGGGACTGCCCGGGAAGAAGACGAGCTGACCTCGCACAACCTTACCTCAGTGGCTAAAGCCAGTCCTTCTCCGGGGTGGTGATTGCAGCGCTAAAGCGCTGCTCCGCCCAAAAGCAAGAGCAGGTCCCTCCACTTCGCAACTGCATCGCTTCGCCATGCAATTGCTTCGGTCGGGATGACAACTTCCATGTATGGATCACATTCAGGGTATGGACTGAATGAGGGTGCGTGGGCTATTGCGCTTTGGACTTCGTCCCCAGCGCCAACAGCCGCTGGGCGCGGACGCGGGCTACGTTGAGAATGGACTTATCCTCGGCGATGTCCTGCAAGATCGGCGCGATGGCCTGGAGTTCCCTGAGGTCGTCGTCTTTGGCCATTTCCTCCATGCGTTTCAAATCCTCTTCGAGCGCAAGCGGCTGGTAGCGACGAAAGTATTGCAGGTGGCGGGCGAACTCCATAGTTAAAGCGATGCTTTGGAAACTCTTGGTAAGCTGCTGAATCTCTGAATGAGTTGAGTAGTTGTATTCCGTCTGCTGCTGGCGCGTCGCGTCTTCATACCGAAGGACCTTCTTGCCGGTATTCGCTTGCCGGCCCTTCCTGTAATCGACGTCGCGATCGAAATATTTTGCGCTAGCTGCCAGTTCGAATATCCGCGCCACGTTCGCCTCGGACATGGTGAAGCTGTACGAGAACGGGTCTCCGTCTGCTTCCGGCGTGAGCTTGCCGACTGATTCGTAACGGGCTGTGCCATTCTTGGCGACGCGTAGAGAATAGTGCGACGGAGTGGATTCGGGAAAGTCTTGGGTGAACGAAACGACGGGGATATTCGGGACGGAAATTTTCGAGGAAAGATCTTCCGTCTGCGCGGGCGAAGTTACACCGAATCCGGCAGCACCCAGAAGCAATAACAACGTAGCTGCGATTCGACCCATCAGCGCGAGGCAACAGCTTGCTGCCGTCGCAGGGAGGCAGCCGTGTGGAGATGACAGATGGCGATGGCGAGAGCGTCGGCGGCGTCAGGGGACTCGGGCGGAGTTGCGAGATTGAGGAGACGGGTAATCATGTGCTGCACCTGCTCCTTGTCGGCACGACCGTAGCCAACTACGGCGGACTTGATGGAGAGCGGGGCGTACTCGGCGACCGCGAGGCCAGCGCTGGAGGCGGCCAGCATGGCGACGCCGCGGACGTGGCCGAGCTTGAGCGCGGACTTTACGTTGACGGCGAAGAATACATCTTCGATAGCGACTTCTTCGGGCTGGTCGCGTTCGATGACGGCTTGCAGGCCCTGGAAGATCTTGTTGAGGCGGTCGGCGATGGGAGCGCGGGCAGTAGCGTGGATGGCTCCGACGGCGATGCAATGCAGCTTGCCGGAGGGGTCGAGTTC
>Ga0137403_10004933_pt1 | contig 15595 bp, 19 predicted proteins | sample CZOMad2_1_16fung_FD_122057 | JGI IMG/M metagenome (GOLD analysis project Ga0137403, IMG submission 122057) | Vadose zone soil fungal communities from Angelo Coast Range Reserve, California, USA - CZOMad2_1_16fungal (Hybrid Assembly) | ecosystem: Environmental > Terrestrial > Soil > Vadose zone... | reverse complement strand
GAACTACGCCTCCCTATCGGAGATTTGTGACGATCCCGCAGAAGTCGCCGATGCGTTGGAGCATGCTGAAGGGGAACGGGGGCATGCCGCTTCGTTCGCTGCCGAGGGCCGCAAGATTGGAGTGGACGTCGCCAATAACGTGGACGCAAAGCATTGGAAGCGACTCCGCGAAGCATTCCTGCGTTGCATTGCAGAGCGGGACTTTATTGGCTGCCTGATCGTCCAGGAGATCATGCTGGAATCCTTCGCCGTCGCAAGCTATTCCCGCGTCGGGAAGGTGACACCAGGGAGTCTAGGCAAAACCTTTGCGCGCATCGCAGCAGAGGAAGAAGATCACGTCGATCACGCAATGTCGATTCTGAGGACGGAGCGAGCACTGGATCCGCAGCGATTCGACGATAAGGTCTACCGGCTGCATCTGGAGGTGATGACCACCCTCGCGCAGATGCTGGCGAAGGAATGCAAGGATGGACATTGCGAAGTGTGCCACGCCAGCTGTGTGAAGCCATCACTTTTCGACGTCAGGCTGAGTGCAGCCGAGCTTCGCGGAGCGTCGCTGCAACAGTATCTGAAGACGCTCGACATGCTGGGAATACCCGGGGAGGTAACACTTACATGGGTGACTCAGTTGCCGGTGTAGCTACGCGAGCGCGGACGATCGGCGTCGATTTGCCTCTAAGTGTCGATTTCGCTCTGATCGGGCATCAGGAGAGTTGGAGAACGGCTGCGGACGTACTTGCTGTCCTGCGCGGACCGGAGCGTACGCCTCTGCCAGACGACGAGATCAAGGACATCCTTCCATGGATTCCACCCAGAGCTGTCTGTCATGTTGACATCGGATCGATTGCCGGCGCGAAGGCCCGCGGCCTGTACATCGACTCCTTCATTCCTCCCGACCGTCTGGAAGCCGCCTACGTGCACGAAAACATCGCACGCGTTCGAAAGGCGGCGGCCTGTGCGATCAAGGCAGGAGCGAAGATCGTGAGTCTCGGCGGATTCAGCTCCATTCTGATTGAGGGCAACTTCGATCAGCTTCCGGAAAGACACGATACAGTTTTCACAACGGGCAATACGTTGACGGTTGCTTTTATCGTTCAGGGTATCCAGAAGATGTGCGCGCTGGAGGGACGGGACCTCTCAAGATCAACGCTGCTCATCGTTGGAGCAACTGGAGATGTGGGTTCCGGCTGTGCCCGTTGTTTGGCGCCGCTGGTGAGGCGCGTGCTGCTGAGCGCACGCAATGTGGAGCGACTACGCAGGCTCGCCACCGAATTGCAAGACGGTGGAGTTCAGATCGAGGTCGCGACGGATCTCCAGCGATTCTCCGCAGAGGCCGACGTCGTGATCTGCGCGGCGAGTCTGGCGTCCCCGTCGCTTCTGTTGGGCCGGATCGCGCCTGACGCAATTGTTTGCGATGCGGGCTACCCGAAGAACTTGTCTCCAACGGCGGAGATGCTTGACGCCAAAGTCTTCTTCGGAGGTCTGGGACAAATCACTGGCGGAATGAAGTTCACGCCGGATTTTCATGGAGTTCTGAATCGGCATCCGTTCCCCGATGTGGTTCATGGCTGTCTACTCGAAGGCATGGCTCTTGCTTTGGAACACCGGTTCGAGCCTTTCTCTCAGGGAAGAGGATTCATCACTCGGGAGCGGGTCGAGGAGATGGAGACAATTGCTGCGCGGCATGGGATCTATCTCGCACCGCTTTACAACGCCGATGGACCAGTGGAGGACGGACTTTCATTGCCAGACGGAATGGGCGCGAGGATGAGCGCCGGCATTGCTCGCCGCAGCGGTGCTGCTGCGCCGCTATCGTGAGCCGATCTGATTTGTCGTGTGTGGATACTACAATGCGGTGAGCCGCCGCCCGGAGCGATGCAATGACACAGATTGGAATGGAAGAAGGTTCGAGGGAAAAAACGCAACGCATTTACGCGAGAGTTGCGGGCTTTCTGTTTCTATGGCTCATCATCACCGGTCTGGCCGGTACAATCATTATTTCCCATATCGTTGGGTCTGGGACGTTCGCAGAAACAGCGACGAGAGTCGTAGCGGCGGAACGCCTGTATCGGGTCGCGCTCTCCAGTGAGCTGGTTGAGACTTTGAGCGCAGTCCTGCTGGCCTTCGCGCTCTATGTAACGCTCAAGCCCGTTGATAAGTTTCTTGCTCAGGTCGCAATGTATTGGAGGTTGGGAGAAGCATTCATCGGCGGCGCGGGAATGATCGTCGGTTTTGCGAGGTTGCATCTTTATACTTCCTCAAAGTCAATCGGGGCATTGGGAACCGACCAGTCACAGGCCTTAGTGGACTTGACACGCAATGCCGGTTTCGCCGCGTACAACATCAGCGCGATATTCTTCAGCATCGGCTCGATCCTCTTCTGTTACCTATTTTTCAAGTCGAAATACATCCCCAGGATCCTGTCGGCATTCGGCGTATTCGCCTCGTTCGTGGTGACGATCATGTGCTTTGGCAGTCTGATCTTTCCTGAGCACGCGGCGACGCTCCAGTATGGTTGGGCGCCGATGGCCATCGCCGAAGTTACAACCGGCATCTGGCTGATGTTGTTTGCGGTAAAGACCCATGCCCCTAGTGATCAGCAATCCGCCAAGCCGGCGGTCATCCGCGGTTAGCAGTTGTTCGCCGTGACGATGCCGGGTGATTGTGTGTGCCACCCCGACCGCTGTCTCAGCCCGTTGAATCTCTACAATATTTGCGGCCGCCGTTCGTCTATAGGAGTGGATGGATGAGCCGTCGAGGATCACGGGGATGACCGAGCAAGACCGTCAAATCTCCGAAATCATCACGGAGGAACGATCCCGGCTGCGCAATTTCATCCGCCGGCGTGTACCCGACCCCTCCGACGCCGAGGACATCGTGCAGGAGGTCTTTTACGAACTGGTAGAAGCCAATCGCTTGCTGATGCCGATTGAGCACGTGACCGGCTGGCTCTTTCGCGTCGCGCGCAATCGCATCACGGACCTTTTCCGTAAGAAAAAGCCGAGAGGTTCGGCGACGCAGCGGTCGCGGACGAAGACGGCGAGGCGCTGCGGGTCGAGGATCTGTTGCCATCGCCCGATGCCGGACCGGAGGCGCTCTACTTCCGCAGCGTGCTTCTTGATGAGCTGGAAATTGCGCTTGGCGAACTGCCCGACGAGCAGCGTGAAGTATTCGTCGCCCACGAACTGGAGGGGCGCAGCTTCAAGGAGCTATCGGCAGAAAGCGGCGTCAGCATCAACACCCTGCTCTCGCGCAAGCGCTATGCGGTGCTGCATCTGCGCGAGCGATTGCAGAGCATTCACGACGAATTTGCGAAGAAATAAATTAGGAGTACAGCATGAGCAAAAAGAAATGGATTTTTCTGGCCCCACTAGCGCTACTCGGGATCGCGCTTTTTATCTGGCTTGGCGGCGAACTGGTTATGTACCTCTGGAACTGGCTGATGCCAACGCTGTTTGGATGGCGGCAAATTACCTTCTGGCAGGCTGTCGGGCTGCTGGCTCTCTGCCGGATTCTGTTCGGAGGCTGGAGTGGTAGTGGTCATGGCCCTCGCTCCAATATTCGGCGGCGAATAGACCAGCGCTTGGACGAGCGCTGGGAGCGGATGACGCCCGAGGAACGCGAGAAGTTCCGCCAGAGTTGGCGCTCTCGTTGCGGCTTCGGCCCATCGACTGGCGAGAACAAGGGGCAATGAAGCCGTCACGATCCGACTGAAGCAGTAAGCAACGCGGCTGAAGCTCTCCATTATCTTGAAGAAGGACATGCGCAAGGGAAAGTAGTAATAACCGTTGAACATAGTAACGACGCTTAGAAAGGCGCTGCGCTACGCTAGATAGGTGCGATTGGGAATTTTGGCTGGCCGTTCGGAGAAAAAACGTGAGAAAAAGCTTTCTAGCTGTCGTGATACTGCTGTTCGTTGCCGGCTTCACAGCGGCTCAGCAGAGCAGCATGAGCGACGAAGGCGGGCGCGTGATGGCGCTTGAAAATGCCTGGAATCACGCCCTGGAAGCAAAAGACACCAAGGCCCTGGACATGCTGCTGGCAAATACGTTTGTATCCATCGACATCGACGGAAGCATTTCGTCCAGGAGCCAATTTCTGGCGAGTATCAAGTCGCCTGACTACCAGCCGTCGCAAGCCGTCACAGAGCAAAGCAGTGTCCAAGTGTACGGGAATGCTGCTGTAGTCGTCGGAGTGTTTCGGATCAAAGGGACGGAGAAAGGGAAGCCGTACGTACGCCGCGAACGATTTGTGGATACCTGGATAAAGCTCCATGGAACCTGGCAGTGCGTGGCGACGACGAGCACGCTGATCACTGCGAAATGAGAGGGTAGTCTAGTCCGGCGGGGGCCAGCCTTCACATAGCCATAGGTGTTCCCGGAAGACTGGCTGACGGAGAGGAGAATACGCTGGAATGAAATTAGAGGATGCGGTACGCTCCGCCGCATGTATAAGCGGCTCCTGATCTTTGGGATCACCGGGCTGTTCTTCGTTTTAGGACTCAACTATCTCTTGATCTACCCCTTGAAGCAGACCGTGACGCGCGAGCGCGAGCGGCAGGACAAGATCTACTGGAGCACCTTCAACGCCATCCAGCATTTCGGCGTGCAACCGGACAAGGATTCCGAGCAAAAAGCAAAGGCCGCCTTGGAGGACGCTCACGCGCGAGGCCTAAGCAAGACTCGCCAGGACATCCTTCAAAACTATTTTCAGGACCTTGAGCGTTGCTTCGAAGGCGACCGCGACTCCTGCAAGAAAGCCAACAGCGATATGGACGAGGCCATTCGAGCGCCTCGGTGAGACGCGTGCCCCCGTAACCCGTGCGGGTGGCGCAAAGAATTCTTTCCAAGATTCCTCATGTTCAGGTAGCACCGGGCGAGGATGTAGTTCGCTCACGAACCACTTCGAAAATCGCGTGCTTAGCGACCTTTCGAAACGAATTTGTTCGGCGCAAAGATAAACAGACGGGCGCGCCGGCTGCAAGGGTTACCGCAGCGAATGCCGGTTGTTGCCGTGAGACTTCACGCGTAGAATTCGCGCAACCCAGCCTTTGGAGGAAATGATGGTGGACCGCCGCGGTTTCTTGTCGTCGTTCGCTGGTCTCGCTGGAACAGCGGGTGCGTTGAGCCTGGCGCGCGAATGGCCCGCGCTGTTCGAACAGGAAGCGCCGAAGCTGCCGGACAGCGCGCTTTATGGCTCGGACGAAGAGGCCTATTGGGGCGAATTGCGGAAACAATTCCTGATCCCCAGGGATGAGGTTTATCTGAACAACGGGACGGTGGGCTCCTCGCCGATGCCGGTGTTGAAGGCCATTTTCGACGGCTATAACGAAACGGAAAAAATGGCGCAGAGCAATCCGGAGGACTATCCGATCTGGGGTTACGCGGCGTGGAATGAGTTTCGCGATCCCGTGGCAGCGTTCGTCGGTTGCAATCGCGATGAATTCGCGTTGCTGCGAAACGCAACGGAGGCCAACAGTTACATCGCCAACGGGCTGGATATGAAGCCCGGCGAAGAAGTCTTGATGACCGACCAGGAGCATCCGGGCGGCGAGCATCCGTGGAATTTGAAAGCGAAACGCTACGGCATCGTAGTGAAAAAAGTGACGCTGCCGAAGCCGGTGCCGAACGCGGCGGCGGTGTTGAATCTTTTTAGCGACGCGATTACACCGCGGACGCGGGTGATTTTCTTCAGTCACATTCCCACGGTGACGGGCGTGGTGCTTCCGGCGAAGGAGCTTTGCGCGTTGGCGCGTTCGAAAGGGATTCTGTCGGCCGTGGATGGCGCGCATGTCCCGGGAATGATGCGGTTGAACCTGCACGAACTCGGCTGCGACATGTATTCCTCCAGCCCGCACAAATGGCTACAGGCGCCAAAGGGCAGCGGATTCCTGTTTGTGCGCGATGAAGTGATCGACCGGCTGTGGAACACGATTGCGACCGAAGGCTGGAATGACACGAAAATTCGTGCGGAGCGATTCCAGAGGATCGGGAGTTCGAACGTGCCCGCGCTCTGGGGCTTGCGCGCGGCGGTGCAACTGGCGAATGAAATCGGAATGGAGCGGATCGAAAAACGGCACCGTCAGATGGGCGACTATATTTTGAAGGAGATGGTGAAGCGCGGCGCGGAATCGTGGACTTCTCCCGATCCGGCGCTGCGCTGCGCAATTGCCGCGGTCAACGTGCCGCCCATTCAGATCATGGAGCTCGAAAACTGGTTGTGGAAGGAAAAGAAGATTCGCATCCGGGGCGGAGCCCCTTCGAAGATCCGGCTCTCGACTCCCTACTATCTGCTGCGGAGGGATGTGGACCGGTTCCTGGCGGCCTTTGACGAATATCGCCAGACAAGGAAGGCGACGTGATCCTGGGCTAAGTTATTTGCAAGGAACGCCTTCGATCTTGCCCGCCGCGACGGAGACGTCGTAGCATTCGCTCTCGCGGTAGAACTTTCCGTCAAACTTGTACAAAATTCGGCTCTCTTTGTCCGCGGAACTGTTGGCGCTGACGATAAAGTTTCTGATCCCACTGATCTCCTGGTCGAATCCGAATGCGGAAATGATGGGGGCCTGCTGGTCGAACATGTTCAACCATTCATCTCCCGAGCGGCGAAACACCCAAGTCTCGCAATTCCCTGTCCCGCCACAGAGGAGCTGGGTGCCGCGAATGAGCAAACCATCCGATTTTCCCAGAGAAACTCGGCGGACACGCAATTCCGAGAGCCAAGAATCGGGAGCATCGAAGCTGGTGGTCTCTACCTGCTCAATGATTTGCTTTCGCTCTGCAGCCGTCAGCTTGGCGGCGAGGAACGTCTCGTTAGTAGCCAGATCCTTCAGCCAGCTGATATTTTTGGGGAAGCTGGTCGGGTTTGCAAAAGCCGTCGCCGCGAGACACAGAAGAACGAAAAAAACAACGCGCAGCCGCATAGGAACGCACCTCCAAAATTCAGGCTAGCATAAAGCAATACGAACATTTGCCAGACGTGAACGAGGGGTTAACGCCGAACCTGGGCGTCCGGTAGTGCTCTGAATCTGTGTTGCTAGTGGTGGCGAGCGAATGTGAAGAGAAAGCCATTGTTTCACCGGGCCTCCAAGAGTTCTTGGACAGTCCAGATGTGGTCAGTAAGTCCCGCCTGCATTGCGGGAGTCACACGGAGAGTCTGATGCACGCGAACGAAGTTGAAAAAAGCCATGTAGAGCGCGACGGCTGCCTTGAGATGGTCAAGGCTCTTGCTGAAACCCAAGCTCAACCGGGTGAAGCGACGCAGGTGCGTCCGCACGCTCAGGTTGGCGCGTTCGACGTGCGATGTACTGATGCGTTCAATCTTCGGATCTCCGCTGATGGTGATTGGGATAGTTGCAGTGACTTTCGATGGGTTGTACCACTCCGGACCTTCACCGCCAGACGTTCCGTAGAGCTTGAGCAATTGGGCGAAGTCAATATCTGCTCCAAAGTATTCTTCGACGGCGGGAACGTAACTGCGGAGACCGTCAGTCGTAAGTTGGAATCTTCCAGTTACCCGTTCGCTCAGGTCTCGGATGAAGTCATAGGCGCTGGTACCCTCGCGTTTCGCAACGAGGTAGGACAGAACCATTTTCGTTTCGCTGTCAATCGCCATCCAGATGTACTGGTCGCCCCACTCCGTAGGAGTATCGCCGTACAGGTGCGCCTCTTTGGTGTGAACGAACGTCCAGAGTTCGTCGGCTTGCACGAATCGCGGACGGACGCCACGCACCCGATTGTCAAAAAGGCTTTGGCAGTTTTTCCCAACCGTAAGAAGGAGCGAAAGAATCGTGCCCTGGTGTGCACCAGTAATCCTCGACACAGCGCGAACACTCATTCCTTCAAGCAAGAGCGTGGCGATCTGCCCTGCCTTCTCCGGGTCTGTGTAGTGCCGTCCAAGGGGCCTCTTGCGAGGTTCAGAAAACGTGGAATTACAGCCGGGGCAGCGATAACGCTGGATTCTTTTCCTTCCATAGAATCCGAAGCGTTTTACTTCGTGGTGCTTGCATCTCAGGCAGGTCATGTGGCTTCTCCTCTTGTCTTTCTGCGGGAGAAGCCCGAAAATGAAGGTCTCGGGTTCAGGTGCGGGCTTCGTCCGCGCTTGGATTCAGCCCCGTCTCTAGTTCAAGCTAGAGACGGGGCAATTACTTCACAGCTTAAATTTTTTGCCCGTGAATGGAACGCGAACACGCGACTTTTCGGTGCCGGGCTTGTTACTGCTGTAAATGGGCTCCCAAACGAGCGAAGGAGGGGGAATATCGGACAACCTGATCGGCGACAGCTTGAGTACTCGCCGATAAGATGCTTTTCCTTCCTTTACTATTCCAGGCTCAACCTCTCCATCACTCAGCATTCGCTTGAGCGCAGCGTGGCATGCCGAAAGCGAATTACTGAAATCATCGAAATTAAACTGAGCCTCTTCCAACGCATTCCGTACTTCAATAGCTGTCATTTCTTTAGGATAAGCGCGAGTAAGGGCAGAACGAATCGAATCCGTGAGACTCGGCGTCGCGTAATCAACCATATCCAGCAACTGTGCGACGCTCTTTTGCTTATCCGGCGTCATGGCTGCACGACTAGCGAGAACGCGAACAGTTTCTCGAAGCCCAGCAATCTCAGCATTGAGGATGTCACGTTGCTGGACTCGAATCTCCAAGTCAGCTACGGCTTTGTCGAATGCTTTCGAGTATTCGTTAGGAGTCATACGTTATGCCTAAGAGTCTAACTAAAGTTATGAATAGAAGTCAAGCTTTTTCTCAAAAAAAGAGTGGCGGTGTCGGATGGGACGCTGTTCTCACGGATATTCAGGCCGACATAGCCTATCTAAAACAACTCATTCCGATTGTGGAGCGGAAAATAAAACGAGGCGAGCCTTGGCCGGGTCAATCTGGCGATTCAGCAACACAGAATTAGAGCATCACCGGGCGTCCCGCTTTTCTTGACCCTGTGTGCAACGGTCGAATACACTAATGAATTCGAAACCAGCCGCTGAAGAGGCTAGCGGGCTGTTCTGCCGTCGCGGGTGAAACTGGCTGCCCCGTGATCGCGTATCTTAAAGGGGGATTGCTTTGCCAAAGCGCACATTTCAACCGCGCCGACGCCGCCGCGCCAAGACGCACGGATTCCGCTCGCGCATGAAGACGAAAGGCGGCCGCAGGGTGCTGGCGGCGCGCCGCAAGAAGGGACGCCATCGGCTTACCCCCGAATAAACCGGGGAGTCCCGTGACTCCGCCCGGTGCGGAGCCGCGAGGGGCAACGTTTCCGCGCGAGGCGCGGCTGGTGCGAAAGGCGGAGTTTGACGCCGTCTACCGCGCCGGTAAGCGCCGCTCGAGTTCCCACTTCACAGTTTTTTTCCGCGCCAACGAACAGCCGCGGAGCCGGTTTGGGTTCAGCATCAAAAAGACGCTTGGCGGCGCGGTGGTGCGCAATCGTATCCGGCGGCGTTTGCGCGAAATGGTGCGCTGCCACCGGCTGGAGATACCCGCAGGATGGGACATCGTCATACACCCGAAGAGCACCGTGGCGAAGGCGCCGTTTGCCGCGCTGACAGCGGACTTGCTGCGGCTGCTGAAGGGCGCCCCGCAATCCAACAAGTAGAGGCACGAACTATCGTGCCCCTGCGAACGCAGCAAACCGTGTCCGTTAGAGTTGCACTATTCGCGCTGCGATTCTACAAAGCCTACTTATCGATTCTGTTTGCAGGGAACTGCCGCTACGAGCCGACGTGTTCGCGTTATGCGTACGAGGCGATTGAACGCTTCGGCGTGGCGCGCGGCGTGTGGCTGGGACTGAAGCGGCTGCTGCGCTGTCATCCACTATCGCGAAAATTCGGATACGACCCGGTTCCGGAGAAATGGGAAAGCATGTCAACCGAAGTAAATGCGGCGGCGATCCCCGCCGGCCGCTCTGCCGCTGCACAGAATAAGGAGGTGCATTCGTGAGCTTGCCGGGACAGAAGGACAAGTTCACACCGGAGCTGCGGATCCTCGTGGCGTCGTTATTGTCCGTCGGCGTGATTCTGCTGTGGGCGAAGTACTTCGGGCCGAAGCCGCCTGCCCAATTGCCGCAAGCTAACCGGCCGGCGCAGACGGCTCCCGCTACGCCGGGCCCGTCAAGCTCGACGGGTGCGGCTGTCGCAGCGCAACCACCAGCAGCCAGTGCGAAGATGGCGGCAGCCGCGCCATCCAATGTCGTTCCAAGAAGCGATTCGCAGGAGCGCACGGTGGTGATCGAGAATGATCTTTACCGCGTGGAAATTTCCAATCGCGGCGCGGTGGTGAAAAGCTGGCAGCTCAAGAAATATCAGGATGACGCGAAGCCGCGGCGCGTGCTCGACGTGGTGCATCCCGAAGCCGCGCAACAGACCGGCGGCTGGCCATTCGCTGTTGTTCTCGATGATGAGCAGCTGGGAAAAGCGGCGAACGACGGGTTATACAAGATTTCTTCGGATGGAATTGCGCTGCGCGCCCCGGCAGATGCCGAATTCGTCTGGAGCGACGGCCACCTCGAAGTCACAAAACATTTTAAGTTTGATCACACCTATGTAGTCCGCGTGGAGGCCTCCGTCAAGCTGGACGGCAAGCCCATCACTGCGGGAATCGGGTGGCTTGGCGGTTTTGGCGACTGGACGGTGACGAACCCGGCGCCGATGGAAACAGTTAACGTTTACTACAGCGAGGGCGGAAAGATCACCAGCCTGCCGCACAAAAAGCTGGAGGGAATTGAAAAATGGCCCCCGGGCGTCTGGCAGGGCGGGAAGGACTTTGTCGGCGTTGAGGACCGCTATTTTACGGCGGCGTTTCTGCCGGCGGGCGGTGGCGCGGCCAGTCCGCTGCAGACGCGCTATTGGAAAGCCTGGCGTAGCGTCAAGGTGGATGGCCAGGACACCGCGGAGCCCGTGCCGCAAGTTGCGACGGCAACCTCGGCGCAGCCGCCGGCGTTCCGCGTGTACGTCGGGCCGAAAGACTACGACGATCTGAAGAAGATGAATCCTCCTTTGCACGGGTTGATCAATTTCGGCTGGCTGGAAATCATCGCGGAGCCGCTGTTCCACGGGCTGAAATGGCTGCACAAATACGTCCCGAGCTGGGGTTGGGCCATCGTGGTGCTGACTCTCGCCATCAGCATCCTGTTTTTTCCGCTGCGCATTTCCAGCTACAAGACCACCGTGAAGATGCAAAAAGTGGCGCCGGAAATCAAGGCGATTCAGGAGAGATACAAGAAATACTCGATGCGCGACCCGCGCAAAGCAGAGATGAACAAGGAAGTGATGGCCATCTACAGCAGGGAGGGCATCAACCCCGTGGGCGGCTGCCTGCCCATGTTGCTGCAGATGCCGCTCTGGATCGGACTGAATCGCGTGCTGAGCTCCACCATCGAAATGCGGCACGCTCGCTGGGCTTGGATCACGGACCTATCAGCGAAGGACCCTTACTACATCCTTCCGGTGTTGATGGGCTCTTCCATGTATCTCGTCTCAAAGATGACGCCGATGACGGCAACGGATCCGCAACAACAAATGATGATGAAATTCATGCCGCTCAGCATGGCAGCCATGTTCGTGATTTTCCCGTTCTCGAGCGGACTGGCATTGTATATTCTCACCAGCAACCTGGTGGGCATCGCCCAGCAGTGGTATTTGAACCGGACACATCCTTTGCCCGCGCAGGCGCCGGTGAAGTCCACGCGCGGCAAGAAGTCTTAGGAAAACTTCTCGCAGAACTCGGACACCAGTAGTTGCGTCCGAAGGACCCATGGCCCAAGAACTCATCCGCGATGGCAAGCTGGACCGGCAAGCAACGGCCGACGCGCTGCGCCATTTTTTGGAAAGCCTGGTGCGCGTTTCCAGGCTGGACTTGAAAGTGGACGTGCGCGCACTTCCTCCCGGCGGAGCAGGTACGGAGGGTGATGCGGAAGTGCTCGCGGATCTGGACGGAAGAGACAAAGAGCTTCTGCTGGAGCGCGGCGCGGAAGTTCTGAAAGCGTTCGAACATTTGGCGTTCAAAGCGCTGCGGCTCGAGCCGTCCTTCCACGAGAAAATTCACATCGATAGCGGCGGTTACCGCGCGCTGCGTTTTGAAGAGCTGCGCATGACGGCGCGCGTGGCCGCGGAACGTGTGCGGACTTCCCGCCAGCCGTTTCAATTGAATCCCATGTCCTCGCGCGAGCGCCGCATCGTGCATTTGGCGTTGAAAGACATGAGCGGTGTGCGCACGGAAAGTATCGGCGTGGGCGAAGACCGCCAAGTCGTCATCCACCCCGCCGATTCCAAGCCCATTAAATAAAAAGCAGGGGCACGATCTATCGTGCCCCTGCAGCTCGTTCGATTCACTCGCCCTAGCGCTTCACCCAGCCTTGGGAAAGGACGTTGCCCTCCGCGCCAAAGCGGACGCGATAAGTGAAGGCCGCGGGGCGGTCGCGGCGCGTCTGCACAAAACGGATGTCGGAAATTTCCACGACGGAGGTGTCGGATTCTTTGTGGAAGTACGTGACCGGGAATCGCGCAAACCACAAAACTTTCTGCACTTCGGGCAAGCGCCTGGCCGCTTCGATGTAGGAATTCGGATAGGCATCGGGAAAGTAATGATGCTCGCGCGTGAGCAATTCCGAATCGCTCGCCGGCTTGTCGCCGAGATCCATGCGCAGCTCGTACACGCCGCGGTCCGTGCGAACCAGTCCGTCCCAATGCCAAAGTGATGGCGGAAGCGGCAGCGCGCCGATTGATTCAACGCGCAAATGACCCAGTTCGGCGAATTTCTGAATGCCCGCGAACGCGACGCGATGGGCGTAGACCGTGCACGCCACGTAAAACAGTGCCGCGGCGAAACCTGCGCGGTTCCAGTTGTCATGCCGAAACTTCAATCCCCATCCGCGCAAAGCAGGCAGGAGGAAAAGCGCTGCAAAAATAAGCATCGCGCTCAAAACCACTCGGCCCGAAATCGGCGCGCCAACAATCTGTCCAATTTTGGCGATAAGCCAGGGCGCCGGTAAGAAAACCAGCCACATTCCGGCGGCACGCGGCTTCACCTTTTCGGGGCGCGAATAGACCCAGGCAAGCAGTTGCGGCACGAGAAGAATGGCCGTCAGCGTGAAATCCACGATAAAAATAAAATCCCACGCCGGGCGGGACCACTTCAAGGGTGACCAGATCATCGTGCCAAACGACGTGACCAGGTCGAGCAGGATGTGGCTGAGGATGCCAACGGCATAGATTGCGGTCAGCACCGCGAACGATGGCGCTTCCCACTTTCGTGAGTTCGCGAATGCGCGCGTGATGGCTCCGAGAAGCAGCGCCCACAGTGGAAGCAGCACCAGCGAGTGCGTGATGCTGCGATGCCAGGTGATCACCAGGAGCGGATCGCGAGAGAAAATATCCCGGAATACGTCCGAGTCCGGGAAAACAGCGCCGAGCATCAGCGACCAGGTGATGAGCCGTCGGCGGTTCATCGGATGCGAGGCGAACAGGTCCTCGCCGCCAAAGACGGCCTTTCCAATCAACGCACCTGCGATGCCGTGGGTGATAGTGTCCATTCTGGAAGTCTACTGGATGCCCGCGAGTTTCATGATTCTAGTGGACAAAGAGAAGCGGGTTTTTCTTTGCGACGGCCTGCCCGACGCGGCGGGCGGAGACACCGTGACGCTGCAGCGCGGAAAGTGCGACGTCGGCGGATTCGGGCGCGATGGAGATGAGTAGACCGCCGGAGGTTTGGGGATCGAAAAGCAAATCCTGATACTCAGGCGGAACGCTTGCGTCGAAAGCAGCGCAATCGCCAACAAAGGCGCGGTTGTTCTTCAGTCCGCCCGAAAGATGGCCCTCGCGGGCGGCTTCGACGGCGCCGGGAAAATAGGCGAATGCGCGGTGATCGATTTCGAAAGAAACTTGCTCAACGCCGTGCGACGGATCACCGAGCGCCATCTCGCGCGCGTGGCCGAGAAGGCTGAAGCCCGTAACGTCGGTGACAGCGTGGATCGGTTTCGCGCCGCCGGCTTTTTCGTCAATCTCCTGCAGCGCGAGGGCGGCATCGCGATTCAGAGTCGTCATCGCAGCGACGGCGGCGGCAAGCGATTCCGGCGTGGCTCGATCTTTCTTCAACGCCGTTGTTATAACACCGGTGCCCAGCGGTTTGGTAAAGATCAAAACGTCTCCCGTGCGCGCGCCGACATTTCTCCAAACTCGATGCGGATTGATGACGCCGGTAACAGCGTAGCCAAAGAGCATGTCCTCAGTTCGAATCGAGTGGCCGCCGATGACGCTGCATTTCGCCTCGTTCATTTTCGAAAGGCCGCCGCGAATGATCTCCTCGAGGATGGCAGGGTCGCCTCTCTCGGGAAATCCGACGATAGACAACGCGGAAACAGGACGCCCGCCCATGGCGTACACATCGCTCAGTGCATTCGTTGCGGCGATTTCTCCAAAGAGGCGCGGATCATCCACGATGGGCGTGAAGAAATCGACGGTTTGCACCAGCGCGAGCCCTTCGCCCAGCAAATAAATGCCGGCGTCGTCATTCGTGTCGAATCCGACGAGAACGTTGGGGTCGCTCTGCCGCGGCAATCTGCGCAACACCGCATCGAGCGTCGCCGGATTGAGTTTTGCCGCGCAGCCCGCGGCCTTTGCCATTGAAGTGAGTTTTACGGATGAGGCCAAGTGACACCTCGCTGTGAACCGTTTCGATTATAGCGAGGTGTGACGATTCGTGCTTGCGCACCCTGGAACACGGCAGTAGGCCTGTTCGAGATTCGCAGACCAAGCGCGGGAACCGATCCGCTCCTGTCGCTTCTTAACCAGCGGCGGCTTCGGTGGAGGTCTTTGCTTGCGCTTCCGTTGTTGCGCCCACGGTCTTGGCCGTAATTTCGAGTCCATTCTTGTTCATGTCGAATCTCTGTTTGCGGTCCAAACCTTTGACAAACTCGCGTGTCGCCTTAGCTACGCCTCCTGGAAGGCTCGACGCATCCACTTTGACCGTCGATTCCACGGTTCCTTCAGTTCGATCCTGATAACGAAATTGCACGTCAAACGATTTCATGCTCTTACCCTCCCTTTTCTGGCGATAAATGCGGAAACTGGTTCGCCCACTCCAACCATGTGCGGGTCTTAAAACTGCCGGGACCTTTACTACCGATGGCGCGTTCGACTCGTAGCCTTTTTTCCAGAGTGCTTCGTTTTCCGGGCCTTCAACTGTGCCTTAAGCGCCTCGTTCTCTTTCGTCAACGCATCGCGGGCAGCCGTCATGGTTTCGAGCTCGTTTCCCAATTGGCCGTTCTCTTTCTGAAGTTCCGCCACGTGAGCCTTCAATTGCTCGTTCTCTTGCAGAGTTTTTGTGTCCTTGCAGGCAGTCAGGGGCAAACTCAGCACGACCGCCACGGCAAGTCCCGCCCAAGTGTGTTTGCACGTCATGCGTCCATCCATCCCGCACAAGAATTTGAATCGCAACTGGAACAACGATAGCGGGTGAGGGGGGAAGACGCCGCTGACAACTGGGCCAGCGTAATGGAGTTTCGTAGACGGCGCAAGCCTGATAAACGCGGTGGTCTCAATGGGTCGACGCAACACTCAAGTCGAACCTGACTTGCATTGAAAACAAGGGCTAAATCGC
>Ga0137403_10004932_pt1 | contig 15596 bp, 11 predicted proteins | sample CZOMad2_1_16fung_FD_122057 | JGI IMG/M metagenome (GOLD analysis project Ga0137403, IMG submission 122057) | Vadose zone soil fungal communities from Angelo Coast Range Reserve, California, USA - CZOMad2_1_16fungal (Hybrid Assembly) | ecosystem: Environmental > Terrestrial > Soil > Vadose zone... | reverse complement strand
GTGTCGAGTGCTGCCATATTGGGTGACGGCATAACCCATGGCAGGCCGGTTTGGTCGAACCACATTTCGCGTTTCCAATTTTTCATCGGCAAAATGGTTAGTCGACATTTTGGAAAAGCTTCGTCTCGGAATTGCTGCGCCAGCTCGCCGATACTGCGCCCATGCCGGACAGGAAGGGGATGCATTCCAACAAACGATTTGTAATTGGCGTCGAGAATTGGCCCCTCTGTCGTTACGCCATTGATCGGGTTCGGTCGATCGAGCACAACAACTGCGACTCCGGCTTGTTCACAGGCGCGCATGCAAAGATACATCGTCCAGATAAAGGTGTAGTAGCGCGCGCCGATATCCTGCAGATCGACGAGCAAAACATCGAGATCCTGCAGCATCTCCAGAGTCGGCTCGCGATGTTCGGCGTACAGAGAGTAAACGGGAATGCGAAGACGCGGATGGACGTACCCTTTCCACTCCACCATATTGTCCTGCGTTTGGCCGAGAAATCCGTGTTGCGGACCAAAGAACGCGGTAAGACGAAAAAGATCGCTGTTGTATCTCTCCAGAACTCGCGACGCGTGTTCAAGCTTTGACGAAACCGATGCTGGATGAAGCAGCGCGGCTATGCGCGTGCCGCGAAGTTTCTTTGGCCAAACTTCGTCCAGATGATCAAGTGGGAGCAAGACTGGCACGAGCGATTTTTATCACACGCCGCGAGATCGCGCGATGCAATAGGCGTTTTGCCGCTGCAAAGGCTTCTAAAACTTTCGCCTCCGTATCACGCTTATCGCAAGCATTGCGAAGACGGTGATCGCTGCACACGCCTTCGCGAACAGCTCCCCATGTCGCGTGTAGAACGTCAAATCGTGCTCGCTTGGGACCTTGATCTCACCGGTAAGCACGCCTTCAGTAAACGTGCTGCCATTTTCATCCCGTAACACCTGAGTGATGCGGCCGGATTGATTTACAAAGCAGGTTACCCCCGTGTTGGCTGCCCGCATCATCGGGCGACGCGTTTCCACGCATCGAAAAATCGCGTTCGCCAAATGCTGATGCGATCCGGCCGAATGCAAAAACCATCCGTCGTTTGTAATATCGACAAGCAAATTTGCGCCGGGATTCGTCTCTGTGGGGAGCACAAATTGTCTGACGAGCTCGCCAATCGTATCTTCGAAACAGATCAAAGGGGCCACCTGCACATCGCTGTTCGTCAGGCTGAACACCGTGTATTCTCGTCCCGCACTGAAATCGCCGGGCACCTGGTCGCCAACGATTCGCGCAAGCAGCGGCACCCGATGCCGCCCCGGAACGTATTCGCCAAAAGGAACCAAGTGGACTTTTCTATACACTTGGACTCTTTCGCCGCCGTCGGAAATAAGTAACGCAGCGTTGTAGACATCACGGTTCTCTTCGTCAATCGTGCCCAGCAGAAGGTCGCTCTCCGCCGATGCGGCCAGGTCCATCACGAATTTGTTGCTTTCAGGCTCTGCAAGCACAGGCCCAGGCATCGAGCTTTCTGGCCAAATCAACAAATCAGGAGGCGGATTCGATCGCAGCGCAATTTCGCTCAGGCGCCGGAATTTATCGAAAATTTTCGTCGTAAACTGCGGGTCGAACTTTTGATTTTGAGGAACATTCGACTGCACAGCAGCGACGCGCAGCGGTTTTGTGGGCGGGGAAACCTGACTGGCGCGAAGCCCGAACGTCAGGACTCCCACAATGGCCGCCATTGTAAGCGTTAGGTCAAAATGCGGTCGCGTCGTATGTGTGCGCGCCTCAAGAACCAACCGGTACGCCGTCGTAACTAAGATCACATTCGCAAACGCGACCATGAACGATAACCCGGCGACGCCGGTGAACTCTGCGATTTGAATAAGCGGCCAGGTGTCATGCAGCGCTACGCCAAGCCCGTTCCAGCCCCAGCCTGAGAAAACCCAGCCCCGCAGCCATTCCTGCGTCGCCCACGCAGCAGCGAGGAGAAAGGCGACCAGCAGGTTGTTGGTCGATTTTGTCCATGGCGATCGCGGCGGAGTTGCGGTGCTGCGAGCCTGGGTAAGCATCTGATCCCATTTAGTCGGGCTTGATTGCCTTCTGGCTTCTCGTGGTCGGAGGAAACCGCAAAACCATGCCCAAAGCGCGAAGTAAATCGCCATGTAAAATTGGAGAACGAACCAGCCGAGGATCGTGACAGTTGTAAGCCAGGAAAGCGCCGTCCAGAAAAATGTCAGGCCAGTGACGTAGCCAAGTGCAAGATTCCGAAGCCAGGGATGCCGCGACTCTTTCCCGGAAAATAAAATCGCGGCAATGAGGGGCGTAAGCGCGATCCAGCAGAACCAGGTCAGATTAAACGGCGCAAAACAGCTTGTGTAGAGCAGCCCGCTACAGATCGCTGCCAGCCAGGGCCAGGCGCGGAATGCTTTTGATGACCAGCTCACTGGGATCGGTCACTCAGCCGTGACTCGGCATCCTTTTGCAAGCAATCCCAAAGACGATCGAGTTTTTCTCCGACTTGCGCCTTAACTCGAGCGAGTTCTGCAGAATCGAATTTTCCATTCTCCGGTCGGCGCTGCGCGAAAAGGTAATACTTGATCTTGGGTTCTGTTCCCGATGGCCGCACCGCGATGCGCGTCCGGTCTTCCAGTTCAAAAATCGACATCTTCTCTTTGGGAATCTCGTCGCCCTCGATATCCCGGATCGTTTGGGTCTCAAAATTCTTGATGCTAGTTACTATCGACCCGAGCACTTCAAAGAATGGGTGGGTGCTGTACGACTCGGCGAGGCGCGCAATTTTGTTTGCGCCTTCTGCGCCTTCGAAGACGAGCGAAGCGTTTTTCTCCGCAAAATAGCCAAACGTCGCGAAGATTTGGTCGAGCAATTCATCGACTGTTTGCCCGCGCGACTTCGCATAGGCGGCTACTTCGCAAAACATGATTACGGCGCCGTTGCCATCCTTGTCGCGAACGAAATCTGCGCCACTGTAACCGTAACTCTCTTCACCGCCGAAAACGTAAAATGAAGAGTGCGCGAGACGAAGCCGTCGCGTTTGTTGTTCGGTGAGATCGACATAGTTCTGTCTCAGGTGTTCCGGGATTGTGCGTTCGTACTTGCCCAGCTTCGCTCCGATGTACTTGAAGCCGGTTAGCGTTTCGACACAGCGCAAACCATAATAATCGGCGATGGCCTTTTGCAGATCGGTGGTGACAAAGGTTTTGATAATCACGGCGCGCGCCGCGTTTTGCTGATTCAGAACGCCCTTGTCGAATAGTGTCTTGATTCGATACCAGGCAAGAAGCGAACCGATCTGATTTCCGGTCAGCAATTTCATTTTGCCGTCCTTGCTGCGAACCGCGGCTCCCATGCGATCGCAATCCGGATCGGTCGCGACGACCAGATCGGCATCTTGCTTTTGAGCAAGATTGATTGCCATGGTTAACGCCTCCGCGTTTTCCGGATTCGGCCATTTCACTGTCGGAAATCGGCCATCGAAACGGTCCTGCTCCGGCACTACTTGGAAATTGAAACCGAGCCGTGTGAGCATCGGTTTGATGATTACGCTGCCGGTTCCATGGAGCGGCGTGTAAATGATCCGCAGCGATTTCGCCTGGCGAATCACCTGCGGATCGAGAATCAATGTCTCAAGGCGTCGCATGTAGGCTTGATCGATGTCCTTCCCGATCGTGGTCACTTTTCCCTGTCGATCCTTTGGAAGCGGTGCGAACGATTCGGTCGTGATCGCATTCACTTTGGCAATGATCCCGCTGGCATGCGGCTCGACCACTTGAGCCCCGTCGCCGAAGTAAACTTTGTAGCCATTGTCGTACGGTGGATTGTGACTTGCTGTGATCACGATGCCGGCATTTGCCTTGAGATAGCGAACAGCAAAGGAAAGTTCCGGCACTGACCGCGGGCCGTCGAACACGCATGCGTCGCAACCATTTTCAGCTGCGACTTTCGCTGCAACTTCTGCGAACTCTTTCGAGAAAAAACGCGGATCATGCGCGATCACGATCTTCGGCTTCGCCGATACTTGCTGCCTTTGGTTCCAATCGTTCAGATAAGCGACAAGTCCGCGTGTTGCGCGGTTGATGTTAAAGAAATTCATCGCGTTCGTGCCGACGCAGGGAAATTGGGGACGCCCGTCCTCGCGCGCATTCCCGCGCTCTGCGGTCGTAACGATCTTCCCAATTGTGCGGCCACGAAGACCGCCCGTCCCAAACGCAAGCGTCTTGTAGAAGCGATCGTTTAACTCCGACCATTCACAGCCATCGGCCAACTGATTGACCGATCTGAAATACAAATCCGTGGTTGCTCCGGCCAAAAGGGTTCGGATGTTTTTTGCCGTCGATTCCAGCAATTGCCCGCGAGCAACAGCGCGCTCCATTCTCGAGTTTAACTCTTCGACATCCGCTGACATTGGTGCCAACTGTTCCGACATGGATTTGCTTTGCAAGCACTCTATGAAATCGGGCGGAATCAGACTTGCGTCACCTGTTTAAGGTCGGTTATGAAACTGCAAAGGAGTTCAACCATGAAACGCTGCATTCCGCACTTCGCGATCACCATGGCCCTGCTGTCGTTTGCATTCGGTCAATCGGCAACTCAACAAGCGTCACAAACGAACGAGAGCGAGCAAGAGGTCAGGAAGGCAATCGAAAAATACCGAACAGCTTTGCTGCAGCGGGATATTCCTGCACTGGAAAAAATTTGGGCCGATGACTATGTGTTTGTGAACGCGTCCGGAGAGGTGCTAACGAAAGCGCAACGCCTCGTGAATGCCAAATCTGGCGCAACGACGCTCGACTCGATCAAGGAAGAAGAAAGCATTACGGTGCGCGTTTACCAAAGCAGCGCCGTTGCGACGAGCCGCGTAACCATTAAAGGACAGTACGGAGGTCAATCTACAAGCGGCCAGTACCGCAGCACCCACGTTTGGGTAAAGGGTTCTGAAGGATGGCAATTGGTTTCCAATCAGCTCACAGCTCTCGCGGCAAAATAAGGTCAATTGTTGTAGGGCAAGCGGCCCGCTTGCCCAAGGTTTGCGGTCATCAATGTGGCCATCCTACAATTACAGAGTGTCGAGGCCGATTTGGTATGGCCAATCTCGCCGGTGTTTAACCAATCCGCCCCGCACCGGATTTTCCTGAACGTAAAGCCATTTTTCATGCAGACTCATCGGAGCGCAGAAGCCGATCAAAACACCCGGGCTGCCAACTCCATGATGGGTGGAGTTCTTGGCGCATCCAGCGTTTCAAGGCCCCTGAAAAATCTCCCAACTTCTCTTCACGATTCCGTGTCGGTGTAGTGATCACGTGCAAGTGATCGGACATCAGCATGGCGGCAAGAACTCTCCAGTGCTGGAACTTACCCATCGCTGTTTTGAACGCGTTGAAGGCGGCGTCGTTTGCCAAGACGGGTTCACGATTAGCGACGCAAATCGTGACGAAGTAAATCACGCGTTGTCCCGATGGGAGCCAAACAGGTATTCGCGGTGCATGGCCCACGCTGAGAGTTTGGTAGGCGGAGCGTCTGCCTACAATAGTTTTCCCCCTTGGGGCAATCTTGCCCAGGTGTAGAGCAAGCGCTCTGCTTTCCGGGAGACGGGGCAACCGAAGCGGTCGCCCTACAATCTACTTTCGCTCGCTGCTCGATATACGAGCATCGCGGCCGCGATATCTTCGACCGCCATTCCGAGCGACTTGAAGATTGTCGTGTCGTTCGCCCGTGATGGAACTTTTCCGGCGAGCGCTTCGCCCAGCTCCGCATAAATTTTTGCGTCGGAAAGAATCACGTCGCCGGATTCCTTCATTGCGCCCTCGCGCGAGTCGACGAACACGACATTACTCATTGCTTCATCGTCGAGTTCGCGCCAGTCCGGGCGACACGCGCCAATTGCGTTCACATGGCAGCCAGGCTTCAACCACGATCCTTTTACCACAGGTGTTTTGGAATTTGTCGTAGTTACCACGACATCTGCGCCGCGCACTGCTTCTTCTGCTGACATGGCTTTCCCGCCAACTTCTTTCGCGAATCGTTCAGCATGTTCCCTTGTAGGACTCCACACGCGAATTTCTTCGAAATTCCTGACGAGTTGGAGGGCTTCGGCGTGACTGCGCGATTGCACGCCGCTCCCGAGGATCGCGAGAATTTTCGCAGCCGGAAAAGCAAGTACTTTGGTTGCCGCGGCTGAGACTGCTGCCGTCCTCATCTCGGTGATCAGTCGTCCATCCATTATTGCCAGCGGCGTTCCAGTCTGCGGATCGACAAGGAAAATCGTGGCCATGTGTGTTGGGATTCCCCGCTCCACATTGGATGGATAGAACGTCACCGCTTTCAACCCGAGCCCGTCAGGAGTAAGCGCCGGCATCAGACCCAGGAATCCACCAGGCGGGTCGACATTGATCACCGAGCGAACAGGCTGAGTCACTTTCCCGCCGGAAAATTCGATCAATGCCTTTTCCATCGCGGGAATTAATTCCGCCATGTGCAAATGCTGACGCACTTGTTCTTCGTTTAGAAAAAGCGGCTGATCATTTTTCATAGCTGATACATTCGCCTCTCTCTTTCCGAAAAGGAGAGGATTAAGCTGAGGGATTCAACCACCAAAACGATAACCTAACGCCGCTTGCGTCGCAGCCACAACTCGCACACTGAATGGCGACTGCGCGCCAACGCTCAAAAGCGGTGTCAAGCCACCGCACTCCAAAACGTGGCCGCGAATACAAATGTCGATCTTCCGCTTGCGTCTTGGAGTGCGGCGGTGCTCCGCCGCTTTTTGATTCTCCGATACTGCTATCATTCTTGCCGCCACGACAAAGACCTGTGCCATCGTGGTGGGAATTTGATCATACCATTAGTGTTCATTCGTGTTCATTCGTGATTAAATCTTTTAGTCAACATGCCTGAAAACCTGCAGACGCGTTGCGTGATCGTCGGCGGTGGACCGGCCGGAATGATGGCGGGTTATCTACTCGCGCGGGCCGGCGTGCCTGTTGCCGTGTTGGAGAAACACGCCGACTTCAATCGCGATTTCCGCGGCGACACCATTCATCCCTCCACCCTGGAATTGATGCATGAGCTTGGGCTGCTCGATGAATTTCTAAAACAGCCGCATCAGGAAGTTCGAGAACTGCGCGCGGTGGTTAACGGGCAGGTCGTGCCGATCGCTGATTTCAGCAAACTCCCCACACGTTGCAAGTTCATCGCCTTTATGCCGCAATGGGATTTCCTGAGTTTTCTGTCCGGCCATGCGAAGCGTTTTCCAAGTTTCCAATTGCACATGAAAACCGAGGTCGTCGATCTGCTGATAGAGAACGATCGGGTGGTCGGTGTCCGTGCAAAGACACCGCGTGGCGAAATGGACGTGCATGCAGACCTCGTCATCGGCGCGGACGGACGACATTCGGTTACGCATACACGCGCGGGTTTTAAGCAATGCGAGTTCGGCGTGCCCATTGATGCGCTCTGGATGCGTATCTCAAAGAAGAAGGATGACCCGGAACAATCGTTCGGTTTTTTTCAGCATGGCAAGCTGCTCGTTATGCTGGACCGCGGCGATTATTGGCAATGTGGATTCGTCATCCCCAAGGGCGGATTCGAAGAGATCAAAGCGCGCGGTCTGCCGCAATTTCAAAATGAAATTGTCAGCTTCGCCGGATTTCTGCGCGACCGAGTGGACGAGTTGGATGACTGGTCAAAAATCAAATTGCTCACCGTTCAAATCAATCGGCTGCGCGATTGGTGCCGCGAAGGATTGCTTTGCATCGGCGATTCTGCGCATGTGATGTCGCCGGCAGGCGGCGTCGGGATTAATCTCGCGATTCAAGATGCCGTTGCCACGGCCAATCTACTCGCGGAGAAGCTCCGGAATGGTCCGGTTTCAGTGGCCGATTTGCGACAAGTGCAGCTGCGGCGCGAATGGCCGACGCGCCTGATACAGGGAATGCAGGTCTTCATTCATCGCCACGTCGTGACCGGTCGAGCGTCAGCAAGGCGTAATTCATTGCCCTTTGTACTTCGCTTACTGAAATGGTTTCCGCTTCTCCGACAACTAGCCGCTCGTTTCATCGGTCTCGGCCCCCGCCCAGAGCATTTCCGTAGCCCAACGGCGGATGAGTGTGGTCTTGCCGTGAAAATGGCTGTTCGTTAAACAGGAATGAAAGCGATCACATTGAGCCGGAGCAATCGATATTGTAATTTGCGCGTTTCCCGCCTAGATCGCTCGTGGTACAGCGAGTCGGGCGCAATCAGCAACGCAATCGGTTACGCGAAGCATGGCAGCCGTTCACATTCGGCGGTGATCCAGCTGTACGTGACTGAAACGCACGAGCACGCAGGCGAGTTCAAACGAGCTGTGCAAAATCGCTGCTAGAATGAGCCGCTTCGCTCAAGAACTTTACGAGATCGCCGCCAACGAGGTCACTCAACATAACGTAGTTCGCGGCATCATGGCGAAGGCATTCAGCGATGCTGGCGGCGACGAGAAGAAGGCCATCGCATACTATATGGAATACCGCGCTGCGCAGTTGGCACAGGAAGCCAGAGAAGAGCTGCGCCAAAAACGACGAGCAGCAACGGGCGCTGCTAAGCAACGAGCAATTTCGAGATTTCGGCCACTAGGCTATGGAGCTTTATCAGCTGTATTGTGGTTATTTGGGTTGTTCGCTTTGCTTTCTGGGGCTTTGGTGCTTTTCCACGCGCTCGATCAATTGACACAGGGCGAACCAGGCGTGCTTGGCAACGTTGGTTTAGTGATGTTTGGTTTCGCTTTATGTGCTTTTGGCCCCATTGTGTGTGGCTATCTAGCAGTAAAGTGTGTCAAAGCAGCGACGCGAAAATAGTTTCTGCGTTGGTTTGCGCTGTAGGGAACAAAGTACACGACACGCATTTATGAAGTCCGCCCGCGCAAAGATAAACGCGGAGTCGATCTAATCTCCGATACGCTGCGCCACGCGACCTCTTCTCATGAGTAAACAAAGAGCCGTTCTGAAGCTTAGTCCTGATGAGCAACTTGCTTGGTTTAACCAACATCTTCCCAACAGGATTGGTGCAGCATGGGTGTGGTTGCCGGGATTAAGCGGCGAATGGGAGTGGAAGGGCGAAGAACAACGGGATTTCGATAAGAACGCTGATCGGAACCATGTGTGGTGCATTGGACGTGCTGTTGACCATGGTCGGAAGGCCGCGATGCGATGGCTCATTGAGTTTGTTGGCATCTGCCTAAAGAGTGATGAACAACCTGATCGTCCCACTAGACGAAAAAACGAGGTTTCGATCCAGTCTTTCGTGTCGGATGGAAGCGACCTTCAGATCCCTCTAGACAGAGCTAATCCCTCTCCAAACGCATGGATTCTTGCCCGTGTCTGGAAGGGATGCACGCAGAGTTCGCTCCATTCTACCTTCAGGACGAATCACCCTCCAGAGGATCCTCCAGCGCTTGCAGAGGCTTTTGCGATAATCGTGGAGCATCTTCAGGCGAAACTCTATGATCCCGCAGGCGGAAAGAGTCTGAATCAGATCGTAAAAGAGCAGCGTTAGGTTTTAGAGGGAATCACCGGGTGCGGGCAAATGTAATGTCTCAATCGGAGTCCATGGTGTGCTGTCTATAGTCGTCCAGCACGAATCTCAGCACGAATGATAGCGTTGAAGCTACTCGACTTTTCACACCGTTCCTTGAACGCGCTGTCTCCGCTTCTCTCCCTCTGCTTGGTCACCCATTCGTCTTCGCGTAGGCACAACTCTACTGGAAGTGGTCGGTCATCGCCTGACGTGACTCTAGTATCGTCAGGATCGCCCCAATAAGGAAAAAATTTCCGGACATACCGCGCTGCCTCATCGTCAGTCTGTCCGCTCCCTACCGCGCCTTTCCAGCTTGAGTACATGAGGGACTGACCCAGTTGGTCCATGGTTCTCCTCCACAATTCCGGCGTGTTCCAATAAGCGCGAATGTCCTCGTCGGTAACTCCCTCCCGTCGCTTTTTGTGGAGTTCCGTTGCCACGTTTGAATCTGTTTTCTCCCGCTGTAGTAAAACGTCCCCGTAGTTCAGTGGCAATCGCTCGCCTCCCTCGGCACGAATCTGCTTCTTTGCCTCGTTGATACAGATACGAGCCACAGCAATCGCGTCTTTCATGGGCTCGCCGATCCCAGTAATAGTCTGAACGATCTGGTTCTCGATCTCGCGCTCGATGCGGCACTCCTCTGCGTTCGCGAAGATCTTCATATTTCGTCAACCATCGTTTTAGTCTTGATCGAAGCCGGCGTCATTGCCGACTAGAAATCCCGTTCAGTCTTTAAGCGTCCGTTTCGTGGCAAGCTTTCTGTGCAGTATGCGGAAGCATCGCGGGCCGTGAAAAATGAAAATCCTATCGAACTCCGTTCCGAAAACATCGCTTCGCTGGCAGGCTGCACCAAAATACCTAGACAAAATATCCTCCGTGATCCGGTCGAAGAACGGGTTGAAATAGTCCGTGAGCATAAGCCAGTTCTCATTGAATTTGGCGAAATCCGGCGAGTGAAACTTCCGCCGTTTCGACTGAACAATCGCGAAGATTTTTCGCGCGATATGCTCAGCGGCCTCGATGATATCCTCGCCAAGCGTCTCCCAGTTAAACATTTCGTCGATTATCTCGTCGTTTGAGCGGCGGTCTCGCGCACCGCGCAACGCGATACTTGTGTTAAACGCGTTCGGAATGAAGTGGTTTGAGAAGCGCATGTAGCCAAGGTGTCTGGCGCGCCTAACTTCCTCATCAGTATAGCTACTGATCTCAAGGCCGATTCTTCCTGTGGGCGTTGACATTACAAAGTCCGGTTTGTCGCGATGCTCCACGCGAACCGGAGATTCTAGTCCGTCGGCGTCGTCTAGCGCATCGAATAACTGCTGAAGTTGGCAGGTTTCGATGTATCTGGTATTTGCCATTTCCAGAGAGTGATTGGCTACAACTTACTTCATCATTAATTCTCAACCAAAATCTGATTCTACATTTCAAATTGGCTGTAACAGCAAACCTCCGACCATGTCTTTGGACCTCGATAGCATCCGCACGGCGCATAAGCGGATTCGCCCTTACATTCATCGAACGCCGGTGCTGACAAGCTCACGCCTGGACGAGGCGAGCGGGGCGTCGCTGTTTTTTAAGTGCGAAAATTTTCAGAAGATCGGCGCGTTTAAGGCGCGCGGCGCGACGAATGCGATCTTCGCACTCGATGAGGCGACGGCGCGACGCGGTGTGGCAACGCATTCGTCAGGCAATCACGGGGCGGCAGTGGCGCGCGCGGCGAAACTGCGAGGCATCCCCGCGCACATCGTGATGCCCTCGAACTCGGCGAAGGTGAAGGTGCGCGCGGTCGAGAGTTACGACGCACACATTATCTTTTGCGAACCGACGGAACAGTCGCGCGAAGCAATATGCGCACAGGTGATCAAAAAAACCGGCGCCACGTTGATTCATTCATTCGAGAACGAACACGTGATTGCAGGGCAGGGGACAGCAGGGGTGGAATTGCTCGAAGAGGTCTCCGATCTCGATCTTGTGATGTGCCCGGTTGGCGGCGGCGGTTTGCTGTCTGGCACAGCAGTTGCGGCGAAATCGATGCGACCAAAAATTAAAGTGATCGCAGCTGAGCCGGCAAATGCGGACGACGCAGCGCAATCGTTTCGCGCAGGGCGACGGATCGTGACTGAAAAGAAATTTACGATCGCTGATGGACTACGGACAAATGTCGGCGAGCCAAATTTTGCAATCATTCAGCGTTACGTGGATGACATTGTAACGGTAAGCGAGGACGCGATCGTCTCAGCGATGCGCACGATTTGGGAAACGATGAAGATAGTCGTCGAGCCCTCGGCGGCTGTTCCGTATGCCGCGATCGTTGAAAACAAAATCGCCCGCGAGGGGAAGCGCGCCGGGATTATTCTTACTGGCGGCAATGTCGACCTGGATGCGTTGCCATGGAACTGTAGCCGGGATCGATGATCCCGGCCATCCGGCATCAACGATGCCGGCTACAGCAGATTATTTTTTGTTAGTTAGGGAAACATCGGTCGCGCCAAAATCGAAACGTGTATTCGAAGGAGTTTTATCAGGTATGAAAGGGTTAAGTGTAATTATAGCGGCATTCATTCTGGTGTGTGGCACGGTTGCTTCGCGCGGAGCGAACGTGGAGAGAATCTCGGCGGAAACCGGAATTCCATGGGCCACATGAGCGGATCTCATGGGATGGTCCACGGCGGTCGCGGCCGGTAAAGCGAAACTTACGACGGTTGAAGTGTTGAAGCGCTGGCGAGGAGGAAGAGCGATTTGTGCCTTCGAGGCGAGCGAGCCTATTTTCTAGACCTCTGTCATAGCCCAGAATTTGCCGAAGGCGCTGGGCCAGCTCAGGTCGACGACACTGTTTCGAGCGGATTTCCCCATGCGTTCCCGCAGCGCGGAATCCGTCACCAGCGCTCGAATTGCGCGCGCGAAATCGTCCACATCGTGTGATTTGGTGATCAGACCGTTGGCCTTGTCTTCGACTAATTCCTTGGGCCCGCCGGAGTCCGAAACGACCACTGGCAGGCCGCACGCCTGCGCTTCGAGGATTACATTGCCAAACGTATCGGTTGTGCTCGGAAATACGAATACGTCTGCCGATGCATAAGCCGTGGCCAGTTCGCTACCAGTGAGATAGCCGGTGAAAAACGCTTCCGGCAAAGATTTCGCGAACGCCTCGCAATAAGGGCCATGACCCACGACGAAAAGTTGGACTGGCAATCCCTCGTCGCGCAGACGGCGATAAGCGGCCGCCAGAAGGTCGAGGTCCTTCTCCCGTGAAATGCGACCCACATAAAGGAGGCGAACCTCGCCATTACGCGCACCAAATTTTTCGAAGAACGTCGGTTCGCGTCGAGCAGGATGAAACAGCTCGGTATCGAGCCCGCGCGGTAAAATTTTTAGTTTTGCGCGATCGAAGCCGCGCTTGATCCAGCTTTGCCGGTACTCCTCGGAATTCACAAAGACGGTATCGAGTTGGCCGTAGAACCAATGCATGTAACGCCACGCCACGCTTTCGAGGAAGCTGTCGTCAGTAAGAATGCGGATGTATTGGGGAAAATCGGTGTGATAAATGCCGCTCGTCTGCAGGTTGAGCATCTTGGCCGCGAGCAGTCCGGTCAATCCAACCGGCCCGGGCGTACTGATGATAATTTCAGTGAATTTTTCCCGTTGCACGTAATCCAGCATCTGGAGAATCGGCGGGAAACTCAATTTTTGCAGTTCGTATTCGGGCAATTCAAATTCGCCGATGGGCGGGAAATTTTTGATTGGGATGTTGTCGATGCTCAGTTCGTTTCGAGAAACGACGACGATTAAATCCTTGCCCGCGTTCGCGCCGGCCGCGACCATCCTGCGAATCGTGGTCGCGACGCCATTGACGTCGTCGAGCGTGTCAGTGAACCAGGCACGTTTGCGATTTTGCAACGCGACAGGAACGGTGCCGGTCACTTCCTTGAAAACACGGCGCAACCATTTTCGAGAGGGCGCCTGACTGTGAAAACCGTAAATGTACGGCGTCAGAATTACCAGTATCGGCGCGATCGCGCTTAGGGCCTGCATGCTCTCGATGATGTTGCCGCTGCTGATTTGCTGTACGAATTTGTTGAAGAATCGAAACGTGAGTTGTTCTGCGACCATGTTCGCCATGAGAAATGTGCGGCGTTCCGGCTCGCTGACTCCCTCCAATTGCGCGGCGAGTTTCGCCTTTACCTCCGGTCGCGCAAAATACCCTGAAAGCTCTTTCCAGAGCGAGACATTGGCAGGCTTAACCAATTCAAAAATTTTTCCTGACAAAACTCCTTCCACGATAAATTCCGTTTTCTCCTTGAGAGTGAACTCAGTGGGAGCCCGGCCCTCCATGAAGCGCGAAAACATTTTCTCCACCAGAGCCGCGCCCGGCCCGAGTTTTTCGTGGAAACGGTCCTGGATGAAACAGCCAACCGTATTATAAAAGCCGTGCGACAGGATTAACGGAGTCCCTCCGTGACCTCGCGCGTTGCAGCCGCCGTCGCGAACAAATTCGAGAAATTTGTCGGTGGAATCCGCAGAAGGCGTTTCAGTGAAGGCCGACGCAGCGAACTGGCCGCCGTGATCATCCGAGCCGCCAACGAAAATCTTCTTCCACGGTTCCGCATGTGTAGGCGCAAGATTGTGCCGATTCGCAAGCGCGTCGATCTTTTGCGGCGTCAATTGCCCGAAAAGAGTCTGGGCCAGATCGCTAAGGAGCGCATCGCGCAGTCCATTGATACCCTCGAAATGCTTAAATAAAAGGATGAGCTGCTCGAGATGATGTCCCTCCAGTTTTCCGTTCACGCTGTAAAGAGGATGCGCAACTGCGTGCGTGATTTGCGTGGTTTGCAGGTAGCGCTGCAGCTCGAAGATGTTATCGCGGATACTTTCTATATCGCGATGTTGCTGCTCGGAGATTCCCCAGACGAGAATGTGCAGCTTACAAACGTCGTGTGGGAAATACGTTGTGACCTGTTCGCTGAGAAAGGTGCGAGGTAGATGTGCAATTTGCAGGCAGCCCTCGATCGTATCATGGTCGGTAATCGTTGCGTAATCCATGCCGCGCTTGAGCAACTGGCCGTGCAGTTCTTTGGGATCTGAATAACTGTCAGGAAAATCGAAACGGCGGAAGAGCCATTCTTCCGAACGCGCACTGTAGCGCGAGTGAATATGTAGGTCGCACCTGCTCACATTTAGATGCCGCGTCTCAATCTTTGTTCGGCGATCCATTCCTGATAGGTCGTCGCCGTGCGTGAATCGACCGACTCCTCAATCAACTGAGTAATTTGTCTCCAAATCGCCCCGTGCGAATAATCAGAGGGATGAATGCTTATGCGCAAGAGCGAAGTGCCCTTCAAAAATCGGAAGAGGGTTGCGTTCCATGCGCGGCTCACGCCCCGGCGCCAACTGTTCTGGACTGTGTAAACTAACGTTCTTGCCGGAAACACGTTTCCCGAACGGAGGTCACAGACGGTGCGCAAGCGTGTCGTGTATTCCATCTGTGCGTCACGCGCAGCGCGCTCGGCTTCTTCGCCAAGCAACCAGGCAGGCGCAACAAAACCTCGCGGTTTAAGCCCATGCGCGCGCAACTCATCCCTTGCGGCCACAATGCGACGCAGAGCTTCGTCATAGCCCAGGTCATAGAACTCGCCCTCGTTTTGGGTGTAGAACCGTGTCAGGAATTTGTCACGCAAACCTTCTTTCGCACCGCGAGGGCGTTCGTGAAAATAACCGTGGATGACAATTTCGTGACCATCGGCTTCCAGACCTCGGAGCCATGATACAAATTGTTGGTCTTTTGTGAATAGCCCCTGACGATGATAATCCGGCACGACAAGAAGAGAACAGACGCGCACGCCGCGATTGGCGAGCTCTGAAATAATCGTGTTTGCGATTTGCCGGGTTGAAGGAGCGACGTCGTGTAAAGAGACGACAATAAAATCCCTCGCTGAGGCGGCCGCTGCAACGAGTGGAAGGAACTCCGCTGCAGCAATCGTACTCATTCGGGAATTTTCGGCTCCCAAGCAGCTTTGAACAAGGCAAAAGGTTCCCTCAAGGAACGACGG
>Ga0137403_10004931_pt1 | contig 15596 bp, 21 predicted proteins | sample CZOMad2_1_16fung_FD_122057 | JGI IMG/M metagenome (GOLD analysis project Ga0137403, IMG submission 122057) | Vadose zone soil fungal communities from Angelo Coast Range Reserve, California, USA - CZOMad2_1_16fungal (Hybrid Assembly) | ecosystem: Environmental > Terrestrial > Soil > Vadose zone... | reverse complement strand
CCACCGTGGTTAACCTTCGCTAACCGCTTGGCCTCGAACGAATCAACCATCGCGTCAGCTTCGCGTAAGCTTGCCGTGGCATAGTCGCATGGTCGGTGAGATTGATGCCGGCACCTGACCAAGGAGGTTAAATCGGTTTCGCTGCCAGCGCACAGTCCTGGCCCCTGCACTGGGGCCGACAGAGGCCCAGCGAAGCATTCCTTAAGTCCTCGTATCCCCTTCCTGATCCTCGTCGCTCCCCGCCTGCGGCCGATCCCCTCAAGGGATCGGCCGCAGTGCTTTTGGTTAATTATTCACCATTGGTCCGTAAGCTGGCTGTCCGGCTGCGATCTCCAGAGCGGAATCTGCGATGCGCGTTCTCCTCGTCGAAGACAATGACCGCTTGGCCGACCTCGCCTCCAAGGGGCTGAAGGATGCCGGCTTCGTCATCGATCGGGTGGCCCTGGTCGACGAGGCGCTCAGCGCCTTCCGGGCCACGCGCTACGATGCCGGCATTCTCGATCTCACCCTGCCCGACGGCGACGGCCTGCAGGTCCTCAAGTCCCTGCGCCAGGGCGGCGATACCACGCCGATCCTGATCCTGACGGCGCGCGACGGCGTCGCCCACCGCGTCCAGGGCCTCGACAGCGGCGCCGACGACTATCTGCAGAAGCCGTTCGCCATGGAGGAACTGGTGGCGCGGCTGAAGGCGCTGCTGCGGCGGCCGGGCGGCGCGCTCGGCCTGCGGCTCGAGGCCGGCAATCTCGGCTTCGACACGGTGAACCGCGCGGTCGAGATCGCGGGACAGCCGGTGCTGCTATCGCGCCGCGAGTTGGCCCTGCTCGAGCTCCTGCTGCGCAGCACCGGCCGCGTCGTCGCCAAGACCGCGCTCGAAGACGGCGTCTACAACATGGAAGAGGCCGTCGGCTCCAACACCATCGAGGCCCACGTCTCGCGCCTGCGCAAGAAGCTCGAGTCGACCGGCGCCAGCTTCGATATCCACACCATCCGCGGCGTCGGCTACCTGCTCGCGGAGCGCACGGCATGAGAGATCACACGACTTCCCTGCAGGGCCGCCTGTCGCTGCGGCTCGCCACCCTGTTCGTCCTCATGTTCGTCGCCGGCATGGTCATGCTGTCGACCCGTTATCGCGTCGATTCCGTGGAGCTGCATGCCGAGCGCCTCGGCACGGCGATCAAGGCCATCGCCGCCGGCCTGGCGAAGGATGCCGGCGGGACGGTGACGCTCGCCCTGCCGGACGGCATCGATATCCAGGACTATGCGGTGCGCTCGCCGGACGGGCAGCTGCTGATGGCGTCCAGCCCGGAGGCCGCGACGCGCCTGGTGCCGCCGCCGGCCGATCGGCAGCAGGGCGTCTACACCGATACCGGGCTCAGCGACGACGGCCTGGTGCGGGCGACCGCCTTCGCCCGTATGCCGACGGCTGCCGGGCTGGCGCTGATCGAGGTCTCCGACGTGCGCTCCGACGTCGATGTCAGCCGGCGCGGCATGCTCGACGCGCTTACCGGCGACGTGCTGCCGATCATGCTGCCGCTGATGGCGGCGGTGCTGATCATCGGCGTGCTCACGATTCGCGATAGCCTGTCGCCGATGCAGGAGCTGGCCCGGCGCGCCGCCCGCATCTCGCCGACCGCGACCGACGTGCGGTTGCCGGCCGCCGGCCTGCCGCCGGAATTGAAGCCCATGGTCGTCGCCATCAACGGCGCGCTCGAACGGCTCGACGAGGGCTTCCGCATGCAGCGCGAGTTCACCGCCGACGCCGCCCACGAGCTGCGCACGCCGCTCGCCATCCTGGCCACGAATCTCGACAGTATGGAAAACCGCCAGGTCGCCACCGCCTTGCGCGCCGACGTCGAGCGCATGAGCCGGCTCGTCAATCAGCTGCTGTCGGTGGCGACGCTCGAGGCGCTGGCGGTGGCGCCCGACGAGATCGCCGACCTGCAGGCCATCGCCGTGGATGTTGCGGGATCGCTGGCGCCCCTCGCCTTGAAGCGCGGCCGCTCGCTCGCCGTCACCGGCACGACCGCTGCGGTGCCGGTGCGCGGCAATGCCGAATCCCTCCGCCAGGCCCTGCGCAACCTGATCGAGAACGCCCTCCAGCACACGCCTGCCGGCACCGAGGTCGAGATCGAGGTCACCGCCGAGCCCGCGGTTCATGTCAGCGACTGCGGCCCCGGCGTGCCGCCGGAACTGCGCGACCGCGTGGTCCAGCGCTTCTGGCGTGCCGACCGCCGCAAGGGTGAAGGCTCCGGCCTCGGCCTCGCCATCGTCAGCCGCATCCTCGCCGCCCATGGCGGCCGCCTCGCCGTCGACGACGCCCTCGGCGGCGGCGCCCGCTTCTCGCTGCACCTTCCCGCCCGGGCCTGAGCGCTGCCACACCGACCGGCCGCGCCGGCCGGTTGCGGCGCGGCCGGCAGGTTGCTAACGTCGGCGCCATCGCACCGATGCAGGCGCATGGCACAGGATGACCAGGCAGCGCGCGGTGCTTTTTCATGGGAGGAACGCGGGTATGTGCAGCAGAGCCAGTTTGTACGGTCTGTGGAGCGCGGTCCTCGTCGCCCTGGCGCTAGCAGGTCCGGCGGCGGCGGCGGACAAGCTCAGCGGCGCCCAGATCAAGGAGACCGTCTCCGGCAACACCGTGCAGGGAAAGATGGAAGGCACCGGCCCCTACGCCGAATTCTATGACAAGGACGGCACGATCAAGGGCGAGGGCTACGTCGGCGCCTGGACGATCGAGGGCGACACCATGTGCTTCCAGTACGGCTCCGATCCCAAGGCCTGCTACGGCGTCGCCAAGGACGGCGGCGGCATCCAATGGACCAAGGACGGCAAGATCGAAGGCACCGGCACCGTCGCGTCCGGCAATCCGAACAAGTACTGATCGGCAGCCGGCGCTAACCCGCGAGTTCCGTGATCAGGCGGTTGTTGAAGGCGCGCACCATCCCCGGAATGAGGAAGAGATCGATCAGCACCCAGATACCCGGGATGATCAACAGCAGCAGCCCGATCGCCACGAACGCCAGGATCCATGACAGGATCGTCAAGACGAGGATGGCGATCCCGCTTCCGATGCGGCCGAGATAGAACCGATGCGCACCCAGCATGCCCACGAAGAACCAGAGCAGGTAGGCCACCACGGCCGACTTCTTGTTGGCATCGTAGCGCATCATCCTTGTCGCGTCGCCCGCCAGCCCGGACGGCGACTGCAATTGCTGAGACATGAAGGCCCCCACGTTCTAAACCGACCAAGACACGAATCCGGCGATTCTATCACGAATTCGCGGGCGCCGGTGACGCCGCGCGAACGCCGGCGGCAGCGGTCGCCCGCCCTTGTCGTCGGCCGGCACAGGGTGTAATGACACGGCCGATCGCCTGCCGGGAGTGTTTGATCCGATGCAGAAATTCACCAGCCTCACCGGCGTCGCGGCGCCGCTGCCGATGATCAATGTCGATACCGACATGATCATCCCCAAGCAGTTCCTGAAGACCATCAAGCGCACCGGCCTCGGCAAGAACCTGTTCGACGAGATGCGCTACACGCCTGACGGCAAGGAGAAGCCCGACTTCGTCCTCAACCGGCCGGCCTATCGCAAGGCCACGCTGCTGGTCGCCGGCGCCAATTTCGGCTGCGGCTCCAGCCGCGAGCACGCGCCCTGGGCGCTGCTCGATTTCGGCATCCGCTGCGTCCTAGCGCCCAGCTTCGCCGACATCTTCTACAACAACTGCTTCAAGAACGGCATCCTGCCGATCAAGCTGCCGCAGAGCGAGATCGACAAGCTGATGGACGATGCCGAGCGCGGCGCCAACGCCGTCATCTCCGTCGACCTCGAGAGGCAGGAGATCCGCGGCCCCGACGGTGGCTGCATCAGGTTCGACATCGACCCCTTCCGCAAGCACTGCCTCCTCAACGGCCTCGACGACATCGGCCTGACGCTCGAAAAGACGCCCTCGATCGAGAGCTTCGAGGCAACGAACAAATCCGCTCAACCCTGGCTGTGGACGTAGAGAGGTTTCACCGCAAAGGCGCAAAGACGCAAAGAGATTAGCGGTGGGTGAGCTACCTTACGACTACAGCGATCGCATCATCGGTCTCGCCATTGAGGTTCACCGGGCGCTCGGACCCGGGTTGCTCGAGTCCGTCTATGAAGAGTGCCTATGCTTTGAACTCAAGTCGCACGGGATCCGGTTCCGGCGGCAGACTGCTTTGCCAGTGGTCTACAAATCCGTGAACATGGATTGCGGATTCCGCGCCGACTTGATCGTCGAAGAGGTAACGATAGTCGAATTGAAGACCGTAGAACGCATCATGCCCGTTCATGAAGCACAACTGCTAACGTATCTGAGGGTAAGCGGATTGCCGAGTGGCTCGATCCTCAATTTCAATGTTCCCGTGTTGAAGGACGGGATCAAACGCATGGTATTGAGTAGATAAGACCTCCTTTGCGTCTTTGCGCCTTTGCGGTTCAATCTTGCGGCGTCTGAACCGAGTCGGTTGCCGATTGGAGGGAATCATGGGCCTGTCCGACGAACTCGCCTACATGTCCGCCGCCGAGCTGGCGCGCCGCATCCGTCAGCGTCAGCTCTCGCCCGTCGAAGTCGTCGACGCCACGATCGCGCGGATCGAGAAGCGCAACCCCGCCATCACCGCCTTCGTCTATCTCGGCTTCGACGATGCCCGCAAGGCGGCGCTGGCGGCCGAGCGCGCGCTGATGGCGGGCGGGCCGCTGGGTCCGCTCCATGGCGTGCCCGCGGCCATCAAGGACCTGTTCGATTTCAAGCCGGGCTGGAAGGCCAGCTTCGGCGGCGTGCGCGCCTGCAAGGATTTCGTCTCGAATTCCTATTGCGCCTTCGCCGAGCATGTCGAGCAGGCCGGCGCCATCCTCGTAGGCAAGACCAACAGTCCGACCATGGGCATGCGCGGCGTCTGCGACAACTATCTCTTCGGCCCCTCGCGCAATCCCTTCAACACCGCCAAGAACACCGGCGGCTCGTCGGGCGGCAGCGGCGGCGCGGTCGCCGACGGGCTGGTTCCGCTGGCCGAGGGCACGGATGGCGGCGGCTCCATCCGCATCCCGGCCTCCTGGTGCGGCGTCTATGGCTACAAGCCCTCCTTCGGCCGCGTGCCCAGCGTCAGCCGGCCCAATGCGTTCGGCGCGACCGCGCCGTTCCTGTTCGAGGGCCCGATGACGCGCACGGTGGAGGACGCCGCGCTCGCCCTCACCGCCATCGCCGGCTACGATTCGCGCGATCCCTACAGCCTCGCCGACAGCGTCGATTTCATGGCCGCCACCCGCCGCTCGATCCGCGGTTGGAAGATCGCCTACAGCCCGAACTTCGACATCTTTCCCGTCGACCGCCGCGTCGCCGAGATCGTCGGCAAGGCGGTGAAGGCTTTCGAGCAGGCCGGCGCGCATGTCGAAGAGGTGAAGGTCGGGCTGAAGCGCTCACAACAGGAGCTGAGTGATCTCTGGTGCCGCATGATCGCGCCGCTCAACGTCATGGCCTTCGAGTCCTTCAAGCGCGGCGGCCTCGATCTCCTGAAAGATCACCGCGATGATTTCCCGCCGGAGTACCTGCATTGGGTCGAGATCGGCAGCAAGCTCGCGGCGTCCGATTTCTTCCGCGACCAGGAGATGCGCACCGAGGTCTACGACGCCGTGCAGGGCGTGCTCGACAACTACGACCTGCTGGTCACGCCCACCCTCGCCTGCCTCCCCGTCGACAACGCCGCCGACGGCAACACCCTGGGCCCGCGCGAGATCAACGGCGAGTCGGTCGACCGCCTCATCGGCTGGTGCCTCACCTATATCGCCAACTTCACCGGCCACCCCGCCGCCTCGATCCCGGCCGGCCTGTCGCCGGAGAAACTGCCGGTGGGCATGCAGATCATCGGCCGCCGCTACGCCGACTCCGACGTCCTCGCCGCCAGCGCCGCCTTCGAACGCCTGCGCCCCTGGCAGGACAGCTATCGCATCCCGGCGGGGCGCGCCGTCTAGCGCGGCATCCGGCCCCGTCCCACCGCCTTCGGGCGTCCTCTTCATGACGCGCTTTCGAGGGAGGCCGCCGCCATGCCTCTCGTGCACATTTCGCTGCTTGCCGGCAAGCCGCCGGCGTATCTCCGCGCCATCGCCGATGGTGTCCACCGCGCCCTGCACGAAGCCTACGATGCGCCACCCGACGATCGCTTCCAGCTGATCCATCAGCGCCAGCCGGGCGAGTTGATCTACGACGCCGATTACCTCGGCATCCACCGCACCGACGATATCGTCATCCTTCATATCGTCGCCGGCAAATGGCGGGACATCCCGACCAAGCAGGCCTTCTACAAGCGCGTCGTCGAGCTGTTGGCCGAGAAGCCTGGCCTCCGTCCACAAGATGTCCAAATCGTGCTGTCGCCGAACGAGCGCGACGACTGGTCCTTCGGCGACGGCCTCGCCTCCTACGTCAAGACCTGAGATCGGCTATGATGCGGACCCTGCTCGTCGCCCACAGCCTTGCGGCCGGTCTGACCGCCCCCCGCAACCAGCGTCACGCTGGCCCGGTAGAGAGGGCGATCACTCCGGGCGCGGCCTGCCGCCGCCTTCGGGCGGCCATCGGTCCTCGTCCGGCCGCGCCGGGACGATCTCATACTCCGCGTCGATCACCTCGATGCGCGGGCCCGGATGGACATCGCCGCGCCGCGCCGCCCGCCGCGCGAGAAACCGGTGCGCGAGCACCGCGACCAGCGCGATCGGCGCGATGATCAGGATCAGGCTCGTCGCCACGATGGCGATGGCCAGGACGATCGCGATGGCCAAGGCGGCCAACAGGGCGAGCTGCCACCAGGCCGGCCGCCACAGCCGCAAGCGCATCGGGTCGAACTGATTCATCCTGGGCATCCCTCGGACTCGGCGGGCGGATTCGGCCGGAATGGCGCGCCGTCGCCTCCATCCCATATTGGGTCGTCCGCCGCCCTTTGGTAGGGCGTGTCGCGGGTCCTTGATTTTCCTCGCGGAATTCTGATCCGCCGCGGGCGTCGCAGGTCAGCCATGCGGCTTTGCGGTGGCTAACGCCGATGCGCCGCACCATCTACCGGGCGCCGGGAGATCGGACCTGGGATTCCCGAAGAAGTGGCCGCCATTGCGCTCGGCGCGCGACGGCACAGGGCGTTGATCGAACATGGAATGCGCTACCTGACGACGGGCGATCCCGCGCTCGGCCGCCGGTAGCGATGGGCGTTCACAGCTGTCCGGGCGCGCGGCGCCCGGCCGGCGCGCGGGCTTGCGTGCCCGCCGCCGCCAACGAAGAGGATTGCGACATCATGCCGAAGCCTCCTGCTCTGCCCACCCCGGCCGCCGCCCGCGCGGCCGCCGGCCATCGCCGCGAGTAGCCGTCATGCACGCCCTCCATCTCGAAACATCCGGCGGCCCGACGATCGTCCTCTTCGGCGCCAACGTCGCGCAGCTGCGGCTGCTCGCCACCGACCTGCTGCGCTACAAGCGCTACGTCTCGGCCAAGGTCTACGGTCCCGACGAGCGCCTGATCGAAAGCATCGTGTGTTGATCGACTATTGGCTCTACCACGGCGCCCAGCCGATCTACTGCGTGCGGGCGCCGGTCGACGCCAGCGATGCGGAAGTCCGCGCCGAGGCGCTGCGCCAGCATGCGCTCATGCCGTTCGGCGACCTCGACCATGCCGCGCCCGATTTCACCGCCATGTTGCGAATGGCGAGCGTGTACAAGGACTGATCGAACCCCTGGCGCGGGCGCGGGTGAACGTCGTAGCGTCCGCTTCCTCATGTCCCGGATTTCCCTCGAGGCAACACGACAAGGCGCGGCCGCTCCACGAGCGGGCCCGAGTCCGCTGTGAACTGGCCCGAGGTCAAGGCCTGGCGCAAGGCGGCGCGCGCGAAGCTGATCGGCGCGCGCATCGCGGTGCCGCCGGCGGTGCGCGCCGCGTGGAGCGCCGATCTCGCTGCCAACCTGCGCCAGGTTCTTGCCGCCGCATCGCCGCCGATCAGCTTCTATTGGCCGTTCAAGGGCGAGCCGGACCTGCGCCCGCTGGTGCGCGAGCTGTCGGCGGCCGGCGTCGCCGTCGCCTTGCCGGTCGCCCTCCGCCTGGGCGAGCCCCTGACGTTCCGGCACTGGCAGCGCGGCGCGCCGATGGAGCGGGGCCTCTGGGACATCCCGATACCGGCGACGACGACGGAGATCGTGCCGCGAACCCTGATCGCGCCCATCGTCGGCTTCGATCCCGCGCATTACCGCCTGGGCTATGGCGGCGGATTCTTCGATCGCACCCTGGCTAAGCTGGGGCCGGCGGCGCAGGCGATCGGCGTCGGCTTCTCCCTGTTCGCGCTGCCCACCATCCATCCGCAGCCGCATGACGTCGCGATGACCCGCATCGTCACCGAAGCGGCGCCGGTCGATCTTGGCGACAGCGCTTCGCCGGTCTGCTACCTCGATGAAGCGGATCCCGCCTATCGGGGCTTCCTCTCCGACGCCGATCTCGCGGCGGCGCTGCAGCCGCTTGTCGCAGCGCTTCCGCCCGAGCGATTGCCCCTGCTCGATTTCCTGCTGTGGCGGCTGGCCGGCGCCGGCGAGCGCGCCGCCGCCGAGACCGCCGCTCCCGCCGCTGCGCGGGACTATCTCTCCCGCCTCCTGCCGCGCATTCGCGATGACGCGATCCATCGCGCCGTCGGCATCCTCAGCCGTTCGATCGCGAGCGAAGAGAAGTAGCGTCGCAGAGGCCGCTCTCTGCGACCGATGGTCTCACCGCTCGCCAAACAATTTTTTTCTCTGCTTCTCGTCGTCGACGGGGTTGTCCAAACACCGATGGCGCCTACATGCCGGTGATCGCCTGGGATGCCGCATCTCCGCCTGCATCCCGGGTCCGACGTGACAAAATTAAAACATCGAGCCTGAAGGGAGCTTGCTTCATGTCGCAGCTGGTATCGCTGCCTCCCGTATCGCCCGGAATCGTCTACGCCGTCCGCAAGCTCCTGGAGTATGCGCCCGAATCGGAGTCGGATGCCCGCAAGCTATGCTCCCGGCTGTGGCCGAAGATGGATGCGGACGCGGTCCAAACCGTCGTGGTCTACTGGCACGTCCAGGCCGAACCCGAGAAGACGCCAAGCTCGTCCGTGATCGTCACCCGCGGCGGCGGGCCCGAAAAGAGAACCCGGCTCAAACCGTAAGAAGCCGCACCGTCTCCGGCGCAAGCTTCGTCGACGCGGCAACCTCGCAGGCGCTCTCCGCCGACAACGTCTCGATCGGCGGACGCTTCACGCGCGTCGCCGACCAGGCGCGGCCCGCGATCGTTGCGTTCATCGAGGAGACCTGCGATCGGCAGCGGCTGCACGCCGCGCTCATGGCTCCGTTGATTGCGCAACCATGAGCGGCGCCGCCATTTTTCGAAACGGATGCCAGAGCATGCCCACGGCTCCCCCGCCGATCTTCTCGTCGACGCCGAGCGGCGCGTCGCACGGACCCGGCAGATAGTAGGTCCCGAAGGCGCGATCGAACACCGCGAAAACGAAGGCGTAGTTGCTGCCGGCGCCATGGATCTCACGGGCGTGGTGCCAGCGATGCATCGCCGGAGATACGAAAATCCCGGCGAGGGGGCCGAAGGTCCAGGGCACATCGGCATGAATGAACAAGCCGTAGAAGTAGCGCAGGGATCCGGCGGCGACGATCGCCCAGAGAGGGAATCCGAACACCGACAGCAGGATCACGCCAAAGCTTTGCGTGATGAGCCGGCTGATGGGATGAATCCGGGACACCGTCAGCCAGCTGACCTCGGTATCGCTATGATGAACCGCATGCGTCGGCCACAGATGCCGGCTGTGCATCAGCCGGTGACTCCAGTAGTCGGCGAAATCGCCCGCCAGAACGGCCGTTGCCACGGTGGCGTAACTGCCGAGACCGGCCCACGCCTCGGCCCCGACGAGCCTAAATCCGAGACCGCCGATGATGCCGTTGATGGCGGCGAGGACGATGCCCATCAGCGGGCCGGCCAGCACCCAATCGACGAAATGCAGCGACAGGTTGATGCGCGTCTCGCTGATCAGCCCGGCCGTCCAGGCCAGGGCCGCGCGGCCTTTGGTGAGCGCCGCCAGCGCGCCGAAGACGAGCGCCGGCCATACCAGTGTGCCGATCGCCGTCCAGAACGGGCCGGCAAGCTGCTGGGCTGCTGCGCTGAGGAAGTGGTCGATGCCGGACACGGCCGATCATTGCCCCGACTGAAGGCGGCGAAAACATGTGGCGCCCTATGCTACTGACGAAACGTAACGATTTCGTAAGCGCGGATCGTGCCGGCTCCGCGCTGCCCGCAGGCGTCTCTTTCCACCGCGATTCTGCATGACGTCGATCGTCGATGCGGCGCATCACCGGTCGACGTCGTGACCCGGCTGTGGAAGATGCGACGTCGACGCGGGATCCGGTGTCGGCGCCAAGCCGCGGGAGATGGGACGTTGAGGGCAACGCCGAACGCGACCATCACGGCAGTTGCCTCCGGGCCCGGTTCTCCCAGGCATCGATGGCGGCCGTCTCCTCGGTCGTGATAGCCTGAAACGCACGGGCCTTTCTGCGCGGCCTGTGTCCGGGTGACGTCACCGAGGGGCCCTGCAGCCGATGAACAAGCCTGCCCCCATCGTCCAGCGCCGTCTCGCGGCCATCTTCAGCGCCGACGTGGCCGGCTACACCCGCCTGATGAACAGCGATGAGGCCGGCACGCTGCGCCTGCTCGGCTCCCATCGGGAGGTGACGGATCGCCTCATCGCGCAGCAGGGCGGCCGTATCGCCAATACCGCGGGCGACAGCATCCTGGCCGAGTTCCCGAGCGCCGTCGATGCGCTCCACTGCGCCCTCGGCATTCAGGAAAGAATCGGCGCGGTGAATGACGAGGTGCCGGAAGAGCGCCGCCTCAGCTTCCGCATCGGCATTCATGTCGGCGAGGCGATGGTCAGGAGCGGCGATCTCTTCGGCGATGCCGTAAACGTCGCCGCCCGCATGCAGGGCCTGGCCGAGCCGGGCTCGGTGTGCGTGTCGGGCGCGGCGTACGAATATGTGCGCACGGCCGTGCCGTTGGACTTCGAGGACATCGGCGCACAGCGCGTGAAGAATCTGGAGGTGCCGATCCGCGCCTACCTGGCGCGCCCGTCCGGCCAGCCGCTGTCGCGCGCTCTTCCGCCGGTCCATCGCCGCGTGGAAGCGCATCTGGCGCGGCGCTTCCACGCGCTCTGCCATGCCGCGATGATCGAGGTGACGGGCCCGGAGGATGTGGAGCCCGTGGAGTTTGCCGCCATCGCATCGCTTCACGATGCCCCCGGGATCGACCACGACCAGTTGGCCGAGCGGATGGGGATGGACCTTGCGACGGCCCGGCGGATTGTTAAGCGCCTCGAGCACCGGGGGTTCGTCGCGCGTTCGCCGAAGGCGGGCGGCGGACGCTCTCCCGTGTTCAGCGCCACGCCGGCGGGCGGCGAAATTCTTCAGCGGCTGCGCCCGGCCATCCGCGCCGCCCAGGACCGGGTCATGGCCCCGCTTTCGGATCGCGAGCGGGAGATACTCATCGATCTCCTGGCGCGGGTCATCAAAGCCAGAGATGTCAAGGCCGGCAGCAGCGACCAATAGCGCCTATTCGGCCAAGGGCCGGGAACCCACACTGACCCGAATTCCCTGGCCCGGATTCCGGCGCGATGCTCTGCGAAAAATGTGACTCGGCGCCCATCCGATCTACTGCGTGCGGCCGTCAGCCCACGCCACCGATGAGGAAGGTCGCGCCGAGGCGCTGCGGCAGCATGCGCGCATACCGTTCCGCGACCTCTTACTTCGGCCCCGATTATTTGCGCGCTACGCCGACATAGGTTGGCACGACCTCCTCAACCGTTCTAGGCTGGATATCGAGGTCCCGGAAACCCGGTAGTGCCCCGCTGGCGACGTTGTCGGCCTTGAGAAGGTCGACCTGGCTGGTCGTGAGCGGCGGGCTTGGCAGGAACTCGAACAGCCGCGCCTGTATCTCGGCTACCGCGAAGGGGATCGGCAAGAGGGGCCGCCGCCTGCCCATCAGGCGCAGGGCAAACCGGATGAGCTCGAGCAGTGTATATATCTGGGGTCCAGCGAGTTCGTAGGTGCGGCCGGCGGTCCCGGAGTCGGCGAGCACGCGGGTGACGGCGTCCGCTACGTCGTCCACATAGACCGGTTGCAGGCGGCTGCGGCCGCCGCCGATCAGCGGCAGCACCGGAAGCAGCGGGACGAGGGCGGCGAGCGTGCCGAAGAGGGCGTCGCCGGGACCGAACATGGCGCCGGGACGGACGATGGTCGCGCCCGGAAAGGCCTGCTGGACGACCAGCTCGCCGCGCCCGCGCGCGCGGATATAGGGCGACCGCGATTCGGGATCGGCGCCGATGCCGGAGAGGAGCACGAGGCGGCCCACGCCGGCGGCTGCCGCCTCCCGCGCGATCATCTCGGCGCCTTTCTCGTGGATGGCCTCGAAGGTCACGCCGCCTTTCTCGACATAAGCCGAGACAGCGTTGACGACGGCATCCGCTCCGGCCACGGCGGCGGCGACCGCGGCCTGATCGCGGACGTCGGCGCGCAGGATGGTGACCCGGTCCAGGTCGGCCGCGTCCAGGATGCTGCGCGCCCGTTCGGAATGTCGGACGGCGACCCGCACGCGCGCGCCTTCGGCAACGAGGCGCTGCACCAGCCGCCGGCCGAAGAATCCCGTGCCGCCGAACACGCTGATCGTGGTCATGCCAAATCCTCCGCGGCGTCCGCGCCTGAGAGAGGATGCTCATGACAGCCGACGCCCTCGACACCCCGCGGCAGTCCCGACTCACGCATCTACTGCCGCCGCCGCGTCGCACGGCCGCGCTGCCTCATTCAAGACGCGGCAGCGCGCCTCGCCGGCGATAAGGCGACGAGGCCGCGCGCTGCCGCAGCTATTGCCGCCGCTTGGCTCAGACTGCCAGCGCGCCGATCGCGATCATCGTTGCGACGATGCCGCCGACGAACATCGGCGACAGGTACAGCGGGCGATTCCATGCGGCGCGCACCGCGGCGGCACGAACCCGCGCTGCCGCCGCGTCCGCCGACATCGTGTCGCCGTGATGGCAGAAGCACAGGATTCTGTGCATCTCCATCTCGCTGACGCCGAAGAATGCGATCGCCTCGCCGACCGTGTCGCCCGCAAGGCCCTCGCCGCGCAGCCGCGCGTCGGCGAACGCGACGCTCAGCGGCGAGTCGTCGGCCCGCAGGGCCGCCCGCTCGGCGCGGGACAGATACTCGATCTCGTACAAGGTCTTGAGCCGCCGGCCGCCCTGGCGCTCCAGGACCTCGGCCCAACGCTCGAGCCGCTCGCACTTCGTGAGCGGACGGCTGTCCAGCCAACTCGGCTGGACATCAGCGACATCGCGGATCTCATCCAATGTCTTGTGTTCCATGACGTCCTCCAACTTCTGCTTCGGCAGATCGACTGCCATTTGAGCGGATTGTACGCCTGGCGCCCGCGGACGAGTCGCGATTTTTCTGCAACGATCGATGCGGGAGGCCGCGCGACTTTGGCGCCTGCATACCGGCCGAGGGCGGCCACGTGGCCATCGTCGTATTGACGTCAAATGCCGGCGGGCCGACACTCACCGTGTGGCCAGACGGCGGACGAGGGTGCCATGGTGAAGGCTAGGCTCTCAGAGCCGAGCCTGGCGCCGCACGGCGAGGCGGCGCGGTCTACTCGGTTGCATGCGGTCTCGCCCGAAGAACTCGCACGAATCCTGGCTGCGCACCGCCTCTACATCGAAACGAGCCGGGAGCGCGGGACGCGTGCCAACCTCAGCGCCGCCGACCTTGCGGGGCGTGATCTTTCCGGCAGGTTGCTCCGCCGGATCAAGCTGGACCATGCGCTCTTGCGGAACGCCAACCTCGCTGATGCCGATCTGCAACAGGCCAATTTGATCGGAGCCGACTTGCGAGGCGCTCGATTGGCGGGAGCCGATCTTGGCGGCGCGCGGATATCCGGCGCGAACCTGGAGGCCGCGGACATCGAGGCTGCGATTCTCGTCGGCGCGGACCTGGAGTTTGCCGTGATGGCGAAGGCGGTATTGCGGCGTGCCCGTCTACGCGGCGCGGATATGAGCGGGGTCAACCTCGACGGTGCCGATCTACGCGAGGCCGACCTGCGTGAGGCGAACCTGCGCGGTGCCAGCCTTCGGCAGGCACGTTTGGATCACGCCGATCTCAGGGCCGCGCGGCTCGGCGGCGCGTTCCTGAACGGCGCTTCCTTGCGGGCGGCCGATCTAAGGGGGGCCTATCTTCGCGTCGCGCGGCTCGACGGTGCGGATCTGTCGGCCGCGGACCTGCGGAACGCGGAGGGTTTGGTCAATGCCCAACTTGGCCCCGTTCTATGCCTGACAGATGCTCGACTGCCGGCAAAACTGTCGGCAAAGGAATAAGTGATGGCCGACGAAACGCATCTCGCGGCGTTGAAGCAGGGCGCGCGTGCCTGGAACGAGTGGCGGGCGGTGCATCCGGATACACGGCCCAACCTCTTCGGCGCAAGCTTGCGCGGCCTGGACCTCGCCAACGCCGATCTTGCCGGCGGCGATCTCCGGGAGGCAGACCTGCGTGGCGCGGTTCTGAGCGGAGCGATATTGGTCGGCGCCAATCTCGCGGGTGCCAATCTCTTCAAGGCCGTCCTCGACGGTGCCGACCTCTCCGGCGCCATTGTCAGCGGCGTCCGGTTCCTCAATTGCGCACAGCTTATGGCGACGCGAAATTGGCAGTCGACCTTCCGCGATTCGGATCTTGCGTGCGGCGCCGCCATTCCTCCGATCGCCGACCGATTGTGAAAGCTGGCCTGCCTGGCGCTGACGCAGCTCATGTGCCCAGAGATACGATTTTCACGCGCACTGGATTCTCTACCGACCCCCAATACTCAAGCTCTACGACCAGAACGCGCGGCTGATCGAGAGTATCGTGTGCCGATCGCTTTCGGGCTGCGGCCCAAGGCTGGCGTCGAAGAGAGCGCAGGTGTCTTGCAGATCCGGCAGGTCCGTAATACACTGTCCCGCATGGAAACTCTCACCGTACGTTTGCCCGCCGCGCTGGCGCAGGAGATCGAAGCGGAGTCGAAGGCGCGCAAGATCTCGAAATCCGACGTCGTGCGCGAGCGCCTGCAGCGGGTCGCCGGAACGCCCCGCCGCCGGCGCGCGCCGCTCGCCGCCATCGCCGATCTAATCGGCTCGGTGGATCGCCTGCCGGCCGATCTGAGCGCGCAGCGAAAGAGCCATCTGAAGGCCATGGGTTATGGCCGCAAGCGTCCTCGTTGACGCCGGCTTCATCGTCGCGCTGCTGAGCCGCCGCGACACGCACCACCGTTGGGCGGCGGCGCAGGCGCAGCGCCTCCAGCCGCCCTGGAGCACCTGCGAAGCCGTCCTCTCCGAGGCCTTCCATCTTCTGGGACCGCGCGGCGCGCCCGCACTCGACGCGCTGCTGCGTCGTCGGGCGGTGCTCGTGCCCTTTCACCTCGGCGGCGACCTTGAGCCCGTGTTGAGGCTCATGCAGAAGTACGCGCAAACGCCCATGAGCCTCGCCGACGCCTGCCTCGTGCGCATGACCGAA
>Ga0137403_10004930_pt1 | contig 15598 bp, 12 predicted proteins | sample CZOMad2_1_16fung_FD_122057 | JGI IMG/M metagenome (GOLD analysis project Ga0137403, IMG submission 122057) | Vadose zone soil fungal communities from Angelo Coast Range Reserve, California, USA - CZOMad2_1_16fungal (Hybrid Assembly) | ecosystem: Environmental > Terrestrial > Soil > Vadose zone... | reverse complement strand
GGTTCGCTCAGCGACGCTTTCGAGAAATGCGGTTTCACCGACGGGCTTGAATTCCTCAGGACCGGTTTGTCGATACCCATAGCCACACTCGACCGCAATCGTCGAAGCGATATTGTGACCACTGTTGAGATCGTCGAGCAAATCCTCCAGCAAATAATTTTTAGGATGCCGCTCCCACAAATGATGATGCGCATCGCAGATCGGCAGCGCGGGCGCCAGCGGGGTCTCGGTGGAAATCTTTGTCTCTCCGTTTTCAGTCGTCATCGTTTGATTTTGTTACCTATCGAATCTGCCATGCGCGCGGCAGAATGAGGTGAATCGCCAGCATCGTAAACACGCCCGCCGCGCCCATCAACACCACCGCCCACTGCGTGCCGCAAAATGCGGCCAACGAACCGATGAGCATGCTTCCTATCGTCATGACGACTTGGCCCATGTGAAACAAGGCGATCGCGCGCCCGCGAAATTCCCGCGGCGAATAAGTCTGAATGACGGTTTGCACCAGCGCATGTGAGCAAACATTGGCGAATCCAACGATCACCATCAGGATCATCGACAGCTGGAACCAAGAGGAAGCCGCAAAGGCGACGACGCTCAGGCCGTACAGCGCAACCCCGCCAAGCATGAATAATCCCCTGGGCATGCGGTCGCCGAACGTTGCGATCATCACCGCACTCGCCAATGCGCCGATACCCATGGCGGTCAGAAGAAATCCCTGGCCGGTGGCGCCGACATCGAGGATGTCGCGGGCAAAAACCGGCAAAAGCGTGGTGAACGGAACGATGAACAGGGAGGCGAACATCGTGATCAGCAAGCCGGTGCGCACCGTCTCGTTTTGCCAGCTGAATTGCCAACCTTCGACAATACTGCGACCGAAAGAGACGCCGTGAACGGCACCACCATGAGCATTGGAGGACGTGCGCTCGGCGGCGCGCAACTGCAGCGTCCAGAACGTGCCCAAAACGTAAAACATCGCCTGGGCGCTGTAAGAACCGCCGGTGCCGAACGATGCGATCAGCAAGCCGGCCAGCGCCGGGCCGGTGCTTCTTGCCACATTGAAGATGATCGAGCTCAGGCCGATCGCATTGGTCAGGTTTTGAGTCGGCACAACGTCGCTGACGATCGCCGCGCGCGCCGGTTGCTGAAACGTCTGGACGATGGCCATGCCGAAGGCCGTGACATAGACATGCCAGGGTTGGATCTGACCGGAAAAAATGAGCAGCGCCAGCGCCGCGAACATCGTTCCGTCAATGATCTGAGCAACCAAAATTTGCGTCTTGCGTGAATACCGGTCGGCCGCGCTACCGGCCACTGGAGAAAGCAACAGAATGGGAATGGCCTGCACACCGCGTACCAACCCCAATTGAACCGTGGAATCGGTCAATTCATAGATCAGCCAACCGCGCGATACCTGGTCCATCCAAAACGCCATTGACGTAAAAATATGACCGAACCAGAGCAGACGGAAGTCGCGGTATTGTAACGATGTGAGCGCGCGCAGTCGCAATAATCCGGAAAGCCCATGCCAAAAGCCTCGCGCAGCCGATGACTGATCGGCGTCAAGTGATTCGGCTTCGGACGCGTTTTTGTCAGGTAACGGCGAGTTCAGATATCACTCCGTAGCGGAAAACTTAGTCACATCCTTTTCGAATTTTTCAGCGATAACATCCACCGTCGATGGCACTTCGGAGGATTGGTTGATCAGGTTTATGGGGCAGTGATGAATCTTCCGTTAACCCATCACTCCCATCTCTATTCTCCTTTACCTTATGTCCCTCGCTCGCGGCGCCGCCCAGTAAAGCCCGACCATGCATAGGGTGCCGATGATGCTCATCGACGCCGCGGCCCAAGGCGCGCCGACGAGCGCGGACATCGCGCCGATCAGCAAACCGCCGAGCAGCAGCACAACATGCGTCATATGAAAGATTGCCATCGTTCGGCCGCGAAACTCCGACGGTGAGTAGGTTTGAATGATGGTCTGCACGAGCGCGTGAGAGCTCACATGGCAAAGGCCGATGACCGCCATCAGTACCATTGAAAGTGAAAACCAAGATGATGCAGAAAAGATCACCACCAGCACACCATAGAGCGCGACCCCGCCGACCATCAGCATGCCCCGTGGCATGCGATCGCCGACGGACGCGATAAGAAAAGAGCTGCATAGCGCCCCGATCCCCATTGACGTGAGCAGCAAACCCTGTCCTCTGGCGCCGACTTGAAGCAGATCGCGCGCGAAGACCGGCAAGAGGGTCGAGAACGGAATCATGAACAGAGAAGCGATGATGACGACGAGGATGCCCGTGCGCACCATTTCGTTGCGCCAGCTGAATTTCCATCCTTCGATGATGCTTTGGCCGAAAGTTTCCTCGTGCGCGGCCGCGCCGCCGCGCACGAAGCCGGAAGCAGAACGGCCGGATCTCATCTGAGTAGTCCATACTGTCGCCAAGAGAAAAAAGACAGCTTGAACCGCATAGGAAACGCCAGTGCCAAAAAGTGAGATCAGCAACCCTGCCAGCGCCGGCCCCGTGCTGCGCGCCATGTTGAAAACCACCGCATTGAGACCGATGGCATTCGTGAGGTTTTTGCTCGGCACAGTATCGGAAATCATGGCAGCCCGGGACGGCTGTAAGAACACCTGCACGCACGCCATCAAGAAGGCCGTCACATAGACATGCCATGGCCGAATGAGACCAGTGAAAATCAGCAATGCGGTAACAACATACAGGAATCCATTGGCGAATTGCGCGGCCACGACCTGAAACTTGCGTGAATAGCGGTCCGCCGTGCTGCCGGCGATCGGCGAAAGCAGCAGAAACGGTATGGCCTGGATGCCTCTCACCAGACCGAGTTGCAAAGCCGAATCCGTTAACTCGTAGATGAGCCAACCACGGGTGACCTGATCCATCCAGGTGCCCATCGATGAAAAAATCTGCCCGTACCAAAGCAATCGGTATTCGCGGTGGCGCAGCGCTTCAAATGCGCGCAGGCGAACCAAGAGTTCGATCGGACGTGAAAGCGGTTGGGAAGCTTCTCGATCGCTTTCTGTCTCCGGTACCGTCTCGGCCTTTTTTTGCCGTGCAGGTGTTGATTGCAGAACAAGCTCCAAAACTGGCCGCAGGAGACAGCCGAGGTGTGAGGATGATCATTTGCTATAGCACGCGCAAATGAACAACGTCCACCCACCGACGAGAAATCACTGAGAGGATTAACGGACTGAAAGAAAAAGAACGCTCGTTCAACTCAACCCGGTACTCCAACACTCCAGCCAGAGCTTTTCTTGAGTTACCGATTCAGTGCATTCGTCGGGAGGCTTTTCGGACTTTTCTTGCCTTGCTGATGTCGATTGCACAACGTACTCCAAACTGGCCGAAGGAGGCGAGCTTTCTCGGCAGCCTGGAGTCAAAATCTGTTTTGCCTATAACACGCGCGCGACAATCGCGTCCACTTGTCGCGCTCAATTTCCGTGCGGCTACGACGCGCGATGCGCTATTTCGATTTGTCTGTCATCTGGGAATCCGCCGGCGCATTCGAAACTTGCCGCGCTAAACGATAGGCCATCCAACCCAGCACCAAGACGCCAAGGATCAAGCTTCCCCACAGCACCCATGTCTTGTAATCCATCGGCGCATTAAGGCGCGCTGGCCCTGCCAATGTAACCTGCTCGCCCAGCGGCGCCGCTTTGACTTTAAATTCCGCGTCGGTTTTGTAGCCGGGAATCAGCGAATCGATTGAGTAGGCCGCGGATTTCACTTTGACGTTGCCGTACGTAAGCTTAAACGGCGCCGCGCCGCGCGCGGCAAAGACCAACTTTTGCGGCACCCAGCCGATTGAAATTACCGGCACGCCCGCGCCCAGCCCACCGCCCTTCTGATCGATGCGGAGCAGCCAATGACGTTCGCCGTGGCTGGTCAAAGCGATTTCGGGGCTGGTCACTTCAGCGTCACGATCGCGCAAACGATACGCCGTTGCCTTCGTCGCCGGGTGCCAGTCTTCGCTTGTTTTCACGCGAGAGAGAATCTCCAGCTGCACCAAACTATTCACTTGAGGCAGTTCGATGCGCAGCCGGTCGAAGGGGAAAGGTCCGCCGAGATCGTAACTGTATTCACCCGCTTTGGCGGCGATTGCCGCGCCGGTAATGTTCTGCCAGACGCGGCGCGACGAAACTGTTTCGGCCGCGGGCTCAGCGATGACGGTCAATGCCTCGACAGGCCGTTGATTCTCCGGCCATGAAACGCGCAAGTATTTGAATTTTACGCCACGCAGTTCCACCCGATCCTGCCGTAATTGATGGCCGCCGAAGGAAAGCCGCACCAACGCGGCGCGATCGGCGACCGTGCTCCAGGCCGAGAGATCGTCACTGCCCTCGATTCGGATTCTGCCGACAAAGCCACCTTCGTCGCCCTGCCAGTCGAAACGCAATGCCTGGACGGCGTGTTTCAAGGCGCTGGCGTCCAACAAATAACCCCGCAGTTTGCCCTTGGCCGCACCCGCTTTAGCTTGGCCGTGGATCGACACGATGGTGCCGTCAGATCGTCTTTCGATGCGCACGTCCAGATCTTCGAGCTTGTCACTAGCCTCACCGTACATTGGGAACACCGGTAGGCTCACCGCGGGGACGCTTTCAGTGTTCGTCACTGCGCGCGGTCTCAAGGCATGCGGCACCACCTCACCTTGCCCGTTAAACACCCGCATATCCCCGAGATCGCTGCGCGTCACGCCGCGATAAACCAGTGCCGGAATCTCGACCTCATAAAGCGCGACTTGCCCATCGGCTTGGATCGGCATTCCGTAGGCGAACTCTTCCGGCCGCTCGGCGGCGAGGGCGCTGCTGGACGCCAACAGCAAGAGTAAAACGACCGGTTTCATTTACCCTCCTCCACTGCCACCGGCGGCACCGGCGAAACGTAACCGATCACCAGCATCAATAGGCCGACGCCAATGAATGAGACAATGCGCTCGATGCCGCCGATGTTTGATAGATCGATGAAGAATAATTTGACGACGACCAGCGCCATCAATCCAGCTCCCGTAAGCCAAAGCGGGCGCACGCGCAGATGAGTCGCCGATAGCATGATGCAGAGAGCCAGTACGCTCCAGAAGATCGACAACGAGGCCTGCACCAACATTGAGCGCATCATCGCGTCGAGAGCGAACGGCACCCCCGCCCAATAATGCACGGTCCGCAGCAGAACACCGTTAAGCCAGAAAAACCCGATGCTGCCGAGACAAACATAAGCGAGCTCGGCGGTCCGGAAAAGCTGCGGCGCAAACGGCGTCGCACGCAAGCGGCGAAACCAAGCATACAGCGCGAGTAGTGCAGCGCCTTGCGCCAGGTCGAGGGGATTCAACAACGGCAGGTACGGTAGCGGTGCCGGATCGCCGCGGCTATCGAAATTGACATGGACCATCCAGAGCCATAGAAACGCCGCAAGCAAAATGCCGCCGTGCAACAAATAAGCTTCAAAGAAACGCGCCACCGGCCAAGCGGTGCGCTCGCCTCGGTCGGACAGCCATGCGAGCAGGGCAATTGGCACCAGCGGCCAGCCGACCAATCGCCAGACATCGCCGCCGCGCACCAACTCTCCAGTCCACCAGCCTACTTCCCATGCGCCCAGCGCCGCGAAGAGCCAAACGCCCGCGGCGTGCCACCAATGGACGTGTGGCATCTCGCCCTCGTGACGGCGCAACAGCCACAGATGGGCGGTGAACGCCAGCGGCCAGACAATATATCCGAAGTACTCGAGTGGGTGCGCCGCCCGCGTAGCGTCTCCCAGTGCCAAAGCATAGATCAGCGGTAGCAGCGCGACGACCGGATATAGAGCTTCATCCCAGTTTAAGCGGCGCCGCAGAACGCTGAACAGCGCGCAGGACGCCGTGACAAACAATACAACGCCATGAAAACGATATAATCGCAGCTCAAGGGGGCGGGTCCTAACATAGGCTGTGATTTCCTCGAAACCGGCGCCGAACCACCATAACACTCCCCAGCAAAACAGCGCCGTGGCGACGTAGGCGGCCTCTTGGCTCAAGCGTGCGCGCTGCTGTTTGAGATACCAGGCGGAAAAAAGCCCGGCCACGCTGATCATCACACAACCGAGATAAAAGCTATTGAATACCGGCACCGCGCCGCGCGGTTCCGCAGCGCTGAAGAAAAAAGCCACGCCCGCGGCAAATTGCAAAAAGATACCGAAGCCGCGCGCCAGGATTTTATCTTGGCGCACGCCAATCCAAACGATCGCCGCGCCTTCCAATGCCCACGCGGCGGCGGTCCAACGGCCGTCAAGCGCCAGCGGAATCGCCAGCGTGCCGAAGACGATGCCCAGAGCGAGGAACGATTCAACCAGCAGGCGCATATTTTCACTCGCCCGCACGAACAACACTTTTGCCAAGAGCAGATAAAAGCAGCTCAATGCCAGCGCGCTGAACGCCGTGGCATACTCAATGTCGCGCACCAACGCGGCTTGCAGCCCAAACGCCACCAAAGGAACACCAAAAACCAAAGATCCGTCGACCGGGTCTTTGATACTCGCGGCGCGGCGCAACGCGAACAGCACGGCGATGGCGACGTAGAATAGAAAAAAGAGAATGAGGAAAGGCTCTGTGCTCGCGAAAAACTCGGGCCTGTAGAAACGGTCACCCCAAACGAGCCCGATGATGAAGGTAAACGCGAACCCGAGGAGGTTGAGTGAGCGCCAGGCCTTGAACCAAGCGACAATGAGAATGCCGAGATTGAGCAGCGCGTAGAAACTAAACAGCGCCACGTGGCTGCCACCGCCGGTGGACGCGAGTAGCGGCGCAAGAAAGCCGCCGGTGACACCCATGGCGGCGAGCGACCGCGAATCCTGCAACACCGCCAGCATTGCGGAGAAGACCGCCATCGCCGTCAGCAGCGCGAAAACCAAACCACCCGGCAACAATTGATACAGTCTGAACGCAGCGAACACGGTGAGATAGAGGACACCGATGCCGCCACCCTGCACAATCAGAGCGTAACCGGGGCGCTTCAGGCGCAGATGCCAACCGATCGCCAGCATGACGATCGCACCGAGCGCAACGCCGATCAACCGCGCCTCGATCGGAATCTCGATATGCTCCGACGTGTACTTGAGTAGAAAGGCAACGCCAAAAAATAACACGATAACGCCGAAGCGGACCAAGGTGTTGCCGCCGAAGAAAAAGTTCCACAGCGCCGAAGGTTCAGTCGGCGTACGTGGTGCGGTGGTTCGAGGCAGCGCGGGCCGCGATGCGAAGGTCGGTCCACCTGAGTCTGACGGAGGCGGTTGTATCGGCGGCCTATGGGGTGATGAATCAGGCGCAACCGGCGTCTCGAAAGATGGAAGCGTTTGTGAAGCCGTGTCAGCGGGCTCGGCCGGGGCTGGCTCATGCTCTTCCGTAACGGGAGCTATCTCGGCTTGCGCCTCAGCTCGCGGCGCGCGTTCTAACGCTGCGACGCGCTCTTGCAGATGTCGAATCGATGCTTCGAGCCTCGCCAAACGTTCATCCCCAGCGCCCGTTAGGTTCTGCGCCCACGCCCAACCGACTCCGGCCCCGGCCAGGGCGCCTATGACCGCGCCGGCTCCGCCGCCGATGGCGCCGATGAATCCGCCGACGATTAAACCGATGAACCACATAACTTACCTCCGCAGCCCGTCGCCGTATGAATGACCCGACGAAAGTTAGCGCTATTTAGCACCCGCGAGCAGAATAGCAAAGTCCGGTCTTGGACGTATACCAATTATTGGGAGCTGGAAAATTCGAGAAACTCCGGCGGAGAACAAAGCTGCGAGGTAGAAACCCTCTCGCGCCGTGAGAGAAGAATGGATTGTCGGACGGATGCAATAATTAATTCAAAGTGACATACCGTTCTAACCGCGCCACCTCCTTCTTGTCGACGTACTTGCCGATCTCTTTGCGGAACTGCTCGATGTTGGTGTACGGGCGGTATTCTTTAAATTCGCGCAGCATGCGCTTGCCGGTGCCGGGAATGCTTAGGATGTCTTCGTCGCTGGCGCTGTTCAAATTGACCGGCACGAAGACATACTGTTCGAGGCGCGCCACTTCCTTTTGATCGACGTACTTGCCAATCTCCTTGCGGAACTGCGCGATCGTCTTATACGGGCGGTACTCCTGAAACTCGCGTAACATCCGATTTTCCACGCCGGGAATCAATAAGATCTCGCTCGGCGCCGCGGTGTTGAGGTTGATCTGCACGAACATCTTGCCGTAGAGCTCGGCCAACTGCTCTTTGCTCAAAGTCTTGGACAGCAGCGCGTGCAGATCGGCCATGTTCAAGAAGGGCCGTTGCTCCATGATGCTCTTAGCGAGCGCCCCGGTCATGTGCGGCAGCGTCAGCAATTCCTTCTCGCTCGCCATATCGGGATTCGCCAATTGGGATTGGCCGACTTGGCTTTGACCGACATTGGGCAGACCGATGGTCGCGGCCAGCGCGCAGAGGAACAGAAAACGTCTGATCCGATTCATTTCATTCTCCTCTTTCCTTAGCGCTGTTGAGCGCCGGATGTTTATAAGTGTACGCCAATCCGATCAATCCTAACTGCATCATGACGCCAGGAGCGAGCAACGGCGGCACTTTGCCGCGAATCGTTTCCCAGAACAAGGCCCAACCACGGAGCGACGGATTGGATTCCAACTTGAACTCGGCGCCGCCCTGATAGTGAAAATAGATTCCGGCAAAGCCGCTCGCCATGAAACAAATGAATAGCGCCTGTAAAAGCCGAACGCTAAGTGCCGTCGAGCGAACCGCGTGCCACCCAGAAACCGACAGCCCTAACAAAATCAAGATCACCGGTAGCCACTGGCGCCAGTCTTCATAGTGACTTAATAAAATCAGTTCTATAACGCTGCCGAGCATTCCGATCAGGAGAATCGAAAATAGCGCGAGACGAATCGTCCGGAGAGGCGTCGCCGCTTTTTCATTTTTCATCTTAGCGTTTGTCAGCCATGATTTGATCGATCAGGACTGGATTGTGATCCCCTTGCCTAAAGTTTTAACTCACGAATTGCCCATGTTCAAAGAGCCGGCTTGAAGATTTCAATAGCGGCTTGAGACAACGGGTCTTGTTTTCGCGAGAACAGACGCGGATGGTTTTAAAGCGACATGAATGACGAATACTGCGGCCCTAGCGGGTTAATTCCTTGAGCACTTGGGATGAGGGACACCGGCAGTCCCGCCAGCGCTAAGAGAGATCAGGATAAGGCTGGCAGTGACCGAAATGAGTTTCGTGTGCGCTAGCAAGACACGAGCCATAAGATATCCGCTAACGCGTCAACCTCTATCATGGCGACGCACTTCCCAGCCGTGCCGAGCGCGACCAGCGTCCGAGTGAATCGAGGTTATCTGGCAGCGAGACTATCGGCCTTCGAGTCTTGTATAGATGAACGCAGTAATCGTATAGGTTCGGCAAGCTATGCTCTTCGCGAATGCGTTCGCCCATCGACGTCTGGTAGTGGACAACGAGCGATGGGATTGCGTTCGTCTGCGGTTTTCGATCTATCTGTAAGAGTTGCCCATGTTTGGTATCGATCACCGTGCCGAGTGCCCGGAGACATTGGGAAAGACTAAAAAAAATCCGGCATCCCACTGGCCGATCCCCGCTTTGCACGGCCCCGCTCGGCCAAGCATTCGACTGAAGAGAGCGTATATTCAAATTCTATCGGCTTACTCGATGCCGAAGCTGGCCGACCATTGGCTTGACCATCGGTCTCGGCCGCGGCATTAACCTTTCTTCGCACCATAAGGAACACGGTAACCATCGGCGGCCGGCAAGAACTCAAACTGCGTGATCCCTCTGGCTTCGAGGTCTTGCCCAATCGCGCGGAGATTTCTGGCATTATAAATTGATTCAGACATGCGCACCTCCCATATTTTAACGATCCGGCTGGACTGCAAAATCAAACCACGGCGGTCGCACATGCCGTGCCCACCATGACTGTAAATCGGCACTATCTGTCGAAGCTTTAGGGCCGAAGCCTGACGGCTTCATTCTGGACCCGCCTCGGGCGGGAATCCACGCGCGGTCAGCGCTATAACCCCCGTTCGGAGGCCGAATACGGCGCGTAAAACCATACGGCGCCTAATCATACGCGCAATGTGTATCGCGACATTTTTTGACGCCGCTCGGAAATTGAGGTATTTCTGATAGCGTAGATGCGGACAAGACTACGCGCGATCATCGTGCCCTTGGCGGCTTGAGAATCGGCGTGTCTTCGCTGCGATCTGTTAGGAAAATCCGTGATTACATCGCGACGACCAAGAACGCGCCCTATTCGATACCGCTTGGATCGGTCGATCCGTCATATCGCTATGAGACTTATCGGCTGGTTAGCGCCTGGCAACGAAGGTGTAAATCCCGATCTGCACGGCGGATCGATAAGGAAAATCTTGCTGGTTCGGCCCAATTTCCGCATCGGTAATGCCATTCTCGCCTTGCCCGCAATCGCCGGGTTTCGTAAGAATTTTCCTGACGCTAGAATTGATTATGTCGGATCTCCGGTGTCAAATCTGCTCTTTCGAAATCAACCCTTGAACCATCATTATGTCGCGCCCCGCAGATTTCCCTGGGTACTATGGCAATATCCGCGCCTGATTCGACTGCTTCGAGCCAACCAATACGACTTGGCGGTGGACATTAGCTGTTCCCAGTCGGGCGTTGGTTCTTTTGTCGTCGGTGTATCGGGGGCTCGAATTCGCGCGGGCTTGACTGGTAAGTGGGATCATCTGTTCAATCTGAAAATTCCCAGACTGCGCGAGGGCAACAAATATCGCAAATTAAAGGAATTCCTCACTGCCATGCATGTCGAACAAATCGACCACGTAGGATCTCTCGAGTTCTCCGCCGCCGAGAAGATCGAGGGAATGAGAAAGCTCGAATCCCTATGCGGCGGGAAAAGCGCAAAGACGGTCGGTGTCTTCGTTGGCGGGCGCAAACTGCGTGGCAAACGATGGCCGCTGGAGAATTTCACTGAGCTCATCAACGGACTTCATCAACGAGGAATCGCGGTCGTCACTTTTCTTGGCCCCGAAGAGAATGACATCGGTGATTCGCTCAGGGTGACTTTGCATCCGTCGATTCCCATCATTTTCGAGCCGTCTGTCAGAAAATTCGCCGCCATTGTTTCACATCTCGGCCTGCTTATTTGCTGCGACTCCGGCCCCATGCATCTCGGCTGTGCCGCAGGTGTCCGGGTATTGGCGATCTTCCAAGAGGGCGATGCGGCGCGCTGGTCACCGCCGCCGGACGCGGCGCGAACCGTCTATCGCGAGGATAGCGGCACCGCTGCGGCGGTGTTGGACGCCGCACTTGAGGAGCTTTCATCCACCGACTCCACAAATGAATCACCAACCACGGGCCCGAGACCATCACGCCCATCGCCGAAGGCCGATCCGTCCGTCCTTTTCTAATCGCGCTTCGCGACTGCGAAGATTCCCATGGATTAGAAATTTTCAATAGCGTTTTCCCTGAAATAAGAATCGCCTGCGACGATGGCTCCACACTAGGGCGATTTATTGCCGCCAGCGTTGGCGCACGTATTGCGAAAGTCTTGTCCGCAAAAAGGATTTACTCAGGAGGAATGCTATGAACAAGCATCTTATTCACGGCCTGATTGTCGGTGCGCTGTTTGCTGTAATAATCACGTGGGTTGCGGCACTCGATGCCGTCGAGGTGGGTGGTTTAGCCTTGCTGGCATCCGTGGTATTCGGCCTAGCCGCCGGGCTCTGCATCGGCGCTTTAAATCGCGGCGAACTTTGCGATGCTGGCTGCCGAGGAAAAGCAAGAGCAGCAGGCGGTCGCGCATCGACACGCTCACGCCCACGCCTGAGCGCTCTCGTCGTAGGGGCGTGTTGCGCTACGCCCCTACGGAAGTATCAGCAGAATCAGCGCTTCCGCCTCCATAGCTGCGAAGAGGGTTCTTGGCTCTTCCATTCTTGTTTCTGTCTCCTTAGTGTCCAGACGACCGACCGACGGTAGTGACGGCGGCATCGCAAATAGGCTAAAATCATTTAGCGTGGTTGCCGCCAATTTTTCCCGGTCTTAGTGTTTGATGAAGGGGTCGTATGAACGCTAACTGGTCGCGTCGTAGTTGGGTTCTGCTCTTTGCATTATTATTCGTCATGCCGTGTCCAAAAACCTACGGAGCCGATTCGTCGCCGCCATTGACCGTCCGCGAATCTGGCGTCGCTTTGTACGCGCAACAAGATGAGGAAACCGACCGCATTGGTACTCTGGAAAAGGGCGAAGCGCTTTTCCCGATCGCCGAGTCAGTGGGGAGAGGCATCTGGTACATGGTGCGCACGAAACAGGGTGTCATCGGCTGGGTGCGCGCCATCGACGTGGAGGTTAGCAGTCAGGCCAAGGACACGTTTAAGGAAAAAGAAACCAGCTCGTCGAGTTGGGCCGCCCGCACTGAGGACGGTCGCACCTTTGTCGGCACTTTTAGCGTCGCGCCCAATCCTACCGCCCGCGCCGCGCGCGGATTTTGGACGCTGAAGGACGCCAACGGCGCCACCGTCATGAGCGGCGGCTGGTCGGCGGAGATGCACAGCACCGGCTGGAACGGCACCTGGCGCGCCAACGTGGACGGACGGCCAGGTGACTTCCGCGGTAGTTGGTCCGTCGACCCGGGACCATCCAAGAAAGTTAACTTTGCGGAATTGTTCGAGGCCGCCGTGAAGGATGCTGTCCGTGGTCTGTGGACCGGCGCTGGCGAATCAGGCGGCTGGACGATCCGGACCTTCAAGTAAAACTTTTGCAGCAGCAGCCGCGATCTTTTTCTCCCCGGCATCGACGGCTGTGTTATAATCTTGTTCGTCGGATGTGGGACGAACAACCAACGCAAAGCACGCCAAGATAAACAAAATTACAAGTTCTAATATCGAAATCCGAAACAAATCCGAATGATCAAAAAATTCAATGTTCCAAACAGGCCCGTTTTGGATTTTGTAATTGGGATTTTATTTTGGGGGTTTGTTTCGGATTTGGAGCTTCGGATTTCGGATTTTCATTCGAACCGGTAACAGGAAGGACATATGATGGATTCGGCCAGCATGCCGCGCTTCGAAGCAATGACCACGGGAGTTCTGCTCGATCGCGCCTTTCGTCTTTACACGAGCAATTTTTCACTGATGCTCGGTATAACCGCCGCGGCGTACGTGCCCTTTTACTTGATCATGGTCATTATCGAATCCCGCGTTGGCGTCAACGTCCAAACTCCGAGCGGCGGCCTTTCGACACTGTTGTTTCAAATCGTGTTCATGATCCTTTGGGCCAGCATTGCATTTCCGATTGCCAGTGGCGCCGCAACCTACGCGATCAGTGAGCGGTATCTCGGTAACGAGGTTACGATTGGCGAGGCGCTGCGTTTGGCATTGAGCCGCTTTTGGACACTGTCGATAGCGCAAATCACCGCCACCATCCGGGTGCTGTTTGGCTTTTTATTATTGATCGTACCGGGAATTCTTTGGATGCTTTCCTACGCTTTGATCGTTCCTGCGGTCCTTATCGAAGGCCAGAACGCGACGCCGAGCCTCAGGCGCAGCCGCGATCTCGTCAAAGGCCACCGCGGCAAAGTTTTTTGCGTGATGTTCATCATCAATCTATTGCAAGGGATTCTCGCCCTTGGCGTGAGCATGGTTTCCGGTATGATTTTCAATAGTGATTCGGCTGGCGGCGCGGTGCTGAATTCCGCGATGAATAATTTACTGTCCATCTTTCTTACTCCGCTCGGCATTGTCGCCACGATTCTGCTCTACTACGACATGCGCATCCGCAAAGAAGGATTCGACCTGGAAATGCTCAGCCGCGCGATCACGCCCAATGCCGAAAGCGTGGCGGCCGTGCCGACGCCGAGCCGTTGATTCTCGATGTCGGCCGTGGCGCAACCGGGTCCGGTTCCTTCGCCGGAAATAATCCGTGAGGCAACCCGCGAGATCCTCGAGCGCCCGGAGTTTACCGAGCCTTCGCGCTGGCATGAGATCTTTCTAGAGATGCTGAAAGCGATTAAAGAATGGCTAGACGCCCTTGGCGCCTGGTCGGAAGCCAATCCCATCCTAGCTCGCGTTTTGTTCGTCGTAGCGCTGTTAATCTTGCTCGCCTGTCTTGCCCATCTCTTATATCTCGCCCTGGCAGACGTGCTGCCTTTTGGACGAAAGAAAGACACGAGGACGGCGCGCTCGACACGCTGGGAGATTCTCGAAGGCACCGCGACCAACTGGCACGACGCCTTGCAAGTCGCCCGCGACATGCTCAAGGAAGGTAACGTGCGGCGCGCCATCTGGATTGCTCATCGGGTGTTGTTGGGACTTTTGGACGAACAGGGGGCAATAAAATTTGCCGGTTGGAAAACTAACTCCCATTATCTTGGCGAATGCGCCCGCAGTCATCCCTGGTACCCAACCTTTGCCGAGTTGACCGAGCTCTATGAAAATGCCGTTTATGCCAGTCGCAGTGCACCCGCCAACACCGCAGACGCTTTGGTTAGCCGGGTGGGAGAATGGTGCAGCGAGACGAGCGGCTGACGATGACTTCGCGCACGTACAATCGTTTGACCGCGACGATCGCGACGGCGATTTTCCTCGTTCTCTCGATCGTTCTCGCCAGTTTTTCCACCCGCGAGAGCACGGATGTTGTCCAACGACGCCCGTCAACATTTTTTACCGACCCCACGGGGGCGCGAGCATTACTGCTGGTGATGAAACGGCTCTTGCCGTCAGTCGAGCAATGGCGCCGACCGCTCCAATTACTGGCGCTACCGAACCAACCGAATGTCCCGACGACACTTATCGTCGCCGGCCCGGGAAAGCCGATTTCCAAGAGCGAGTCGGATTATCTCGATCGCTGGCTCGCCGCCGGCGGTCAACTCATCCTGCTTACGGGCAACGGCTGGCCCACCGGACAGCGCTCGGAATCCGACGAAGAGACGTCCGAGGAAACCAAAACCGCCTCCGATGATCGACTGGAAGATCGTTCAGTAAAATTCCTGTCGCGCTACGCGCCATCGCTGCGCTGGACGAAGCCAGGCAAGGCTCAAACCGGTGAAGTCAGTGGTCCGTCGGTACCATCCGCAGGACTCAAGCTGCGCTGGTCACGCAGCTTCGCCGAGACGGGCGACGCAAAGGTCATCGCCGCGGCGGCAAACAAAGCCCTCGCCGTCGAAATGCCCGTCGGTCAAGGACGGATTATTGCGATTGCCGACCCTGGTATGGCGAGCAACGGCGCCCTGCGTCGATCGGATAACGCCGTATGGCTGGTCACACTGGCGGCGGGTTGGGCGAGCGGCAAAATTCTTTTTGACGAGTATCACCACGGCTTCGGCGACAAACGTAGCACGGCCGAGTTAACCGGCGCCTTTCTCATGACTCCTTGGGGCTGGTGTGTGTTACAGATAGCCGCGGCGGGGCTGCTTTACGCGTTCGCTTACCGGCACCGCTTCGGACGAATTTCGGAAACGCCCACGGCCGACCGGGTGAGCTCACTGGAATTGGTCCAAGCGCGAGCCGGCCTGCTTCAGACCGCGGCCGCCCGCGGACTGGCCGCGGAGTTAATCGTACAGAATCTCTGTCAGGATTTGACGAAGGCCC
>Ga0137403_10004929_pt1 | contig 15599 bp, 9 predicted proteins | sample CZOMad2_1_16fung_FD_122057 | JGI IMG/M metagenome (GOLD analysis project Ga0137403, IMG submission 122057) | Vadose zone soil fungal communities from Angelo Coast Range Reserve, California, USA - CZOMad2_1_16fungal (Hybrid Assembly) | ecosystem: Environmental > Terrestrial > Soil > Vadose zone... | reverse complement strand
GCGCGCGCCGCCGCGGTGGCGATGAGCACAGCGGCCAGCAGCAGCCTGGAGAGTCCTGCAACAATATTATGGGTCATGGGTCGGATGGTACCGCTACCATCCTGAGCATTCCAGCAGTGACGGCCGCGCTGCCCTCGTTGTGCAGTGGCTGCAGACCGATGAGCTTCGCCAACAATACGTAGACGTTGACATTGTCGAACACGGGTACGGTCATATGTCGTTTGAACGAAGGGCCGTGAGCGACGAACAGCGCGCGCATCTGTGGATCGTCATTGTCATACCCGTGCTCGCCGAGCAGTGGGTGTGTGCGCTTCGACTCGACGGCTGCGGTGCTGACCATCCAGCCGTCGTCCGTCACACACTGGATCGCCGGGATCCGCTGGTTTTTGCCGTAGTGGAACTTCTTCGGCAGGCGCTCCTTTTTCCAGCATTGCAGATGTGGATGGGGGCGGCGGGCATCCGTTGCGAGCAGGGCGTGTTCGACCTCGGCGGCGTAGCCCGGCTTCGGGTTGAAGTAAGGCGAGAGGGTTGGCGAACCGTTGGCAGCCACAAAGTTCGACGTGTTGCCGTTGCGGCCGGGCGGCAGAAGGATTGTGCCGTTCGAAAACGGCCCCGGAGTCGTACAGGCAAAGCTGGCAAAAGTTGTGCCCGACAGCGTGCAATTGCTGTTGTCGAGGGTTGCGGCCGGCGTTAGGCCATTGTCCAGAGTTGCGGTAAAGGGTGTGGTTGCAAGATTGACGATATCGTTATCCGGGTTGAGCGAAAAAGAGACGTAATTGGGAATGAAGAATATCCCTACACCCCCGCGAATTACAGTCTTCTGATCCCAACTGTAAGCAAATCCCAGCCGAGGCGAGAATTCCTTCTTTTGCAGGGGAAGATTATTCCGCGTGGTGTTGCGACCGTCACCCACCAGCACCGCATCTCCCAAACACACCGAACCCGTCGTTCCGCTGCAACCCGTAACGCTGCGGTTAATCGCGGACGGATCCCAGTAGGTGAGGCGATTGAAGCGCTCCGACCACGTTCCGGGGAGCTCGTAGCGGAGCCCCAGGTTCAGGGTCAATTTAGGACTGAAGTGCCAAGTATCCGTGCCATAAAAAGCACGGTAATTTTGTCGACCGGCTGTCATGGCTGGAACCTGGGCGGCGCCCTCGGTCTGGTTGACGAACGAGGCGGGACCGCCTTGAGCCAAACCCAGAAGAAAATCGGCAAAAGCAAAGCCCGTGTTCGCGGTTGGTGACGTGGCAAGGTCCGCCGTCCAACCTCCCGAGAAGCCGAAAGCGCCGCTGGCGATGTTGGTTTGGAAGTAGCTGTCCAAGCCCAATTCCCATTGTCCGCCGACTTGGATGGTATGTTTCCCTTTGATGATCGTTAAAGACGGGGAAACGTTGTATTGCGTGTTGTGATTTCCGATGGCGCTATTTCCTTGCGTCCGGCCGACGTCTCCCCCAAAGGGGAAGGCTGGGGTGGGCGGGGTGCGGATGCTGCTGGAAACGTCGTTGTAACTGGCCGGGTACCCAAGCTTGGTCAGATCGTAACCCGCCAAGAGCGGACTACGGCCATAAATAAATCGGCTCCCTGAGAGATTTAGATCTCCAACCACATTCGGGCTGAAGGAGTGGTTGATGTCAATCGCCAGAGCCTTGGTATGGTAATTCTCGGCGCAGCGGTCCTGGCACAAACCGGTGCCAAAAGGATTTGTGGGCAGATCCAGCAGGCCGTAGTAGGTGAAGCGTCCGAAAATTCGTGTGTTCTGGCCAATGTTTTGGTCGACGCGGGCGACGAACTGGTTGTTGTTGCCGCCTGAGCTGCTAGCGGAGGTGAAGTTATTGGTAATCGCGCCTGGAATATTGGGCGCCGGGTAATACAGATCCCACAAGGCCGTTCCGGCGTTGCTCCACTCGGCCTGGGGGATCTGGTTGTTGGCATAAGCGACTCTTTGCCCCGTCGCTGGATTGACGGTGTAAGGGTCGTAAAGTTGGGCTTGGTTGGGGCCCGGGGCCAGCAAAGCCGAAAAATCTCCCTGACGAAAAGCGGCCAAGGGGACTGTGGTGGTGACGACAGAACCAGTGCGTTGGCGGAACTGTTCCCAGCTCGCAAAGAAGAACGTCTTGTCCTTGATGATCGGGCCGCCAAAATTGAACCCGTATTGATTCTGGACGTAAGGTGGGGGTTGGTTCTTTGTACCCGCCACCGCCTCCTGCCGCTTGTTGAAATATTCATTTGAGTTCAGGACTTTGTTGCGGAGGTATTCGTAGACCTCGCCATGATAGGAGTTGCTCCCCGACTTGGTGCTGAAATTAAGAATTCCGCCGGAGAATTTGCCGAACTCCGCCCCCAAGTTGCTGGTCTGGACTTTGAACTCGCCAATCGAGTCTTGAGTCGGAATGATGACTGGAAGGTTGATGTAGCCGATGTTGAGCGGCTGTCCATCCAGATATTCAGCGCTCTGGTTGGCAAAGGAGCCGCCCACCTGATAGTTGCCGTAGCTGAAAGGATTTTGTCCGACCGGAGTCCCGCCAGCTCCGCCTTGTGCGATGGCGCCCGGCGAGATGGTCACCAAGTTGAAAATATTCCTCCCGTTCAGCGGAAGTTCGTTGGCTTTCCGTTGATCGACGACATCACCGAGAGAGGAAGTCTCGATCTGCAGCAGCGGGCTCTCGGCGGTGACCTCTACGCTCTCGCTTGCTTGGCCGACCGGCAGGGACACATCGATATGAGTATCCTGCTGCACCTGCACAACCACGCCCTCGCGAGTAACGTGTTTGAAGCCTTCCTTTTCGAAATCGAGGCGATACGGCCCAGGAACCACGTTCACGAACTTGTAGAGACCCTCGTCACCAGTGGGCTGGGTGCGAGTCTCCTGGGTGCCGGTGTTGGTAAGGGTGACTTTGGCACCTGCAAGTGCCGCTCCCGAGGGATCGGTAAGTGTACCGTCTACCGTTCCAAAGGTGGATTGCGCGCGAAGGGACACGCACGACAGGAGGATGAGAACTCCAACCGACAACAGCGATGCCCAGAGCTTTCGAGACGACATGGTCTACCCCGCGGGAGAGAATTTATTCCAAAACAAATAGACTTTATTCCAAATCTGGGATTACTTCGGAGGCTTTGCGGGTTGTCAAACGCAACTCCCGTCGAGCCTTCAGGAAGTGCTCCCGACAACAATTACGAGAATGTAAAAGCATTTGTACCAAAATAGATTTTGGAATGTTGCCGAGAACAGACCGACTCGATCCGAATCACCTTAGGGATGATTGGCTTCTTTTCTAAGCAGGGCGTAAAGAAAAGGTTTACCCGTTGGCTTTTGACTACCGCCGTGCGGCTCCACCGTCACGAAGACGGCATCAATCTCCGCGAGTTGCTTCGGGTCATCCAAACGTAGAACCCAGCGCCGATTCGATTCGCTATCCATATAGAGGATGCCCAAGTTCATGGGGCGAGGCTTCTCGGCCAACTCCGCATCTCGCTGTCCCCAAACCTGGAAAGCGCTGGCGTTCTTGATCCCCGGTTCGTGATCGAGGTCGAAGGCGTAGAAAATCAAGGATTTGTTCTGCGTGTAAAAGATGCGTCCATACGACTTGCGCGTGTGACTCCCGCTATCCACGTCAAACACATCCGCGATGTAAAGCTTGCGAGCGCCCATGAGTTCGCGGATGTCGCGATCCGAGGCGAGATACTGCTCGTCATCCTTGAGTCTGCGATCTTGCTCTCGCGCGCCGGCGGATAGTTCTTCAACCTTCGATTCCAGAGAGGCTGTATGCAATAGCACGCGATCCTGATCCGCACGCAAGTTCGTCAGCTCCGTGCGGAGAAGGTCGTAGGACTTTTCAGCGTCGCGCAGTTGGCCGACGAGTTGGTCGCGTTCCGTGGAAACCTGCTGAAACAGTGCCTCCCGTTTGCCGTTGGCTGCTGCGAGACCAGCGGAACGCTCTTGCGCCGCACGCAAAAGCGAACGCAATCCCGCAATGTCTTGCTGTTCATCAGAAATTCGTGCCTCCAGGCGTAAGATTTTCTCTGTCTGCGCGGCTGCTAGTCCCTGTGCGTTTTTCGCGTGGGAGGAGAGGCTCTGCGACAGCCCGGGCGAGCTCAAATTCGCGTTGGACTCCGACGTCCCAGAACTCAGTTGCGTGGTATGTGATCGTCCGCCGAGCTTGTACCCACCCGCTGCAACTCCCGCAATCAGGCAAGCCGCCATCGCCGCCGTGGCCCACTGCGCCGCAACGGCCCGACCCAGGAATGCACTGCGGAATCGAAGCGGGCGGTTAATCTCGACCAAGCCGGGTTTCCTCCGCTCGCCCTCTCGAATCTGCTCCAGCAGCTCGTTCCTCACCGAGCGGGAGTCCCACACCTCGGATTCCGCACTCTTATCACACGCGGTCGCGAGATACGCCATACCTTCAGAATGGAGAAGGGAGTACTCGTCATAGACTTCGTGACACGCAGCACATTGCCGGAGATGATCCTCGAGCTCAAGTCGTTCGCCACCTGTAACAGCATTCGCCTTGGCTAATGCCGCCAGTTCCCTGAACTTCTCGTGGTCGTCCGGTCGTCGATTTTTATGCATCGTGATTATCCCGAAGCCTCTTTACCGCAGGGCTTTTCCGCAACCGCTCCAAGCCACGGTAGAAATGATGGCGCACATTTCCGAAGGGCTCCTGAAGCCGCGCGCCAATTTCTCGCAGGTCCAGGCCTTCAAAGTAAAACAGTTCCAACGTTTGCCGTTGCACTGGCGTTAGCTCTTCAAAAGCGCTCTGCAGGTGTGAAAAATCTAATCTCACACCCACCTCATGTTCTGTGTCGTCGCGGCCCACTAGAGTATCGTCCAAAGACTCTATATCTGTACCAGCATAGAATCCCCGGCGTACCAAGTGTGCCTTCCGATCGCGGGCCCGACTAAAGGCAACCTGCACAACCCATCCCTTTGCCGTGCCCTTGGCGGGATCGTAGAGGGTGGCCTTTTGGTGCAGGCATAGAAAAGACTCCTGGACCGCCTCCTCCGCTTCGCCATGGTCGCCCAGAATGCGAAGCGCGATTCCGAAAACCAGCCTCGAGTACCGGCCAAACAACATGTCCAGGGATTTTGCATCCTTCGCCTGGATTCCTGCCATGAGCTCTTCATCTGTGGGAGTTCGAACCTCAACCGGTTGCACCGCGGAGGTAGAACTCTCCCGGCCCCTGCCAAAGACGACAGGAAACGCCAGGGCGCGGCCATTCGGGGGAGAGCTCATTCTCAGACTTGGAGAACCGTCGTGCCCACAGAAACCCCGGCAAACTGGCGGCGCGTCTCAGACCCTTGGCGTCCAAAGCTCTCAGCGCCGACACAACTCTCCGGAAGTATGGCGCCAGCATATATCAGAAGAACCAGGGTCTTCCAGTCAAAATGCTTCTTATATAGATGAGAAAAATATCTTCGAGAAAATGGTACAGATTCCTGCCGCTCCTCGTACATAGAGGGATCACATTTTGATTCGTGATTTAGTTTCGTGGCCCGACCGGCGTGTGCTAGTTTTCAACCTTGTCTGCGAATGAAAAAGGCTTGGGTAGGATGACGAACGACGCGTCCGAAACCGGCTGGTTGCACATCGTCAAGCCTCTGCTGGCGCTCGCTCTAGTGGCTTTTCCCGGGACGGTTCGCGCGCAGTCCGCCGACGCTTCGCTCACCGGCCGCATTACCGATCCGAACAAGGCGCTAATCACAGATGCCAAAGTGACCGTCATCAATAGCGGCACCGGGGTTCACTATCAGGGTCTTACCAATGAAGCAGGAACTTACTACGTATCCAATCTTCCGCCGGGGCGCTATCGGATTGAGGTCGAAAAACTGGGTTTCAAAGCTGTGATCCAATCAGGCATTGTCTTGCACGTACAGGACGCGCTAGAAGTGAACTTTGAGATGACGCTGGGATCGGCTTCCGAGAGCGTAACTGTCGAAGGAGAGCTGCCTCCGCTCGATACCGAGTCATCGACGGTGGGCACTGTTGTCGAACAGCGGGTCGCCAACGAGCTTCCGCTGAACGGGCGCAATGTTTTCAATCTCATCGTGCTAGCTCCGTCGGTGATTCCGCAAGGCAGTTCCACGGGGACGCCTGTGGGAGTCAATCCCTTTGGTTGGGGGAACTACCAGGTCAGTGGCTCGTTCGGAAATCAGAGCGCCGAGTATCTCGACGGCCAGCCGCTGAATATCGGTTACATCAACCTGCCGGTGCTGATTCCGATTCAAGATTCGATTCAGGAGTTCAAGGTGCAAACCAGCAATCTTGGCGCGGAATGGGGGCGGTTCGCCGGCGGCGTTACCACATTAAGAACAAAGGGGGGCACCAACGCGCTTCACGGAGAGGTGTACGAATATCTACGCAACGGCGTTTTTAACGCGAACAATTTCTTTCTGAAAGCTGCGGGACAGCCACGGCCGCCCTGGGTCCAGAATCAGTTTGGAGCCGAAGCAGGCGGCCCCCTGAAGCTGCCTCACTATGACGGTCGCAATCGCACATTCTGGTTCGCCAATTGGGAAGGTTTCCGGTTGCGCACGGGAGAGCCGTTCACCACAACCGTGCCAAGCACAGCAGAGCGCAACGGAGACTTCTCCGCCATCAATACTCCGATCGTGGATCCTTGCGCTGGTTCGGTGAACGCGGAGGGCGCCTGCCCGGGAAGCAGTGCGACCCCCACTGTCTTTTCCGGCAATTTAATCCCAGGCGGCCGAATCAGCCCAACCGCCAAGGCGCTTCTCAATCTATGGCCCGCCGCGAACGCTCCTGGACTCGCAACCACCTCGGGCACCATCAACAATTTCAATACGGTTGCCAGGACTGGTGGCAACCAGAATCAAGTCGTAGCGCGAATCGATCAAGATCTGACTAGCCGGCAAAGACTGTTCGTCAGAATGAGTTACTGGAACGTACTGGATCTGCCGATCGACCCGCTACACAACGGGTTGTGCGCGGACAGGTGCTCGGAAAAATATTCGACCAGGGCAGCCGCCTTCTCTTACAACTACACAGTCAATCCAACCACAATCCTGGATCTGCACGCCAGCATCAGCCGCTTCAAATACAACCGGTCTCCAACGAACGCCGGCTTCGACTTAACCTCGATTGCGTGGCCCAAAAGTTACAATGCCTCGGTTCCGGAGATCATGCGAACTCCGCCGACCCCCTGTGTCGCCAATTCTGCCGACAATATCATGTGCACGCAGGGGCAAAGCTTCATCCAGGACAGGAACACCCAGTACGATCTCTCTCCTGGCTTGACGTTGATGCGCGGCCGCCACCGGTTTCACGTTGGCCTCCAACTCGAAGGCGGCTATGACAACTACGCGCAAACCAACGTCGCCAGCGGAGCTTTCGATTTCTGCGCTGCTGGCCAGCCCTGCTTCACAGGATTTCCGTTCGCGGATTTCCTGTTAGGGTATGCCGACAACTTCAGTAACTTCGAAAATCACTTTTTTGCTCAAGCCGTCGTCCCCGCGTTCACTGCAGGCAAGCAAACGTATCGGGCGTTCTACTTCAACGATGTTTGGCACGCCAGGGACAAATTGACTCTCAGCTTCGGCCTGCGCTACGAGCAGCAGGCGCCCTGGTCAGAACGTTTCGATCGGCTCTCATATTTCGATCCGAGCGCATCGAGCTATTTGAATCGGCTCATGGCAGCTGGTACGCAAACAATTAAGGGGGATGTCTATCTGATACCTCCAGGAACGCGGAACAATCTCCCGTTTCGGAAAAATAACGTCTCCCCGCGAATCGGAGTCGCTTACGGCTTGACCCCAAAGACCGTTATTCGTAGCGGGTACGGCGTTTTCTGGGTGCCGAGCGACGTTTCGTTCGCCCTCAATCCGGTCAATGACATGCTTAACGCGGGCAGCACGACCTACACGGGCACGGTGGATGGAGTCCACCCTTTCAGATCCATCTCGCTGCCCTTCCCGGACGGCATTTTCGCGCCGCCTGGGCGGAGTCTCGGAACTACGGGTACGCAACAGTTTCTCACCCAGGTGGTTCAGTCGATTACTGAAGCCGATCACGCTCATCATCCTGGTGGTTACGTGCAGCAATGGAACTTGAGCATTGAAAGGCTGCTTCCGGGCGGATTCCTGCTGTCGGCGGCTTACGTCGGCTCCAAGGGGACGCATCTGGAGCAATATTCGGAGCAAGTCAATCAGATCTCTGACGCCATGCTTGCGCAAGCGGCGGCTCAATTTGCAGCCGGTGGCCGTTCTGCGGTTACACTGCTGCAGTCAGTTCCGAATCCCTTCTTCATTAATGGGCAAGCTTTGGCGTTGGCCGCGTCCACCACTACCGCGGGGCAACTTCTGCGCCCCTATCCGCAATATACGAGTGTGGAACTGGCGGGGCGAGGGTCGTTTGCCAGCGGGTATCACTCCTTGCAGGTCAGCGCGCGCAGGCGCTTTGCGGGAGGTGGTTCGCTGCTGGTCGCTTACACCAATTCCAAACTCATCAGCAACACCGACACGCTAACCTCTTGGCTGGAGACGGGCGTTGGCCCCCTGCAGGACAACAATAACTTGCGCGGTGAACGGTCGCTTTCCTCCCAGGATGTGCCACAACGGTTGGTGATCAGCTATGTCTTGGATCTTCCCTTCGGCCAGGGTAGAAAATATCTTTCCAATGAAGGGAGCCGCCTAAACGTAGTCGTGGGAGGCTGGGGCATTGACGGTGTAACGACATTTCAAAGGGGGTTCCCGCTGATATTCCGCAACGGCCAAGCGAACGACGCAACCCTATTTGGCGCCGGATCGCGTCCGAATGTCTTGCCCGGATGCCGCAAAATCCTTTCGGGCGCGTCGATTGCCCGCCTGAATCGCTGGTTTAATACTGAGTGTTTCGCTGCTCCGCCAGACTTCACCTTCGGCAGCGAGCCGCGAGTAGATTCGACCCTCCGCGCGGACGGTGTCGACAATTTCGACTTCGCTGTATTCAAGAAAGTCTTGCTCGGGAGGGAAGCCCGAGCGGGCGGGGAGTTTCGGGTGGAGTTCTTCAATCTATTCAACCGCACTCAGTTTGCTCCGCCGAATACAACCTGCTGTTCCGCGAATAATGCGAACTTCGGCGTGGTGACCAGTACCGCGCCGGGCACGAATCCCCGCCTGATTCAGTTCGCGCTGAAGTTTCTGTTCTGATTCTGCGGAGCACAAAGCCTCTGAGCACAGGAAAACCGAAGCGGTGGTAATTGTGCCAAGAATATTGATAACGCTAAAGCGGCTGTCCAAGATTGGATGGGGTTTCGTACTGATTGCCGCGGCCAGTGTCCCCAGTCCGTCCTTGTTCGAAGTTAAGTTGCCGCACGGCGTCGACTTCGTCTTGCGGAATTCTCCTACTCCCCAGAAATACTTGATCGAAACTATGCCCGGCGGAGTTGCTCTGCTCGACTACAACGGCGATGGCCTGCTGGATATTTTCGTCGTTAACGGAGGCCACATCGAGTCCCCCATGAAGGCTCCGGAGAGCTTCGACCGTCACGATCCGCGCTACTGGAACCGCCTCTATCGGCAAAACCGCGACGGAAGTTTTACGGATGTCACCGAACAAGCAGGTGTTGCGGACGCTGGCGACGGAAACTACGGCATGGGAGTGGCGGTCGGGGACTACGATAATGACGGATTCCCCGACTTATATGTGACCAGTTATGGAAGGAACATTCTCTACCACAATAACGGCAATGGAACCTTCACAGATGTGACCGCCAAAGCAGGAGTTGCGGGAGGCGGATGGTCTGTTTCAGCAGGATTTGTGGACTACGACAATGACGGAAAACTGGATTTGTTCGTCACTCGTTATATGGAATGGGATACGCAATACAGCAAAGACTGTGGCGGAAGGTTTCACACATATTGCCCGCCCGGGGAATTTCCGCGCACCACAAACATTCTCTACCACAACCGTGGAGACGGAACATTCGAAGATGTAAGCGTGCGCTCCGGCATCGCAGCCAAGAAAGGGCACGCTCTGGGCGTGGCTTTTGCAGATTACGATGGCGACGGACTGACGGACATCTACGTAGCCAACGATGGCATGCAGCAATACCTCTTTCATAACAATGGAAACGGCACATTCAGCGAAACAGGGATGGAAGCGGGTGCAGCGCTCAATGTTGACGGCGGACCCCTGTCGGGCATGGGAGTGGTATTTCAAGATTATGACAATGATGGCCGTCCTGATGTGATCGTAACAACGCTTCCTCGCCAGACCTACGCCGTGTTCCACAATGACGGTAAAGGCACGTTCAGTGATCGCGGCTTGCAGACTGGATTGACCATGGTTTCCGGGGTAACGTCCGGTTGGGGTGTAGGCCTCGAAGATTTTGACAACGATGGGCAGAAGGATCTGTTCGTCGCGCAGGGCCACGTTCTAGATAATGTCGAGAAGATTGATCCATCGTTGCACTATTTGGAGCCCACATTGCTGGCCCTCAATCACGATGGCCGCTTCGAGCCTGCGAATCCCGGAACGGATGAGTTGGTGACGGCACGTGGTGCCGCCTTCGGAGATCTGAACAATGATGGCTCGATGGACGCGGTGGTCACCCTTCTCGGGGGACACCTTCAGGTGTTCATGAACCGTGGTGGGACCTCGCATTGGCTGACCATCACGCTGCGTGGCACGCGCAGCAATCGCGACGGACTGGGCGCTCGCGTACAAGTCAATGGGCAGACTCGCTTCGCCACGACAGCAGGCAGTTACGAGTCAGCGAACGATAAGCGCTTGCACTTTGGACTGGCAGCTGCGAAGGTGGCTAAGATTGACGTGTGCTGGCCTTCGGGAATCCACCAGACTCTGAATGACATCCCAGTAGACCAGTTTCTTGAAATCCGAGAACCGGAGCGGCCATGATTCTAGGGATCGCGGTGTTGTGGCTGGCCTGGCAGGGGCCGTCGCCGGAAGCCTCGCAACACATCGAAGCCGCCCGTCACGCGGAAGCCGAGAAGCACTTCGAAATCGCGGTAGCGGAATACCGAAAGGTAACCGAATTGGAGCCGGCGTCAACCCCCGCTTTCGTGAGCCTGGGGCAGGCCCTTATCGAGGCGCGCGACTACGGCGCGGCTGTCAAGCCGCTGAAGCGGGCGCTCGAGCTGGACCCGAATTCGGCATCCGCGCACCAGTTGCTCGGCTACGCGTTGCTGGCGCAGGGTTACCCCTCCGAAGCGATTCCCCATCTCGAGAAGGCGCACGAACAAGCCGCACTGGGTATCGCGCAAGCGGAGACCGGTCAATTCGCGGATGCGATCGTCAACTTGCAGGCCGCATTGCGGAAGCGCCCCAACGATCCGGATCTTCTCTATTATCTAGGCCGCGCCAGCGGGCTTCTGTCCAAGCAATCCATCGACGCACTGCTCACGGCCTATCCGGATTCCGTGCGCGCCCACCAATCCATGGCCGAAGACTACATGGTTCTGCGCCAAATGCCGGAGGCAGAGAAGGAGTATCAGCAGGCTCTGCAATTGCGTCCCGACACGCCGAATCTTCATTTGGAACTCGGGCACGTGTACGCGCAGACGTCGCGGTGGCCATTGGCGGAGGAACAGTTTCGCGCCGAGACGAAGCTACAACCCGGTAACGCAGAGGCGGCCTACCGCCTGGGCGATGCGTTGTTGCAGCAGGGAAAAGCGAAGGAGGCGAGGGTAGAGCTGGAACGTTCCGATGAACTTCTTCCGCAAATGCCGGAGACCCTCTACGCACTGGGCAAGGCCGCGGCGCTGGAAGGCGACTCCGCCGCCGCTGAGAAGGCCTGGACAACCCTGCTCAGTGTCGAAAGGGAAGGCTCGCTCGCCGGTCAGGCCCACTTCGGATTGGCGGGACTCTACCGCAAGGTGGGCAAGACGGCGGAAGCGGATGTGCATATGCGGGAGTTCCAAAGATTGCGGAACTCCGCGCCTGGAGTGGAAAAGCAGTAATGAGTTCGGGGCGTGGGATTCATCGGGCCCGTCGTAAGTGGGCACGACCGAAACCCTTTGCCTACTTTAACGCCTTGATCCCGGCTACCAGAGCCTTGATATCGTCGGCGGTCAGCTTTTCCTTGAAAGGCGGCATCTTGGGCTTGGAGGTGTCGTTGCCCTCTTCGATCGCCTTGATCAGTTCGGCCTCCGTCTTGGAGGCTCGGGTTTTCAGAGCCGGAATCTTCATCGCAGGCTTTCCTTCCGCGTCCGCGCCGTGACAGATCTTGCAACGGGCTTTGTAGTTGGCATTGTCGGTGAGGTCTTCCGCGGAAGCCGCGGCAGTCCAAGTCACTCCGAAGAAAATGAGTGCGGATAAGAATTGCGTGAAATACTTCGTCATTTGTGAAACCTCCTGATTTATCAACAGACTGCGAAAGGGCATTTCTAAAAAGTTTTCGTTACTCCTACGGGGCAGTGCGCTTCAGCCGGCCAGCGGGACTTGCCCCTGGGGCAGCGATTGACGTGTGAGCGTGACCATGACAGGTCAAAGTGCATGAGTTCGTGGCCTGATTATAAGAGATAGGCGCCGGTCCATTGGGCCCCACTACGTTCACGTCAAAGTTCAACATCCTCTCTCCCGAAACGCTTCCGTTTTGCGCGCCCATGCCGTGCGCTACATGACAGGTGGAACACGAGAAGCCATCATTAATATGACGGGCGTGGTCGCTGAAGCTGGTATTTGCGAGAATCTGCGTCAGGTCGTGGCACTTGCTGCACATGGCGTAGGGGCCATTGATGCTCAAATCGGGACTGGGATACAGATTCGACAAAAGCCCACCTGGGGTTGCCGCCTGGCTAAATTCGTAGCGGCGTTCCAAAATGTGACTGAATCTCGATCCGTGCGGACCGTTCGGACCGATGCCGCCGAATTCGCGATTGTCGTCGCTGTTGTGACAGTCGGTACACAAGACGCGCGAACCGATGGTGCGCGTGGAATTGGTTCCATCCAGATTCAGCATTTGGCTGCGCAAGCTGGGTTGCGTCAAGGCGCTGCGGCGGTCGTGTGTTACTGGATGGCTTGAGGTGGAGGAAGGGCTGAATTCGGAAATCAGGTTTAGAGGATCGGCGGCCGAGACTACACGGGTCGGCAGGTATCCGAATCGCGCGGGATCGGTCAGCTTGCCGGCGCTGGTGCCATGGCAGCGCAGGCAGTTCTCGAATTGGTTGATGGCGGGATTGAGAACAGTGATTCCATCGGCGGCGCTGACGCCGGCGGCGCCATTTTGCGAAGGGCGAATTGCCGGTGGCGCCCCGAGCGCGGCGGCCTGCATGCTCTGGTGAGGATTGTGGCAATCCACGCAGGTGGCGTGGCGATTGTTGTTGAGCACGCCACTCTCCGTGCGATCGTGAACGTTGTTCCCAAGCGGAAACGGGTGGCCGCCTTTGGCGAATTCGGCGAAGACGTTGGGGGCCGCGGGGGTCACGCCGCTGCCGCCATTGTGGCAAGCGAGGCAGGCCTGCTCGTCGGCGCCTCGCAGTAGCCGCGCGGGACCGGCGGCGTTGTGCGACATGTGGCATTGGTTGCAGGCATTTTCGGCGACGCTGTTGTATCCACCTACATAGGGCTGGTTGGTTGTGTGGTTGGTGGCCGTCGCATGAATGCTGACGGGCCAATTAGCAAGATAGTTCGTTTGTCCGCTGACCACACGATTCGGATCATGGCACGCCAGGCAGAGTTGTCCGCCCTGGTTGTCGCGGACCAGAAACATTCCTACCGTATGGTCTTTGGCCTGGAAATGCGCATCGTGGCAGGTGGCGCACTCGACGTTGCCCTTCACAAGTTTGACGGCGGGGTCCCTGGTGGTCGCGGTGCCCGAGAACAATTGCGACGCGAGTTCCGGCGAGTCCACCAGCGGCGTCTTCATGCTGAAGGGATGCGAACTGCGCAGATCTGCGCCGAACCTCGCGGTGGCTGCCATGGAGCCGCCCATGTTCATTTTTCCGGCAGCGACGGTCTGACCTGGGGCCACTGTGCCATCGTGGCAACTCAGGCAAAGCTTGCTGGAGGCTCCCACTGCGGGCTGGATCGCGGCCTGGTGGTATGAGGAACTTGTGTAGTTGGTGTATGCCTGCACCGAGAGCGTCTGATTCCATAGAGGTGGTCCAGGTAAAGCGGAGTGCGCGGCGTGACAGTAAAGGCAAGAGGCGGAGGTGCTGCCCTTGACCGGCGATGTTCCTGCGGGAGATAGATCGTGAACACCAAGCTGGTCGCCGGGAATTTGGGCGGACGCTGTGCCCGCCAGCAAGCCAAGAATCATTACGAAAAGACGGATTCTGGTCATGGCTTCTTGACCTCCGCCTTCTGGGTCGGGCTTTCGTAGCGCAGCACCTGCACGCGCCGGTTGTAGGAATCGACTACATAGATGTGGTCGTCTGGAGTGATGAACACGCCAGCAGGCAGCTGGAATTGTTCCGGTCCGCTCCCGGTTCCGCCGAAGTAGTACAACAGTTGTCCCTGTGGATTCACGACTTGCACCTGATCTCCGAGGCCATCGACGACGTAGAGATTGTGTTCGCTATCCACCGCGATTCCCTTCGGCCGAAACATGCTGGCGCTGGCTTCATTGCTACCGTCTTGGCCGCCGCCGATCTGCGACAGAAACTTGCCAGAGAGGTCGAGGATCTGCACCCGAAAATTCATGGCGTCGACAACGTAGAGCTTTTGGTCGACTAGCTTCAGTTCGGTCGGAAAATTGAACTCACCGGGGCCGGTACCCCCCTTGCCAAAGCTCTGTAGAACCGAGCCTTGCATGTCGAGAACGAAAATCCTCTGACGTAGCGTGTCGGTGACGTAAATTCGCTGAGCGACGGAATCGACGGCGATCCCTGTGGGGCGCTTGAAGTAGCCTTCGCCGCCTCGCAGGCTGCCAATCACCTGGCGGAACTTGCCGTCCGCATCGAACACGAAGATCTTCCCCGCCTCGGAGTCGGTGACGTAGAAATTGTCGTCGGCATCAACGGTGACGCACTGAGGCGAGCGGAAGGGCTCTTTGCCGTCGCGGTAAATCAGCTTGTACTTCTGGCGAGCGAAGTCAAAGATGTGGACTCCGCGAAGACCTGGATCCGTGACGATGACGCGCCCGGTGGAATCAACCGCCAAGCTATACGGGCGCACCAGATTGTGCAGATCGGGCGGACCGGCTACGAGGTCGAGAACTTTTGTCCAGAATTTGCGCTTGACGGTAACCTCGCGATCCGAGGTAAAGGTACGTTCGAAGACCAGACGGCGTCCGCCCAAAAGTTCCAGATCGGGTACAGAGATCGGAGCCATCGAGTCACGCTTGGAGCGCGAGGCGGCGCTGAGCTCGCGCGGCGCGCCCGCGACTAGAGCGACCATCAGAGACAGCGTCAAAACGCGAATTGGCAAATTCTTAGACATTGAAACTACTGAATACCAAAAATGTTAAAATGCCGCGTTACGCCCACGAAGAGCGACTGAAAATTCGCCGGCTTGGCACCACCCGTCCCGATTCCCTGGTAGAGGTAGTTGTAGCCGGCCACAAAATGCATTTGCCGGTAGTAATAGTCGGCGACAAAGTTTCCCTGCTTCACACTGTTCTCGGAGGTGATCGAGGCTGCTGTTGTCTGGTAATCGGTGTGGGTGTAGTTAGCAGAAATGTTGAGGCGCTCCGTCGGGTGA
>Ga0137403_10004928_pt1 | contig 15599 bp, 18 predicted proteins | sample CZOMad2_1_16fung_FD_122057 | JGI IMG/M metagenome (GOLD analysis project Ga0137403, IMG submission 122057) | Vadose zone soil fungal communities from Angelo Coast Range Reserve, California, USA - CZOMad2_1_16fungal (Hybrid Assembly) | ecosystem: Environmental > Terrestrial > Soil > Vadose zone... | reverse complement strand
CGCAGCATGCGCCGCACATGGATGCGCTCCATGTGGGCGATCGCCGTCGCGTAAAATTCGGGGGTGAAATAGCCGTGGGTGCGGCAGAGGTCAACGTACTCCTGGATCGTCCCCCAGCGTTGCAGTTGGGACACCTGGAGGAAGTGCTCCCGCGTCCCCGGCTTGAGCTCTTGTTGGCATATCGTCATGGCTGATGCCTCGTGGCACGGTTGGACATGTCGATCAGCGGGTGTCGCACAGACGACCGTATGCGACCCCGATGAGCGGCGACATGATGTGCCGATTACGCCTCTTGGTCCTCGCCATCCCACAGCGCATCCTTCAGATCGGCTCCCTCCAACGGCTCGGCGGCCACGTGCGCGAGACCCAGCGTCTGGCGCAGTTGCTGCTCGATGGCGGTGGCGACCTCGGGATGCTCTTTGAGGTACTTTTTGGCGTTCTCGCGTCCCTGGCCGATGCGGTCCTCCTGGTAGGCGTACCAGGCGCCGCTCTTGGTCACGAGCCCGCGCTCGTTGGCCAGGTCCAGGAGGTCGCCTTCGCGCGAGATGCCCTCGCCGTACATCATGTCGAATTCCGCCTGCCGGAAGGGTGGGGCCACCTTGTTCTTCACCACCTTTACCCGGACCCGGCTGCCGGTGATCTCGTCGCCGTCTTTGATCTGGCTGATGCGCCGCACATCCAGCCGAACGGAGGCATAGAATTTGAGCGCATTGCCGCCGGTGGTCGTCTCCGGGTTGCCCACGAACATGCCGATCTTCTGCCGCAGCTGATTGATGAAGATCATCGCCGTCCTGGATTTGCTGATGATCCCCGTCAGTTTGCGCAGGGCTTGCGACATGAGCCGCGCCTGCATCCCCATCGGCGCATCGCCCATCTCGCCGTCGATCTCCGCTTTGGGGACCAGGGCCGCCACGGAATCCACCACGATGACATCGATGGCGCCACTGCGCACCAGGGTCTCGGCGATCTCCAAGGCCTACTCGCCGGTATCCGGCTGCGAGATCAGCAACTCATCGGTCTTCACGCCAAGCTTCTGGGCATAGACCGGGTCGAGCGCATGCTCGGCATCGATAAAGGCGGCAATACCGCTGGTCTTTTGCACCTCGGCGATGAGGTGGAGCGCGATGGTCGTCTTGCCCGAGGCCTCGGGGCCGAAGATCTCGGTGACCCGGCCTCGCGGAATGCCGCCGACGCCCAGGGCGGCGTCGAGCGAGATGGCGCCCGTCGGAATCACCGCGATCTCCAGGGCCGTGGGCTGCGCCCCCAGGCGCATGATGGCACCCTTGCCGAATTGCCGTTCGATCTGGGCCACGGCCAGATTCGGCGCCTTCTCCTTCGGCTCTTTCGCACCGTTCACACTGGGCTTCACGGTCTCCATCAGTCCGTCCTCCCTGAGGGCATCCGCCTCTGGTCTGCTCTCATGCGTACCGGCACGTTCAAGGCGATTGACTGAACACTATTAATCCAATACCATACCAGTGATCCTGCGGTCTTCGCAAGTACATCTTCGTGCGTGAGCACAACGGGTGTCCAGTCATGATGGTCCGTATGCCGGCGGCGTGGTGGTCCTCCCGTGCAGGCCTCTGGTCCGCTCTCTGGCCATGAGCGATCACGCGCCCACGCCGGGATGAGGAGAGGCTGAAATCGTTCCGATCGCGGTCGCATCCCCGAAGACCCACGTGAACCTCTCCCTGGAAGATGTGGTGCGCGCATGCCGCGAGACGTGGTAAGATCACGCAGCCCGGCATCCACCTGCACATCTGGCTCGATCACGCACCGGGGAAACTGTATGCCACGACCGCGGTATCAACTCACCGACGATGACGTCGCGGTGGTGCATCGGTGGGTACGTGAACGCTTCCGCACGCATGGGTGGCCGGAGGATTGGCCTTCTCTGACCGCGTGGGACCGGTTCCCACTCGACAAACCGGCCACCAACACCCTCCAACGGTGGTGTGACCGGTTCCTCGACACATCCCAGTGGAAACAACTCCAGGCGGTGATTCGTGCGGCCCGGCGCGACAAGAATCAATCGCGCACGGTCCACCTGTCCACACGAGCACACGCACGGCTTCGCGCGCTCGCAGAGCGTGAGCATCTCACGCTTTCAGCGGTCATCGAACGGTACCTGCCTGACGCGACGGCCACCCCGACCGCACAAACAGCCCATCCCACAGCCGCCAAGCGGCAGACGATGATCGCGAATGCCGCCGTCACGACCATCGCCGAGCAGGTGTCCACACTGCGCAAGGTGATGAAGGTCCGTCTCTGGTTACGCGTTGAAAACAACAGCAAGTTCGTTCGGGGCATCAAGAAAGCCCGTGAAGAAATTGAGCGCTCTGTCCTCAGCGCCTATGGGATGGAGCAGCCACACAAGGACAGACCGGAATATCTCCTGACGATTCCCTACGACACCGACGAAGAACTCGATCGGATGATCGATGACATCCTGATCGAAGCCGCAAACCTTGCGGACGATCGCCATTGTTTTATCGAAGCCGATGTCCAATCGGTCGACGACCCCGATCGGTCTTGGTGAACGGCGCGTCCCCGTCAGCAGAGCACCCGATCGCCTCGGGTGAGGCGCTTCTCCTCCTAGACCGCGGCGCCTGTCGGTCCTGGAGGCGTTTCGCATGCCGTACGCCCTTGGTCGATTTCGGACGCCCCCGAACGACTATGTGATGTCAACAGCGATGCCACCACGCTCATGGAGCGAGCGATGTCGTTCCGGTGTCTGATGGCCTCTGAGGCGCAGGCACTGGACGCCTTGGCCGCACGCGAGCGGTGCCTGTCACGATGCGCCGGCCCGGCATGTCCACGAGTCAGGATGCCGTGTCAAGAAGGAGACGGATATGTGTGGCCGCTACACCTTCCAACCCTCTGAAGCATTTTATAAGCGGTTCAACATCGCCAACCGCCTCGATGGTCTCGTGGCCCGCTACAACATCGCCCCGAGCCAGCTGGTGCCGGTGATCATCTCCCAAGGCCCGAACCACGTCATGCTCATGCGCTGGGGCCTCATCCCGCACTGGGCCAACGAGGAAAAGACCGCCTACAAGATGATCAACGCGCGTATGGAGACCCTCACCCAACGACCGGCCTTTCGTAGCTTGCTGGCGGCCCACCGCTGCATAATTCCCGCATCCGGCTACTATGAATGGAGGCAAGAAGACAAGGCGAAAACCCCTTACTATATCCACCCCAAGAGCCACCCACTCTTTGCCTTTGCAGGCCTCTACGACGTCTGGACTAAACCCGACGGTGAGGAGCTCTATACCTTCACGATCATTACGAAAAACGCGGACGAGTGCATGGCACACCTCCACCACCGCATGCCCGTGATTCTGGAGAGGGAGCTGGAGGACGCCTGGCTCAATACAGAGATCACGAACATGCGTGAAGTCCTCAATATCCTCGAGAGAAGCGCCGGCGTCACACTCGATGCCTATCCGGTGTCGCGGATGGTGAACAAGCCCAGCGTCGATAGCCAGGCATTGATTCAGCCCGTCGCATAAATCGCCGTCTTTCCTCGGCCATTACATATAGGCAACAACGAGAAAGCCTCCCCGAGATGGCTGATGCACGGACATGGACGACCGCATTTCTTCTCCTGGCCCTCCCCATACTGATGCGCCTGTTGCCAGAGACACAATGTGTTGGCAGGCTGTTTCCTGAGCAACAGGCTGCCCGAACGATGAGGCGTGCCCTGCCCGTGGATATTCGGTCACCCACCACCAATCCATCTCTGGTCACAAGCGCTTAGCCGAAATTCAGCTCGACCTCAAGATCTTGGCATCGGTTATGCTCCTTTCTTGAAGTTGGCCAACGTTTCATCCCCAGTAGCAAACGCTCTGGACGACGCCGATGATGCTGACGATGAGCTACCAACCGTCAATGTTTTCTGCCGTCATGCCTGCTCTCCGTGCCTCTCACGGCTTGCGCACGCTGCTCTTCGACATTCCTCTCCAGCAGCGACTGGCGCGTACATGGATGGGACTCTTGGTTGTCATCTTGGTCCTCGCCCTGCACGGAGCAGCCGTCGCCTGGCCCGCGTCCGAGCGACCGCGCATGCTCATGGACGACCCTGGGAGTGCCCCGCAGGGCATGCGCCTGATGACAGGCATGTTCCCCGTCCTGTGTGGCGCAGGGGAGCCGCCTGTGGTCGTGTCTACCGACCATGGGTTATTCCCTGGTCGCATGCTCCCGATGGATGTTAGCGACTCGGATGCTGACCCCGCGGCGTTCGCGATACGACCGGCAGCAGCGCTGGGCTTGTCGCCTGCAACCAGCAAGGGCATCGCCGGGGTCACGCACAACCGCTTCTGGCCATCCCGCTTTCTCGCGAGGCCCCAACTACTCACACGCCTCTAAGCCCTCCCCGCGGGGAGGGACCTCTCATGGGTAGTGCTCAACAGGTAATGCTGCCGCTCTCGTGAGATTATCGTGGCAGATGCAATAGCGTATGGCACCAATGTGGTTGGCCAATTTCTTGGAGAACGACACCGTTTCGCGTACGAGACGGGACAGACGCTGCCTCAGCGTGTTGTTGACGCGTTCGATGTGAGTGGTGTTCCGGGCTTGTTTCGTCATCGCCTGGTGCCGCTCCGCCGGCATCACGCCTCTGTAGGCCTCCTACTGATCCGGGTGCACCCTGGCCGGCTCGCGATACGCCACAGGGCTATTGGCCCATCGCTCGTTAGCGCGCTCCCGACGACGCTCCCCAACATGGAAGGCCATAACCTGACGGGTTGGGGCGTCCATGGCCATCCCGAGCCATGGCGTGTTGGCTCTCTTCCCGACGCCGCTCCCCATCTCGTCGGCTGCAGCTTCTCACTGCTGCATGACGCCCGCGGTTGGCCCTGCCGGTCGCCGTACATGGAGGTGAGCGGGACACGCCGTAAAGCATTCCACCAGAAAGTGCAACAGCCACGGGCGACTGACACCTACCGCACGCCCGATCCCGCGCAGCGAGATGCGCGCGCGCCGCCGGTGCGCAATCAGCGTGCGCGGCGCATCAGCAATGATGTGGTCTTCAGGGCTGGCCACACACGGGCGGCCACACACGTTGCATTGATGCTGCGGTTTGCCGGTGCGCGTATGGCCATTTTTCTGAACTGGTTGCGAGTTTTAGGCACCGCAGAATTCTCGCAGGTTGATCAACGTATACGCCAGCAACTTCATCCCAACGTGTCGTTGCTGAATACGCTCAAACCGCAGAAGCCACCGTTTGAACGTATCTTCCCAGGCAAAGGTCCGGTCAACTCGTGTCCTCAAGGCATGCATCGCGGCATGGAATAACCGCTGCCGTCCGCGTTTGGTACGCTTGCGGTGGCGTGGATTCTCTGTGAGGTTGGGGATCATGCCGGCGTTGAACATGCCCTTGCGATGGTGTATGGAATCAAAGCCAGCATCGAGATTGAGCTAGGCGCCTCTCAGGTCTCAACCGACCTGTGTGGCCACCTGCTTCAAGGCTTGCAGACCCTTTGGCCGTAGCACCCTATCCGTCTCATTCACTGGTGCCACTGGTAAGGGAGAGAGGACATCGCCATGGTTGTCGGTCAGGGCGATGTCCTTTTCCCCCTTCCGATGCTTGTAGCCCGAATAGCTAATGCCATCGCCCCCTGTTTGGCCACGGTGTTGGTCCCGTCGCCCTGGAGCACGCGGAGGTCGAGGTGTTGCTCGGCTGCCAGATGGGCCACGCTGGCGATGAACGCCTGCTCAAGCGACCCATCATCGGCCCATGTGGCGAAGGCTCTGTACACGTTGGTGTCGTGAATGGCTGGCTTGCCATGGCCATCTCTCGGTATGGGTAAGCACTGCCATTGCATGCCCGTCTAGAGCACCCAGAGGATGAGGTTAAAGACCCGATGATCGCCCAGTTTGCCTTTGGGACCCCGCTTGGGCCTTGAGAGGTGCGGCAAGATAAATTCATGGAACTCCGGTGCGGAGAGTTGGACGGGAATCGGCGTGGTGGCCGCGTGTTTTGCTCGTGTGCTCATGGTTGATTGGCCTCGTGTGCCGCGTGTGGACTCTACCTCCTGAATCAGGTTTCTCCAAACACGACAATAGCATAGGCCAATGTGCGAAACTCGCAACCAGTTCACGGATAAGGATCTGCCTCTGCTTGTCCCGCGCCGCCAGGGTGTCGTCCCGGTTGACTTTGCGCTCCTCGGTGCCGTCGGGATGGCGGATGACGTCATAGATCGTGGGGGATTTGAGGTTCAGCGCCTGCTCCAGCAGGGCGATGCCGTTGATCCTGGGCGTGCCGTAGTCGGTCGTGACCGACACGGAAGCCTGGGTGCTCCAATCGCCGGTGACGGTCCACAGGGCATCCTTCGTGAGATGGCCGATGGTGAAGGCCTCTGGCCTGGTGTTGAACAGGGAGGCCGCAAAATCCCGGATGTCGGTGTCCGGGATCCAGGGCGCGCCGAGATTCGCGTCGATATCGCCCGGCAGCACGTCTTCCGGCTGCACCTTGGCCAGGGCCTCGGCGTTGCGGGCGAAGCCGGGCCCGGCCCGCTGGGCGTCGGCGAGCTTGGCGCGAACGTTGCCGGACAGATACTGGTCGGCGGTCTGCCACTCCCCGGTGGCCGGGTCTCGGTAGATCAGCGCTTGCCCCGGACTGGTGGCGGGGTCGCTCAGTTCCGCAATGATGTGTTCCTCGGGGGCGCGGTACAGGGAGGCGATGGAGGGCAGGTCGACGCGGCCGCGCTGATTGAGGGAGACCAGCAGCCCGTCCTCGGCGCTCCCCACTTCGGTAACGGGGGGGATGCGGCCGACCACGTCGCGCTGCATGATGTCGGCTTTCCGGGCCGTGTCGGTGTCCTCGTCGTAGGCCTCGAGGGACATCACCAGCATGTCGTCCGGGTCGTCGCGGAAGGTGACGAGGTTGGGCAGGCGGCGTACGACCGTGCCGTCCTCCCTGGTGCGGCGGGTGGTCGTGTTGATCGCGCCGTACCGGGCCACGAAGCGGTCATAGGCGCGGTTCAATTCGCGCCGAGCGCGGTGACGCTGGTCCCCTCGCGCTTGAACGCATCAGAGGGTAGCCGGATGGCTCCCAGGAAGTTGGCCTGTGCCGCCAGCCGCTCGCGGATCTCCGGGTGCTGCTTGTCCAGCGTGTAATGCGACGTCACCACGGCCATGACGCCGCCGGGCCTCATGGCGTTGAGGGACTTGGCCAGGAAGTAGTCATGCAGGGCGAGGTGGTCTCCCCGATACTCGAGCTTGACGTCGGCGAAGGGCACGTTGCCGAGGACGGCATCGATGCAGCCCTGGGGAAGGCGGGTGTCGCGGAAGTTTTCAAGGCGGATGTCGTGCGCGGGGTAGAGCGCCCGAGCGATGCGTCCGGACACGTGGTCCAGTTCCACGCCGATGAAGCGCATCCCCGCCGGCGCGCCGCCCATGAAATTCCCGATGCCGCAGCGCCACGGGGCCGAAGCCGGGGAAGCGGCCAAGGAGCCGCCGCTCTGCCGCCGTGGCCGGGCGCTGTTCCCGTTCGATGAGCTGCAAGGTGCGAATGGCCGCCAGGAGGTCATGGACTTTCGCCCTGGCCCCGCTGGCGATCGAGGCCAGATCGGGCATCGTCGTCTCCGTGTGTGGGTCGCCCCGTCCTGCTGGGCGGCGAGGGTTCAGGTTGGCCACAGAGGGGGCGTGGATGACGTCGGCATGGGCCCCCGCGTCCTGGCCCGCCGCCCGGCGTCGGCGATGGGTGCGGGGGCCTGGGCAGGCCGCGGTCAGGGCGGGTTAGAACGAGACCCCGTCATCGCTGGCAGCGTCCACGCCGGCGGGGAGGCTGCGCGCATCGGCGTCCGCACGCACGCCAGACCGGGGCAGAAACTGCACCCGAGCGGCGATGACCTCATGCGTGCGGCGCGTGTGGCCCTCCTGGTCCTGCCAGGTGCGGTACTGCAGCCGGCCTTCGACCAGGGCTGGGGCGCCTTTCTCCAGATACTCGCCGCAGACCTCGGCCTGGGTGCCAAAGACCACGACGTCGATGAAGCAGGGATCCTCGCGCCACTGGCCATCGTGGCCTTTGACGCGGGTATTGACCGCCAACCCCAGGGTGGCGACCGGGGTGCCATTGGGGCTGTAGCGCACCTCGGGGTCGCGGGTGAGGTGGCCGAGGAACACGATCAGATTGACGGTGGGCATGACAGGACTCCTCTGAGTAGGGGTGAGCGCGGCCGCGTGCTCGATGCGCTAACCCCTGCCGGCGCTGATCGACCGCGACCGCTGGCGAACGGGCTCTGGGTCGGCGTGCGTCGCGGGCCATGGGGAGCCTGTGCACAGGGCTTATAGCTGCCCCGCGTGGGCGAAACTGAAGAAGCCCGGACGGCCGTCCGGCACGATCACATGGTCCACACATCGCAGCCCAACGGCCTCGGCCGCCAGGGACAGGCGCGTGGTGAGGTGGCGGTCTTCGGGGCTGGGCTGGGGATCGCCACTGGGATGGTTATGGGCCGCGACAAAGCCGGTTCCCCCGGCCACCAGTACGGCACGCAAAACGACCTTGGGATCCACCGGGGCGCTCGTCATGCCGCCCCGGAACAGGGGGATGAGCCGCACGATGCGCAGCTTGGTGTTCAGCACCAGGACGACGAACTCCTCCTGGTCGGCCTGGACCGCGGCGAAGTACGGCGCCAGCACCGCAGCCACGGCCGCGGGGTCCCGGGCATAGCCCAGCTCGTGGGCCTCCACCCCGGGTCCACCGGCCTCCGCCACCAGGGCACCCGGCTCGGGGCTCATGACTTTCAACCGCGCGATCGGGATGAGGCGGTACCGCGACGGCGGCGTGGTCGCGGGGGGCTGGGCTAGAGACCTCCGGTGACGAGTTCTTCGACTGGCAGGCTCAGCGTCTATCCCCAATATCAGCTGGTCCACGACGATGGTCCTCCTCTGCGGTCGATGGCACAGGTGCACAGCCTCACGGGACAGACGCCACGCACCTCGGCCGCACACGGCGTGGTTGAGCGTGGTCAGGTCCCCACCGTGATGGAGCGCGGGACGACGCATGCGGCCCTCGCATCGGCACGGTGGCGTCCAAGGGGATCCGGGGTGTGGGGCGGTTCCACGTGCTGGCGTCAGGACTCGCGACACGTCACGAAGCGGTCGCGGCGGCGAGCGCGGCATGCGCGTCGGTGCCCATCAACGCGACGGGCCAAGTGGGGGCCCGATGGCAGGTCAGCCCCCTCCTCCGTGCCCTTCCCACCGCGGTGGAGGCCGCCTGTTGAGTGAAGGCATCGACGCGGGTGCGGTCGGGATACCCGGCAGGGCCACGCCTGTCGTGGAGGGTGAGGTGATGGGGTGCAGCGGCAGCGAGGAGGCGGGCGACGCGGTGGTGATCGGAGCGGGCCCAGCCGCCGGGACCCGGCTTGCCCCGGCCGCGGCGATCGGTGCAGCTGTGGCACGAGGCGCAGCGGGCGTCAGGGCACCAGCGGCCTGGCTTTGCGCTCCTGGTAGACGTGCCACAGGGCCGCCCACTGCGCTGGCGAGTAGCGCTGCGGCTGCGCCTGTTGCACCTGGTAGAGCCGCTGGCCGAGCTGGGTGAGGTCCGGAGCGGCCTGGATGCGCGCCACTTCGCGGTGGAGCTGATGGCGGGCCACCTGCTCCAGGATGGCGCCTTTGCGCACCGCCCAGCTGGACCAGAACACCTGGCGCTGCTCGCGGGTGAACCACGTGGCGGCGTAGCCCTTCTGACCGAGACACTTCAGCGCCTCGAGATCGTCGGTCGCCTCGGCCTGATGCAGCAGGACCTGATAGCGCGTCGGCTGCCGCTCCAGCCAGGTGGGCTCCTCCTCCGGTTCGTCGAGGAGGTGCCAGCCCTCGGTGATGGCGGCGCTAAGGTCCACACCCACCGACTGGTCGCTGTCGGGGTCATCCGAATGCCGCCCCAGCCAGGCATCCATCGCCGCCCACTCGTCGTCCATGGGCGTCCAGGCCAGGTCGGGCAGGCCTGCGAGCTCGTCGTCGCGCTCTGCCACGGCCCGGTCATGCTCCCAGTCCTGATAGGACGCGATGGCGTGGTGCAGGGCATCGTCTGGATCCACGCTCTCGGCCTCGGCGGCAGCGGTCGCCAGGGTGGAGAAGTACGCCAGGGCCGCGTCCACGCCACGCGCTTTGACCCAGCCGAGAAAGGTCTCGACCATGGCAGCGTCGGCATCGAGGATGGCGAAGCTATCGGCCAGCTGGGCCGCCTGTGCCACCGGGCAGCCGAGCGTGCGGCTGAGGTATTGACTCGTCAGATACCACGGCGTGCGCACCACCGCCTCATGCCGGCCGATCACCTTGCCCTGGACCTGGCGGCAGTCTTCGAACAGCTGGCGGTCGAGGGGCGCGAGCGGGTGCGCGCCGAAGTCATCAGGATGACGATCGAAGAGGGGATCGCGCTCCCAGGCTTCGTCCTCGCGGTGCTCGGGGTACACGGCGTCGGGATCGTAGGGGTTGACACAGCCGTCGCGTCGGGCTGACGCCTGCCACTGGCCGAGAAACTGTTGGTATGACATGGCATCCCTCCTGCATCGAGACGAGAACGGAGACAGAGATTTACAAGGCCACAGCTCAGGGTCCGATGCCGCGCGGGCCCAGACCCCCCGTGGCCAACCACCGACGGGGCCGCCCGCGCGTGGAGGAGCGGTGCCGACCCTGCCGGCCAGCCCTCGCTCCTCATCGCCCACCCGCTGCGTCGAAGGCCCGCACGAGGACGCGCTTACCCAACTGACGGGTATACTCGAACGTGTCCTTCGTGCCGCGCGACCGCCCGTTCCACACCGCCACGCAGAGGTCGCAACGCTGGGCCATGAGGCGGTCACGTACGCGGTAATCCTCAGGCACGACGACCACCTGCTCGTGGCTGCGACGCCGACCCCGCAGCCTGCCGTACGCGCCGTAGACCGTGGTGGGCACCGACAGCGCCTCGGCACACACCCGGACATGTGCATCCACGCCAGGGGCATCCCCCACCAGCAGCGCGTACCCCTACCGCTTCACCCACAGGACGACCTCCTCGACCTTGGCCAGCATCGCCGGCGAGGCCTCCCGCGACCCCGTAATCAGCACACGCACCATCACCGACCTCCTCACGAGCGCCAGCACCGCCTCCCGAATGACGTCCGCATGGCAGGGCAGAGGCGCGCACCAGCACAGCAACGTCAGCTGCCCATCGCGCCGGTACTGCGCTGCCAACCGCTCCAGCTCCTGCCGCACAGCCCCACCGTGCCTCCACTGCGCTCTCAACCACCGCCGATAGCGCGCGATGACGTCCTCACGCGTGCCATCACGGCCGACCAGAAACGGATTGCCCAATGCACTCGGCCGCCCCACATACACCCCGGCCGGCCGCACGCCCCCACGCCCACGTAAGCTGATGACCTGAATCATGGCCACCCTCCGTTCTCCAGAACCCCACACGATGCTGTTGGTGGTTGAGGGTCCCGACCAAGCCGAGCGACCTCTGGTCAAGGTCGCCGCAGGCGAGGACCCGCCCTGGAGCGAAAAAAAATGGTGTCCCCTGGATTTTTTTTCGGGGAAGGGTGGGCAGCCTTGACCAGGGGGCCGGAGTGCAGCGCCAGCGGAGCGGAGGAGCGAGGGTTATCGTTCGGGAGATCCCTCCAACAACGAAGCCCGCCGGCGCCTGAGGCTCCATTGAGCGCCGCCCGCAGCCGACCACCTGCCGACCCCGATGGCTGAGGGTGGCGCGGCCTGTGGTGACCAGGGAGGTTCGGAACCGACGGTTCTGAGTGGGGCGGGGCGGGGAAAGTCCTGCAAAGGTTCCGCGCCCCGCGGCGGGTTCGACGGCCTTCAAGCGACCGACGGAAGGGGCTCTGAGGGAGGAGGGAGCGGATGGGGTGTCGAACCCGCCGAGATGGGTGGAGGGTACGGCGACGGCTCGTCACGCCGTCCTGCCGCCGCCGCACCCGGAGCCCTACCGCAGCGGAGAGCGCGTGAGAGGGGGGTCGGCCTGGCGGCCTGGCGGGTCGTGCATGGCAGGCTGGAGGGACGACGCCCCTCTCATAGGGCACTGGGATCCACGGGCGTGGCTCCTCGTTCCCGTGGGAGCGACGCCCGTACCCTTAGGGTGGGGGGCTGGGGTGGTCTGCGGCGTGAGGTTCAGTGGGTAGTGATGCCACAGGTAATGCTGGCCAATAATCGCTGCTTCGTAACACTTTGAATAAAGCGGCCACCATGAAGTCGTACAGCCGGGCGTGAGCCCCTGGAGGGATGCCATCCGGCAGGTCGTTCTTTGCCTTGCTGAGCTGGCGGCAGAGCTTCACCGTCGCATCGAGCGCTGCAGATGCTTCAGCTTCTCCACATCGATGTAGAGGGGCAGCGTTTCGTTGAGGATGTTGCGGATCGTCCGCTCCCCCTTGGGACGACCGGCAGGGTTGCCGGCCTGCCCAGGCCATCACGGTTTCTTGAGATTTTTCAGGGAGTTGCGATGAGTGCCGGGAAAGGCTTTTTTACTATCGGCGGGGCCGGTATTACTCGGTATATCCATACGTTGCTGTTTTGCTGTGATTTTATCCCATCATACGGGAGTTCCCCTTGCATGGCGTTGACGCCATGCATTCGTGGGTGTAAGAACTCATGAATGCATAAAGCCGCGCTCCGAATCCGTTCCGGTTGCCTCTGTCCCCCGTTTCCATACCCGTGCAACATCTTTGTAAACCTGATGAGCAACGTATGGGTTACCACAGACCCGTGCGAGGCCTACCAAAGCTCCTTCGGCCGTATAGGCCGCGACGCAGTGGCGGCTGACCCGCAGCATTTCTGTCGTTTCAGCCTCGGTACGGCGGTTGCGGCTATCCCTACCCGATCAGCTGATAGAGGGCATTCAGTTGGGCCGGATCGACCGGGCCGTTTTCCGTAAAGGTGATGCCGGTTAACGAGGCCGGATCGGTCATATGAAGCTCCTACTACCAATATAAATGCATACATTCGAGAATTCATACATCCACGAACCCATCAATGATGCTCTGCCCACCGATTGAGAATTTCATTCCAGGGGATCGGCGTGAGATTGATCCTCTCGCAGGAAACGTTGAAATACCGAGAATTGTCCAACGCGTCTGCGTGGAAATGGCCGTGCACATTCATGAAGTACCGGCTGAATTGCGAGGGATGTACCAGAACATGCGTCAGGATGGTGCTCTCGAACTCGACCGCGCACTGGACCCGCGTGAAGTATCGCAGATAGTCAGCAGTGGCGTACATTTCATGGTTGCCCATGACCAGCTTTTTGCTGCCGTTAAGCTCTCCGGCAATGGAGAGGTTGCGCTTGCCGAAGCAGAAGTCGCCCAGATGCCACACGGTGTCCTTGTTGCCGACGATGGAATTCCAGCGCCGAACCAGCTCGGCGTCGTGTTCCTCGATCGTGGCAAATGGGCGAAACGGCTTCGTGCCGGAGAAGGTGATGATACCCCGGTGGCCGAAATGCGTGGCCGAGATGAAGAAGACTTCAGACATTTATACACCCGTACATCCGTACATCCACACATTTAATGGCTGCAATCCGCGAAAGCTTTGCCCATACGCTGCCGGGTGCACTCACCAAGCATGACGGCATGGGAGCGGTCCATAGCCTTTATTCCACAAGTTGTATGGAGACGCCCGGCTGGGTGCCGGCGACGCATTCGCTCTCGACCTTTGCATAGACCTGAATGCCCTCTGGACCGGCCCCCTGAACGGAGACGCAGACATGGGCCGTATCCTGGTTGCTCTGAAGCGGAAACCAGACATCCCTCGGGATGCTCTCACAGGGGCCGTCGTCTGTATAGAGCTCTTCGACCGCCTCACCATCGACCGTGATCGCATACGCGCTCGCGCTCACCGCGCATGTCGAATCGACAAAAATATGGGTGATATTCCCGCCATCGGTCATGATGTCGAAGCATGCAGTGCCGCTGTCGCAAGCGAGCGAAAAGCCATCACTCGCCCAGGTAAGACCGGTGGCAGAGGCCATCACAGCGAACAGAAAAAACCATCCTAAAGCCTTCATAAGCGCCCCTTTCACAGTCCTGGTATCCTCATGACGCGCATCATTTCTTGGAACTGCTCCCGCGTGAACAGCAGATCGGCGACGCAAACGGACTGTTCCCCTAGTCACTCTGGCCCTTGAAAGACTAACATCGGCAGCAGCCCTTCCACGTTTTTCAGCATGACGTAGCACCCAGCCTTCCGTTCGAGCGTATAAAGCATCAGCATTTGAGGCTCGAGTTCTTCATCCGCCATCGTCTCAGAGAACCGCTCAAGCGTCTGAGGTTCCATGGTCTCTGCCCTCCCTCATCCAAATTCTGTGACCCGATCGGTGCATCATACCTCATCGTCCAGACCAAGGGTGCTGAGGCGTCAGACGATGCGGGCAAACCGCGTCAAAACATTGTGGCTCTTCGTCGCGTGTAGTGTATGGACGCGAGGGTGGCCGAGGGAAAAACCGGCGATTGAGGGTGCTGAGAATTTGACGGGATGGGTGCAGGCGCGCGGCGCACGATAATGCGGATGTGTCTTGTGCGGTTTGATATGGTCAACACTCAGCCACACGCCCTGCTTCGGCCTGCGGCCGCACGCTATGTACGTCCGTCGCGGTATTTGAGCAAGACCTGATACCGGACCCGGGCCCACTCGTAGGTCTGGAGAAACTCCCGGCTGGCAGGATGAGGCAAGTGGCGATAGTTCCAGTAGAACCTGATGCGCTTGATGAAGTCAAGCATTCATGCATCCAAGCATTCATGAGGCCACGCATTCACCTGATAAACCGCTTGGCTCCCTCTGCTCGGTCCGTGAATTAGTGCCGCGCCAGGTATAGACCCATCCGGGAGCTACCCGGAGCACAGCCACGATGCCCTGAGCCGTCTCGAAGCTCAGCGTGTCGTGCAGCCTCATCGACCAAATGCTGTCTGGCTGTGTGACTTCAGACATCCGTTCCCTCAGACATCCATACACCCTTACGCGCATTTATCACCTTCGACTCAGGATCGATAATGCATTGCAGATGCACAGTCCACACCATAGGATATGGGGACGCGATAAAGGCCAGACCTTTACTCCCTTGCTTCCAGGCGAACACCAGCCTGTTCTCGCAGCCCTGGTTATGGTCCGGTAAGCTGGTGACGCATTGCTCCCGGTAATTCCCAAATTTCTTTCAATTCCCGGCGCACCTGCTCTAAAAGCTCACGCTGAGTTCCATATCGCCTTTCCCATTCAGCGGGTCCGGCATGAAATGCGACCCCGTAACCTCTGGTTTGATGGTGCGACGAACAGGTGAGTTCTCTACCGATGTTTGCGAGCCAAGCCAATGACGTTTGCGCGCCACAACGAATGAGAGTTTTTGTGGCGCGGAGCCGACACAACAACGCTGTTGCACGGCACCGCCGCTCCAGCCCGTCTGGCATGTGACGAGCGCCTGCGCCTCTGGGGAAGCCCATGCGTGCGAGGCTGCGGGGGGGAGCGGTGCTCGACTGCGGTGGGCAGCGGGAGGAGGACCTGGACGCCGGCTGGGATCCGAGCGCCGCCGGGTGCGGGAGCCGCGGGCGTGCGGCCCTGGTGGCCGGGAGGAGGGCCCACGGGGGGGCGGAGGCCCCGGTGCTGGGAGCCGGCGACCCCGC
>Ga0137403_10004927_pt1 | contig 15601 bp, 14 predicted proteins | sample CZOMad2_1_16fung_FD_122057 | JGI IMG/M metagenome (GOLD analysis project Ga0137403, IMG submission 122057) | Vadose zone soil fungal communities from Angelo Coast Range Reserve, California, USA - CZOMad2_1_16fungal (Hybrid Assembly) | ecosystem: Environmental > Terrestrial > Soil > Vadose zone... | reverse complement strand
GCGGCGCGGCTCGCCAAAACCATGCGGACGCGGCTGACCCGCCGCGATCTGGCGCGGCGGCGCGGCTACCGGCTCGACCTGCGAAGGACGATCCACAGCAATATCAGCCATGGTGGCGTGCCGATCAGCCTGGTCAAGCGGCAGCGCAAGGAGAAGCCGCTGCGTCTTATCATGCTGCTCGACGCCTCCGGCTCGATGAGCATGTACACCGCCGTGTTCCTGCGCTTCATCCACGGCGTGCTGGATGAGTTTCGCGAGGCCGAGGCGTTCCTGTTCCACACCCGCCTTGCTTACGTGTCCGACGCGATGAAGGAAAAGGATGCAGGCCGCGCGCTCGATCGTCTGTCGATCATGGCGCAGGGCGCGGGCGGCGGCACCCGGATCGGCGAAAGCCTGCAGACCTTCAACCGCTGGCACGCCGCGCGCGTGCTGCATTCGCGCTCCTGCGTGATGATCGTATCCGACGGCTATGAGACCGGCGACGCCGCCTTGCTCGGCCGCGAGATGGCGGCGCTCGCCAAGCGCTGTCGCCGCATTGTCTGGCTCAATCCGATGCTGGCATGGCAGGGCTATGCGCCGGAGGCCGCGGGCATCAAGGCCGCATTGCCGCATGTCGATCTCTATGCGCCCGCCAATACGCTCAAAAGCCTGACCGAGCTTGAACCCTATCTGGCGAAGCTGTGAGGGTGGCGCCGATGTCCAAGCATGTCGAAGTGATGGAGCTGGTGGCCCGGCTCAAGGCCGCCGAGGAAACGTTTGTGCTCGCCACCGTGGTGCGCACGGTGTCGGTGACCGCGGCCAAGGCCGGCGCCAAGGCGATCATCCGCCCGGATGGGACCATCGTGGCGGGCTGGATCGGCGGCGGCTGCGCCCGCGGCGCGGTGCTCAAGGCCGCGCGCGAGGCGCTGGCGGATGGCGAGCCGCGCATGGTCTCGGTGCAGCCGGAAAATCTGCTCGCCGAACTCGGCGTCAAGCCCGGCGAGAACCGCGACGGCGTGCGCTTCGCGCAGAACATGTGCCCGAGCAAGGGCACCATGGACATCTTCGTCGAACCGGTGCTGCCGCATCCCTCGCTGGTTATTCTCGGCGTCAGCCCGGTGGCGCTGTCGCTGGCCACCCAGGCGCGGCAGCTCGGTTATCACGTCACCGTGGCCGCACCTGCCGCCGACCTGCCGAATACGCCCGACGCCGATATGCTGATCGACGGCTATGCGCTCGGCGGGCTCCACCAGGCGCGGCGCTTCATCGTGGTGTCAACGCAAGGCAAGGGCGACGAAGCCGCATTGCGCACCGCGGTCTCGACCGATGCCGCCTATCACGCCTTTGTCGGCAGCCGCCGCAAGATGGCGGCGCTGCGCGAGAAGCTGATCGCGGAGGGCATCGACGCATCGGCGATCGACCGCATCAAGGCGCCGGCCGGTCTCGACCTCGGCGCGATCACGCCGGAAGAAATCGCGATGTCGATCCTGGCCGAAATTACGATCGAGCGCCGGCGCGGGCAGCGCATCCCTTCACCATGATCAGCAGACAGGAACCCAGCACATGCAGATGAATGACAGCCAGCGCATCCCCGCGTCCAAGGAAAAAGTCTGGGCCGCGCTCAACGATCCGGAAGTCCTGAAGAAATGCATTCCGGGATGTCAGAACCTCGAGATGTCGTCGCCGACCGACATGACCGCCACGGTGGTCTTTCGGGTAGGACCGGTCAAGGCGACGTTCGGCGGCAAGGTGACGCTGTCGGACCTCGATCCGCCCAACAGCTATCGGATATCCGGCGAAGGCTCCGGCGGCGTGGCGGGCTTTGCCAAAGGCGGCGCGGCCGTGCGTCTGGAATCCGAAAGTCCCGATGTCACGATCCTCCGTTATGAGGTCGACGCGCAGATCGGCGGCAAGCTCGCACAGCTCGGCCAACGCTTGATCGATTCGACGGCGAAGAAGCTCGCAGGCGAGTTCTTCGCGTCGTTCGGAGCTGTTGTCGGCGGGGTGGAAGAGGCGCCTGCGGAAGCGCAGGCCGCGCCGAAGGGCTGGTTGGGCAAATTGACGGGCGCTGCCTAGCAACCGTCATTGCGAGTTGCGCGCACGGATTGTCCCACGCATAAATTTGGCTCTTGAATATATTCCATTAATGGAATATATTACTTTCGATGGCCTGGAACGTCGAGCACACTGACGAATTCGCGGAATGGTACCATGGTCTCAGCGAAGGGCAGCAGGATGACGTGACTGCCGCGGGACTGCTGCTGATCGAACAAGGGCCACAACTGCCCTTTCCCTATTCGTCAGGGATTAACGGATCGAAGCACGCTCATATGCGTGAATTGCGTGTGCAAAGCGGCGGACGGCCGCTGCGAGTATTTTACGCTTTCGATCCCAGACGGTCGGCGATCCTGCTTATTGGCGGCGACAAAACGGGCGATGATCGCTTCTACGAGCGAATGGTCCCGATCGCTTACCAACTTTATGATGTGTATATCGTCGAGATTAAAAAGGAAGGATTGATCCCGTGAGTGGACACAGGCCCTTTAGCGAACTGACCAAGGACTTCACACCCGCGCGCCGGGCACGGGTGGCGGCAAAGGCTGCCGCGCTGCGCGAGGCGATGACACTCGAGGAGCTGCGCAAGGCGCGTTCTCTCTCACAAGAGGAAGTCGCGGAAGCGCTCACAGTTAACCAGCCCGCCGTGGCAAAGCTTGAAAAGCGCGGTGACATGCACGTGAGCAACTTGCGCCGTTACATCGAAGCGCTCGGCGGCACGCTCGAAATCACGGCGCGCTTCGACAAGACCACCGTGGTCATCAGCAATATCGGGGAGACGCCGTAGTTACCATGTCGTATCAGTAGCAAGTCGAGGTGTTTGGAAAGACGATCGCAGCCGGCACGTAAGTGCCAGAATTGCTTTCGATCCAGCCATCACTTTCGGTTATGCTGCCGGACGTCATCTCGCTGGACTGGAGCCATAGACCGCCATGACCGGACAAAGCTCATCCGACTGGCTTGGACTGGCAGGCCGTGTTTGCGTGGTTACGGGTGCGGGCGGCGGCATCGGCCGGGCCGTCGCGTCAAGTCTCGCCCGGGCCGGCGCCCGCGTCGCCGCCATCGATCGCGACCAACGCGGCTTGGAGGCGACGGGCGCTGAGTTGCGGGATCTTGGCTGCGAGCATGTGATCGCACGCTGTGATACTTCGAGCGCCGAGAGCGTTGCCGCCGCCTCCGAGACGATCCTGAAGTCTTTGGGATCATGCAGCGTTCTGGTCAACACGGCGGCTGTGTTGCGTCCCGGTGCGCTCGAAACCCTGTCGCTTGCCGAATGGAACGCCGTTCTATCGGTCAATCTGACCGGCTATTTCCTCTGCGCCCAGATTTTCGGCCGGCAAATGCGCGGGTTCGGGCGCGGCAGCCTCATTCATGTGGCGTCGATCGCCGGCAGCCACGCGCAAGGGCAGAGCGGCGCCTACAGCGTCAGCAAGGCGGGTGTAGTCATGCTGTCGCGCCAGCTTGCGAGCGAGTGGGGACCGCAGGGCATCCGGAGCAACGTCGTCAGTCCCGGCATGGTCATCACGCCGATGAGCCAGTCCTTTTACGATACGCCGGGGGTCACCGAGCGGCGCACCGCTGTGGTCCCATTGCGGCGGATTGGCATGCCGCAAGACATCGCTGACGCCATCCTGTTCCTGGCCAGCGACCGCTCGTCCTATGTCAATGGCGACGAGATCACGGTCGATGGCGGCTACGTCAATATGCTGATGAACCTGGTGCCGCGGCCGGGTTTTGATGAGAAACCAGGTTAACCGCCATACCACGAGTTCTGGACATTATCGCCGGCCTCGCTACGTGAAATCCGCACGTAAGGAGCAAATGCGATGCGATCTGTTTTGATCGTGTGCTCCCGCCGACGCCGCGACGGTGCATCGCTCCAAACCGCCCCAGGGCCACTCGCGCTGTTCCCGGCTGGACCGACGAACAGACCCGCCAATGGCTGAGTTACCCGCGAGTGTCCGGCTAACACCGCCGCCGCCGGCGACAAGCGCAAGACTGCTCTAGGTCGGCGTACCCATGATGTAGGGCTTCAGCATCGCGTACATCATGCCGTGCGTCGGCGTCGGGATGCCAAGCTCAAGGCCGAGCTCCACGACCTTGCCGCCGAGCCAGGGCAGTTCGAGCCGGTTGCCGCGATCAAGATCGAGCGCCATCGACGCCTTCATGGCCGGCGGCACGTGGCTGGTAAAATCGAGAATTTTGTCGAGCGCGTCGGCGGGCAGGGCGACGCCGCTGGCGCGGCCGACATCGATCGTTTCCTGCCAGGCGGCAAGGAAAATCGGACGCAGGTCTGGATCGTCGCGCAGCTTGCCGATCGGCTGGCGCGCCAGCGCCATGACGCTGGCGTTGCTGGCGAGCAGGATGAACTTCATCCACAGCTCGGTCAGGATCTGCTCGCTCAAGGTCGCATCAAAACCGGCTTGCAGGCAAAGCGCGAGAAAATCCTCAGCTCGCTTGCTGCGCTTGCCGTCGAGCTCACCGAATATCATGCGCATGAAGGTGCCGACCTGCTGGATCCGGCCGGGGGCGACGATCGACGCGCTGATTTGCGCCACGCCGCCCATCACGGCGTTGGGCCCAAGGATCGGGATCAGCCGCTCGGCGGCGTCGATGCCGTTCTGCAGCGGGATCACCGCGGTGTCGGGACCGATCAGCGGCTTGATGTGCTGGCCCGCGCTTTCGACGTCCCACAGCTTGACGCAAAACAGCACGATGTCGACCTTGCCGATTTCAGCGGGATCGTCGGTGGCCCGGGTCGGCACCAGATGGGTCTCGCCGCGGCCGCCCTGAACTTTCAATCCCTCACTCTTCATCGCCGCAAGATGGGCGCCGCGTGCGATGAAGACGACGTCGGCACCGGCCTTGGCCAGCGCCGCGCCGAATCCGCCTCCAACGCCCCCGGCGCCGACAACCGCAATACGCATGGAATTTCCCTTCACTGACTAAAGCCTGGCACCGCGGCCAGGAGTCCATTCCCCATCAGGGACTTCGAGCCGCCAAGCCGAGAATTCGGCGGCTCTTTTTCTTTACGGTCAGTATTGCCAGAGGTGGCGATCAGGCGCCCTTTTCGCACTTCTTCATAAAGCTGGTTTTTGCAGCACCCGAAAGCGGCTTGCCATCCTGGCTCACCGCTTTGGTTGCGCAGGTGTCGACCATGCATTTCTTCATGAATGAGGTCTTGGCCGCACCTGCAAGCGGCTTGCCGTCCTTGCCGACCGCTTTGGTCTCGCAAGTCTCCTGTGCGAGGGCGGTACCACCCGCAAATGCTACGACGAATGCAGCGAACATTATTTTCCTGAGCATGGTTCTCTCCCTTCGATGGTTATAGCCATCGAATTTGATCCCAGCCGTTTGTTTCAGGCAAGGCTAAAAATTCAATTCCGAAAGGCGAGACGGCTCGTGCGCATAACAAATTGCGGTTCGACGGACATACCCTGACCGGCATGGCACGTCTGCTACGTGCCCGATTGCAGACTTCCGGACCAACGGATACAGAATGCGTTCAACTTGAGAGCTGGGCGTGGAAATGCGCAGGATCTTGTTCTTGCCTGGTGCCGGTGGCTCGCCTGCGTTTTGGCAGCCAGTGGCGAAGCTCTTGCCGGACGAGTGGGGCAAGGTGTTCTTTGGCTGGCCTGGCCTCGGCGACCAGCCCCATGATCCCAGGATCAACAGCATTGACGACCTCGTTCGGCTGGTCGAGGTCACGATTGATGGCCCGGTTGATTTGGTGGCGCAGTCCATGGGCGGCGTCATTGCGGCCCGCATAGCCCTCAACAGATCGACCGTCGTTCGCCGGCTCGTATTGGCGGTCACTTTTCAGCCGGCGTGAACATGACGCAATTTGGGGCCTCCGATTGGCGGGCAGACTACCGACGTCAATTTCCACAAGCCGCCGACTGGATCATGCAGCGTTCGGCAACTGCCGAACTTGCTGTTGAGCTTATCGACGCACCGACGCTTCTGATTTGGGGGGACGCCGATCCGATCAGCCCGGTTAGCGTTGGGCTCCATCTCGAACGCCGCATGCCGAATGCCAAGCTGCATGTTGTCCCCGGCGGCGATCACAGCCTTGCGTCCAATAAAGCGGAAGCCGTTGCGCCCCTCATTGCCCGGCATTTGAAGTAGAGGGGGCCCAATGTCCGACATGGGGGGTAATCTCGTCCTTCTGGCCGCGCGCTGATCACTTCCGGTCTTTCCCGATGAGCGAACATTTTCAGATGCCGTCGGCATGTCTCACAGGTGCCAAAGGAGACCTGCACAGGTTGGTCGTGCCTCGCCGAGCCTGCATCGCCGACGTCGGATATTTCCGACTTCGACCCCGGAGGGTGTGCGGCGCGGATTCCGCGCCGCAACGTGGATTGTCACTAACAAGACCAATGGATTTGGCCTAAGCTTTGGCTCGACGGACGCTGAAAACGCATGCGGCTTCGACCGTGCCCGTCGATGACCCAACAACAATGGCGCGTTTGAGCTCCGCTTCAGACGCGAGTGCACGTCATCCTGACACGCACATTCACGCGACGGTGCGCGGCAGGCCGCCAAGTTGTGGAGGGTGAGGATGTTGTGCGCGGATATTGCCTGGGACTCGATCTCTCATGGCCAAAATGACAGTGCGCCACATGCAAGGCGAGGCCATGGAGAAAACTCTTGCCTGGGCCGAGAGTGAGGTCGAAGGCTTCATGCGCACATGAATCCGCGCTCGACGTGCTGGCGTTCGTGCCTGGGACGGGCGCGTCAGTACTACGATTCAGCTTAACAAGCAGAGACCATAGCTCAAGATGATGACAGGGAGAACAAACCATGGCTCACATCAATCGGCGGACCGTTCTTAGACTAACTGGTGGTAGCGCGATCGCGGCAAAAACCGGAGGTATCGCGGCGATCCTAGCCTCAGGGCGGGCGCCAGCCTTCGCCCAGGCCGCGACGGTGCACTGGCTGCGCTGGGCCGATTTCGTGCCGGCGTCGGATGTTCTGCTCAAGGGCGAGATCACGGCGGAGTGCCAGAAGGCGCTCGGCATCAAGCTGACGGTCGAGACGATCAACGCCAACGACATCCAGGCGCGCGTCACTTCGTCGATCCAGTCGGGGGCTGGCGCCGACATCGTCAACCTCCTCAACAACTGGGCGCATCTTTACGTGGAGAGCCTGGCCGAGGTCGACGACGTGGCTGACGAGCTCGGAAAAGCGCAAGGGGGCTTCTACGACTCCGCCAAGCAGGCCGCTCACGACGGGAAGCGATGGCTCGCCGTTCCCTACAACACCGTCGGCGTGCAGATCGCCTACCGAAAATCGTGGTTCGACGAGATCGGCTACACCAAGTTTCCGCAAACCTGGGATGAGTATCGCGACGCCGGCAAGAAGCTCAAGGCCAAGGGTCGCCCGATCGGCCAGACGCTCGGCCACACCTTCGGCGACGCGCCGAATTTCGCCTATCCGTTCATGTGGTCGTTCGGCGGCAAGGAGGTGGAGGCGGACGGCAAAACCGTGGTGCTCAACAGCAAGGAGACGGTCGAGTCGGTCAAGTACATGGTCGGCTTCTGGAAGGACGCCCACGACGAGGGTGGGCTCGCCTGGGACGACTCTAACAACAATCGCGCCTTCCTGTCGGGCACCATCTGCGCCACCAACAACGGAGCCTCGATCTACATCGAATCCCTGCGCAAGCCCGACGCCTACCAGACCGAGACCGGCAAGCCGCTGAAGACGGACATCCAGCACGCGCCCCTGCCCGCCGGCCCCGCCGGTCAATTCAGCTATCACGGGGCATTCTCGAACGCGCTGATGCGCTATTCGAAAAACCAGAAAGCCGCCAAGGAGTTCATGCGATGGATGAGCTCGAAGCCGATCTTCGAGAAATGGTTCGTCTCGCAGAAGGGCTTCGCCAGCGGCCCAACGACCGATTGGGAGAAGCATCCGCTGTGGAACGAGGACCCGGTCATGCAACCGTTCCGGTCGGCCGTCCGCACCGGGCGACTGATGGGTTATGCCGGGCCGCCCAGCCGCAAGGCGGCGGAGGTGCTGAGCAAGTACATCATCGTGGACATGTACGCCAAGGCTGTGCAGGGCATGCCGGCCGAAGATGCCGCGCGGTGGGCCCACAACGAGATCGTCAAGGCCTACGTATGATCTGACCGCGCGCGACCAAGGCGCCTGGGGAGAGCAGGAGGCGCCGTCCCGCCTTTGCACGGGCTTGCGTCGGACCGCGCTTGGGGCTCTGCTTTGGTCACGGGCGGCCAGCGCCGTGCAACGTCCGATATCTTGCGCTGTGGAGTACGCTCGCTGTGCCGATTGCGAATTTTGGTTTGATCAAATTCCTAGAACTTTCGAGCTCGGTCGCGAGGCAGGTTCAAAGCATTAAGGTCGAGATGTGGCGCGGCGGCTTCCGGGCCTTTAACGAGTACTCGCAGACGATCTGAGCTCATCGATCAAGCGCCGGGCCGCAATCAGATCAGCTGTTTCAAAACCTTCGGTGAACCTGCCGTAAAGCGGCTCCAGCAGGTCGAGCGCATCCCTTTCGCGGCTCTGGGTAGCCCACAATTTGCCGAGGTTTATCGCCGCCCTGAGTTCCCAGGCGAGTGCGCCTTGCTTGCGGGCCAAGGCGCCCGATCTTGAAAAGAAGTCTGCTGCCGCGGCTTCGTCGCGCTCGCCCGACAGCGCGATCAGGCCCTTCACGCGCAGGATTTCGGGAGTGCACCAATGTTCCGCATTGCGATCCCGGCTTTCAAGCTGCGCCATCAGCGACAGCGCGTCGTTGTGCCGGTTTGCGGCGATAGCCGCCTCACACAGGTGAGCGAGGACAACTGGACTGAACACCTCGTATTGTGTCTCGGCCAACAGTCGCAACCCTTCCCTCACCAGGGGGGTAGCGGTATCAAATTGATTGCGTCTCGTCTGACACAGACCCAAAAGGCAATGTCCAATTCCAAGCTGGTTTGCGATCGAATGGGTTCTGGCGTGCTCCATCAGTTCGACAATGTCGTGCTCGACGGCATCGATATCGGTATCGGACAAGTACCTGTTGAACCCGGCCCACGTCATCGCGACACTGACCGGAAGCGCAAATTGAAGTGGCTGGGCTTCCTCCAATGCTCGCATTCCCAATAGCCGTGCTTGCTCGGAAAATCCCTGCAGCCACAATGTACTTGCCAGGTTGCCGAGCGTATCGACCCGGCGGTCATAACCAACCGCATTGACTTGCGCGAGCCGCGCCTTCTCGGTGTCGATGTCCAGAGAGCGCTGAAGATGCACCCGCGCTTCTGCGAGGCGGCCAAGATGATGCTTGGTATGGCCCAGCATCCACTCGGCCATAGCGGCCGGACCTGGATCGGGCGCCTTCTTCGCCGCTTCGGCGCACCTCTGCGCGCTGTCGAGCGCGTCATCATACAGGGCTGTCCGGATTTTCCGGCCCCAAAGGGGCAAGTAGCAGATCAGCTGACTTGCGACGTCGTGAAGGCTTTCGGCCAGCTTCAGAGTCTTGGTCCAAGTAGCCATAACCTCATCTGAGATGCCAGCCGTAAACATCTCCGCGCTTGCAAGCGCCAAGTAAATCAAAAGCTGTTGCTGCGTCGCTTCGCCGTCTTTGCTGGACGCGACGGCCGCCGCTTTGGTCATCCACTCACGGCCTTCGGCGAATAGCGCTTTGCCCAGCCAGATCGAGCTCGAATAGCTCGTCAGGTCGATGCCCAGCGACAGATCACCGCCGGGCCCGAATGCCCAGTTTAGCGCGGCCCGGATGTCGCCGAGATGCGTGGCCAGGGCACGCCGTTCGTCCGCCGGCAAATCTGCATCGCCGGCCGTCTTCCGCAGCAATTCCCGATAGTATTCAGCGTGACGCCGTCGCAAGATGTTCCCCTCTCCGGCATCGGTCAATTTCATCGCAGCGTAGGTCCGTGTGGTGTCGAGTAGGCGATAGCGGGTAGCGGAACCCGAGGTGTCGGCCGACGCCAGCGATTTCACCAACAGACCTGCAACCGCGTCGAAGACTTCCTCCTTCCCAATGTCCGGATCGCCGGCAACCCGCTGCGCAGCTTCGAGCGTGAAGCCGGCGACAAATACGGACAATCGCCGCAGCTGTGTCCGCTCGACGTCAGACAGCAGATCGTAGCTCCAGTCGAGCGTCGCGCTCAGGGTCTGGTGGCGAGGGGGCGCGGTCCGGCGGCCCGGCCAGCGCAAGGCAAATTGGCTGTCGAGAAGTTCTGCGATCCCTCCCAGTCCATAGGCGCCGACGCGCCCGGCTGCTAGTTCGATCGCAAGCGCAATGCCGCCCAGTCTGCGACAGATGTTTCCGACAATCGGCGCGTCCGAATCGCGCAACTGGATCGGCGCGCCACTGCTCGCCGCACGTTCCACGAAAAGCTTCGCCGCTGGGAAATCAAGCATCTCGGCAGCAGTAAGGTTGGGATTGTCCGGGGGGCTCTCAAGCGGAGACAGGTGATGAACGCTCTCGCCCTCGGCGCGGAGTATCTCCCGGCTCGTCACCAGGATATGCAGGTCCGGCACATTGCAAAAAAGCCGTTCCGCCACCACGGCCGCCTGCGAAATCAGATGTTCGGAGCTGTCCAGGATAAGCAGTACGCGCTTGCCACGCAGGTGGGCAACAAGACCCGGAATGGGATCCTGGGACTGGACCGGCAGACCGAACGCGGAAGCCACCGTACCCGCCAGGAGTTGGGGATCGCTCAGCGGGCCGAGCTCCACAAAGCAGACGGCGCCGCGGAATTCCATCAGCAAAGCATGCGCGACGGCGAGTGCCACCGTTGTTTTGCCCATGCCGCCAGGCCCGACGATGGAAACGAAGCGCTCGGCTATCAGCTTCTGACAGACCTCGCGCACAGTCTCCTCGCGGCCTACCATGCGCGTCAAACGCCGAGGCAGCTGGTAGAGCGCATCGAAGGATGTATTAGCAGCCGGGACGATTGACTCGACCCGCTCGCGCGACGTGGGTGCCACGAAACAGTAGCCCCGGCCGGGCACGTTAGTGAGATAACGCGCCCCGGCTTCGCCGGTGTCGAAAGCCTTGCGCAGAGCCGCGATATGGACGCGAAGATTGACCTCTTCGACGAAGATACCAGGCCAAACCTTGGCTACCAGCTCCTTGTGGCCGACCACTTCACCAGCGTGTTGGACAAGGACGAGCAGGATATCAAATGCACGGCTGCCAAGTTTGACCGGTTGGTCCCCTTTCTTCAGAACGCGCTCAGAGGGATACAGTCGAAACGGCCCGAAGGAGATAATCTCCTGGGCGTGTTGGCCGCTTGTTTGAAGCATCGGTTGCAAGGGCTAAATCTTCGTCGAAGAGCAAGATGCTCAATCTCGCAACCCGGTATCTCTCGCCACCACCCGGTCGCGACCCGTTCTCGCCATCTAAGCTTCCAGGCCTCGGGCGGTCAAGTTGGCTTTGGTGCTCTTGACTCAAACAGAAATGCCTACAGGCCGGAAAATTTGTGTTCAGTGACGCAAAAAGACTTTTGCAACACAATTCCCCCAACAACGCACATTCGTCGAGGCGAGCGGCACGGCACAGTCGAAACTGAAAATGTACCCGAGTAGCTTTCATTTTCAGATGCCGTCGGCATGTCTCACAGGTGCCAGAAAGCTGACATGATCGCCATCAGAACCTGCCAGCCAGCGTAAGGCGGACCGCAAGCGGTTCGACGGGATGAACATGACGGTCCGCCACGCCGTCGAGGGGCTCGCCCGGCAAACGAGACACGTAAAAATATTCGATCTGGTTGGTTTGCGCGTTGAACAGGTTGAGAACATCGAGCTGCAACCGCAAACCGTTGTCGAATTTGTAGCCGGCACGGGCGTTGAAGATCAGCGATTTTTGCGAACGCACGCTGTCGTCCTCGATCAGCGGACGTGGGCCGAAATAGCGCGCGCGCAAGGCGCCGAACCAGCCGGTGTCGCTGCCGAACGTCACGCCGCCGCTCGCGACGACAGCAGGTGCTCCGGGAATGCGATCGCCGGCCGGATCGAAATCAGTGAAGCGGGCATGGGTGTAGGCGAAATCCAGATCGAACGTGATCCATGGCAGCACCTTGTAGTGGTTGGTCCATTCGACGCCGACGCGGCGGCTGGGGCGGCTCGGCTCGGTGGTGCCGGCGTCGCCGACGAACAGCAGTTCCGAATCGAAGTCCAGCACGAACACCGCGAGCGAACTGGTGAGATCCGGTATCGCCGTGGTGCGGATGCCGACCTCGGCGCCCTTCGAGCGCACCAATAGCGGCACGCGATCGAGCGGCGTGACTTTGTCGTTGGGATCGACGGTGATGGTTGCGCCGCGAATGTCATTGGAGTGCAGGCCGTAGCCGGCATTGCCGTAGAATTCGGTTTTGTACCAGGGACCCAGGACAATGCCGGTCTTCGGGCTGGTCATGGTCGCCTGAGCGTCGCCGGAATTCGCCGGCGTATCGCTGGCGACATGGCCGGCGAAATAATCCTGACGCACCCCGATGGTCGTGCGCAGCCAATCGGTCCAGCGCGCCGTCGTATCCGTCCATACGCCAACGTTCCCTTCCTGCACGTTATCGGCGCGAACCGTCGAGAGCGTCGCGCGCTGCAGCGTACGGAACAGCCCGACCGTGATGTCGTCGGCACGGGTCTGCAGTCCGATACGGGTCTGGGTCGGGATACCAGCCAATCGTCCCTCGAAACTGTGGCTGGCATCGAACCCATAAAGCGTGCGGCGATCGAGCTGGCTGAACTGGTCGCCGTTGACGGGGTCGGCGAGGAGATAGGTGAAATCGTTGAAGAGCTGCAGCGACGAGCGAACCGCATAGGCGCTGATCTTGCTTTGTCCGGCATCGCTCGATTGCGCCCAGTTGCCGGACAGGCTGAAACGGCTTGAGGTTCCGCCATCCGTGGAGTCGAGCGAGCCGAGCCGATTGATGAGGCCTTGATCGATCGCCCGCTGAGCCACCTGATCCGTCGACGTCCAGCCGTTCGAATAGGCCATCGCGGAAAGTGTAAAACCGTCGGTGGCAGTGCCCTGACTGTAACGCAGGACACCGTTCAGCTTGCGCACATTGTCGGGGACATCCCACGGGCCATTGTATTTGTTGGCTTCGACGGCCGCGAGAAGTATGCCGTCGCCCACCGGCGTCGATCCAGCCGCCAATGCGCGCTGATAGCCGAAACTTCCGAACGTCAATTCCGCGATGTTCTTTGGCAGCTTGTTGATATAGTCGATGCCGACAGCGCCCGCGGAAGCGAAATCGCCCTGGTCGGCGAAATAGGGTCCCTTGCGGACATTGACCGACTGGACCAGTTCCGGAATCAGGAAGTTGATGTCGGCGTAGCCCTGGCCGTGCCCGTGCGTCGGCATGTTGACCGGCATGCCGTCGACCTTGATTGCCAGATCGGTACCGTGATCCAGATTGAAGCCGCGGAGAAAATACTGGTTGGCTTTGCCCTCTCCGGAATGCTGGGTCACGATCAGCCCCGGCACTGCCTCGAGCAATTCACCGACCCGCGAGGCCGGCCGCGCGTTGAACTCCTCGCCACTGACGCGTGTCTCGCTGGCCGCCGTCGGCTGGAGATTGGCTGTTCCGGATGAAGCGGAAGCGGACGTCACGCCGTTCGCCGCGGGTGACGTGGCCGGGGTGAGGGGGGCGGCCGCAGCAGATCGCGAAGGCCGCGCGCGAGGCGCCGGCTGGGCGCGCCGCTTTGGTTTTTTTGGCGCCGCCTCAGGTGCGATGACGGTGACGGCGGGAAGCTGGCTGGCCTCGATGTCTATTGGACGCTGCGCTTGTGCCGGCGACGTGAGAACGGCAATGCATGATGCGGTCAACGGGAAAAATAGGCCCCTCAAAACGCTACACAACGCTCATGCCCCCGCATGATAACTGCTACAATCAGCTCAATCTAACCCGGCCAGTACCGCTACCATTTACCATTCCAAGTATGACGTTGCAATGAAAACATCATACTGGAAAAAGGCCAATCATCGGGATTGCAATGCAACGGATCACCATCACCATCGAGGACGACCTGCTCGCGGAAATCGACGCCGCCGCAAAGGATCGCGGCTACCAGAACCGGTCCGAAATCATTCGCGATCTGGCCCGCGCGGGCTTGCAGCAAGGAGCGCAGGACGCCATGCCGTCGGGGCAATGCGTGGCGGCGCTGGTGTATGTCTACGATCACGCCGCGCGCGATCTGTCAAAGCGCCTGGTGCAGAACTTCCATGGCCACCATGATCTGTCGCTGGCGACGCTGCACGTTCATCTCGACGACGACAGCTGCATGGAGGTGACAGCGCTGAAGGGACCCTCCGGCGACGTTCAGCATTTCGCCGATCACATCATCGCCGAACGCGGCGTACGCTACGGTCGCGTGGTGATGATTCCGACCGCAACAGACAAGAAGACCCGCCCCGCACCCAGGCGAGGTCATCGGCACGCTTGAAATGCGGGTCTCGACTCGATGGCCGACTGAACGTATTTTTGTCGGCTGAACCGATCAATGGCGGCATTGGATGCTTGTCGTGGCCTACGGTCCACAATATTCCGCGGCGCACCTGGGGCACGTGCACTGTGACGACCGGTGAACGTTCGGAGTCGATGCTGCCATCGGACTTGTGGTGCAATTGGCCGAGACTCGAGAAGTAGAACGCCGCGCCCCAGTCAAATACGTGCTCATTGGGTGCCAAGTCTTGATCACGAAACCATTGCAGGGCGCTGCAAGGTCGCGGTGGCGCGAGATTCACGGGCACGGCTTTTGCCGCGAGTGCAATCAACTTGTCGCGCCGGCTGTCGAAGAACGGGCCGGGTCCAACCAGAAGAGCGCCGGCCTGGGTTTGAGCCAAGCCGTTGAAAGCGTCGTCGATCTCGCTTTCGTTGTTGGCCCTCAGAATTTGAATCGACAGTCCGACCACGTGTGCCGCCTCTTCGACGTCGGTCTGGAAGCGCACGGCGGCTGGCCAATCCGAGTTAATCATTACCGCGACGATTTTTGCTTGCGGGACTAGATCTCGCAAAAGTCCGAGCCGCTTCGCTGCCAGTCCGCCGGAAAATATCGTCACCCCGGTGGCGTTTCCTCCGGGTTTCGCAAGACTTGTGACGAAGCCAAGCCGAACGGGATCGTCGCCGCTCCCGCTATCCGATACTCACCTCTTTCCGTACTCCGTGAAAACGTAGTCGCGGTTCTGCACCACCGTGTGGCACGCGAACCCGCACTTCGCGTCGTTTTCCTGCGGCGGATTGTCCGCGACAGTGGCGGGCTTAAACGTATCGGACGCCGCGTCATAGCCGAACGCGCCCCATCCCCATCCGCCGCTGTCCGCGAACCTCTTGCTGTCCTTCACCATGAAATCAACGTCATGCTGGGTACCTGGCACCGTTGGCTGACCGGGGTACGTCTCTTGTTTTTTCGGGTTCCAATGAATTTTCGCCATCTTGGCGCCGTCCGGGAAAGGCTTGCCATTGCCGGGAACGCCTTCCTTATAGGCGTCGATCATTGCCGGATTCCCTACAATCACAGCGATCTTGCCTCCGTTCTCACTGATCGCGATCACTGGCCAGTCCTCGTATCCCCTAAACTCAGAGAACGCGAGCCCATTCGG
>Ga0137403_10004926_pt1 | contig 15603 bp, 22 predicted proteins | sample CZOMad2_1_16fung_FD_122057 | JGI IMG/M metagenome (GOLD analysis project Ga0137403, IMG submission 122057) | Vadose zone soil fungal communities from Angelo Coast Range Reserve, California, USA - CZOMad2_1_16fungal (Hybrid Assembly) | ecosystem: Environmental > Terrestrial > Soil > Vadose zone... | reverse complement strand
GACCGCGACGGTCAAACCGTGCGCCCAGACGACGATCACGCTGACCGCGGCGCTGAACTCGACACGCCCGCAGCGGAAACAGTCGCGCTTCACCGGAATCTCACGGAGCATCTGCCTTGTCTCCCGGCCACCGGGTCGACGCCCGGGGTCTAGACCGGAGCTAATGCAGCGTTCATGCCCGCCGAGAGCCGGCTCGGCGGGAACCCGCGAAGGACCGGTGGTGAGTCATCCGGCGACGGAAGCAGCGAGGAGGATCACGGTGGTCAGTACCAGCAGCATGACGTTCAGCCGGCACCTGACAGCGCGCAGCGGTTGAGGCGCTTGGAATTCGACGCCGTTCGAATGCCGCGCCTGCTCACCGCGATCAGATCCTTGCACCATCGCCGACTCCTTCGAGAGCTGGCGACAGCACCTTCCATGCCAGTCGCCCCGCCGTACTGAGAGGGCCGCGGGCGCCCCCGGTGCTCTGGAATCGACGGATTTCGATCTCTCCTGTTCGGCGATCCGGCAACAGGCGAAACACCGGCGCAGGCGATCTTACCGAACGAAAGACTCCAGTGGTGCATCGCTGATCGTCCTGGCGCGCGGCACCCTATCGATTGGGCTAGTGCGGTCCATCCACGTGGCCCGTTCGATCACGACGCATGCGCAGCTGCCCTTTGCCAAAGTGCGGGATCGTCGAACGAATTCAGGATCTGGCACGACGGCTGCTAGGTCGACCCCAAGGAGGCGGGACATGATCGCCGGGGTCGTCACAACCAAGCACGTTCTGCTGCACTCGGTGACCATCGTCGAGGATTTCGGGCTGCGCGTCTGGCTGATGTGCTGCAAGGCGATCCTGACGAATCGCCGGACCACGTTTCTCGAGCTGATGTGGCGCGGATGAAGCGCGCGCTCGATGCGGCCCTGGCCGCGCCGGCCGCCGCGGCGTTCGTCGCATGCGTTGAACTGCTCTTGATGAGGTCGCGCCGGGGCCGCAGCCCCATCGAGAAGATCCCGGTCCCCGCGCCTGCGCGGTTGCGTGTGCGGCGCGGGACTGATGGCGCGCGCGTCACCTTCGCGATTGAGGGGGTTCTCGACGACTTTTCCGCCAGGTTGCTCGCGTGCGCGGTCGTGCAAGCGCCGCCTGGCGCGACCGTCGTGTTCGATCTGAGCGTGGCGGGGCCGATTCGGGACAACCCGGTAGGCCTCCTCGCGAGCGCGTGCATCTCGGGGCGGCAGGTCCAGTTGCGCGGTCTAAACGGAGGGCACGCAGGACTGCTCGAGCGACTGAGAGAGCGCGGTGTACCGACCGCCGTCATCGACGAGGAGCGAGATGACGCCCGCGAGGACGCATGACCTGCTGCGGTTGCGACCTCGACCTCGTGCTCAGGCAGCAGGAGCTTCCGAACCGTGAAGAAGCACTCGAGCTCTTGAAGGAGCTCGCCAACGCGGCCACACTCGCTCGGCTGCCTCCGAGCGGCGTCACAGACGATCGATGAAACCACGGAGAAGCAGGCGCGCCTGATGAGCGTAATGACGAACGGACCGCGGCGACGCTTCGAGGATGACGGCCGCTTCTTCCGGGCGCAGCTCGAGAACGTCGCAGAGGACGAATGCCGCGCGAGCGAGATCGTCGATCGATTCGAGAGCGGTGCCGCTCGACGAGCTCCGCGAATGCGCTCGGGCTTCCGATTCTCGCGCACTCCGCCAGCACCTCATCAGGGACGAGCGATTCATCGACTTGGGGTGCACTGATCACACTCGAGCCTACAAGCAGGATTCGGACCGGACAGCGGGAGCACAGCAGTGCAGCTGCGATGGTGCGCGCGTCCTCGCGGGCGCAGCGGCTCGCCTGGAGCAGCCACCCCGGCGTGACGGATTCACGGACGTTTCCGGCTGATTCGAGACGAATCGTGTCCGCTGCAAGAGCAGCTGCCTCACCCGTCCACCCTCATCTCCTCGTCGTCCTTCAGGGTTTCGGCCGCACTAGAGACTGGCTCTCCTCGATTTACGACAGTCGATCCGTGCAGCCTCTTGCATGGCACGGCGCGTGCTCTTGTCGCGCGAAGCGAGGTCGGCATGCACGACGTTGCGCAAGTCTGGACCTCGAACCCTGGAGAACCGGCGAGGAGGGCGATGCAAAACGGATTGCTGATCGGAGCCGTCGGGATCTTCTGCGGATGCGCGGCCGTGCAGACCGCCTGGCCCTCCTACGGGCCCGAGGGGCACTGGCAGGGGGTGGTGGTGCGCGGCGATTACCGGCAGACGGTCGTCGTGGATCTGGAGAGGGCGAATTCCAGGTGGGGCGGCACGCTCACCGCGGGCGACCTGACCCGGCCTCTCGAGCACGTCAGCTTCGCCGGCGAGTCGATCCACTTCGACACACACGACCAGTTGGCCTTCGACGGCAGGATCGAAGGGGAATCGATGGTCGGATTCCTCTCGGGGTCGATCACGGGGTCGCTGGCGCTGAGCCGGGATACGGCGGACCCATACTTGACGACCTCCAGGCTCCAGCCGCGGGAGCCGGTGCTGATGTTCGGCCCTCCCTGACGATCTTCAGGACCGGGCGATGGCGATCACGAAGAGGAGCACGGAGGCGGCCAGGCCGTAGATGAAGATGTTGTAGGTGAGCTGCAGCATCTTCCGCCGCCCGATCAGCAGCTTCCGCGCGAAGTAGACGTACTCCAGCATCGCCTTCTGCAAGGCAGGGGGCTCGGCGGTGCGCGACCCCTCAGAGGCTGAAGCCGGAGAAGAGATAGAACGAAGTGCCCTCGTCCGAATGGACTACGGTGGCCTTGATCGCGGAGGCGAACTGGAGGTTCACGCCCGAGGCGAAGACTCCCAGCCACACCCCGCCGCCGTAGCCCGTGTGCCACTTGGACGAGCTCTCGCCAGCGACGAAGACGCGGCCGACGTCGGCCAATCCCGTCAATCCCCAGCGAAACGGCAGGGCCGCGTTGAACTTGCCGACCGCGACGTCCAGCTCGGTGTTCCCCACCACCGACGAATCGCCGGCGAACCGGTTCAGGTCGTAGCCGCGTAGCAGATTTCCCGTCGACGCGCCGGTGACGTCCAGCGGCAACCGGAACGCGGCACCGCCGATGAAGGCGGACTCGAAGAACGGATACGTGCCCCAGTTCTTCTCGCCGGCCACTCGCGCGCTGAACTGCATGTCGGTGAGGAGGTGTCCCCCGACGACGGCGGAGACCGATCCGCGCAGCTTGGTGAAGGCGTGGGGGTTGCTGAAGATGTCCGGAGTGTGGCGGCCGATCACCTCGAACGAGATCCCGCGCTCGAATGGGAAGGTCCCGTCGCGGGTGTCCATCACCAGGCCGACCTGGCCGCTCCCCAGCGACATTCCGCCGCTCCCCTCGGGTCGCGTGGCCATGATGACTCCGGAGTCGCTCACGTCGGAGGCGTGTTTGAACAGCAGTCCCGCGCGACCGCGGAGCGGACCGACCACCGGGACCTCGATCAGCGGGTTCACGACGATGGTTCCCTGCCTCACGTCGTAGAAGCTCGCCGACGAGAGCGCATCGTCCTTCCGGGTCTCGTTTCCCTTGCCGAAGTACTCGGCCGTGTCCATTCCGGAGTAGCCCACATAGAGCAGCCCGCGCACCGGCGAGCGGGTCTTGAGATCCAGGTTGTATTCGAGGCGCGGCCGGTTGGTTCCGGTCGAATACGCCGCTCCGAAGTTCATCACCGAGGAGAACGGATCGAGCTGGAAGCCATATCCGGTCCGCTGCAGGGTGGCGCCCGCGACCAGTCCCCGGGTGCCGTCGTAGGAGAGTTGGGGAAAGAAGAGCGAGTCGCTGCCCCAGTCGCGGAAGGTCTCGTAGTGCTGCGAGAGAGCCACCGTCTCCGCGTCCCTGTTCTGGGAGGGGACGGCCTTCAGCGGATGGTCGGGCAGCGGGGTGTACTGGTGGATGGCAGACGGCTGGGAGCTCCGGTCGGAGACTTGGGCCGTCCCCTCCGGCGAGACGAGGCGGACGGTGATGGTCCGATCCGCCGCGCCGTCGACCTCGACCTGGTCCGCGCCCCCCGTCGTGTACAAGCGGACTTCCGAGGTCTCCTCGGACAGGAACCTCCGCCAGAAGTACGGAGACGCTGCTTTCTCTCCCGTCTTCGAATCGCGCGCGTAGATCGCGACTTCGACCGCTCCACCCTCCTGGCGGTGGATCTGGAACTCTTCGCTCTTCTCGGTCCCGCGCACGTCCACCTGGTCGGCGAGCAGCCGGTAAAACTCGCGCGACGCCGCGGGCAGGGCATCGCGCCGGCTGCGAAGGGCTGCCTCGAGGTTCGCGCCACCCTCCTCGTACACCGACTGGGGGAGCTGATGAACGGCTTCCGAGATGGCGGCGTCGGTGAGCTTCGCGATCAGCTGGGTCGTGACTTCCTCCCACTGCGCCTTGTCGAGCTCCACCAGGAAGCGGCGGTCGGTGTAGCGGCCGGCGAAGGTCAACTTGTCGATCGGCGCATAGGTCTTCCCGAAGCCGGCGACCTGCTTGGTGTAGTACTCGGCGAGCGAGGGAACGACGCCATCGAACCGGCTGAAGGCCTGATCGCGGTCGCGCGGCACCGGTTGCCACAGGCGCTTGCCGTCTTCGTCGACTCTCACCCAGCGCCACTGATCGATGTGGCGATCCCAGTCTCCAACCAGGACGTCGATCAGACGGGCGCGAAGGTACGCGCGCGCGTCCACCCGCTCGTCGCTGCGCTGTTCGAGGCGCTGGAAGAGGGTCGGCGTGTCAGCGACCTTGCGCGCCCCCTCGACGTCGCGCTCGATCCGTTCCTCCAACAGACCGAGCGTGCCGGCGAGGTCGCGGAAATCGCCGAGGCCCGGATCGTCCGGCAACACCGCCAGCTGCGGCGTGGAGTGCAGGATCTCGGCGGCGTCGAGCAGGGGCGGGACGATCAGCGCGCCGAACGGGTGCGCGGTGCTGGTCTCGTCCTGGAAGAGGTCGCCGATCACGGAATTTGCGGTGTCGGGATCCAGCACCCGCGTCGGATCCTTGTCGACCGAGCGAAACGCCCAGACCCGGCCGTCGGCGCTCTTGAAGTGGACGTTCTTCGTCTCCAACCCGCCGCTCAGCCGGATCGGCCGCATCCCTCCGCCAAAGGTGCCCAGGTCCAGGACGGGGACGTCGATTGGCGTGGTCCAGACGTTCCGCCAGTGCGCGCCCAGGAAGAAGCTGTAGAGCCAGCCGGCGCGGTAGCGGGCGCCGGGCGCCACGGTCACGACTTGGCCAGCCGGCGTGGGGCTGGTCACGATCTGGCCGGCCGGGTTGGTGTCGGCAACCGCTCCGCGAACGAGACAACACACGAGCGAGATCAGGGGGAGTCGTCTTCTCATGACGCAGAATCGATGCACGCGTCATGCCGTGGGCGTGGGCTAGAAGTCAGGAGCATGAGGGTGGTGCCCAGGCCGGCGGCCCGGCGCGGCCGGCGCGAGCGCATGGCCGACCTCGATCACCGCGAGGCGGGTTCGGCGGCGCTCGAGACGCCGACGTTGCCCGAGGTCGGAATCAGATCGTCGCGGCGATTCTCCTTCCAGGCCGCTTCGTCGGATCCGCTGGCGCGAGGACGCTCTTTGCCGTTGCTGACGGTGGTGATGCGCGAGGTGTCCATTCCCAGGTTCTCCAGATATTTCCTGGCCGCCTCGGCACGTCGCTGGCCGAGCGCCAGGTTGTACTCGCGCGAGCCGCGCTCGTCGCAGTTGCCCTCGATGCGGACGGACCGATCCGGCCGCGCGCGCGCCTGATCCAAGAAGTCCTGGAGGACGGCCCGCGAGGCCGGAGAGAGTTCGGAGATGTCGTAGTCGAAGTAGATGCTGGCCGGCGCAACTTCAGGCGGGGGCAGCGCCGCGACGGGCGCTGGAGCGGGCGCCGGCGGAGGCGGAGCCGCGATCGCTTGCGTCGGAGGCGGAGTGGGAGGTGGCTGCGCGTGCGAGCAGGCCACGAGGGCCAGGAGGAGAGCGGAGAGTGATCGGAGGGATCGCATGATCGAGCCTTTCGTATGGATGAAACGCGCTGTGCTGCTCGATCGACAAAGCAAGCAAGGTGCCAGCCGTTCCGACAGACGTCCGCGAGGGTGATCGATGCAGATCATCCGACGTTGAGGATTCGCGCGCGCTCCGGCTCAGGGCCGCCGGAGGCCAGAATTGAATCAAGCCGCTCAATGTCAGCCCGGCCCGATCGGTGTCGGACAGGCCCTGCGCTCCATCCGGACATCCGACAGCGTTCGACCGCGGCTCCGTCAGCGGACGCGCGTTTCCGTGCGCCATGCCGGTTGGCATGAGCCCTGCTACGGCTTCCCGGCAAGGAGGCCGCCATCATGATCGCCGGGGTCGTCACCACCAAGGACGTGCTGCTGCACTCGGCGGCCATCGTCCACGACTTCGGCCTGCGGACCTGGCTGAGCTGCTGCAAAGCCATCCTGACCAACCGCAGGACCACGTTCCTCGAGTTGGTGTGGCAGCCATGAGGCGGGCGATCGATCTGGCGATGAAGCCGGTGGTCGCATTCGTGTTCGTCGTCTGCGTCGAATGTTTCTCCTGGCGCCTGCGCCGCAAGGCCCGCAGCCTCGCCGCCCGCCGTGTCCTTCACCAGTCGAACCAGCCGGACCTCGCGGAGGGGTACGCCAATGCGGCTGCGTAATGCCATCCCGGCCGGCAGCGCATACCTGGAGCTGACCAAGCCCCGCATCACGGGATCGGTGGTCTTCACCGCCGCCGCCGGTCTCTGGCTCGCGCCGGTGCGGGTCCCGGCCTCCCTGGTCCTGCTCACGCTCGCCGGCACCGCGCTGGTGGTGGCCGCCGCCAACGTGCTGAACATGTTCCTCGAGCGCGACAGTGACGCTCTCATGCCGCGAACCAGCCGCCGTCCATTGCCCTCGGGTCGCATCGAGCCTTCGCGCGCCCTTCTCTTCGGCCTGCTGCTCGCCTCGGCGTCGATCCCCCTGCTCACCTTCGGCGTGGGCCCCATTCCGGCGGCGCTGGCAGCCATCGCGCTGGTGAGCTACGTGCTCCTCTACACTCCGATGAAGCGGCGCACTGCCGCCGCGCTCCTGGTGGGCGCGGTGGCGGGGGCCATGCCGCCCCTGATCGGATGGACCGCCGCGACGGGCCAGATCAATCTCCCCGGAATCCTGCTCTTCGCCGTTCTCTTCCTCTGGCAGGTGCCGCACTTCCTCGCCATCACCCTGGTGCGCCGGAGCGAGTACGCGCGCGCCGGTCTGGTCGTGCAGGCGAACGAACCCGCAGGCGAGCGCGAAGCGCGGCGCAACATCGTGCTCTACACGGTCGCGCTGATCGCGGTCTCGCTGATGTTCATCCCGCTCGGCGTCAGCGGACGGGTCTATCTGGTCGCCGCGGTCGCTTCCGGAGCGCTCTTCCTGGCGCTCGGAGTTCAAGGCCTGCGCTCCAGCAGGTCCGAGCGGTGGGCCCGTAACGAGTTCTTCGGATCGCTCGCCTACCTCGCCGTCCTGCTCGCGGCACTCCTCCTCGACCGCCCACCCGTGCTCTGACCGACATGCGCCGCCTGATCCAGAGCGTCCGCCAGAACGTCGCCCAGGACCTGTGGGTCCTGCTCGAACGAGCATTCGTCCCGCACGCTTCCGATCTGCCGCAGCGCACGGTCGCGGGTCGGCGGCTGCCCCCTGGCTTCCCGGCGTTCGCGTTCGCCGGTTTGCTCGGCATCGCCGCTGCGGGCGTGCACGAGCGCCTCCGCGAGGGCGAGCCGCTGGGGTCCCGGCAGCGGACCAGCCTGCATGCCCGGAAGATCTCCTACGTGAGCTGGAACCGGATGGGGATTCCATGATCGCGGCGCCGGCGAGGATCCACGACTTGCTGCGGTTGAGGCCCGAGGCGGAGCTGCTGGGAGAGCGGCCCGCTCCGGGCTGGGTCGCGGCCTCGCTGTCGGAGGCTCCCTGGGTGGTCGTGCGCTCGATCCGGGGCGGCGCCATTGGAGTCCGGGTCCGCGGTGCAACGCTGGCGCAGCGCTTCGACGCGGTCGCGCCCCTCTTCGCCGTCGCCTACCGATCGACGCCCGAAGATCTGGCGGGCCGGCGTTGCGAGCCCTGGCGCGCCGCGCAGGCGCCCGCACTGGCTGCGCTCGGTCGCGTCGATCCCGTCCTCACGCGCTGCGGCCATCCCTGGGGGCCCATCGGCAGCGTGGCGTTCGAGCTGGCCACGGGACTGCCCGCGACCACGGCCGCCTGCGACCTGGATCTCGTACTGAGGCGGGAGGAGCCGCTGGCCCCTGATCAGGCGCGCGCGCTGCTGCGGGATCTGGTGGAGGCCGCGGCTCCCGTGCGCGTCGACGTGCGTGTGGAGACGCGGTTCGGCTGGGTGGCCCTTGGCGATCTGGCGGTGCGGCCGGATCGCATCCTGGTGACGACATCGAACGGCACTCGCCTGCTCTCCGACCCGTGGCAGGAGGCCGCATGATCGGCTTGCTCGCCGGCATCTTGGCGTCCCTTGCGGTGGGGACTCTTCCTCCCGACCTGCGGCCCTTTCCGCTCGACGTGCACCGGTTCACGGTCCTCGAACGGGACTCGGGACCGACGAACTACTACCGGGTGGTCGAAGGTCCCCAGGGGGACCTCATCCGGGGGCGCTACGAACCGCGGCTCGAGTCGGTGACCTTGCTCGCGGACGTCGGTGACGAGTTTCGCACCGGCGTCGAGCGCATCCGCTTCCGCTGGCGGGTCTGGGTGCTGCCCATCCACGGGAACGAGTGCGTCGACGGACGGGGCGACGGCGCCGCCAACTTCTACGTCGTCTGGAAGCGCGGCCTGCGCTGGTACTCGATCAAGCTCGTCTGGAGCAGCGAGGGAGCCGTGGGCGCCACCTGCAATCGGACGCGCAACCCCTTCGTGGCGTCCGACTCGATCATCGTGCACAGCGGACCGCCCACGGGAGTGTGGCAGGAGGAGGAGATCGATCCAGACGCGCTCTTTCGCGCCCACTTCGAAGGAGGGAACCCAAACGCCGAGGTCCCCGAGCTGCAGGGGGTGGGCATCATGACGGACGGGGATCAGACGCGGACCTCGAGCATGGCCGACTACGCCGGATTCGTCCTCTTCAAGCGCGAGGGACTGGCCTCGCGCTGACCATCGCCTGCCCGGAGGCTCCGCCGATGCCGATCCGGCCGCCGATCCACCGCTGGGACGGCGTGGCGCGTCCGTTCACGTGGTGCAGGGATGTCCGAGCACGGCCGCCGGTACGAACGCTTCGCCGCCGCGCTGAACAAGGCCGGGTTCAACGTCTGGGCGCACGACCATCGCGGCCACGGGATCAACTCCACCTCCGGCCACCCCGGACACTTCGCCGTCGGCGGCAATGGCTGGCGGGTCGTGGTGGACGACGCCTGGGCGGTGTCGGCGGAGGTGCAGCGCGTATTTCCCGGCGTGCCGCTGATCCTCTTCGCGCACTCGATGGGATCGTTCGTGGGGCAGACGCTGCTGGGCGAGCACGGCGACTCGTATCGGGGCGTGGTCGCAGGGTGACTGGCGCCTACTCCATCTCGAAGTGCAGGTAGCGGAACTGCCCGGACCGCTCGATCTGCAGCACCACCGATTCGCCCGGCTTGCGCGCCTTGATGGCGCGCCGCAATCCGTCGACGGAATCGATCCGCTCGCGGTTGAACGCATGCACGACGTCGCCCTGGATCAACCCGCTGTCCTGGCTCGTGCCGTCGAGCGTGCGCGCCACGACCAGCACTCCGCCCGGCTCGCGCAGGGGAACCACCTGGCGGACCTTGTCGTCGGCGTCGACGCAGAGGATGCCCAGGCGGCGGATGAGGTTCTTGCCGCTATCCGCGGTGTCGAGCATCTCCTCCATCCGCCGGCCGCGCTCCGCCGCGGGAACCTGGACCGTCAGACGCTCGCCGGCGCGCAACACCTCGACCTGGACCAGGCGCTTGTCGGTGTGTCGATAGAGCGCGGTCATCAAGCTGGCCGCGCTGTCGATGGGCCGGCCGTCCACGGCGTCGATGATGTCGGCGCGGCGCAGCCCGGCGATCTCCGCTGGGCCTCCCGGGGTCACGTCGGAGATCACCACGCCCCAGTCGCGCTCCAAGCCCAGGCCCTCGGACAGCGTCGGCGCGATGCCCTGCACCGAAATGCCGAGCTCGACCCGGTCGACGCGCCCGTTCTTGCGCAGCCCTTCGTAGACGAAGCGCACGACGTTCACGGGGATGGCGAAGCCCAGGCCCTGGCTTCCGCCGGATCGGGAGAGGATGAAGGTGTTGATGCCGACGATGTCGCCGTCGGCATTGATCAGCGGGCCGCCGCTGTTCCCGGGATTGACGGGCGCGTCCGTCTGCACGAAGAGCATCGGCACGTCCAGATCCGGCTCCCGGGCGGAAGCGCTGACCACGCCCATCGTCATGCTGCTCGCCAGCCCCTGCGGACTGCCCACGGCAAAGACGAGCTCGCCTTGCTTGACGGGCGGCAGATCGCGCAGCGTGATGGCGGGCAACCTTTCGGCATCGATCTTGAGGACCGCAAGGTCGGCTTCCCGGTGCACTCCCACCACGGAGGCCTTGAACACTCCCTTCTTCATCGCCTGCCGGCGCGCCTGCCCCGAGCTGGTCGACGCGAGCAGGACCAGGACGCGCTGCGCGCCCTCGACCACGTGGGCGTTGGTGACGATGTAGCCGGCGGGATCGACGATGATCCCGGAGCCGATCCCGCGCTGGCGGGCGATGAACGCGGTGTCGGTGTGACGCTCGTCCACCGAGGTGGGCCCGTAGCCCGACACGATGACCTGGACCACGGCCGGCGACACCTTGTCGGCGAGCTGAGACAAGGCGTTGCTGAGCTGCCGCAACGAACCGGGTCCGTCGGCTCGAGCAGGACCGTGCGAGAGGAGCGCAAGGGATACGGCGACTGCAAGGGTTGTCTTCATACCGGCCTCATCGATTCAGTGCCCCCTCGATGTGGATGCTCGCGCGGCCCGTGAGCTTCAGCCTGCCTGACAGGTTTCGAGCCGTACTGCTCAACACCTGCTGTTCAGCGGCGACAGCGCCGTCCTCAAGCCGGCTGCGGTGGAGCAGCTCGCGCGCCTCGGGGACATCCTCGCCAGGTATCCAGACGACCGGATCCGGATCGAAGGACACACCGATTCGACCGGATCTCCGGCGTATGACGAGGAGCTTTCGCTCCGCCGGGCCCAGGCGGTCCGCGACGTCCTGGCGAGCCGCGGAGTCAATCCGCGCCAGATGCTGGTCGCGGGCGCGGGAGCGGCGGGGCCCATCGCGGACAACTCCACTCCGGAGGGGCGCGCCCAGAACCGCCGGGTCGAGGTCTACATCGACGTCCCCAACCGGTCGTAGGGCGAACGCTCAGGGAGCCGCTGTCCTAGGATGGTTTCGCAGCTTTTGCAGCCGACCAGAGCGACCCTGGATTCACCCGATTCGGATGCAAGGACAGCATCCTCTGGTAGAGCTCCAGCGGCGTCGATGTGGCTGCCACACAAGCTTTGAAGTCACCGAGGTAACGTCGGGTTTCCTCGATATGACGCGGCGAGCTGTCGGGATCGAGCACGCCATGTCCGGCCACCACTGCTTCCGGATGCAGGGACTCGATTCTGTCCAGCGCTCGAAGCCACTCGCTCCTCGCCTTGTCGTCGCACTCCGCGAGATAGGGGTGCGTGTCGTTGTAGACACAATCCCCGGATACGACCAGGCCAATGGAAGGCACATGCAGCCCCGTCGAATGCGCAGTGTCGGTATGGCCGAGCTGGATGACGTTCAGCGCTTCTCCCTCGAGATGGAGGGTATCTCCATCGAGAACCTCCGGGGCGATCAACTGCGACGGGAGTTGCCCGGGAAAGCGCGGTTCCCAGAAGGATTTCACAGAGTCGGGCGCGATCTGTTTTTGAATGGCCGCAACCACCTGTGCGGTGGCGAGCGCTTTGGCTTGGGGGAACCGATCGAGCAGGACCTTCAGACCGAAGAAGTGGTCACCATGGGCGTGGGTGACGTAGATGGCGACGAGGTTCTTGCCGCTCGCGACGACCCAATCCAGCAGCTCTCTCGACTGCTGCTCGGAAAGGAAAGTATCGACCAGTACGGCGTCACGTTCGCCATGAATCAGCGTGACCGTATTGGTGACCCACGCGAGATGCTCCTTGCCGGCGGGAGTTCCCTGGCTGGCACTGCCACGCTTCTTGGTGAGGATTTTCCATTTCAGCGCCATGTCTACCTCCGTTCAAAGGTGTGCCTTGAACCAGTCGATGGCGGCGCGCGATGCGGTCTCGAATTGACCCAGGTAAGGATCGAAGTGGCCACCCTTCAGCATGACCAGCCGCTTGGGCTCGAGCGCCCGCTGGTACGCCTTGAGCGCGAGATCGGCGTTGGTGATCTGGTCGTGGTCGCTGACCACCATCAGGAGCGGCGTAGGCGATACACGCTCGATGAAGTCGCCGGGCGCGTACATGCGAGCCCAACGCGTCGAGCGCACGGTGACCTTGTTCTCCCACACGCCGTCCGGGAGGGGACGGAGGTAGAAGCTGACCGCCTCCGCTGATTTGTAGGACGAGGGCTTGCCCGCGTCGCTGCTGACGATCATCTGGGTTGCCGGTGGCTCGCCGCGGAGCTGCGCGCGCTCATCGGCGGCGAACCTCGCCTCGAGCTCCGCGACGGCTTCCGGCGCCACGCGGCGTAGACCCGAAGCGTAGCCGTCGGTCGTGGGGACCTGTGCCACCACGGCTTTCAGACGTCTGTCGGTAGCGCCGAGGACGATGGCGTGACCGCCAGCGTAACTCGTGCCCCAGAGACCGATGCGGTCCGCGTCCACGTCCGCGCGGTCCTGGAGATACGAGATGGCGCGCCGCCAGTCGGCGATCTGCTGCCACGGGTTGATGTCCTGCCTCGGTTCGCCACCGCTATCGCCGAAGCCGCGATGGTCGTGCAGGAGCACCACAAACCCCGCGTCGGCGAACGACTGCGCCATGCGTTCGATGCCGTGATACTTCGTCCCGGCGTAGCCATGCGCCATGGTGATGGCCGGGAGGCGGCCACCGCCGCGTTCCGGCGTGAAGAGCCACGCCGAAAGCTCGATCCCGCCCTCGGCGGGGAAGCGGACGTCTTGTTTGCCGAACATAATGATCTCCTCTCACCGACGCCCAACCAGCGGTGCAAGCGTCGAGCCACAGACCTCAGGGCGCCTTTCGCCATCTGCGTCGTTGCCGCGACGGTGTCGGCCATCTCCTGACCGAACCGGACGAGCGCCCTCTGCATCGCGGCGACCAGGGCGTCATAACCGTCGTCTTCTCCGTCACCGAGATGTCCCTCATGCCGAGCGACGCTTCCTCGCCGCTCGCCGCGATCAGCTCCCATCGGCCCTGCAAGACGACCGACTGCCCGGAGCCGTCGAACCGCGAGATGCTGACCGCAGCGCGGTAGTTGGCGCCGGCGCCGGAAAGGATGGCCGATCTCCAGGGCGCGACCGCCACCTGCTGCGACCCGAGGCGATCGGCGAGGGTCGAGACTAGCGAGCCGGGTTTCGACGGCGCGACGAACACGTCCCAACTCAGTCCTGGATCGCTCATGTCAGTCTCCCGATGGGTTCTGCTTCCAGCAGCAGCAGGGAAGGGGGGAGGTGAAAGAGAGGCTCGGATCAGCCTTCATGTGGGAGTGGTAGGTGGCGGCGCGGCATAGGTCGAATTCTGTCAAACGACAGGTTCGAAGTTCAAGCGTGACCCCTTCGCTCAGGCTTGTTCATACGGTAGCAAAATGCTACCCTCAGCACATGAGTCAGCCTGTGAAGGTGTCCGACAAGCTCCTCCTCGATGCGCGATTGGCCGGCGAGGCGGCCGAACGATCGATCGCAGGCCAGATCGAGTACTGGGCTCGGCTCGGTCGCGCTGTGGAGCTGCACCTGCGTGCGGCCGAGGTGCTGCGGCTGAAGAGCGAAGGCGAGGCCCGTCCATTGTCGGAGTTGCTGGCGACCGTCGGCACGGCGGCAGGCCGCAAGCGCCTTGCGTCGTACCTCAACCAACGGCCCTATCCGCACTTCGAGGCTGCCACGGGGCGGCGCGGACTCGTGGTGAAGATCGATCGGGATGGCACCCGTACCGTGGGTCGCTTCGTTAATCGCCGGTTCCGGCCGAGCAAGTGACGTCGCCGTTCGACGCTCGGCCCATCATCGTCGCGATCGCGGGACCCAACGGCGCGGGCAAGTCGACGTTCTTCGAGGCGCACCTCGCCTCCGCCGGGTTGCGCTTCTTGAACGCGGATGATCTCGCGCGGGAGCTCGGGCTCGATGCGGTCACGGCCGCGGACCTTGCCAACCGCCTTCGCGTCGAGCTCGTCGAACAGCGCGAGAGCTTCGTGTTCGAGACGGTCCTGTCCGATCCGGTGGGGGACAAAGTCGACTTTCTCGCCAAGGCGGCGGCCCAAGGCTATGCGGTGGTGCTCGTGTTCATCGGCGTCGACGACGCCCGAATCTCAGAGCAGCGTGTCGCGATGCGAGTTCTGCAGGGCGGGCACGATGTGCCTGCCGAGAAGCTGTCGGCCCGCTTCCCGCGCACGATGAAGAATCTGGCGCGAGCGATTGAGAAGCTTCCGCACGTGCTGGTGTTCGACAACAGCAACCTGGCCAATCCGTTTCGGAAGGTCGCCGAGTTCGAGCGCGGCCAGAGCGTGGTAGCGAATGCCCCGGTCCCCCGCTGGCTTCCGCTGAAGAGGAAGCGGGGCCGCGGCAGACGGCGATGAGCGGATCGAGGTCACGAAGCGCGTAGATGCCACGGGGATCTTTGACCAGATCTTGTCCAAACAGGAGGGGACTTGCGGGTTCCTGCGTCGACTTCGGTGGACTTCGGGTTCGAGATAACTGCTCGAGACCACAGCCCGGCATCTCGCATGGGTCCCACAGCGTCGTGCAGTCCAGGCCCACGTGACATGCGCTAGCCCACGGTCGTGGGCCGGCAGCGCGGCTGCGCGCCTCTACTTCGCCTACGTTGCGGATTCACTACGGCGTACCGCGAGAAGTAACGCTTCAGCAGCCCCGCTCCCGGCTCTTCGAGGCCGAAGCGAGTTGAAACTCGTCCGTCGCACGATCGGCCCCAAACTCGCGCGCCGGTCTCACCACTACCCGTGGCTACTCCCGGGGAACCCGATACGAGGCATTTGAATCAAGTCGCTGCTGAACAGCTCGTTGCCGAACAGCTCGACGCCGAATCACCGAAGACGTCTGAGAGCGAGATTCACTTGGGGGAGCACCACGTCGGGCTACCCCGCGTAGGCCTTCTTCAGCTTGTCGATGTCGATCTTCTTCATCTTCAACATCGCCTCCATGACCCGGTTCGCTTTCTTCTTATCCGGGTCATTGAGCATCTCGCTGAGCACGGTCGGGTTGACCTGCCACGACAGGCCGAACTTGTCCTTGAGCCAACCGCAGGGTCCGTGCTCGCCACCTGCGCCGAGCGTATCCCAAAAATGGTCGACCTCCGCCTGCGTCTCGCACTGGACCGTGAATGAGACGGCCTCGGTGAACTTGTACTCGGGGCCGCCATTCAAGGCGATGAAGCGCTGGCCATCGAGCTCGAACTCCACCGTCATCACGCTCCCCTTCGGCCCTGGTCCAACCTCCAGGTAGTGAGAGACGTTGAGA
>Ga0137403_10004925_pt1 | contig 15606 bp, 13 predicted proteins | sample CZOMad2_1_16fung_FD_122057 | JGI IMG/M metagenome (GOLD analysis project Ga0137403, IMG submission 122057) | Vadose zone soil fungal communities from Angelo Coast Range Reserve, California, USA - CZOMad2_1_16fungal (Hybrid Assembly) | ecosystem: Environmental > Terrestrial > Soil > Vadose zone... | reverse complement strand
CTGGAAAGTTTCAACTGATCGGCGGTGGCGAGAATGTTGGAAGGCTTGATGCGAGAGTGGATTAATCCCTTGCTGTGGAGATAGACGAGAACGTCGAGAACGGGCGCGAGCACGTCCCGAGTTTCCGCGGGGGTGAGAGGGCGCTGCGGGAGGATTTGCGAGAGATCTTCTTCGGCGAATTCCATCACGACGTAGAGAAAATTCGCATCGTCGAGGCAGCAACGGCCGAATTCCAAGAGGCGAAGCAAATTGGGATGGGAAAGTTGTGCCGCAAGGCGCCAGCGAGAGAGCAGGAGCTCGGCGGTCGCGGGCTCGGCGTGAATCAGCTTGATGGCCGCCTTCTGCGGCTGCGAATCTCCTTGCTGAGTAAGGAATACGGCGCTGTGCTCCGAACTCGCCAATAATTGCTCGAGCGGGAATTCGTCATCGACGATTTGACCCTCGAACTGCTTCCAGGCGTCAGCCATGTTGCACCCCTCACTGCGCATTCACGCAAGCCGGTCTATCGGGACACTTTCACCTTCGCGGTCTACGACCGGTGAAAGAGCACCGTGGCGTCTGAAGCAAGGCCGGATCGTCGAGTGAATCGCAGGCGCCAGGGGCCGGGCGCTCGTCGCCCTCATTCTGGCACGAAATGGGGCCATTGGGGGAGAGACGTTCTTATCGGTAATGGAGAGGCTTGCGGCGGGGAGGCGAAGAGCGCTTTGGACGGCCAGGACGAGAAGAAGCGGCGGAGATTAGCAATTGGCAAGCGGTGAGGCAAGCGTGGCGGAAGTCACGCGAGATTTTCTTGTGAACGTCCGAGGAATGAAGCAGGGCGGCGGTGCCATGGAGGAGTGCGACGAGGGAAAGCGCCAGGCGGGAGTGGCGGTCGGGAGCGCCCCCAAGCTGTGCGGCAAGCCGGCGTTTGATGAATTCGAAGGACGGCATGTGTTCTTTACGAGCGAACGCAATAGCCCAATCTTCCGAGATGAGGCGGTAGTCGTGGGGATGGGCAACGAAGAAATCGAGAGTGCGGCGGCAAGCTTCCAGCGGAGAGCGCGAGGCCCGGATGGGATGCGCATCGCCAGGACGCACGAGGAGCGCTGTTCCAATCTGGCACAGCCGTCCGCTACTGAGAAAATTCTGTAGATTTCTCGGACCTTCCAAAGCAAACCATGCTGATTGCAAAAGGGATAACAAACAAGTGTGCGTCGGACACTGGCGGTTGACGTGCGGCTGACATATGGGGAAGAGAGGGTGTGCGCAATGAACGGAAAACAAAGGACGTGGGCGCCGCGGGCTCGTGTGAAGGGAGCAACAGCGCTGCTCGTCCTGATGGGATGCGATGCGGCGCGGGGGCAAACTCCACAATCAAAACAAGCTCCAAGATCCGCATCGAGCGACCTCACCCAGGTAAGCATTGAAAATCTGATGAACGTGGAAGTGAGCTCGGCCTCGAAGAAGGATCAGAGACTCTTGCGGACGGCCGCGGCGGTTTTCGTCCTCACGCAAGAAGACATTCGCCGCTCTGGCGCTACAAATATTCCCGATCTGTTGCGGCTGGTCCCCGGACTGGATGTGGCACAGATTGATGCCAGCGATTGGGCGGTCACTTCGCGGGGGTTCAATGGACGATTCGCCGACAAACTTCTCGTACTGATCGATGGCCGGAGTCTGTATTCACCCGATTTCGCCGGTGTGCTGTGGCAGGTACAAAACCTCATGTTGGAGGACATCGATCGAATCGAGGTGATTCGCGGCCCTGGGGCCACGCTCTGGGGCGCGAATGCCGTCACAGGCGTGATTAATATTCTTACAAAGAAAAGCAAGGACACTCAAGGCGGACTCCTTTCTGGCGGCGGAATGCAGGAGCGCGTCTTCACCGGTGCGCGGTACGGCATGTCCAAGAGCGAAAAACTCGCATACCGTTTTTACGGAAATTACTTTAACCGGGGTGAATTCCAGAGTCTCGCCGGCCAAGGCACAGGTGACAACTGGGATGGAGTGCGAACTGGCTTTCGCCTCGATTCACAACCTACGTCGAGGGACGCACTCATCGTCGAGGGTGACATTCATCGCGACGCGGCGTTTGCGCAAACTCATATGGCAGGCTTCACTCCTCCGTTTAACACGACGCCGCTGCTTGAGACGACGTATGCTGGCGGTAACGTGCTCGGCCGGTGGACGCGCAGCTACTCAGCCCGCTCTGAATTCTCGGTGCAGATGTATTACGAAACTCTTTCAAGAGATAATGCCATCTTAAACGTACAAGTCCATGTTTTCGATATCGAGTTCCAGGAGCGTTCGTCTCTCGGGGCGCGCCACGATTTGATCTGGGGCGCCGGCTACCGCGCCACTACGGATTCCACTTCCACCAGCGGTACACTCTCCTTAGATCCTCCTTCGCTCCGGACAAATCTCGCGAGTGTCTTTCTCCAAGATGAAATTGCCATCATGCGCGGCCGGCTGTGGTTCACTCCCGGGATCCGGTTTGAGAGCACTCCCTATACTGGCTATCAGGCAGAGCCAAGCGGGAGGTTGCTCTGGAGTCTGAGTGAAAACCAGTCCCTCTGGGTTTCCGCGGCCCAGGCAACGCGTACCCCGCAACGGTCGGAACGTGGGCTGCACGTCGTCACCGCGGTTTTTCCAGGTCCTGGCGGTTCGTTGACTTCCATCGACCTGTTTGGAAGTTCTCGGGCCGGGAACGAGGAGATGCTCGATTTCGAAGCAGGCTACCGGGCACAGGCAAGGAAAGCAGTTTCCATCGACGTCACTACTTTCTATGACCGTTATAAGAGCCTGGGAACTCAAGAGCCCGGTGCGCCTTTCCCCTCTGCGAGCCCGGTTCCGCATATTGTCGTGCCTCTGTTTTATGCGAACGGCATGCATGGAGCCGGGTATGGTGGCGAGATTTCTCTCGGATGGAAACCGACCAGCCGCTGGAAGCTGAACGCCGGGTATTCCTTTCTCCGCCAAGTGTTACATCTCAATCCGGGCAGCCAGAACCCAGGCGCGCTGCTCACCGCTGGCGACAATCCTCGGCATCAATTCCAGCTGCGCTCGCAGCTCAATCTCTCACATCAGACCGAGTTCGACGCTTCGGTGTACTACGTCGGCCGGCTCCTCGATCAGTCCGTGCCAGCCTACACGCGTCTCGATCTCCGTATCGGCTGGCATCCGCGTGAATCGCTAGGTTTCGATCTTATCGGCCAAGACATGTTGGCGCCTCGCCATCTGGAGTTTTTGAACAACACCGGCCTCGTCCCAACTCATCCGACGCGCAGAGTCTTCGCACGCCTGACTTGGAGGTTCTCTCACTGAGAGGCTTTCTGTGTCCCTACTTCTCTCACTAAGAGCGCAGTGGACGGGCATGGTACCTCGCGGCGTCATGCGTCGGGTCACGGTGTGCTTTTTATCCCTGATCCTCTTGCTTACGCTCCGGGGCAATCTCCACGCGACTTCCACGGCGGAAGAGTATTCCGTAAAGGCTGCATTCCTTTTCCATTTTGCGCAGTTCATCGATTGGCCGGAAAAAACATTCAAGGATGCCAACAGTCCGCTGACGTATTGCACTGTTGGGAACGATCCTTTCCACGGGGCGCTGGATGCAAGCTTGAGCGGCAAAACGATCGGAGCGCGGCCGTTTCGAGTGTTGCATTTCAAACAGCCGGCTGAAATCCGGGGCTGTCAGATTCTGTTCATCGGGGTGGGAGGGAAGAGGCTCTTCCCCGCTGTTCTCGCCAGTCTCAAGGAAAATTCTGTCCTCACGGTGGGAGAGTCGGAACACTTTGCCCAGAACGGCGGGATGATCGGTTTTTTGCTAGAGGAAAACAGGATTCGTTTCGAAATCAACCTGGAAGCTGCGGAGCACGCCAGATTGAAAATGAGCTCCCGCCTTCTGGCACTTGCGAAGACGGTAATCGGCGGTCACCGAGGGACTTGAAATGGCGTTCATTCGAACTGGCTCCATTCAACGCAAACTGAGTCTTGTGATCTTCTTCGCCAGTGTTCTGGGGTTGAGCTTCACTTGCCTGGCATTAGAACTGTACGAGAGGGCCAGCTTCCGTACCTCGATGACCCGAGAGTTATCGGTGCATGCCGACATGTTGAGATTGAATACGGCAGCTTCCCAGGCATTCAACGATCGAAAGTTCGCCCTGGAGATTCTGGCTGCATTGCGGGCCGAACCCCATATCGTCGCCGCCTGCATTTACGACAGCCGGGGAACCATCTTTGCGGAATACCGGCGTGCCGGAATCGGAGTGGAATTCAGGATGCCGGCCCCTCGTGACAACGGGGCGCGATTTGAGCCCGAGGCGGTTACTCTCTACCAGAGCTTCTCGAATCACGGTGAGAAGGCCGGAGGCGTAGCCATTGTCTCGGATTATTCCGAACTTCGCGCCAAAATGAAGCAATTCCGGGAGATATCCGCACTTGTTCTAATCGTCTCTATCTTCGTAACGGCTCTGGTCTCTCATCGCCTGGTTCGGCTGATCACCGAACCCATTCTGCAACTAGCAGGAATTGCCGGCAAGGTATCCGCGCAAGAGGACTACACGCTTCGTGGGATTCCCATGGGCGATGACGAAGTGGGAACGCTGGTGGCTTCCTTCAATCAAATGCTGGAGCGGATTCAGCAGCGCGACGCAGCACTGCACGGTGCGAAGGAGGAACTCGAGCTTCGCGTCCAAGCGCGGACGGAAGAGTTGCAGAAGGAAGTCGCGGAACGTAAACAGGCCGAGACTGAGATGCGCCGGGCGAAAGAGGCGGCAGAGGAAGCCAGCCGGGCGAAGAGCGAATTCCTCGCCAACATGAGCCATGAAATCCGCACGCCGCTGAACGGCGTCATGGGAATGACCGATCTGGCGCTCGAGACGCGGCTTACTCCAGAGCAACGCGAATACCTGGAAACCGTGAAGATGTCGGGCGATTCCTTGCTTAGCGTAATCAACGACATTCTCGACTTCTCCAAAATCGAGGCGGGAAAAATCGACCTGGAAGCAATCGATTTCAATTTGCGCGATTGTCTGGAAATAACATTAAAAACGCTCGCTCTTCGCGCGGACGAAAAAGGGCTGGAACTGCTATGCGAGGTGGCGCCCGAAGTGCCGGAAATGGTTCGGGGAGATTCGAGCCGGCTGCGGCAAATTGCAATCAACCTCGTGGGCAATGCCATCAAGTTTACAAACCAAGGAGAAGTGGCCTTGAAAGTGAAGAGCGATGCCCAAGAAGGCGAAAATCTCCTGCTGCACTTTACGGTAGCAGACACGGGTGTTGGGATTCCCAAGGAGAAGCGCGGATCAATCTTCGAACCCTTCACGCAGGCGGATGCTTCGACGACAAGGAAATTCGGAGGAACCGGGTTGGGTCTGACTATCTCCTCGCGCCTCGTGGAAATGATGGGCGGGAAAATTTGGGTAGAGAGCGACGTGGGAAGGGGAAGCGAATTCCATTTCACGGCGCGGCTGGGAAGAGCGCATGCGAATCCGCTCGCAGCGGGAACGACCACTCCGACAGAGAACCTGCGCGGCGTGAACGTGCTGGTTGTGGATGACAACCGGACGAACCGGAGGATCCTGGAAGTGATGCTGAAGCGCTGGGAGATGAAGGTGACGGCCGTGGAAGGAGGGGAAGACGCGCTGGAACAATTGTTCGCAGCCCGGGAGGCACAGGAGCCCTACGGCCTGATCCTGACGGACATGCACATGCCGAAAATGGACGGCTTTGCACTGGTGCAGCGAATCCGCCAGAGGCCGGAGCTATCCACGGCTACCATCATGATGCTGACCTCGGCGGGACATAGAGGTGATGCGGCACGATGCGAGGAGCTGGGAGTTTCTGCGTATCTACTCAAACCGATCCGGCAATCCGAATTGCGAGAAGCAGTTGTGCGGGCACTTGGGGCGAAGGAGCAACGGGGCGCAATTCCATCGATCACGCGGTATTCGTTGCAGGATCCGCGTGAGCCTTCGGTTTCGCTGCGCGTGTTGCTCGTTGAAGACAATCTGGTGAACCAGCGGCTGGCGATGCGGCTGCTGGAAAAGAGAGGTCACTCCGTGGTGGTGGCCAGCAATGGGGGAGAGGCGCTCACGGCGTTCGACAACGAAGATTTTGACTTGCTCTTGATGGACCTGCAGATGCCAGAGATGGATGGCTTCGAAGCCACGACGGCGATTCGGATGAAGGAAAAGGGCAGCACGAATCACTTACCAATCGTTGCTCTAACGGCGCACGCCATGAAAGGCGATCGCGAGAAATGCCTCGCGGGAGGGATGGATGGATACCTCACCAAACCGATCCGGCCTCAGGAACTCGACGAACTCCTGGAGAGTTATCTGGCACGGCGGACGGGAGAAACGAAACAGGCGGGCAGGATTCTCAGCAAGAGATAGCTCAATGGGGACAGATGCGGCACCGATAAAGCGTGATGGATCGCGAAGCGGGGCGTGCAAACGTTTACCGCGCTAAGTCACGCTTACTTAGACGCAGTTTTCGTTTGGGAGGAAGCTGGGAGGAGCAGGCGCTTGGGGCCGCTGACGAAAGGATTGCCACGTTCGTAGAAGCGGAGGAGTTGATCGGCGGCGCGGGTGATGCCGATTCGAACGGATTTTCCGATGGGGCCAACGGGATGCTTCGTTACCCCGAGCCAGAGTGCGCCGGGAGCGCAAAGATCGAGGCCATCGTGGCGGCGGTCGATTTGAAAAGCGGCGGCGAGGCGGCCTGGCCCGCGTGTGAGATCGTGAAGGCCGGAGGTTTTGCGGTTCTGCTGCATGACGTCGATGCCATCTAGAGGCTCGAGAGCGCGAATGAGGATCGCCGCGGCGGTGCCGGCGGGCTCGCTGACGACGTTGAGCATGAAGTGCGCGCCGTAGTTGAAAAAAATATACGCGTGACCGGGAGCGAGATACATGGAGCGAATGCGCGGCGTGGGTCCGCGAAAATGGTGACCCGCGGGATCGCCGGGGGGATACGCTTCCGCTTCAACGATGCGGCCGCTGAGTCGTCCGGCGGGGAGATCGTGGACGATTACTTTGCCGATGAGAAAGCGTGCGAGGGTGACAGTATCGACAGGAAGCTCCGAGCGGCGAAGACGACGGACAGAGAATGCTGGATTGCGCTTATTCACGGCAGAAGTTGGTTATCGGCGTATTGCTCCGCTGGAGCGACAGTAGTTTTTGCAGGTCGTCGGCGGAAACGAGATCGTGATACTCCGCGTGCTCCCGGATGAACGCGGAGACGTAGTGGCAGTGCGACACGACACGAAGTTGATTGGCGCGGGCGAAATCGAGCGCGGTCCGGGCAAGTTTGGCGGCCAGGCCTTTGCCCTCCAGGGGCGCGGGAACTTCGGTGTGTTTAAGGACAATGCGGCCTTGGAAACGGCGGTAGGTAAGGAATGCGCGCAGGCCGTCGACTTGCGCTTCAAAGCGTTGCGCTTCTTCGTTGTTTGTGACGGTGATGCTGTCCAGGTTCAGGTCCACGAATCACCCTGCGGCTTTTCCCACGTTCTCATTCCGGAAATAACTGAGCGCTCCGGAAGGACACTGATCAACTTGCTGGATGATGTGTTTGGTGGATGAGCCGTCGATGTTGATCCACGGGCTTGCGTGAATATTGAAAACTTCGCCGAGGCCTTGAACGCATTTTCCGGAGTGGATACATACGCCGGGCTTCCAGACCACCGTAATTTCGCCGTTGGTGTAGGTCTTATCGGAATCGCTCATAAAGCCCTCCGAGTGACGGCGGAATTCTATCAGGGAATTCGTGAAAAATTAGGAACTTGTGGAGTCGGGCGGCTCGTTGTTGAAGAGTCGGGCGAGTTCGGCGTGCTCAATGACGACGGCGGGATCGCGTTGGATGGCGTCGAAATATTTTTTCTGGAAATGGTCGCCTGATTCCGTGGGGACAAACATTTTCCGCGCCAGAGCAATGGCCGTGGAGGTGTACTCGGGCGTGACAGGCTCCTTGGCGGCGAGCGTTTCGTCAATGCGGACAACGAATTCGGAGATGTTGTGAAGCCAGGAGAATTGCGCGTGGTCGATGACCAGGCGGAAGAGCTCGCCGGTGTTGACGGAGCCATGCTCGCGCTCGTAGTCGCGGCGCTCCATGTTGATGAGTGTTTTGTGGAGCTTGAGCAGCGCCAGGCGGAGAGTGATGAGTTTCTCGCGGGCAGAGGAGTCGGAATTCCCGGGAGATAGATTGGAGTCCAAATAATCCATTGGTTCGTGTCACATCTATTGTGCGACAGCCGGCAGAGAATTTCAAAATGAACGGCCAGAGGAAAGATGGAAAGGCCCCTGATCATGATAGCGTTTTTCGCCGACGGGCAGTGCAATGGGGAGGCGATTGCCGGGCGGCGGAAGCGGGCAGGTGGAAAAAGGAGTGTAAGCGCAGGGAGGATTTTCCATGCGATTGAAATCGAGAACAAGTTCGCCGGGTTTGTCGAGGCCGTTAGTGGGAAAACCGGTGTAGAGAAAGCGGCAGGCGGGGTATGTCGTAGAGGTGCTGGTGGTGTCGCGCAGGATGAAGAATAGCTTGGCGATGGCGGGATCTTCGAGGACCGGTTCAATGCGGAATGTTTTTCCGGCGAGCGTGAATTCCGCGGCGCCGGGCACAGGCTGATCGTAACTTGTGCCGACGAGCGTGGCGAGCGTGATGGTTTTGGCGGGAGAGTAGGGAATCCATTTGGCGGTGACGCGATAGGCAGCGTTCGGCGCATACCACTTGAGGCCGTGGAAGCCGGTGATGGATGGCGAATGGGAATCTTTGATGCGCAGAGCGAACCGCGCTTCGCGGCGGATGACGTACATATTCAGTGTGCCGGCGGTGAGGCGAGGCGAAACCTTGTCGTTGTTGGCTTCGGCGCGGAGCGGCTGCGGCTTCGCAGGCGAACCAGCAACAAGAAAATCTAGCGGAAATCCGCCGGGTGGCGGGTTCAGAGTGACACTTTCCCCTTCGAGACGAAGAATCGCGAGATGCGCGGGGCTGCCCGCGGCGAGATGGATCTTGTTGTCAATGGCGGAGCCGAGGGAATTGTCTCCCGGCTGAAGCCATTCGAGACCCGTGAGAGAGAGCCAGCCGTCTGGCTTCAAAAGGTCTGCGACATACTGCGCGCGCCATGCGACGAGGTCTTTTTCCCAGGGAGTCTCTTGCGAGGTTGCAGGCGCGGGTGACAGCGCGAATAGAAGAGCGATGAATGTCAGGCAGGCCGAACGGTTCCTGAAGCGCATGAGGAAGTATAGCGTGGAAGGGAAGGCGCTGAAAATGAAGATGAGTATGAGTATGAAAGAGCATGCCAGCCCGTATGGCAGATCATTCGGAGGCGAGGTTCGCGGAAGTGCAGACAGATTACAGAGCAGCAGAGATTTTCGTGCGCGATATCCGCTAATTCCAGCTAAGTATACCGCAAGCCGTGAAGAATCTGTGGCTTAGATAAATCGATTTTTTAATGCATTTAAGCCATTCTTTTTGTTGCCGGGGATATAACCCGGAAGCCCTTTCCCTCGTCAAACAAAGGTAGTCAAATCATACTTTCCTCGGCGGGAATGAAGGATCTTGATTCGCTTCCGCGAGGCGAGGACAAAAGGAAAAGAGACTCTAATGAGAAAAACGAGATTCACCGCAGGTCTGCTGACATTTTCGTTGTTGCTCGCAGCCAGCGCCATCGCCGGCAATACCAACAAGGCTACGCTGAAGGTTTCCGAAACCGTTTCTGTCGGCGGCAAGCAGCTCCGGGCGGGAACGTATCGAGTGGAATGGGCTGGAAGCGGATCGAATGTTGAACTCAGCATTATCGACGGCAGGGAGACGGTAGCCAAAGTGCCCGCGCAGATTCTTCCGCTAGAGAAAGCCGAAGCCGCGAGCGGATATTCCACCACCACCGACCAAGCTGGTAACAAGGCGCTGACGGAAATTTTCTTCGGTGGCAAGAAGTATCAACTGTCCATCGGCGAAGCATCCGCGGCAACGGCCACGCCTTCCGATAACAGGCCGGCGAGCAACTAACCTCGGCGTTTTTCTTCTCGGCGTTCGTAGTTACAATACACAGGGACCGCGGCGCGGTCCCTTTTTTGTTTAGGTGCAGTTGTTCACAGTGACTCTCAGGCGTACCCTGGCTGCAAGACATTCGCAACTTTGAACAGTGTAATGTGATCTGACAGAACGGGCTCCCATGAGTGTATGATTTGGAGCGTTTGAGTCGGTGGAGGGTTGGCCTCTTCGTGAAATGGATTGAGTCTATTTCCCCGACCGATTGTAATTCCCCACAACAGTTCTGGTTTTCAGAGGCGGAGGCAGCTTCATGATCGTCGGAGTTCCGCGAGAGACTTTTCCCGGAGAGCGGCGCGTGGCGCTGGTGCCCGCAGTCATCCCGAATCTGACGAAAGCGGGTTTGGAAGTTGTGGTGGAAGCAGGAGCCGGATTCGCGGCGGGCTATCCGGATGCCAGCTATACCGCCAAGGGCGCGAAAATGCTTGCGAGCCGCGCCGAAGTGTTTCGCGCGGCCGATATCGTGGTTCAAGTCCTCTGTCACGGATCAAATGACAAAACCGGCAGAGAAGATGTGCCGCTTTTCCGGCGCGGCCAGGCGCTGATCGGATTCTTGCGGCCGCTGGGATCGATCGAAACCATCCAGGAGATCGCTTCCAAGGGAGTGATTTCTTTTTCGGTGGAACTGATGCCGCGCACGACGCGCGCACAAAGCATGGACGTGCTTTCCTCGATGGCGACAATCTGCGGGTACAAAGCAGTGGTGCTTGCCGCGGATACCTCGCCGCGAATCTTTCCGATGCTGACGACGGCTGCAGGAACCATTACGCCCGGTCGCGTCCTTGTGATTGGAGCAGGCGTGGCGGGTTTGCAGGCCATCGCTACGGCGCGCCGGCTCGGTGCCGTGGCTTCCGCGTACGACTTGCGGCCTGCGGCGAAAGAGCAAGTGCAAAGCCTCGGCGGACGTTTCGTCGAGCTTCCGCTCGAAGCCAAAGACGCCGAGGACGCGCGCGGATACGCGCGGGCGCAGGACGAAACATTTTATAAGCGCCAGCGTGAGCTGCTGGGAAAAGTCGTCGCCGAGAGCGACGTGGTGATCAGCGCCGCGGTCATTCCCGGAAAAAGACCGCCGATTCTCGTTACCAAGGAGATGCTAGCAAGCATGGCGCCAGGCTCCGTCATTGTAGATTTGGCGGGCGAGCGCGGAGGGAATTGCGAGCTGACGCGTCCCGGAGAAATCGCGGTGGAGCACGGGGTGACGATTATCGGATGGTTCAATTTGGCCAGCACCGTGCCCTATCACGCCAGCCAGATGTACGCGCGGAACATCACCGCTTTTCTCCTCCACCTTGTGAAGGATGGCAAGCTGCAGCTCGATTGGGAGGATGAGATCGTGCGCGAAACGCTGCTGACGCGGGGCGGCGAAGTGGTGAACGCGCGGGTGCGGGAATTCTTTTCGCTGCCGGCGTTGCCCGCGGAGTCGAAGGAGATGGCAAAGACATGAAGATGGATTTGCTCACCAGCCTTTACGTATTCATGCTGGCTGCATTCATCGGGTTTGAGGTAATACGCCGCGTCTCCCCGCTGCTGCACACCCCGCTTATGTCCCTGACCAACGCGCTGGATGCCATCGCTGTTGTTGGGGCGATTCTTCTTGCCGGTGAATTCCATGCGCATGGGGCGACGCTCGCAAAAATCCTCGGAACCATTGCGATTGTCGCGGCCACCAGCAACATCGTCGGCGGATTCCTGATTACCGATCGAATGCTGAAGATGTTCAAAGCCAGCGGGCCGAAGAAACCATGACCAACCTGCCCGGCATGGAATACATCATCGAAATCACCTATCTGATTGCCACCGCGCTTTTCATTCTGTCGCTCAAGTGGCTCAGCTCTCCGAAGACGGCGCGCCGCGGTGTCTTTGCCGGCGAGCTAGGCATGTTATTGGCAATTGTCGGAACTCTGCTGCACCACAGCATCGTGGAATACAAATGGATCTTTATCGCCCTCGTACTGGGAACGATCATCGGGGTGCCGCTCGGCGAAGTGGCCATGACCGCGGTGCCGCAGCGGACGGCGCTGAGCCATGCGTTTGGCGCGCTGTGCGTGACGCTGGTCGGCACAGCGGAGTTTTATTTGCGCACTCCCGATGTGCCGCGCTTCATGATGGGCGTACTCTCTCTGGAAGTAATTCTCGGCTCGCTCACGTTCACCGGCAGCTTGATGGCCGCGGGAAAATTGCAAGAAATTTTGCCGCAGCGGCCGATTACGTACAAAGGACAAAACTTTGTCAACCTGGGGCTCCTCGCTGTCGCGATCGCCGTCGCGGGAATGTTGGTAGCACATCCGGAAAAAATCCATCTTTTCCCGTTGATTGTTGCCATCCCTCTTTTGTTCGGCGTGATGATGATTGTTCCCATCGGCGGCGCCGACATGCCCACAGTAATCTCTCTTCTGAATTCCTACGCAGGGCTTTCTGCCGCGGCGATGGGCTTTGTGCTGGACAGCAAGCTCTTGATCATCGCTGGCGCATTGGACGGAGCTTCCGGGCTCATTCTTTCCGTGAATATGTCGAAAGCGATGAACCGCTCGTTCTCCAACGTACTTTTTGGTGCGTTTGGGCAGGAACAGACGGCCGCCGCCGCTGCACAGCAGGCGCGGCCCGTGCGCAGCGCGACGCCCGAGGAAGCAGCCGCGATTCTCGCCGCGGCGAACAAGGTAGTCATTGTTCCGGGCTACGGAATGGCCGTGGCACAGGCCCAGCACAAAGTGCGCGAACTGTATGATGCGTTGACGAAGCGCGGCGTGGATGTGAAATTCGGCATTCATCCGGTCGCCGGCCGCATGCCGGGACACATGAATGTTCTGCTGGCAGAAGCGGACATTCCCTACGACAAGCTGCTGGACATGGACGAAATCAACGGAGATTTTCCGCAGACGGACGTCGCGCTCGTGATCGGCGCGAACGATGTGACAAATCCCGCGGCGCGCACGGACCCAAACAGCCCGATCTACGGCATGCCCATTTTGGATGTAGACAAGGCGCGCACCGTAATGGTGATCAAGCGCAGTATGGCGGCCGGATTTGCAGGGATCGACAACCCGCTCTACTACCTCGACAAGACCCTCATGCTCTTTGGAGACGCAAAATCCTTCGTAGGCTCGATCGTGCGCGAACTCGGCGGCGGCAACGAATAGCCTAGCGTCGCCGCGAATCGATCAAAACTTTCCCAAGACTTCGCTCAGCGATAAGACGCGTGAATCATTGCGTACCTGCGTCTATTCGTAACGCAACGCCACGATGGGATCGACGCTCATGGCGCGACGAGCGGGGACGTAGCAGGCGAGAAGCGCCACGCCGAGAAGCGTAAAGGGTATGGCGGCGAAAGTCAGCGGATCGCGCGGGCTGATCCCGAACAAGAGATGAGACATGTAACGAGTCAGCGCCAAGGCCGCTGCAATTCCCAGAGAACCTCCAACAAGCGCGAGGCGCAGCCCCTGGCTAAGGATCAGCCACAGCACGTCCCGCTGCTGCGCGCCAAGCGCGACGCGAATGCCAATTTCATTCGTGCGCTGCGTGATTGCATAGGACATCACTCCGTAAATCCCGACGACGGCAAGCGTGAGTGCAACACCCGCAAAGATTCCGAGCAGAGTGAGATTGAATCTCTGATGGTCGAGGGAAGCAGCCACAACTTCGTTCATCGTGAAAACTTGCGTTACAGGAAGTTGATTGTCGATGGCCCACAGGCGCTGTTTCACCTGCCCCAGCAGGATTCCCGGGGAAGCAGCGCCGCGAATTGTGGGATACATCCAGCGCTTCCACTGCTGGGCCGTCTGCGAATAGAGATCGTAGACCGCGGGCTCTTCCGGTTCGCCGGGGCCAAAATGCTTGATGTCGCCGGCAACCCCGACGATAGTCATCCAGTCTGGAGGATCTGAGCGCGCCCACTGCACACGGGCGCTAACCGCGTCCTGCCGGGGAAAATATTGAGCGACGAAGGCGCGATTGACGACCGCGACGTGCAGGCTTCCCGTGCGATCCTGCGAACCGAAATCACGCCCGGCCAGCAGCGGAATTCCCATCACGCGGAAGTAGTCGCCATCCACGGTGCGCGTTTGCACTTCGGGTTCGCTGCCCGCGGCAAGCGGCGGCCGGCCCTCGATCACAAAATTGTGGGTGATGTAGTCGCCGCTCATCGGCAGCTCGCTGACCAATGCGGCTTGCACGCCAGGGACGGCGTTGAGGCCTTCAAGAAATTCCCGATGGAATTGACGTTGCTTGGCTTGCTCGCGATAGCGAGCTTCGGGAAGCTCGATGCGCATGGTGAGAAGGTTGTCCGTGCGGAAGCCGGGATCAACGCGATGCAGCAGCGTGAAGCTCCGGATCATCAAGCCGGCGCTAATCAAGAGAACGAGCGCCAGGGCAATCTCCGAAACGACGAGAAATTTTCGAAGACGGTAGCCGGAGGAACCGCCCGCAGTGGTACGCGTGTCTTCCTTCAGCTTGGCGTTGAGGCCGAAAAATGTCGTGCTGAGCGCCGGGACTAATCCGAACACGATGCCGGTGAGCAGAGAAACGGCGAACGTGAATCCGAAAACCGATGCGTCGATCGAAGTGTTCGCAATTCTCGGAAGCCCGGCAGGTTTCAGCTCCATCAAAAGGCGCACGCCAAGTCCAGCGAGAACCAAACCGGCGGCGCCGCCGAGAAGTGAGAGGAGAACACTCTCGGTCAGCATTTGACGGATAAGCCGTCCCGAAGGCGCGCCGAGGGCGGCACGAATAGCGATCTCCCGCTGCCGTGTGGCGGAGCGGGCCAGTTGCAGGCTGGCAAAATTCACGCACGCAATCAGCAGGACCAGGCCGACGGCGGCGAAGAGCACCAGCAACTCGGGCCGCACGTCGCCGACAATCGCGTCACGCAGCGGAAGCAGGCGGCGGTGGGAATTGGTGTTTTCTTCCGGATAATGGAGCGTGAGCCATCGATCGATGTTCTCCATTTCGGTGCTCGCTTGCGCGGTGGGGACTCCCGTCTTCAGGCGAAAATAGGTGCGGAGAAAATGGACGCCGCGAAACTTTGCCGCCACCGGATTTCCCACACGAATGGATGCGAGTGCATCCACCGGCCTGCCCGGCAGCCAGAACTCGCGCGGCAAAACGCCAATGACCGTGTAAGAGTTTCCACTGAGACGGATAGCTCTCCCTAGAATCGCAGGGTCTGCGCCGAATGCGCGCGCCCAAAAGCCGTGAGTCAGCACCACGAGGCCCGGGCCGCCGTAGCGGTCTTCTTCTGCGGAAAAAAAACGGCCGAGCGCCGGCTGGAAACCGAGCGCGCTGAAAAGCTCGGCGTTGCAAAGCCCGGCGGAAATCTGAATCGGCTCGGCCTCCCCTGTGAAGTTGAGAGGCTGAACCACCATGCCGCCGATAGCCGCGAACGAGCTAGCCTGTTTTTGAATGTCTTCGAGGTCGGGAAGAGACTGGTTCGACCGCAGCGTCAGGAGCCGTGCGGAATCTGGATAAGGCAGCCCGCGAAGCAGAACGGCGTTGACGACGCTGAAGATCGCGGCATTCGCGCCGATGCCGAGCGCCAGCGTGACCACCGCCGTCATCGTGAAGCCGGGAGCCTTGCGCAGGGTGCGC
>Ga0137403_10004924_pt1 | contig 15610 bp, 18 predicted proteins | sample CZOMad2_1_16fung_FD_122057 | JGI IMG/M metagenome (GOLD analysis project Ga0137403, IMG submission 122057) | Vadose zone soil fungal communities from Angelo Coast Range Reserve, California, USA - CZOMad2_1_16fungal (Hybrid Assembly) | ecosystem: Environmental > Terrestrial > Soil > Vadose zone... | reverse complement strand
ACGGTTTGGGAATTCGCGCAATTTCTTTCTCACCGCATTTGTCGGTATTGCCCTACTGACCCTCAGTTACATTTCGTTACCACTACTTTACCGATTTGGGTTCTGGACAAACGAGGCGTGGTCCATGGTGATCGCGGTCTGGAATACGCTATTACTTTTCTGGCTCGGTTTGCTTGTGTGGCTGCGAGGAAAGCAGAAAGTCGGACGCAATTGGTCGTGGGTGTTACCAATCGTCGTACTGGCTCTCAGTTCATTGAATTGGATGGCTCCTGAGTTTTTCAGCCTGGCGATAGTTTACATTCACCCGTTGGTCGCACTTGGGTTTTTGGACAGGCATCTCGCTCGTACGCGACCAGAGTGGCTGCAAGCATATCGTCGCTGCTTGTGTTTGCTACCGCTTCTACTAGCCGGCATGGTCTGGCAGATAGCACGAACGCCGGCATTAGCTGATGACAATGGCCTCTTCTGGCGTATCACACAACACGCGGGCGCACAGTTACTGCCAAACGTCTCTACTCATCTCCTCGTCTCGGTGCATGTGTTTTTGGAAATGCTTCACTACGGGGTCTGGCTTCTCGCATTGCCGCTCGTTGGCCCACTGATGCTCTCCTCCAGACAATCACGAAAGCCGGAAGGTGATGACGCTCAACCTCATGGCGACGGGCGAGGTCCTTACGCCGGCGGGCAAAGTCAATCCGCCGTTGCGCACGCACGCGGCGGCGGAGCACACGGCGAGCGATCCGGCCCATCAACGACCATCCGTCCCGCCGCCGTTCGAGTTGAAGGCGGGCGTGAACCGTCTGGGGTTCAGCGGCCGCTACGGCGTCGACTGGGACGTATACATCGTGAGCGCCCAGTCCCAGCAGGCGCTGATCGGCAACTGGGCGGTGACACCGTGGGGCGCACACATCACCGACAAGGAAGAGCGGCAGCACATCCTGCGCGTGCACGGTACGGGCCCGTTCACCACAGTTATTCTTCCCTGGCGTAAAGGCGAGAAGCCGGCCGGGCTGACGGTGAGGCAGGACGGCGACGCGATCCTCGTGAACACCGCTACGACGGCAACGCGGATCGAGCCGAGCGGGTATTCGTCCACCACCACGCGTGGGACCGTGGTGAGGACATTTGCTCCGACTGAGAGATAGAGTCGCGAGCGATAAGGCTGACACGAGCGGTCGAACAGCGGCCGTCGCCGGAGCCGGCGCATCCGATCGATTTCCACACCGTTCGATTCCGCCACGCCACGGCTCGCGCGACGGCGGCGGCGCTTAGAGCTAACCGTCTCGCATGCGACCAGAGTTGCGACTTTAATATGATGGCTCGAGATGAACGACATCGTGTCTTACGACGTGTCAGCAGGCTCGTCTTCCATGTGCCAGGTACACGGCCGTCGTGTCGGTGGCTGGTGCGGCGGTTGATTCAGGACACCCGTCTACCCGTCAAGCAAAAGCAGCGGCTCTTCAACTTTTTCGCGCGCGAGACGATACCTGGGCGAGATCTCCACGCTCTGATGAGAACTCCGTTTGGTGCGATCCACGCGAGGCTGGATCTGGACGATGATCTGAGCCGGCTCTGGTATTACTGGGGTTATATCGATTACGAGCCAGGGGTGACCCGTCTTCTCTGCAAGCTTCTCGAGGACAAGGCGTGCGTGTTCGATGTCGGTGCCAACATCGGCTACTACACGCTGCTGATGGCCCTGGCGTTGAGGGGCCGCGGTCGGGTTCACGCGTTCGAGCCGGCGCCGATGGTCTACTCCGCGCTGAAACGCAACGCGTCCCTCAACCATCTCCCGAATCTGGTATTGAATCCGGGTGCACTCGCGGATCGAAATGGGACGATGGATTTGTTCTTGCCTGCCGACGGCGCTTGGTCGAACGCTTCCCTCATCGAACATTTCACGGCACAGGACCGGCGGATCGCGGCGCCGGCGATGCGATTCGACTCGTATTGTGGTCGTGAGGCGATCGACCGCGTGGACCTCGTGAAGCTCGATGTAGAAGGCGCCGAGCTGAGCGTCTTGAAGGGGATGGGTGAACTGCTCCTGAAGTGGAGGCCCGACATCATTTGTGAGGTCCTCGAGCCTTTCGCGAAGGAGCTCGACGGATTTTTCGCCGATACGCCGTACCGCAAGTTTCTCATCACCGATGATCGGCTGGAACCGGCCTCGAGACTCGACGCGAACCCCCGGTATCGTGACTACTTCTTGACCGCTGGTCTTCTCGAGCGGCCGGGAAGCATCTCCACTTGACCCCGTATGCATCCGACCCTCCGGAATTTAGGGACGTCCGATTTCACTCCTTCCTCGCCAGGAAGCGCTCGCGCGTTACTACAGGGACGGGGAGGTGTATCGAGTGCCCTTCGGCCCCATCCGTGGAACCAGGCTGCGGTACGCCGGCGGCATCGACTTCCATACCATGCTGGGCCTCCGCGAGCTGCGGAACTTCCGATTCCTCTTCCGTGTCGCTCGGGCGGGGAAGTTTCTTGCGGCCGCGGTCAGTTGCTTGCGACGTCGGCGCAAACATTGGGACGTACGCGCTCTGGCTTTCCCGACGATGTGGGCAGGTCTACGCCTTCGAGCCGGCACCGGAGACCCTGCCGAGGTTGCGCGACACGCTCGCCCTGAACGATGCCCGAAACGTTGACGTCATTGCTGCCGCCTGCATCGACCACAGCGGTCCCGTGGAGTTCTTCGTGGGGACCGACCACCATTCGGCGTCGCTCAGTCACGAGTGGGCGGGTGGAGGGCGAGCAGCGCCCTCACGGTTCATCGTCGACGGCATCACCCTCGACCAGTTCTTCTAAGGCGCGCCGCCGCGGCCCGCCCCGGCGTTCATCAAGATGGACATCGAAGGAGGCGGCGTTCTCGCCCTGAAGGGGTGTGAGCTCTGCTGTCGCCGTGCCCGGCCGTTCTTCTTGATCGCGTCCCATACGCCGGATGAGGATCGTGCCATCGCTGAGCTGCTCGTGAAGCATTCGTATCATGCCTATCGCGTGGATACCGACGGCTGGGTCAGATTTCGCGATCGTGTGCACCCCAATCCGGATGGCGTTTGGGGTACGATGTTCCTGTGCCCGACGGAGTGGTGTGACTGTTTCGAGCCGCTCTTGGGCATGCCGCCGTAAGACAGGCGATAGACGGCGCCGTTCGTGATCGAGCTGGATTCGCCGACTTCGATAACTCCGGATGGAGCTGGGGCGGCCAGATCAAGCGCGGTGGTGACCTGCGCGTGCGTTGCTATACGGTGGACGAGATCATGAACATGGCCGGGTTGAGCAGCATCGATCTGCTGAAGGTCGACATTGAGAACGGGGTTGAGACATTATTCGGATCCAATAACGCTTGGCTCAGTAACGTGCGGACGATCGTCGTCGAGCTCACATCGGCGTACCCCCTTTCGGCGTTCGCGCGCGACGTGACGCCCTATGGCTTGACGGTCCTACCGGCGGGGTCAGTCTTTGGCAATCAGATGGTCATGGCCGACCGGCTGGACGCGAGGGGAGGAGGGCGGGTCGGGTTCGGCGTCTAGGAGTACGACGGAGGTCGGTGACGACGTCACTATCGCCTCCCGTTGCCCCCGTAGTACGCGTTGTTGTAGCGGTAGTGATCGTAGTAGTAGTCGCCGTCGCGGCGCGGGTTCACCCGGTTCAGGACCACGCCGAGCACGCGTCCCTTCAGCGACTCGATCTGTTCGACCGCCCGCCGCACCACCTCGGACGGCACGGTGCCGACCTTGACCACGAGGATCACTCCCTCCGAGTGTGACGAGAGGGCGATGCCGTCGGAGACAGGGATGACGGGCGGGCTGTCGAGGATGACGAGGTCGAATGAGGACGAGCCCGTTTCGATGAGGTTGCGCATCCGGGCGGAACCGGCGAGCTCGGCCGGGTTCGGGGGCAGAGGCCCGCTCGTCACCACCTGCAGGGTCGGGATGAGCGTTGGTTGCGCTACCTCGGCGAGGGTGAAGTCCTCCAGGAGAGCGGTGGTGAGCCCGCGGGTGTTCTCGAGACCGAAGGCGCGGTGGACGCCCGGACGCCGCAGGTCGGCGTCGACCAGGCAAACCCGCGAGCCCGCCTGGGCGGCGACCACCGCGAAGTTGGCCGCCGTCGTCGTCTTGCCCTCGCCGGCGCTGGCCGAGGTGACCAGGATGCTGCGGCACGGGTGATCGAGGTGGGCAAACTGGATCGACGTCCTGAGCGCGCGATAGGCTTCCGCCGCGGGCGACTTGGGATCATTCTGCGCGATCAGCGACGGTCGGAGGGGCCTGTGCCCACGGGACCACAGCCAGAAGCGCTTGCCGTTGTTGAAGCGGGTGCGGTGATCGACGCCGTTGCCCTGCACGTTGCCGTCATCGGTGGATTCGTCGGCCATCAGCGCTTGCTTTCGAACGCCGGCACGATGGCGATGACCGGCAGTCCGAGCCGTCGCTCCACGTCCATCGCGGTTCGCACGGTGTTCTTGTCGAAGTACTCCAGGGTGAATGCCGCTGCCATGGCGGCGACGAGGCCCATGACGATGCTGACCGTCAGGCTCCGGGCCTTGTTGGGCTTCACGGGGGCCGTGGGAACCGCGGCCTGCTCGACAACCTGGAGGTTGTTGGCCTGGATGGCGCTCGTGATGCCCGTCTCCTTGAGGCGCTTGAGCACCTCGGCGTAGAGCACCTGGTTCGTCTCGTTCTCGCGCTGGAGGCTGAGATACTCGGCCTCCTGCGCGTTCATGTCCAGACCCTCTCGCCTGAGCCGCGTCACCTTGTCGAGGAGCGTGTCTTCACGGGCCTTGGCCACCTTGTACTCGGTCTGGACGGCCCCGACCATCGTCTGCAGCTCGGCATCGAGCCGAGCGGTGGTCTGCTGGATTTGCGCGTCGATCTTGATCAGCTCGGGGTGGCGTGGCTTGTAGATCTTCACCAGCTTGGACTTCTGTCCCTCGAGATCCGCCAGCTCTGCCTTGAGCTTCTGGATGAGAGGGCTGTCGGCCACCGTGAAGATGGTCAGGGCGCCGGACTTGTTCGCAGCGAGCTGGTTCAGCTCGCCCAGCTTCGACTCCAGGGCGAGGCGCTGCGCCTGCGCGTCCAGGTACGCCTTGTTGAGGTCCATGACCTTCTGGGCGGCGATCTGACGCTGCTCCTGGACGCCGACCATCCCGGCCTTCACGCGGAAGTTCTGGAGCGCGGCGGCCGACTCGTGGACCTTGACGGCCAGCGTCTTCATCTGGTCGTTGAGCCAGCTCTGTGCCTCACGCGCTCCGATCACCTTCATCTCGAGGTTGTTCCGCACGTAGCTGTCGGCGAGTGCATTCGCTACTTCGGCGGCGAGCGAAGGGTCCGGATTCTCGAACTGGATGGACACGAGATGAGTGTTGCGCTTGGGCTCCACGATGATCGAGCCGAGCAAGGCGCGGTGAGGAGTGGCCGACGTCGCGAGGTCCGGCATCCGCGTCTTGAGGTTCAGCGTCTTGATGGCGCGCTCCACCACCGGCCGCGTCTTGATCATCTCGTACTGGGTGTTGTAATACTCCCAGGTCGGGGCGATCGACATGACGTCCTGGATGTTGTTGAGGACCTTCGGGGCTTCGGGCTCGATCAGGACCAGCGCCGAGGCGCGGTAGATGGGGACCTGATTCAGGGTCCAGATCGCGATGGTGACGACGGTCACGATGAAGATTCCGGTCATCAGCCACCAATGCTTCCGGAGGATCTTCAGGTAGTCGCGGAATTGTGCCGGCGGTGCGTCTTCGCGCCTGGCCGCCGCCGGGCCGCCGTTCTGCGCCATCGCCATCGCCGATCAGCCTCCCGAGTCGGGTCTGGGCCGAGGCGCGGGATTGAAGAAGTATTCTTTGACCGCCACCATGACCTGCGGATTGACGAGATAGTCCTTCTCGAGGGCCTCGGTGAGACGGGCGGCAAGCGTTTTCGTCGTGAGGCCGCTCGCTTTCACTCGGCCCACGAGCGGAAACGGCACGAAGCCGTCGTCATCGACGGGATACTCCTTCGACAGATCGTCGTGACCCCAGATGGTGATCTTGAGAATGTCGCCGGCGCGAATGGTGTATTGATACTCGCCCTGAGCCTGCACTGCGCACGCCCAGAGGAGGTGCGTCAGACACACAGCGATGAGAAGGCCGCCCACGAAGGACCGGGTCATGCGCCTACTTCACTCGTCACAATCACATCCTTGCCGGCGCGCGGTTCGGCGGGCGGAATGATAGGGGATCATAGACGCGGATGTCAAGGAACATTCGATGGTGGGGGCGGTCATCAAAATGACAATTCCCCTCTGTGGCAGGGCCGGTTACATCGGAATCTTCCAGCGGCTGGGCCGCCGACCAGCGCGGCAAATACTTGGGGGTGAACAATGGCGATGATCGCGCCGGGCGGCGATGACCTCAGCCCGCGCGGGCATCGCGCGGCGGTTTTCGATCGCATCAGTCTCGGCGCCTTGTATGCCTTGCTCATGTGGGCGCCGCTCGCGTTTGGAGCTCACAAGGGGTGGCCGCTTGCGATCACCGAGCTCCTCGCACTTCTCGCTTTCAGTACATGGGTTCTCGGGATGCTCGTGCGCCAGCGGATCGAGTGGCGGCGCACATCGCTCGACCTCCCGCTGGCGCTCCTGGTCACATTCGTGCTCCTCCAGCTCGTGCTGTCCAACCGTGCTCTGGTCTCTTGGGCGCTGGGCCCGCCGGCGATCAGCGGCGTGGGACGGGTGGATCTGCCCACGCCGCTGTTCACGCTCGGCACCGTTTCGCCCGCGCAGACGACCAGATCGCTGTTCCTGCTGCTCACCTATGCTGCCGTCTACATCCTCATCGTCAATTTGATCCGTCGCCGCCGCCAGCTCGACCGTCTTCTGCGCCTACTCCTGGTCCTCGGCGCCGTCCTCGCGCTTGGTGGGCTGCTCGGGTACATGGCAGGCGACCCGTGGTTCGTCTGGTGGCAGCCGCGTCCCGCGGCCGCTCGGGTGGTCGCCACCTTCGTGAACCCGGATCACTTTGGGGCTTGGCTGGCGATGCTCGTCTGCCTCGGGCTCGGTTATATCGCTGCCAGACGCCGGCGCACGCGCGTGCGATTCTCGCCGTTGGACCTTCTGGAGCGCGAAGCGCGAGAAGAGGTCGTGCGCCGCTACCTCCCCGCGGTGGGCGTCGTCCTCACCGTCCTGGCACTGGTGTTCACGTTGAGCCGCGGCGCCGTGCTCAGCCTCCTTCTCGCCCTCGGGATTCTGCTCTTCGTTTTCGGACGGGTCGGACTCGCCCGCTGGAGTCTCGTAGCCATTGGCGCGCTCATGCTGACGACACTCGGATATGCGGCCTGGATCGGGCTCGAGCCACTCGTGGCGCGCGTTACGGGCGGGGAGTACATCAACCGACTGGCTCAGTGGACCGCCACCATCCCGATGCTCCCGGCGTTTCCAGCCTTCGGTGTGGGCTTGGGTGCGTACAAGGACATCTTCTTCAGATACCAGCCAGCCGCCCTCGGTCCGGGCAAGATCTATTTCCCGTACGCGCATAATGACCTGCTGCAGCTCGTCGTCGAGCTCGGCCTGGTCGGGAGCGCCATCGTGCTCTTCGCGATGTGGCGGGCCACGCGTGACCTCATGCTCGCGCACTTGGTGGGCGGGGCTGCCTGCCCGGCCAGTGGAGTGCGAGGCGAGCCAGCGCGGCCCCGTCACCCTTACCGGATCGGTATCGCCTCGGGCGCGGTGGCGGCGGCGCTGGCGCTGCTGTTTCAGAGCACCTTCGACTTTTCCGCGCGGATTCCCGCGGTGGGCATCTTGGGCGCCGCATGTGTGGCGATTGCCACCGTGAGTCTCCATACACGGTTCGGCCCGAGCGGCGAGACGCCGCTCGTTCCCGTCCGTGCGTTCGCCGTCAGGTCTCGGTCCGCCGCCGCGTTGATCGTGGTCGTCGGCGTCGGCGCGCTCGCGCTCTTGGTGTCTCTCGTTCGACCGGCGCTCGTCGAGCAGAGGCTGAGCGTGGTGCCGACGAGAGACGAGATCAAGCTCGAGCCCGGCAAGCTCGCGATGGCATTGGCGCGAGCCGATGCCGCGCTCGCGATCAACCCATCCGATCCGGTCGCGCTCGACATTCGTGGCAACCTTCACTTCGATGCGGCCATGGCGGCGTGGCACCGTGGCCTCGCATCCAGCGGGGCCGCGCTGGCGCCACCCGATCAGGCCCGCGAAGCCGTGAGGCATCTCGAGCTGGCCATCCGAGACTTGGAGGTGGCGCTCTCGCTGATTCCGACCGAGCCTTCGTTGCACGAGCGGTTGGCCTGGGCGTATGGCTCGCTCGCGGCTATCGACGCCAGCAGAGAGGCTCATGGTTTGTCGCAGGCGGTCGCTCATCTGCAGCGAGCCATCGCTCTCGCCCCCGAGGACCCGTTCATGTATCACTCCCTGGCGGCTCTCACCACCGTGAAGCCGCAGTCCCTGATGGAGGTCGGGCTCGCAGCGGCCCGCGGCGCCACCGGGCGCGATCCCGACCTCGTCCGTGTCATCGTCGATCGCTTCCAGCCGCTTGGTCTCACCGACAGTCAGTGGGCGGCAATCGTTCCCGACAATAGCCTCGAGCGACTTCAGCTTGCGACCGTCCTCGAAGCCAAGGGGCTGCTCGCGCCGGCGCGGTTCGTGTACCGACAGGCGCTCGTCATCGCGCCGGCGAGTGAGCAGCCGTTCTACCGTTGGATGCTCGCCACGCTGCTCCTGCGACAAGGGGACGACCGAGGGGCCGCCGCCGACCTCGCCCCGGCCCTCGAGGCGGATCCCGACAATCCTGAGCTCCATCTCATGCGTGCCCGCATCCTGGCACGCCGCGGAGATCCTGGAGCACTCGCCGCGCACCGTATCGCGATCGCCAAAGCCGAAGCGCGATCGACGCTGGGCGCCGGGGACGGACTGCCGTTCCGACTCGAGGCCCCACGCGCGCGGGCTCTCGCCCTCGAGCGCCTCGAAGAAGATTCCCGTCTGCGGCTCCTGAAGTACCGTCGCGCTTACGCGCGATATCTCAACGACCGGAGGATCTGGGATCAGGCCCTCGAGGAGTGGGAGGCGATCGTGACCCAGTCTCCCGCCGATGCCGAGGCGCAGTTCTCGAAGGGCATTGCCCTGGAGGGGCTCGCTCAACGGGATCGCGCGCTCGAGGCATACCGCAAGGCGGTGTCGCTCGACGGTAACGACACACGCTTCCGTCTGCGGCTCGCGCAGACCCTCTGGGCCCGGGATCAGTACTACCAGGCCATCGAACAGTGGCGGACGGTCGCCGCCATGGACCCGAAGAACGTCGATGCGCGGCTGGCGCTCGGCGCCGCCTATCTGAGGGTCGGGGAGCCGGTAGAGGCGTTCCGAGAGTACAAGCGAGTGCTCACGATTGCGCCCGACCACCCGGAGGCGCGGCAAGCCTTAGCCCGCATGGGGACGCGATAGGTCAGGCGGTCGCGTGGCGTCGCTCGCGCGCCGGCGGCCGACCTTGGCGCCGCGATGCTCCCACGTCCCCTGACAGGTGATCCAGAAGGAGAGGAGGATCAGGCGGAGGTCGAGCCAGGAGCTCTGGCGGCGGATGTAGATGAGATCGTAGCGGAACTTCTGCCGTCGCGGGATGTCGCGATCCGCGTAGATCTGGGCCACGCCCGTGAGCCCCGGCGTGACGCGGTGACGGGCCTCGTATCCGGGAATGTGCTCGATGGGAACGGCTTGGCCGGCTCCATTCACTTCGATCTCACTGGGCAGCAGCGCCCGTGGCCCGACGAAGCTCATGCGGCCGCGGAAGATGCTCCACAGCTGCGGTAACTCATCCATCGCCGTCGCCCGCAGCACCCGGCCCACGCGCGTGATCCGCGCGTCCGAGGCCTTGGCTTGGAGCGGACCGAATCGCTGGTCCGAGTCTGCGACCATGGACCGGAACTTCCAGGCCCTGAACCGCGTCCCGCCGCGGCCGACACGCTCCTGCCCATAGAAGATGGGACCGCCATCCTCGAGCTTGATGAGCACGGCGATCGCGACCCATAACGGACTCGACAGCGCGAGCCCCAGGCCGGACAGGGCGACGTCGAAGGCACGTTTCACGCCGCGCCCCAGAAGTTGATCGTCATGGCCCGGTCATCGTCAAAGTTTTCACCCGCCGCCGTAGCGATACCGCAAGGCGACGGGCGACGCAAGTGACAACATCCTGGACATGAGGCCACGGCGTCGGTCAGTCAGTCCGTATTGGATAAGCCGCGGTGAGGCCTATGGACAAGACGTTGCGCAGGATCTGCCGGCCCGCGGTGTCTTGGAGCGATCCGCTGTACACGGCGCGTGCGGTGAGCCACGTGTTGATGCGGTAGCTGGCGCCGGCTCCGATCGAGTAATAGTATGTCGTCTCCTCTGCGCGGCTAGATTTCCCTTCGGGTGAGGATCGTTGAACGCTGGGCCCGATCGACACTTGCAGATACTGCAGCGGCCTGAAGCTCGCCTGCCCGGTGAGCGTATCGGTGACCACGGTCCCAGATTCCCCCACTGTGACGGCCTCGGTGCGAGCGTAGGAGAAGGAGAGATCGGCGGACTTCAGCCGATGCTGGACACTGGCCAAGACTTCTGCATCGGCCTTGTCGTCATGGAGCCGCGGTCCCGCCTGCACGGTCACCGTCGTGAACGCGCTCAGGCGTCGGGTCCATCCGGCGACTATGGTGTGTGACGTCTCCTCGGCGCCCGTGTCGTCCTCGAACCGGCGACCGATGTATTTCAGCAATCCGGTGTCCATCGCGGTCAACCGCCGGCTCAGTGCGACGTTGACCTCCTGCAGCGTTGTGGAGGTCCCGCCGCCCTCGAGCACCGCGTAGGAGTATCCGCCGGTGGCCGACCACGAGGGCGCGAACCGATAGGTCACGCTCGGAGACACGCTGAAGGCGGTCGATTCTTCCAAGCCACGCTCAGCTCTCGCGATCGGCAGCAGGCCGGGCTGCCGGCTCAGTTCCACAGGGCGATTGGTTTTCGCGTAGACCGCGTTCAAGGCGAGGGTGAGCCGAGTGTGCGGCAGATATCTCAGCTCGACGCTGCCGAGCTGGCGGTCGCCGACATTGTCGAGATCGTGATGCACCGCGTAGTTCTCCACGTCGAATGCGTAGTTCCCCAGGATCGTAAAGGGCAGGGAGCGATAGCCCGCGCTCATCCCCGGAGTCAGCCGGAAAATGACGTCGGCCTCGCGATGAGCGCTCGTCACGAAGACGTTGTCGTCGAAGCTGCTCGACAGCGTCAACGATGGGGTCAGGTAATACCCGGCCGGCTGGGCTCGACCGGAGGTGGGCCAGACGAGCCCACAGACGACGAGCGCTCCGAAGAGGAGGACCCGGGTCACCCGTCGCTCACGGGACGAGGATGACGTCGTTCGGGAGCAGTTCGAAGTTGTACGCGGCGCCGCCGGGCGCGATGGCGCGCTTGTAGTCGAACACGCGCCGCTCGGAGATGTTGCCGTTCGAGCGCAGGATGACGATCTTCCTCGTCGACGCGAATTCCTTGAATCCGCCGGCAAGGGCCAGCGCGTCGAGTACGGTCGTGCGGCCGCGCAGCTCGTAGCGTCCGGGCTTCTGGACCTCGCCCAGCACCGAGACCTTGAAGCTGCGGACTTCATTCACGAGGACCGACACCTCCGGCGGAGGCATGAACGCGGTGAGCCGTTTGGCGATCTCATCGCGAAGCTGCGACGGAGTCAGGCCGGCGGCCTGGATATCATTGATGAGAGGCAGCGAGATCTTCCCATCCGGACGGACGTTGACGGACCGTGAGAGCGTCTCATTCTTCCAGACAACGATGATGAGTGCGTCCTCCGGTCCGATCCGATAATCCTCGGAAACGACCGACTCCGCCTGTGGCGATCTCGGGATCTGCCCTTCGGACGTTTCGAGCGGCACGAGTATCGAAGCGGCAATGAGGGCCGCGGAGATGGCAGGGTATGAGCTCTTCATGTCAGGTTCTCAGACATAGCGACGTGGAAGGGCTCGCGGCTCGCGTTGAGACCTCCCAACATCCGCGAGATATCGGTCCGTGGCCGCGAGCGTAGCCGACGGGTCGGGACCCGTCAAGTGAGGGTCACCCGGGTGCCGGTGATCGACGAAAAGGCCGTCCCCTTCAAACAGAGGGCAGTACAGCGGGGCCGAAGTCGATCACCGACGGCGCGGCCTCAGCTCACGTTGACTTCCACGTCCATGACGGTCAGCCATTCCAGCACCCGTTTCCATAAATAGGGATCATCGTTTCGCCAGCGAAGGATCGCTTCCGCTGAGATGTCCACGACGTGAAGGGGTCGCCCACGAACAGCCTCCACGAGTCTCGCAAGGTCGGTTGGGCTCCCCTTGAGCTCCTGGATGACGCCGTCTGCGGCCTCGTTGATCATGGGCCATACCGCAGTTCATGATCGAGCTCGCAGAAGGCCCACACCACGACCCCGCCGAGGGCGCCGGCGGCCAGTGATCCGAGGAGCACGGCAAACACGGCGGCGACATTGAACGGCCGACGATTCTTCAGACCCGCGAAGGAAGGGATCATCCCTGAAGCCAGGCCGCACAGGAATCGAGACAGAGCACCAGGCCGATCACGCCGAGAGGTAGAAGAACGAGTGCCGCAGTCAAGAGTGTCGCTCTACCGACCTGCGCCCGATTGATCGCCATAACGCTCGCCCCTCCCACCGGTGATAGGGGCAAGCGGCATGCCGAACCTCCGTTTCCTGGATTTCGCTGCGGGTTCACTTATTTGCACGCCAGACGCGTCATCGGGGTCTGGCAACTTCCTGGCCGCTCGGCTGGGGGGAAAGCGTCCGGCACCTTCAGCCGACCATACGTTGCCGATCTAATCTAATCGGCGTCCCGGCCGGCGCGGTCGCGGCGGTCCTGATCGCGCACGAGCCAGTAGACGGAGCCCAGCGAGAAGATCGCCGCGCCGAGCGCGAAGATCTGCAGCGCTTCCGTGCTGTGCAGGTCGATGATGATCAGCTTGCGGACGATCGCCAGCATCGCGAGCAGGATCACCGTCCGCACCTGCACGATGCCCGTGCGGCGGTCCGTGGCCACCAGCAGCGAGCGCTTGAACTCCAGCGCGATGATGACCGTGAAGATCATGCCGAACACGGTCTGGAAGACCACGTGGTCCGTGGGATCGAAGACGGCCGACACCACCAGGCTGTAGAAGACCTTGAGGATCAGGTTCCAGACCGCGGACACGATGACGACGGCAATCAGCAGGGTCAGGATGGTGACGATGGCGTGCTCGAACTTCTGGTAGAGGGTGAGCAGGCGCCACCGCCCGTGTGCGGCCGTCCACGCTCGCGGCAGGGTCACTTGATCTCGCTCCGCGAGTTGGGGAATTTTTCCTTGAGGAATCCCAGGAACGCCCTCAACCCCTCGGGGCCATCGGTGGCGTTCGGGTTGTGCTGCGTATAGCGCGGGCCGAGGTATTTCGCCGCGGCGTCGAACTCCTTCTGGTTGAGGGCCTTCTCGTAGAAGTCCACCACGGTCTTCTTGTCGCGCTCCTGTTGCCGGGCGTCGGCGGCGGGCGCGGGGGAGGCGGCGAGGGCCAGGGCGGCGAGCGCGAGCATCAGCGTGCGCATGTGGGTGACCTCCGTCATCGCAGCGTGCAGGCCTCGTCGAAGTCAAGGCGCGGCAGCCGCGGAAGCACCCGGCGAGGATCGCCGTGGCCGAGGTTGCAGAGGAAATTCGACTTCACGCGGCCGTCGGGAAAGAACTCGGCGTCGACCTTCGCATTGTCGAAGCCCGACATCCCGCCGACGTCGAGGCCGACCGCGCGCGCGGCCAGCATGAAGTAGGCGCCCTGGAGCGTGCCATTCCGGAACGCGACGATCTCGGTCAGCGCCGGGTTCTTCGCGTAGTTGTCCGCCATATCCGGCCGGTGGGCGAAGAGCTTCTTCGGCAGCCACTCGAAGAAGCGTGTGTCGTAGCCGATGATCGCCGTGACCGGCGCCTGCTTCGTCTTGTCCACGTTGCCGGGGCTCAACGCGGGGAGCAGCCGTGCCTTCGCCGCCGGCGTTCTCAGGAAGACGAAGCGCGCCGGACACGAGTTGGCGCTCGTGGGTCCCCATTTCATGATGTCGTAGATGCGGCGCAGCTGGTCGTCGTCTACCGGCGTCGGCAGCCAGCCGTTCTGGGTGCGCGCCTGGAGGAAGAGCAGGTCGAGCGCTGCCTGGTCGAGCGTCGGTCGCACGAACGGTCCTCCTGTCGGGTCAACCGCGGCGGGCGTCGCGGATGGCATTCCAGACGCGCTCGGCGGAGGCGGGCATGTCGAGGTGACGCACCCCGAGCGGGGCCAGTGCGTCCAGCACCGCGTTCATCACCACGGGCAGGGCCCCGACGGTGCCCGCCTCGCCGGCACCCTTGGCCCCGAGCGGGTTGAGCTTGGTCGGCACGGGATGGCTCTCGACGACCATCTCGGGCAGCGTGTCGGCGCGTGGCAGCGCGTAGTCCATGAACGAGGCGGTCAGAAGCTGGCCGGAGTCGGGATCGTAGACGATCTGCTCCATCAGGGCCTGGCCGACGCCCTGCGCGACGCCGCCGTGGATCTGGCCCTTCAGCGTGACCGGATTGATGACGGTGCCGACGTCGTCCGCGACGACGTAGGCGACGAGGGCCACCGCGCCCGTCTCGGGATCGATTTCGACCTCGCAGACGTGGCAGCCGTTCGGCCACGTGTCCGACAGCGGCGAAAACGTCCCCGTCTCGTAGAGTCCCGGCTCGACGCCCCTCGGCAGCGACCCCGGTTGAAACGCCGCGCGCGCGACGTCCTGCAGCGGCAGCGCGCGATCGGTGCCGACCACCGAGAATGCGCCGTTCGCGAACGTGATGTCGGCCTCGGCCGCCTCCAGCATCTTGGCGGCGATCTTCCGCCCCTTGGCGATGACCTTGTCGGCGGCCGTCCAGAGGGCGGTGCCGCCGATCACCGTCGACCGGGAGCCCATCGAGCCCATCCCGAACGCGACACGGTCGGTGTCGCCGTCGATGTAGCGGACGTCGCCGGGGTCGAGGCCGAGCCGCTCGTGCAGGATCTGCTTGAACGTGGTCTCGTGACCTTGTCCCTGGTTCTTGGTCCCCATGAACACCGTCGCGCTGCCGCTCGGCGCGAACCGGATCTCGGCGAACTCGGGCTGCGGGCCCGCCGCGCGCTCGATGGCGTTCGCGATGCCGAGCCCTCGCAGCCGTCCGCGTCGGCGCGCCGCCTCGCGGCGGGCCGGGAAGCCGGCGACGTCGCCGAGCTTGAGCGCCGCCTCCATCTGGGCGGGAAAATCGCCGCAGTCGTACGTGACGCCGGTCGCGGTCCTGTAGGGCATCGCCGAGGCGGGCACGAGGTTCGTGCGGCGGAGATCGACCGCGTCCACCCCCAGCTCACGCGCGGCGTCGTCGATCAGCCGCTCGATCACGTAGGTCGCTTCCGGACGCCCGGCGCCACGGTACGGCGCCGTGGAGTTCGTGTTCGTGAGCACCGAGGTGACCTGCACATGGGCGGCCGGGAACGTGTAGACGCCGACGAGGGTCGCGATGTTGCTGAACGTGGCCAGGAGGTTGCGGTCCGACGACACGTAGGCGCCGACGTTGGCCAGCGTGCGCACGCGCAGCGCGAGGAACCGGCCGTCGGCGTC
>Ga0137403_10004922_pt1 | contig 15614 bp, 7 predicted proteins | sample CZOMad2_1_16fung_FD_122057 | JGI IMG/M metagenome (GOLD analysis project Ga0137403, IMG submission 122057) | Vadose zone soil fungal communities from Angelo Coast Range Reserve, California, USA - CZOMad2_1_16fungal (Hybrid Assembly) | ecosystem: Environmental > Terrestrial > Soil > Vadose zone... | reverse complement strand
ATGGCCATTCTCTTCCATCTCTTTGGAGGAATCGATAAGAAATGCCGAGTCATGCGTTTCTCGGAGCTGGAGCGAGCTATTCCTGCCATCTCGCAGAAGATGCTTATTCAGCAGTTGCGAGAGCTGGAGCGCGATGGAATTGTGTTGCGGACAATTTATCCTCAGATTCCGCCCAGGGTGGAATACCAGCTGACAAAGGTTGGAATAGCACTCCGTCCCGCGTTGCGTGCGCTCCTTGCATGGGCGGCACTTCGGAAAGAAGCAATGCAGCCGTCTTCATAGCAACTCCTCACCTGAAAGCTGCGTGATCTAAGCTGTTTTTGGACTCGATTCAGAGTTCAGGGAGGATTGTCGGCAACTCTCCAGAAACTCAACCTCCGACCTCTGGAAGTGGAATGAGTTGCATGTTGAGGGCTGCCGCCTGCTTAGCTGTCCAACGTAGTTGCTGCTGTCGGTATTTGGCTTCGTAATACTCGATTCCCTGATCCACGTAGTGGTGACCGAACTTGAGCATGCGATAAACCAGTCGAGCTAGAGTGTGCGCCATTGCTGTGATCGCTTTGGGTGCGCCAAGTCTGGATCGCAAGCGACGAAACTTTGCGCCCAGTGCGCTCCTGCTTCGGATGAGGCTCCAGGCAGCCAGTCGCAAAGCGGTGGCCGCCCGATTCACTACGCGCCGGGTCCCACGCTTGAGCACCTTGCCGCCACTGGTACGATTGTCCGGGCACAAGCCGAGCCATGAAGCGAAGTGCTTCTCTGTCTTCCACCGGCTCATGTCGAGCCCCACCTCCGAGATCACCGTCTGCGCAATCCGGACGTCGATGCTGTCAATCTGAGTCAGGTCTACGCCGGTGATACGGTACAAATGCCCGCGCAGATCAAAGTGCGGCTGGCGCGGTCGCGAACCTTTCCCACGACGAGTGGGTTCCGGTATCGGCTCGCTGGCCGGATCGACTTTGGCCTCCATCCGGTGCAGATGTTCGTCGATTCTCTGGTCGCATAACTGTATTTTTTCTTGATACGTGTCGTAGAGTTCCAGGCTCTGCCCCACCACGAATAGCAACTCCTCGCGCCACGTTCCTTCCAGACTGCGGGCGATCTCCTGGTGACTGGCACGAATGCGCGCGTGCTTGTGTCGCGCCAATTTCTCGGGATCACGTTCTCCCCGGACGATGTCTCGCAGGATGGCCATTCCCGTCGTACCACTGATATCGCTGATCACGTTGGCCAGTTGGATATTCATCTCCGTCAACGCCTTCTGCATGTGTTGGACACACATCGCCGCTGCCGCCACCAGATTCTCTCGCTGCCGCAGATAGCTGCGCAGCACGCGAATCTCTTCGGCTGGCCGGAATGCCTTGTTCAAAAGCCCAAAGGTGTGCAGCTTCTGCAGCCATTGGCATTCCTGCACATCCGTTTTGCGTCCCGGCAGAGTCTTGGTGTGTTGTGCATGGGCCACGTTCACCTCTAAGCCGTAACTTTCCAGCACGTCATACAGTGCCGTCCAGTACACGCCGGTGGCTTGCATCACTACCGTCTGGATTCGGCAGTTCTTCAGCCAGCGAGCCATCCGATGAAGGTCGGCTGTAAAGCTGCCGAAACTTTGTACCGGTTCTGCGTCGCGGTCTGTGGGCACAGCTACGTAATGTTCTGCACTTCCGACGTCGATCCCTGCTGCATTCACATTCAGTGGTGGAAGTCCTTCGGTCGCATCCACGTTCCTGGCGGTCTCGCTTCGCTTGCTTCGTTGCTTTGGGTCTTTCGGCATAGACAGATTCCTCCAAACTGAAGTCAGACGGACCCGGCCCGGTTGCGAATCGGTTTATGAATCTCTCCAACGGGGTCGAGCCCGCTGACCAAAGTCAGCCGACTGCCACCAACTCACTGATCGCCAGAAACCGGAGCCATACTCGGAAACGGGCACAGACGCACCATATAAGCCGCGGCCTTGACTGCCGGGAACGTCCCTGCCAGCATCTCACTCTCATTCCGTTTCTGCTACCACTGACAGCGCCCCGCTGTCCGTTACTCGGAAGCTATCGCCTAGAGGCCATCCGGGAGGGGCAGCTTCCAAGTCATCCTGCTGGCTTTAGCCCCTGAGGTCAGATCTGCGAAGCGAATACGATTTACGACTGGGGACTCTTACGTGATTCCGCCTCGCCCGATTCACAACGGACGCACCAGCCCAGCCTGCGTCGCGCGAGTATTGCGAACCAGCAGCAAGACAAGAATCATTCCTACGAATGGCACAAGCCCCGCCGTAATGATGATGGTATCGAAGGAGTGTGTCGCCAGCGACCGGTTCGCGTCGGAAAAATACCCGATTAACTTGAAAGCGAGGATCGTCCCCAGCCCCGATCCAGTGCCGCCCATCCCGCTGACCGACGCGACGGAATCGCTCTTGAACAGGTCAGAAGGAAGGACATTCGCAATCGTCGAGAAAGCAGCGTAAGAAAATGTAGCGACGGCAAAAAGCAGAGTGATCAGCCCGAGATTCACGGTAAAAATCGTAGGAATAAGCAAAGTCACACCAATCCCGCCGAACACAACCAAAGCCTTACGAGCCGCTCCCAACGACCAGCCTTTCTTGACCAGATATCCGGACGACGTCCCTCCAAAGAAGTTGCCGAGATCGGCTGCAATGAACGGAATCCATATCGCGATCAACCCATTCTGTAGCGAAATTCCCTTCGCTACCAGATAGATGGGGAACCAATCCGTGATAAAAAACCACACTGGATCGGTAAAAGTCCTGGCAACAATTGTCCCCCAGGTCTGCGGCAGCTTCAGCAGATCCAACCAGCGCGGACGCGGCGCCCCGATAGGACCATCGAGACCAGCGCTGTCCCCTGAGATCATGTCGCGCTCTGCGTCGCTGACCCGCGGATGTTCCCGGGGCACAAAGTACATGCGCCGCCACACGACGAGCCAGACAAATCCGAGCAATCCGGGAAGTATGAATACGGGACGCCAGCCCCATCGAAAAAAGATCGGGAGTATCAGGAAAGGCGCGACCGCGCCCCCGATGGAGGATCCGCTGTCGAACAAAGCGGTGGCGAGGGTTCGTTCGCGTTTCGGAAACCACTCGGAGACAGCTTTGGTAGCACCAGGCCAGTTGGCAGACTCGCCTGCACCGAGCAAAAAACGGAACGTTGCGAAACTATAAAACCCAGTTGCCAGACACGTCGCCATGGAAACGATCGAATACCAAAGGACGGACAACGTCAGCCCCCGCCGAGTCCCCAGGCGATCCATCAGCCTTCCGCACACGGTCTGACCCACCGAATACGCAATACGGAATCCAAGCAGGAGATTGGCGTAGTCCGTGTTCGACCAATTGTAGATTTGTTTAAGGTACGGGGAGAGTACTGACAGGGTTTGGCGGTCGATGTAGTTGATAACAGTAGAAGCAAACAGCAGCCCGCCAATCCACCAGCGCAAGTTGTGGATGGGACGCGCATTCAGCGCAACAGTTTGAACGGACTCTGGCATGGGTGAACGGCTTACGATTTCGACGCCATTCCACCATTCAAAAGGGAAGCCGAATCCGTGTCGAGATAAATCGTGACGTTTGAATGATTGCGCAGAATGGAAGCGGGCGCCATGGGGCTAATCTCCCCTTCCAGGCACGACTTCACGGCTTGTGACTTCCGGGCATCCGGCGCAACCACGATGATCTCTTTCGCTCGCAGAATCTGGCGCACTGACATGGAAATGGCCTTTTCCGGCACGTCGGCCAGCTTCGAGAACCACCCTTCGTTCACTTGCTGCTGACGGCAAACGTCGTCGAGCTCGACGACGAGATACGGCTCGTCGGTCTGGAAATCCGCCGGCGGGTCATTGAATGCGAGGTGGCCATTCTCCCCGATGCCAGCGAAAGCCAGATCCACAGGCTTGGACCTGAGCTCTCTTCCAACGTTCCTGGCCACCGCCTGCGGGTCGGCGTCTCCATCCAGCAAATGGTATTTGGTAATTCCAGCTTTGCGAATCAGGCGTTCGAACAGATATTTGCGAAAACTTGCCGGGTGGGAAATTGGCAGGTCCACATATTCATCGAGGTGAAAAACCTCAACGCGGCTCCAATCAATGCCCGGCGCGCTGGTTAACGCTTCGAGAAATTCAAATTGAGAAGCTCCCGTCGCTGCGATGATGCGGGCTTCCCCTGCATCGGCGAGGACTTGCCGAAGAGATCGCGCGGCGTGCTCAGCGGCCGCGTGACCCATGGAAAGCTTGTCGGCAAGAATCTTAATTTGCACTAGCAACCCTTCTGTTCATTTCCTAGATTTTCCGTTCTCTCTTACACCGCACTTGTTGCTGTACGTTCTGTCCGATCATCGCGCGGCCTGTGAGCGGGCTAAACGCGTGAAGTGGTATGCCAGCATGCGGTCGGGGAGCAGCAACGCCTTTTGAAAGCTCTGTTCTGCTTCTCGTTTCTTCCCGAGCGCATTCTGAAGCGCCCCGGCGGTGTAGTCCCACCAACTCGGATAGGCGCTTGTTTCGCTGCGACTCTCTGCCTGCACAAGTGCGGACTGCAGGCGATCCTGCCATGGCTTTTCATCAAAACCAAGCAGCTTCTGCGCCGCGAGCCACGCCCAGCAAACCTGATCAGGAGCGGATGCCGAGGCAGCGAGCTGAAACTTCGCTAGGGCTTCCTCAGGCTTCCCGCAACTCGCGTACACAGTCCCCAGAAGGTAATTCGTTCGCGCGGATTTGATGATGGGTTCAAGGCCGTCGTGAGTAAATGGAATCTCAGGCACCGGATCCCCGAGGTGCTGCGCCTTCGCTATGGCATCGACGCAGTTTCCCGCCTTCGTCAACGCAAGCGCGCTTTGCAACTGGACCTCGACCCAAACCTGACGAACATTGGTCCCGCCTTCTTCGCGCGGGAAAAAACGGTTCCGGAACAATCCGCTAGCGCGCTCGTAGTCCCCAGCTTCTGACAAATTCAGGATGAGTTCAAAGATCAATGCCGGCGGCGCCTCGGTAAGGCTTGGATATCGTTGGAGAGTCTGAACCCGATCGGCGGGGGATCTGCCCAGAAGACTCAGCGCTTGGTCTGTGCCAACGTACGTCACGATGTTGGCAGGATCGCTCGTGAGCCCGTTGCGAAAAGCGTCGAGAGCATGCTCAGGATCGTTCTTTTCATGCAACAGAGCCAACCCCACGCTCGCATCCAGGACCGGAATGGCGGGATTCAATTTGCGAGCCTGTGTCCACTCTGTCAGCGCAGAATCCGTCAGCCCGCGGGCAAAATAGAGTGTGCCCAACAAATAGTGTGCCGAAGCGTCGTTGGGGTTGGCGCGCACTGCGGACGAGAGGACTGCAAGCTCTTCAGCGCTGCTGGGGAAGGCGTACGACGTCGGCAGTTTGGATCCGGCGGCATAATCCGCAGCAGGGGACTGGCCGAGCTTCTCCCGGCAATAACCACGGAAATACGCAATGATCGGATATTGCCCGGGCGGCAGCATGCCCGGCTCACTCTGATCCGGATGCGATTGCGGATATTCTCGAGAGAGCACGCTCAAGGCTCGCTGATAGAGTCCGAGCCGCACGTACTGCGCCGCCAAGTTCAACACGCGGATGGGATCATTGGCAAGCTGCGCCAGGTTGGGGGTCGCGAGCTGTTCCTGAAGAAAGTGGCTGAGAGGAAACTGTCGGATGCCTTGCTGGGCGAGGGTTTTGCCTTCCTGCGCCTTGCCGTTCGCGGTCTTGATCGCCACCAACTCTTCCAGTGCGCGGGCGTCGTCCGGCGCGACGCGGAGCGCTTCAGTCAAATGGCGCTCCGATTCGTCCAGCGTCCCTTCCCTCGCCAATAGCTCCGCCAGTCGCAGGGACGCGGCGGGGCTGAGCGCGCCCAGTCTCTGCGCTTCTTCGTATGCCATCTGCGCTCGGCGGTTCTCGCCTAAGGCATCGTAAGCAATGCCGAGGTAGTACGAGATTTCGGGATCCGAAGTGTCGCGCGCGTGTACCGGCTCTAGAAGTTCTTTCGCCTCCTCAAATCTCAGTAGGCTCGCCGCCAGACGGCCGGCTGATTTCGCGGCGCCAAAGCTGCCAGGAAATCTGCGGATCGCCTCCTTATATGTATCAAGCGCCCGGAGAACCCGCCCGTTCAGCTCCTCGTCTTTCCCGAGCTGCATCCAATCGTCGTAGCTTCTCTGCTCCGGATCTGGTATGCGATACGCATGCTGAGGGCCGATGTGGATTTCAGATTCGGGAGTCCAGTTGTATTCGCCTTCCGTCTGCCGAATCAGCGGTGCTCCGAGCGCGTCGCGGATCTCGAACGTATATTTCACATCTGGATCACTCAGCGGAAATTCATGGGTCCAAGTATGTTCAGGCGTGAGATCTGCAGTCTGATTGAACAGGCTTTTCTTTCCGTTCAGAATCGAAATTTTGGCGTGAGGAAATGGCTGGTTCGCATTGAATCCAGCAACAAGAGTATTGGCCTCGCGCGTAAGACCGAGGACGCCCGCAAGATTGGCGCGCGCGATGCCGCCAATCTGTCTTGCCGGCATCCAATATTCCGAGAAATGAATGCTCTGCCGCGGCTCAAGAAACGCATACGTTTCCTGATTGCGGAACAGCCCTCCCTGAATTTCAATGTACGCGCTGTTATCGTCGGAAAGGGCCTTCCGCCAGTCCAGGCCTTCCGCGTCCACACCCCACGACCAGATTTTCTTGGCAGGAACCTGCTCGTACTCGGCAAAATGCATGGTGCCAGTTCGCGTAGCAGGATGCCACACTCCCATAAAATCTTCGCGGCTTCCATGGGCGAACAGAGACACCGCACCATGGGTATGATTCCGAATCACGCTCAGGTCGACCCCGTCAGAGTCCACAGGCCACGGTTGCACCTCGGTAAAACCATGGCTCGCGGCATAGCGCATGGGATAAATAACGCGCGAGTCATCCGAGACCGCCGCCCCCGCATTGTTCCACCAATAAAATCGATGGCGGAAATCACTCCGGTTGCTCAGGGTCACGCGCTCTTCGAGCAATGTGGACTTGGGGCGGAGCACCAACTCCACAGTCCACTCCATGCCGTAGACGCGGTCCACGCTGCCCACAATCGCCGAGGCGCTACCGTCCGTGTTGGGATGAAATGCGAAGCTGACCGGCGACATACTGACCCAATTGTGCGAAACAGGAAAATTGAACTCGATGCCGAAGGCCGCCCAGGCGCCGCGGTATCCAATGTTCGCCTTCTTGATCGAAGGGTTCGCGTAGAACATCGATTGGCCGGAAATCTTGTCAATGCAGGTATAGAGGTGCCCGCCAATATCGGGCAGCACGGAACACTTCAGGTACTCGTTCTCCAAATAAATCGCCCGCCAGTTGTGATCGATGCGGCGGTTCGTCAGGTTATCGCGCAACGTGTACGGATAGTTAAAGCGGTTGCTGGTGTATTGATCGAACGGAGGGTTCGGATCGGGCAGGCCTTCTTCGTAAGTGGGCAGCGCCAGTGTACCCAGCCACACTCGCACTTGCGCGGGCGCTGCAGTTGCCAGCACCAGAAGCGCCAGAAGATGGAGTCCATTCCGCATCAGATCCGCAACAGCCTCGCCGCATTCTCGTAATAGACCTTGCTCAGAATCGCATCTGGCAGATTGATTCCATAGATTCTCCAGCGCCCCTGCGGCGGTATTTTCGCCGGAGCATAATCAAAGTACTCGTCTTCCGTCTCCAAAAACCGAAAATAGATTTCGTACAGCTTGTCGTTGAACACCTGTTGCGGATACTCGTCGCCATGCGGCGTCGCGTCGGTGGCGAACAGGATACGGTCCTGATATTTGTCGAAAAACTTGCCGCTCGTCCTGGGCTGCCTTCCCAGCTCACCAATGCGCGCAGCGATATCGATGTGCATGTTGGGGAAGCGGTCAAGATTGTCCGCCACGTTCTGCAGATTCTCCGCGAAATTCCCCGCGTGAAGAACGACGAAGGAAGTCTTCGGGTGCCGCGCCATCACCCGGTTCCGCGCTTCGAGCAGTTCGGCGTTGCTGGGAAAATCGCCGCCGTAGAAGGACCAGTCAGGGTGGTTGTTCAGTTCCTCGTACCTCTCGTTGAAGCGGTCGGTGGGAGTAAAGAACGCAATCGGATCCGAGACGTGAATCGCCACCGGAAGATTCAACTGGCCGCACGCATCCCACATTGGATCGAATCTGGGATCGTCAATCTTCACCAGTGTTCCCGATGTAATGTTTTCGCGAAGATAGAGACCCAGCGTCTTAAGGATCTTCAGGCCTCGCGCGCCATCGTGATGCGCCTGCCCGATTGCCTGAGCCTGCACGCTGGAGTAGTTCGGCTCCTTGAATCGTGAATAGCTCGGCTCAGCGAAGGTATAAAAGCGGCCGGGATGAGCGCGTTCATACTTACCAACAGCTTCCGCAAGTCCGTGCTCGTATCCGCCAGTGAGGTTCACCATGGCACGAATGTTCTTGCGGTCCATGACGGTGAGCAACTCCTCCGCTGTACCCAGATATTCGCGGTCGGGAGAAAGCTCCACGCCGCGGTCGGACTTCGTCGAACCCGAAATATGCGTGTGAAAGTCGATCAGAGGAAACTTCGAGCGCTCCACGTGCGACTCATGCAGCTGAAGCATGCTCTTCGGCTCATACTGGGATAGCTCGAGAGGTTTGGGCTGGCTCGCACTCTCTTCCTTCTGCTCCGACGCCGCAGCGACGCCGAGCTGCCCCACCCCCGCCATCAACCCCGCTCCGTACAACCACTGACGGCGATTCATCTACCTTCTCTCCTGAATGCTTTACTGCCCCTGCTCCAACGCCGGTGTAACAATATCCACGGGCTGCTCTTTTCCATTGATGAAACCGTGCCAGACGCTGCCGCCAAAAGTCGTAATGTAGATCTGGTTGCGATCCAGCGGATCGGGAATCACGCGGTGCGCCATCTTGAAGTTAAAACCAGCGATACGGGACCAATTGCGGCCACGGTCGGCCGACCTCCACGCGGAAGATTCAAAGCCCGTGGCATAAAGCACGTTGGCGTCGGCTGGATCGATGGTTACGTCATAGATGTGGCGGTCTTTGTCGAAGGCAACTTGCCAAGTTTTGCCCGCATCTTCGGAAACATAAACTCCGCCGCCATCGCCATGTTGCCCCGTGGCCTTCGCCCAGGCAGCGAGGTAGAGGTGATCCGAAGAATCAGGATCGACGGCCAATCCGTTCGGCCCGTTCACGCCGTCCGGAAGGGTGACGCGCTGCCAGTGTTCCGCCCCATCCGTAGAGCGATAGAGTGCGCCATCTCCTTCGTTCCCAATGCTTCCATCCTCGGAACGGCGCGCAATCACGACATACAGCGTCCCGCTGGAACTGCGCGCCAGCCGCCACGCGAAGGGCTCCTTTTGAGCTATGCCGTTGTTCTTCAACTTCCAGGTGCGCCCGCTGTCTATGCTTTTGTAAATCCCGCGCCCAAACCCGCTTACATAAAGGACGCGCGCATCCACAGGACTGCTGGGATCAAGAAGAATGTGGGTAGCGGCCGTTGGCTCCATCCCGGCATTCGACTTGGCCCAGGCCTTTCCACCGTCGTCGCTGCGGCAAACACCGCCCTTGAAGGTCGAAACAGCCGTATGCCGCCACATTTTGGGACGCGGCAAGTCGTGCGTATAGCTGTTCACGCTCCACATACGGCCCTTTACTTTCGGGTCGAACACGAGCCAATAGGTCGTGTTCATCCACTCCCGCGGAACTCCAGTCGTGGAACTCGTCCAAGACGCACCGCCATCCTCGCTGCGAAACAGTCCGATATCGGTATAGGTGATGAACATCCGCTTCGAATCAAAAGGATCGAAGTGGACGCCGTAAGTTGTGGTCACGTCCAGGCCAACAGTAGTCCATCCCGCGGAATCGACCTTGCGCGAATAGAGTCCCGCCCATGTCGCGCCGCCGTCGGTGGTGCGCATGGTTCTTCCCAGGTCGGTGCCGATGCTCAGATTCGGATCTTGCTCGGCAACAGTAAGATTCAAGGGATTTTCTCCCCACCCAATACCAAAACGCTCGGTGATCCAGTTATCGCGGACGTTCTCGGCGGCACCCGTGGATTCCTTCCATACCAACTGCCAGTCCGCCCCGGAGTTTACCGTCTTAGCGACACCCAGCCAGGTCTTGCCGTCGAGCGCAAGACGACTGTAGGAAGCGTAAGCGGTTTCCGGATGATGCAGGCTGGTAGCAATGGCACGGACTTGCCCCCCATTCCCAGGAAGCGAAGACTTGTTCCACACCGCACCCCCGTCAGCGGAAACGAAGACGCCCTTCTCGGAAGCTATATAAATGACGGGACTCGCCCCAGATCCAAACCCCAGCGAGATATCGGCCGCAGGAGCGGGCAGCGGCAAATCGCGAACGCTCGCGCCCTTCACAACTGCCACAGACTTCATGCCTCCCGCATACACAACTCTCGCGTCCGCGGACGAGTGCGGGTCCACCCAAATGCGTCGCACCGCTCCCTGCAAATCTGCCTGCCTCTGCCAACTTTGCCCGAAGTCGCGGGAAACGAACAACCCCAACTTTTCTTGGGGACGGGGAGCAGGACCAGCAGCGGACCTCGGTGGCTCAGGACCCGCAGCAACATAGAGAACATGCGAGTCGGCCGGATCGATCGCCATGGCCAGAATCACGCCCAGCGGATCCGATTGCGCGAGAATCGTTTCGTCGGCATGATCGGAGTTCATCTTCACGCCTTGCACCGCCGCCGGCGAAGGGTACACCAAGTTCCAGCTCTCTCCACCATCCGCGCTCCGCCACAGTCCAGCGGCGTGTGCGTACATGATCTTCGGATCCAGCGGGTCGAAGGCAAAGAAATTGACGACTCCCCGCAGATTGAACATCCGCCACGTACGTCCGCCATCGTGCGTGATGTAAGACCCAGTCATGTCGCAGGCAATGAGAACGGTGTTCGCATCATGAGGACTAATGGTCGGATGAAACATCGCACCCCCGCCGCCAGGCCCAATCACACGGAAATCCCCGGGCCTCTGCGCCAAGACTGTCGAGAGCGACAAGAAAATCAGAGCTGCAAAGGAGGCTATGGATTTCATTTCGTTCCTCTGGAGGCATGGTGGCCCTGGACGCATTTCTTGGGAACGTCAGGGCCGTCGCGCCCGTTGAAGCAGCTCGTTCCTAGAACGTAATCCTCAGCCGCAGGCGAACTTTGCGGCGATCCGCGACGTCTTCCTGAGGAAAAGTCATCTTCAGTCGACCAAAGTCTGGGTTCTGGAAAATGCTCGCTTGGTCGACTACTGGCTGCAAAGTTACGGGATCCACAGCCAAGCTGAAATCCCCGAGCTGGGCAAACGGGCCGCCGCCCCCGCCGTAATCGGAACTGGGTATGAAAAGCCGGCGATTGAACACGTTGTCAATGTCTGCTCCGAAGGTAGCCCTGAACCTTTCGCTCAGCCGGAACTCCTTGTGCACGCCAAGATTCACGCCCCATGCACCCGGGCCGATCAGCAAATTACGCTTTGCGACTTGAGGATTGTTGAACAGATCGGCTCCCACTGGAGGCAAGGCGAACGCGTTCGGATCCCAGATTTGATCGCCACTGCGGTGTTTGTAGTTCCCGGTTACGAGGGGACGGTATGAGACATTGTTGAAGTCGCCCACGGCATCCTCGGAACCGACGCCAATGTTTCCCAGCGAGATCGGCCCACAGTCGTCACAAACCCAAAACGGTGTATAGCCAGCTCCTGACTCGGCGAACATGTTGAAGCTTGTCTCCCAGCCGCCGACGATAGCGTTGAGCCAACCCGACATAGACGAGCCAAAGTGCTTCCCCTGCCCGACCGGTAATTCATACAGCCCATACGCCACAAACCTTTGATGAGGAACGAAGGACTCCTGGCCATAGTCCTGCTCCGGCTGAAACGGGTTGTACGCCACGCCTCCAAGGCTCGAGTTTCCAGTATCAAGGCCGGTGGACTTTTGACTTAGGTAGGTATACGAAACGTTCAGCGTGAGACCATGCGACGCACGATGTTCCAATTGGGTCTGGAAAGCGTTGGAACGACCATGGCCATAGTTGCCATAAGTAAGCAGAAAATCGCCGAGACCCGGAAACGGCTGTCGAGCTACATCAGCGGCGGACGGTAGACAGTCCCCGTTGTTCTCCGGATCGCAGGGCGTTACCCCATCTCCGATCGTCGTACCAAATGGAGTTGTGTTCGGAGCCAATTCATTCAAATCCCTGCCGGCAATTAATCCGCTTAAGGTGCTTCCCAAGTACGAAACGCGAATGGAAGTATCACGCGCTATTTCTCGTTCGTACGTTACGTTGTACTGCTGAATCCGCGGCTGTTGCAGGCCAACGGGGACCGCATTGATAGCGGGCAGGGCTGAAAAATCGGTCGTGATATCCCCTCCTGTAAGCGGACTGAAACCGTGTTGGAATCCAGGCCACTGCTGGATTGGCGTCCCCAGATTCTTCTTGGTGAGCCCTTGATTGAAAGGGTTCGTCGCGATGGGGTCACGAATCCCTTGGGCCGCCGAGGTGGGATAGTAAAACCCATATCCCCCGCGCAGCACCGATTTGTCGGTCAAACGAAACGCAAGGCCAACTCTGGGCGCCAGGTTGTTCTTGTCCTCGCGCACCAGGCCCCGCCCAATTCCGAGACCCGATTTGTCCGCCGTTACCACGACAAACTGACCGGATATTTTTGGATCGAGATACTGCAGCGTCCGGTCTGAAGGGATGAGGAACCTGCCTTGCTTACCCGTCGCAGGATTCACAATGCCTAGATTCGGGTCGAAGTTTGCCATCAAGTCGTGGTTCTCAACAAAAGGCGTTATTAGCTCATAGCGCAGGCCCAGATTCACTGTCAGGCGCGATGTCACTTTCCAATCGTCCTGAAAGAAAAACCCCTGCTCCCAGTTGTAGACATCCATTGGGGGCCTCGGGAGATTGACGTAAGTGACTGATGTGGACGGAAGACCCAACAAGAAATTGGTGAACGGATCGAGTCCGTTGCCGGTGCCGTAGCTGATCGAGCCCCTGGGATTGCCCCGGTTGACCGCGAATCCATCCAGCGCTGCGTTGCGAATGAAATCGGCTCCCATCTTAAGGCTGTGCCTGCCGAGGAGCCAGGTTAGCGTGTCGCCGAAAGTGATTAGGTTCTGACTCTGCGGACGGTCCGTGCTGCGCCCACCATTTGCGAAAGCTGCGAAGTTCTTCCCAAAGGTTATCGCGGGATGGCCGTGGGTTTTCAATTCTGTCGGGCCGACAACAGCTCCATAAGCAGCGATGTCAGACTGATCGAAGCCGATACTGGAGAGAAATCCCTCAAGCGTCGTGTTGCTGCGCGTAATCAACGGTTGGCGGTTGAATCCGCCGCGTAATTCATTGAGGACATGCTCGCCGAAAACTCGTGTGTACGAAAGGGAAAATGTGTCATTCCTGCCCACGGTTTGCCGCAGACCGAGGCCAGTATAGGGGGATTGCACCGAGCTCATGACCGTGGTATTACCCGCGCCGTTGTAAACACCATAAACGTGGTCCCGCTCCGTGAAGTCGTGGTCTACCCGTAGTGTGCCCACGTCTCGGACCGACCGACCCGGCAAGAGTGTTTGGAATCCGTTAATGCCGTCAGTCAGCGTGCCCCGCACTGGGTCAATGGGAGCGGAAGTACTCCCTGGCGGGAAGTACTTCGCAATTAGGCTCTGCACGGTCGGATTCAGGAGCCGTGAAGGAATCGTGATGAACTGCGTACCCGCCCCGCCGACGGTATCAGCCGACATCTCAGCTGGAGTCAGCGTTACTCCCGCCGGGACATCTGGCTTGCTGGCGTCATCTACTAACGAGAAATCACCCGTGTACAGCGTGGGATGGGGGAGCTTACTGGATTGAACAAGCGTCGGCTCTATATCCCAGTTGCGCTCATACGCAGCAAAGAACCATGTCTTCTTGAGCCCTGGAATCGGTCCGCCAACGGACCCACCAATATCCGTTAAGTTGAAGTAAGGATTGGGATACTTGCTCTGCAAAGGAGATGGGGTAAAATTCTCCCTCCCAATTTTATCCTGCAGGGTCAATGCGGCTAGCGCCGCATTGTTATTGTTGTAGAAGAGGGATCCGTGATAGCCCGAGCTTCCACGCTTGGTAGTAACGCGAATGCTGGCGATTCCACCGTATTCCGCGCTGAAATTATCGGAGAGAACATTGATCTCGCCCACCGCTTCCAATGAAGGTTGACTGGTAGTGGGCTGCCCAAAGATACCTCCGTTCGAGCGCTGGCCATTGAGAGAAAAGTTGGCTCCATAGCCTTGTCCTCCAATGAACTTAAATTCCCCGCCGGATCCTTGGATGATGTTGGGGTTGAGAAAAAGGAACGAGTAAATATTGCGGTCGTCCCGCGGAAGGTCGATCACCGCCTGACTGGTGATCGTGTCGCTGATAGTTTGATCTTCGGAATTGACGATGGGAACCTCAGCCGTTACTTCCAGCGTCTCCGCCTTCCCGGCGACCTTGAGCGTGTATTCGCCGACGCCCTTGCGAGCTGTCTTCACCGCACCCTTCATCCCGTAGGAAGGCTCGAGCACCAGCACAGCTTCCGATCTCCGGGCCAGGCTTTCGGTAATGCGCCGGGAGGAATTGCTGCCCATTTCCTCGTCGGACACCAGCAGCACCGTCACCGGACGGGGCAAGCTGTCACCGTGCCATGTGCGCAGCCCGTCGATGGCATGAAGCATCAGCGCGATGCCCGACTTCATGTCGAGCGCGCCCGGTCCCTGGAGTCGTCCGTCGGCCAGGCGGCAGGGCATGTCGGCCAGCGTACCCAGCGGATACACGGTGTCAAGGTGACCGAGCAGCAGCACTGGCTTGCCGCTACGCTCGGTAGCGAAATCCACTTGCAGATGGTCGCCGAAATCCTGGGTACGATGAAATTTTGAGTGGCCCCCAAGTCCTTCGAAGCGCCCGGCCAGGAGCGCGCCCATGCGGTCCACCGCCGGTTTGTTGTCGCTCGGCGATTCGATTTCCACCAACTGGCGGATGGTTTCCGTGATTGCGTCTTTCCGGTCCACGAAGAACCGCAACCGGTTGGCGATCTCCGTGGGCACAGCTTTGGTGGCTTGTGCCTTCCCTTGGGTTTTCTTCTGGGCTTTGTTCATCGATTTCCTTTGTACTTCGTATTGGCTACCTGTTCTCGCCCCGCCGCTGCTGAACCGCGGTACAGTATAATCTTCGCTCCTGGCGAGAAGAGCCTGGCGAGAGAAAATGACCGACACCGCTCACCCTGCGATCGCGGCTCCGGCGCCGGACAAGACCACGCTGGACATCGTTGACATCTTCCGCATCCTGCCCCACCGCTTTCCCTTTCTGCTGATCGACCGCGTGATTGAAATCCAGCGCAAGCAGCGGATCGTGGCCATCAAGAACGTCACGATCAATGAGCCGTTCTTCGCCGGGCACTTTCCCAACTTGCCGATCATGCCTGGGGTGCTGATTGTGGAAGCTATCGCTCAGGCCGGCGGGGCGTTGTTGCTGACTGAAATCGAGGATCGGAACGACAAACTCATCATGTTCACCGGGATTGAGCGGGCTAAATTCCGTCGTCCGGTGGTGCCCGGAGATCAGTTGCGTATTGAGGTTGAGCTGAAGAACTGGCG